>Ga0070698_100001027_pt1 | contig 30697 bp, 25 predicted proteins | sample KBSK1502metaG_FD_65477 | JGI IMG/M metagenome (GOLD analysis project Ga0070698, IMG submission 65477) | Corn, switchgrass and miscanthus rhizosphere microbial communities from Kellogg Biological Station, Michigan, USA - KBS K1-50-2 metaG | ecosystem: Host-associated > Plants > Roots >...
TGACCGGAATGAACTGAGCCGATGATGCTCCCGCGGCATTGGCCACCGGATCCTTTACGCTCGACTGGGCCAGCTGATACGAAAGACCAACGCGCGAAAACTGGGTAAACGGCCGTTTGCGATAAAACTCTGACAGCGGGGCGCTGGCAAAAATCGAAGCGCCGATGGAATTCCGGGTAAAAAGATTTTCTTCGTTGCCGTTGAAGAGAAGACCCTGGGTCAACGCCTGTTGTTGCGCCGCGGTGTTGTTCGAAAGGAAGGTCCCTTCGCCAAAGAACTTCTGGGAGTAGGCGAAGACGGTAAAGCCCGCGGTGATGGGCCGATTTTTGATGTAGGGTTCAGTAAAAGAAAACTGGAACGAGCGCTGCCGGTTACCGGCGGCCAGGTTGAGCGAAAGCACCTCGCCTCGTCCGAACAGGTTATTGGTTGAATACTCGAGCCCGAAGAAAGATCCGCCAATGCCTGAGATGCCGCCGTTAAAAGAAATCTGCTGCCGGCCTTTCTCTGAGACTTTGACCGTGACATCCACCAATCCTTCCTCTTCGTTGGTGCGATAGTCGGCGTCCTTCTCTTTATCAATCGGATTAAAGTAACCGAGCTGGTTTAGGCGGGTGATTGAATACTCGAAGGTTCCCTGGCTATAGATGTCGCCTTCGTTCATCAACACTTCGCGGCGCAGAACGTTATCGCGGGTGAACGTATTACCGGTGAACTCCAGGCGGCGCAGAGTAAACTGCTTTCCTTCGTCAATCGTGATCAGAAAATCCGCTATGCCCTCGTTGGCATTTTGCGGATTGTCTTTGAAGGTCGGCGTGATTTCAGCCGTGTACTGGATGAACCCCTGCTGGCCATAGTACTTCTTGAGGTTTTCATACAGGGCCTTGCTCAAGGCTTCACCGTTAGCGACCTCTCCCTTTTGCAAACCGATGATGCCCTTAATCGCCTGCTCTGAGAAGATCGAATTGCCTTCAATTTTCATGTCGCCCAGGCGATAGAGCTTACCGTCGACGATCGGCACCGTAATCTTCAGCGTGTCATCTGTTGACGATAGAAAAGGCAGCGGCAGAATCGGAAAGCCAGTGCGACGCCGGCCCAGGCCTTCGATACGCGGCTCACCGTGACGGGCCTGGAGGTAACCCTTCGAGCGCATGTAGTTGTCGACTTTGTGGAGATCGAAATCCAGCTTCTGGCGATCGAGGATGTCCTGTTCCTTGAAGCGCGAGATCAAACCCGCTTCCCTGACATACTTCATCTGATCGCGAAGCTTGCTGCTCTTAAAGACCTTGCTGCCTTCAAACTCAATCACAGCGACGCGCACGCGCGGGCCTTCGTTGATCTGGAAGGTGATGGCGACCGAAGTGGCTGACACGTTCTCTCTGCCTTCGGCGATGGTGGCGTTGGGATGGCCCTTGGCGGCAAGCAATTCTTTCAGCACGCGAATCGCGTTGCGGACCTTGACCGGATCGTAGATGGATTCTTTAGAGACGCCGACGCGACGCTCGCGGAAAGTCTTCAGGATGTCGGATTCCGAAACGCTCTTCAATCCTTCAAACTGGATATCCCGGATGATGGGCAGTTCTTTAACGACGAAAGTGACCCGGATGCCGCCGCGAGGAGCATCTTCGATCGTTACCTTGGTGTCGGTCTTCTCAAAAAACCCGAGTCCATTAATCGCCTGAAGATCGCGTGCGACCTGATCCGGATTGTAGACGTCACCGGGCCGGGTTTGAATCCAGTAAAGAATATCATCTTTGCGCAGACGACGATTTCCCTGGACATCGACTTCCTCGACGAGTCGTTGTTGCGGTTGTTGAGCCCGCACACGACTGGCGATGAATAAAGAAGAGGTGGCAAATGCGATGCTCAGAACAGCGAGCCAAAGGACGCGATAAGAATGCATAAGAGACGGTTCCCTTAGAGGTCTCTCCGGGGAATATACTTAGCGTATGAAAAGTTAAGCGCTTACTTCAGGAAAACCGTAACACAAACTCGCCGCTGTTGCGCTCTCTGGGGAGCACTTTGATTCACCGCAGGCTCCCCCCGTTGCCAGTTTCCTATTTAGCAAAGTGGCGCATTATAACGGGAAAATAAAGCGAATGTCCAAAACGCACTCTGCTCTGGGTAGAATTGTTGGATTTGGCGTGCGTATCAGAAGCCCGCGCGTAGGCAAGGGCTACGGTTGAGTCGCGTCGGCCATTGTCATCGGACAAAACGTCGGCCGCCTGTTTTATGAGTGCTTGCGAGTGAGGCCCTCCCTGACGGTCGGGCTTCTGACACAGGTTTCATGGAGTGAGCATTAGATCATTCGTCTGCTCACGACCCTCTTCATCGATTGTGATCGAGCGGAAGTTTAATTCATCACCGTCAACGAACATCTCTACCAGGGAAGCCTCGCCCAGGTGGCCCTGGATCAACGCTTCTGAGAGCGGATCTTCCACGTACTTTTGCAGGGCCCGGCGCAAAGGACGCGCGCCGTAAGAACGATCGGCACAGGTTTTTTGAATGATCCAGCGTTTGGCGTCGTCTGCCAGGCGCACGATGAAGCCGTGATTGGACATCGTGCTATTAATCTGATCGACCTGCAACTGGAGCACGTCCAGCAATTCTTCGTCGCCTAATTCGTCAAAGATGATGATCTCGTCGAGCCGGTTGATGAATTCCGGATTGAAGGTCTGACGCACGGCGGTCATCACCATTTCTTCCAACTTGGTGCGCGAGATATCGTTTGAACCCTGAAATCCCATAGCGCCCTTCTTCATGATAAAGCGCGCGCCGATATTCGAAGTCATGATGATGATGGCGTTCTTGAAGTCGATCGTGTTTCCCAGCGCGTCGGTGAGAATGCCGTCCTCGAAAACCTGTAGCAGGATGTTGAAGATATCCGGGTGCGCTTTCTCGATCTCATCAAACAACAGCACTGCGTAAGGAGATCGTTTGACCCGCTCAGTCAACTGGCCGCCTTCTTCGTGCCCAACGTATCCCGGCGGTGAGCCAATTAATTTGGACACCGAATGCTTTTCCATGAATTCGGACATATCAAAGCGAATCATCGAACGCTCTGTACCGAACAGGAAATGCGCCAGCGAGCGGGCCATTTCTGTTTTGCCGACACCCGTCGGTCCCAGGAACAGAAACGATCCCACCGGCCGGTGTGGATTTTTCAAACCGGCGCGCGAACGCCGAATAGCGCGGGCCAAGGCCGAGATGGCCGGCCGCTGAGAGATTACTCGCTTATGCAACTCAGCTTCGATACGCAGGAGCTTCCGCGACTCGCCTTCGTTGAGCGAGTTCATGGGAATCCCGGTCCAGCGGGCAATGACCTCCTCGACATCACCGCGGGTTACGTCAGCCACTACGATGACGTCGTCGTCATCATCGATCGGCGCCTGGGCCCGTCCGTAAGTCGCACGCTCCCATTCCGTCAAGTCAATGGACGCGGTGAGCGTGTCGAGATTCCCCTGCTCAGCCCGCACGCGGAGCTTTACGCGCGCACCCGCCTCATCGATCACATCGATTGCCTTGTCGGGCAGGAAGCGATCGGGAATGTAGCGCGTTGACAGAATTACCGCCGCCTTCAGCGCTTCATCGGTATAACGCACCTGATGAAAACTTTCGTAGCGTTCGCGCACGCCTTCAAGAATTTTGATCGCTTCCTCTTCCGTGGGCGGCGGCACCTTAACGGATTGGAAGCGGCGCTCGAGCGAACGATCTTTTTCGATTGACTTGCGAAACTCGGCCGGTGTGGTGGCGCCAATACATTGAATCTCGCCACGGGACAGCGCGGGTTTCAAAATATTTGCAGCGTCGAGCGAGCCTTCCGCCGAACCAGCGCCGACCAGCGTGTGCAACTCGTCGATGAAGACGATGTACTGCGGATTCTCGATCAACTCACGCATGATTTGTTTCAAGCGTTCTTCGAACTGGCCGCGATACTTTGTGCCCGCGACAATCAGGCTGATATCAAGCGAGAGGATCCGTTTGTTCGCCAGAAATGACGGCACCTCATCGCGCACTATGCGCTGGGCCAGGCCTTCGACAATCGCTGTTTTGCCGACGCCAGGTTCACCAATTAAGACGGGATTGTTTTTGGTGCGGCGACAAAGGATTTGGACCAGTCGCTCGATTTCGTTGTCGCGTCCGATCAAAGGATCGAGCCGATCATTCGAAGCATCCTCGGTCAAGTCGCGGGAGAATTCGAGCAGGTGTGGGATGTCTTTGCGATGACGTGAATCAGCGCCGCTCTGGCGCGCAATCTCGTCACGCACGGCCGCCAAACGCAGTCCCCGTTCGAACAGAATCTGCGCGGCCATTGAACGCTCTTCGCGCAGAAGGCCCAGCAGCAGATGTTCAGTTCCGATGTGCCGGTGCTGGAGGCGATCGGATTCTTCGTGTGAGTAATGAAGGACGCGCTTGGTTTCAGGCGCCAGCGGCAGCTCGACCGAAGTGGGAATCCGCTCGCGCAAAAGCGTGCGGCCTTCGATCTCTCTTCTGATGGATTCAATAGTAATTTGGGCGCGGGGGAAGAAACGGCCCGTTAAGGTCTTGTCTTCACGCATCAGCCCCAGCAGCAGATGCTCCGGCTCAATTGCGGGCGCGCCGAATTGGGACGCCTCGTAACGTGCAAAGAAAATCACTCGTCGCGCTTTTTCAGTGTAGCGTTCGAACATTATTGGTTTGGATCAAAACTGCCTATGATTGCGAACCGTCGTTTCCCGAAACCACCAGCGCCGGCATTATAGCGCAATGCGCAAAAGGCAAGAAGCTTAGTTTTCCGACGAGTGGTGCGATGGTTCGACAAAGACTCGCAAGTGCGCCGATGGGCCTCAACTGAGTACCCAGCCGGCGCTCCCCTTATTTTTGCTTTCAGACTGCAACCACGCATTGAGAATAAGGCGCCTCGTTAAACTTGTTTGGAACGCGAAGCACCACTTTTCTGGAGAAGTCCCAACCATTCGACCGCTCGCCGCTGTCTTGATTACGCGGCCCTGTCACAACGATTGCCCGCCCGTTAATCTGACCGGGCGGACCTGTCAACCTGATTAGTCCCGCCACCAGACCAAACTCACGCTAATCGACTAATCCCTCTGTTTCAAACAATTCTCTATTAACCGGAACGCTGGCACATGTCTCGCACTGGGGGAAGCGCCCGTGGAGTGTTTGTGCGGGCATGATCTTTCAAAAAGGCTCTTCGCAAGGTGAACAGTTGAAGGTTTGCTTGCGGTGATGCGGTCAGCAAGAAACTTTCAGTTTCCGTTCAACCCGATAGCGCGAGTGCTGTAAGTAGTTGCCCCTTAGCAGAAATAACCGGCTCGACGAAGACCGGTCGAACTTACAGGAAAGATGAAGATGACAAAAACAAAACGAACCCCCGTCGTTACCTGGATCACGTTAGTCGCCGTTTTGGCTTCTATGTTTACTGGCCTTTCTTTTGGCCGGGGCGCTGCTGCCCAATCAAACAGCCAGAGCGCGAGCAGTCAGAGCGAAACCAGCACTAATAACAAGTATCCGAGCCTTTCAAAGTACGCGGCCGATCTGACGCTGCTGGCCCTAAGCGGCAAACTGGAACCGGTCCGCGGTTTCGACGCGAGTATTGCCAGCGTAATCAACAGTCTCTCAACTACCGGCAAAGCACCACTGGTGCTGGGCGAATCTGATCTCGATCGTGACGGTATTGCCCGCGGGGTAGCTTACAGAATCGCTCTCGGCAATGTGCCCGACGCACTTCGCAACAAGCGCGTCTTCAGCTTAAGCCTGGAAGCGTTGGCGAAAGACGCACGGACGAGCGAGGAATTCGAGCGCCGGGTCCAGGCCGTATTTGCGGAAGCCGAACAGGCACAGGGACAAGTCATTCTTTTCGTCGATCAGATGCATCAATACGCCGGCGATCGCGCAACCAATGTGGCCTCGGCGACGGTCAAGGCCGCCATCGAAGCGAATCAATTCAAGCTTATCGGTGGCGCGACCCCCGCAGCTTATTCCAACTACATCGCGACAGATGAAAGTGTCGCTAAACTTTTCAAATCGATTTCGATCGACGGCGCGAGCGAAATCGGCTCTGACTCGACGGTCGCTAAAGACAAACGCAAGAGCCCCATCAACGAAGAGTTCGAAGGCGACAAGATATCTTCGGACATGCGCGAATTGATCAAGAGCGCCGGTCCGAACGGTCGCGTCACTGCGATCCTTCAGGTCGATGACGTTCACAGCGCTGAGGTCAGTTCGCTGCTAAAGCGTTATGGCGTCAACGTTGATTCGCGCATGGCCCTTCTGGGCGCGATGAAAGTTGAACTGCCTGCCAGGGCGATCGAAGCGCTGGCGAACAGCCGCGCTGCCAACTACATTTCGCCGGACGTTAAGCTTGAGTCCTTCGGTCACGTAACGGCAACAACCGGCACTGATCTAATAAGGACCCAAACGAACGGTCTGCTCAGCACTACCACCTTCGATGGCAAGGGGATCGGCATCGCGGTGCTCGATTCAGGCGTTGACAACGCACACGAGGCATTTGGCGGCGCCGGTCTCCTGGCGGGCGCCCGCGTAATACTCTGTAAGGACTTTACCGGAGAAGCCAACACCGCAACTGATCCGTATGGTCACGGCACCCACGTAGCCGCGTCGGCCGCCGGAGTCAGCACCGCCAGCGGCAATGCGTACCAGGGCATAGCTTATAACGCCAACATTATCAGTCTGCGGGTACTGAACTCGCAGGGCACGGGAACGTCAGCAGCGTTATTGAGTGCGATGAACTGGATGCTCAGTCCCGTCGATCCCACTAAAGCAGTTAGCTCAAGCAATCCGCTCAATAAGGATAGATACAACATTCGCGTCGCCAACATGAGCCTGGGAGCGGCTGCTATTAGTTCTTACAAGAACGACCCGATCTGCCGCGCCGCGCGCGCGTTGGTGGATGCCGGAATCGTTGTAGTGGCTGCCGCAGGTAACAACGGCAAGGATGCCGACGGCAGAAAGATCTATGGCCAGATCCATTCGCCAGGCAATGAACCTTCGGTTATCACCGTCGGGGCGGCCAACACCTTTGGCACCGATGCCCGCAACGACGATGGAGTAGCCACTTACAGTTCGCGGGGTCCAACGCGCAGCTTTGTCACGGACACGAAAGGCGTCAAGCACTATGACAACTTGCTCAAACCTGATCTGGTAGCCCCGGGCAACAAACTTATCTATGCGGAATCGGATTCCGGCGGAAGCAACGGATTGCTGGGCATTGGCGCCACGAGCAGCGCCAACAACCTGCTGATCACGCAGCATCCGGAACTCGATTCGGGCGTCACCGGCGACAACAACAAGCGTCTGATGTGGCTGAGTGGCTCTTCGATGGCCTCACCAATCGTGGCGGGTTCGGCAGCGCTCTTACTCCAGGCCAATCCAAAGCTAACCCCGAACATGGTCAAAATGATTCTGATGTATACAGCGGGACCAATGAAAGGGTTCAACATGCTGGAACAGGGCACGGGCGAGGTGAACATAGAAGGCGCTATGCGCCTGGCCAAGCTTGTCCGCACCGACCTGTCGTCAAGCACGCCCAAGGGTAGTGCAATGCTGACAGTTAAGTCTGCGCCTGATCCGCACACTACCATTGCCGGAAAATCTTTCACCTGGGCTCAGGGCATCTTCTTTAGACATCAGTACGCTACCGGAACCAGCCTGATCATGAAATACCAGACCTACTATGCTCAGGGCGTGGTGTTGGGTGATGGCATTGTCCTGGGCGACGGTGTCGTGCTTGGTGACGGCGTCGTGTTAGGCGATGGAGTCGTGCTCGGCGATGGCGTCGTGCTGGGCGACAGTATTTTTACCAGCGCCGGCGTCGTGCTGGGCGACGGCTCAGTCTTTTGCAGCGGCGTCGTACTGGGTGACGGGGTCGTACTCGGTGACGGTGTCGTCCTGGGTGACGGGGTTGTCCTCGGTGATGGTGTCGTCCTCGGAGACGGTGTCGTTCTCGGGGACGTACAGGCGATGGCGTTGCGGGCAATGATTTATGGCGACGCTGGGCCGGCAATGCCCGTGCTTCGTTAGTCCTGATGGTCTCGTTATTAACTGAATACTGAATCCTGCCAAGAGGAGCAATCGATGGCCGTCACCCTAATGCGTCACGAATCCCAGTCCGGACAGCTTAACGCATTCGCTCGCGACGAACCTTGCTTGATCGGCGAACTGAGCGCGGCTGACGAAGCCGAAGTATTGGAATTTCTGTCAGCTCGAAGGATGCACACCGTGTTCATGGCCAGTCTGATCCAGGACAACGGATTGCTGAGCCCACACAACCGGGGATCGTTTTACTCTTGTCGCGATCGATACGGCCGGCTGGAAGGCGTTGCCCTACTGGGTCATGCCACTCTGATCGAGGCGCGTTCGGAAAACGCGTTGGTCTCGTTTGCCCGTCTGGGTCGCAATTGCCTTAACGCCCACCTGATCAGAGGCGAACAGGAAACCATTCACAGTTTTTGGGAACATTACGCCAACAACGGACAGCAACCCCGTCTGATCTCTCGCGAGTTGCTCTTCGAACAAAAGGCGCCGGTGGCATTTTCAGAAGCGGCCGATCTGCGGCCGGCCACGCTGAACGATTTCGACAAGGTCGTCGCAGTTAACGCTGCAATGGCGTTGCAGGAAGCCGGCACCAGCCCGTTACAAAATGATCCGAGCGGCTTTCGCTCTCGCACGGCCCGTCGCATTGAGAAGGGTCGCATCTGGGTTTGGATGCAGGACGACAGATTGGTGTTCAAGGCTGACGTCGTCGCCGAAACGCCGCAGGTTACTTACCTGGAAGGCGTGCACGTCCACCCCGAGGAGCGACGGAAGGGATACGGCCTGCGGGGCCTGGCCAGTTTGTCATCGATGCTACTCGAGCGCAGCGAATCAATTTGTTTGACCTTTAATGAAAAGAACAAGAACGCTCTGAAGTTTTATGAGAAGGCCGGCTATAAATTTCATAGCCATTACGAAACGATCTATTTGCGGTAACCGACAGCCAGGATAAATCGTGGAAACTACACTTCAATTAACCGGCCGCCAGCGATTACGAGATCCCTATAAATGGCTGATCGTGGCTACGGGCACGGTCGCGCTCGGTTTGTCGGCGTACCTGCTGCCGCTGCCGCGATTCGATCTGCGCTTGATGCTCCTGGCCGGGGTGATGATGCTGGTTAGCTCACGCTTCTCAGTTCAAATTCCCCGAGTCAACACCAACGTCACCGTCTCTGACGCTTTTATCTTTCTGGTCCTGCTGACCTACGGCGGTTTGGCGGGAATTATCCTCGCCGGAATAGAAGGATTCTTCTCAGGCTTGCCCGTCAGTAAGGGCTTGCGAACCCGCAGAAAAATCCTGACCGTGTCGTTTAACTCGGCGATGATGGTCTGCTCGACGTCACTCACCGTTCTGATTGTCCGCTTGATCTTTGGATCGATAAGCGAACTCAGATTTCAAGACCTGTCGCATTTCATCGCAGCGGTCGGTGCGATGGCGCTGATCCAGTATTTTTCGAACACCGGCATCAGCACGATCGGCCTGGCCCTCAAGACCGGTGAACCAATCTGGCGCACCTGGCAGAGCCATTATCTGTGGACCTCGATCACTTATCTGGCCGGCGCCGCCGTCGCGGCAGTTAGCGCCAACTCATTTGAAAGAGCCGGCTTGACCATTCTCATGATTGGGGCGCCGGTAATCTTCATCATCTATTTCACCTATCAGAAGTATCTGACTGAGATTAAAGCCACGTCCGCGCAGGCAGAACAAGCCGAACGCGAACGAGCGGAAGCAGAAAGAGCCCGCGCGGAAGCTGAGCGCGAACGCGCCGAGCAGGCTGAGCGTCACGTGGAAGAGTTGAGCCGGCATATCGCCGAGCAGGAAAGAATCAGCATCCAGTTGCAAGAGAGCAAGGATCACTTTCGTCACGCCGCTTTTCATGACGCCTTGACCAACCTGCCTAATCGCGCGTTGTTGGCTGAGAACTTGAAATTCGTCATTGAGCGCGCCCGCCAGCACGAAGACTATCAGTTCGCAGTATTGTTCCTCGACCTGGATCGTTTTAAGAATGTGAACGACAGCCTGGGTCACTCGATCGGCGACCAATTGCTGATCACGATGGCCCGGCGTCTGGAAAGCTGCATTCGCGACGTGGACATGGTGGCGCGTTTGGGCGGCGACGAATTCGCGATCCTGCTCGACGGGATTCCGACCCAGGCCGAAGCGACGAACATGGCCCAGCGAATTCAGGAGAAGCTGCTATCGCCCTTCAACATCAGCGGCCATGAGGTCTTTACTTCGACCAGCATAGGCATCGCGCTCAGCTCAACCGGCTATGACCATCCAGAGAACATGCTGCGCGACGCCGACACCGCGATGTACCGCGCCAAGGCGCAGGGCAAAGCCTGTTACGAAGTATTCGACAAGGGCATGCACACGCACGCGGTCTACCTGCTGCAAATGGAGAACGACCTGCGCCGGGCCATCGATCGTGAAGAGCTGCGGGTTTACTACCAGCCGATCGTCGCGCTCGAGAACGGCCAACTCGCCGGCTTTGAAGCCCTGATTCGCTGGCAGCATCCTGAGCGAGGATTCATCAATCCGGCCGACTTCATTCCGCTCGCCGAAGATACCGGCTTAATCGTGCCGCTGGGTCTGTGGATTCTGAAGAAAGCATGCCAACAACTCTGCCAGTGGCAGTGGCAATCACCGGCGAATCGCTCGCTGTTTATGAGCGTCAATCTTTCCGGCAAGCAGGTGGCGGTGCCCAGTCTGGTCAGCGATATCAAGGAAATTCTGGATGAGACGCATATCGATGCGAAGCATTTGAAACTCGAGATTACCGAGAGCGCCGTGATGGAAAATGCCGAGATGGCCGCGCGCCTGTTGAAGCGCTTGAAAGCGCTGGGCGTCCAACTGAGCATCGACGACTTCGGCACCGGCTATTCATCGCTCAGCTACCTGCACCGCTTCCCTGTCAACACGCTGAAAATCGATCGCTCGTTCGTGGGACGCATCGGCGAAGCGGCTGAGAATATCGAGATCGTGCGCACCGTCATCTCGCTCGCCGAAAACATGGGCATGGAAGTCGTGGCGGAAGGTGTCGAGACCTTGAGTCAACTAACGCAACTCAGAAAACTCAAGTGCGAGTTCGGACAAGGCTACCTCTTCTCGCGGCCGGTCGATGCCGCCTCGGTATCAGAATGGATTACGAAGAAGCCGCACTGGCAAGAGAGCCTGTTCGCGGGCGCCGGCGACTACTTTATTCCGGCGCAACCCGTGGCGGTTCCCGCGCTCGTACCTGTCGTGGCCCAGTTGCGAACCGCATAGGCATTACTGAGAAAAGAAAGAACCCGCAAGCTCTGGTCGAGAGACTGCGGATCCAGCCATTGAATCGAGCCATCTTCTTCCAGCGTCACTTACTAACAAAGAAAACATCCCAAGCCCAGCGCCCAACCTTCGCATGCTTGGCGTCGTCAACCTTAGCTCGGTAACGGAACTCGTTGCCGTACTGGTCGATTTTTTTCGAGTCCTTGTAAGCAAGTGAAATCGATTCAACCGAAAGACTCGGCAACGTGTGAAGCTCTGAAGTTTCAGAGATGCCGTTGTGATTCGTGTCCTGCCACAAGCGCAAAGACGAGAAGATCGAATCGTTCTGGTCAATCACGCCGTCGTCGTTTCCGCCGTTACGGGTCTTATCAAATTTAGCCAGCGCCAGAAATCCGTTACGCGACTCGCCGGCAGGCGGTTTTGGTTGTTGGGTAAAGTTGCCAAACAACTCCCGCCCACTATCTATCGTACCGTTATGGTTTCGATCGAGTACCAAGAAGGCGTCATCCGAATTGACCGCAGTCCATGACAGGTTCTCTTTGACATGATCGGGATTACCGTCCATATCAAAAGGAACGCCACCATCGGCGTCGGTCAATTGAAATCCGTTGCCGGTTACATCGATCAAAACGGGAGAAGTCTGGCAGTATGAGCCGTCAACAGTGTAAGCGCAGCCGCCCATCTCAGGAATCTCTTGATCACAGCGAAACTCGGGAGCGGGATCGGGACACGGACCACCTAGTACATTCGAGAGATCCTGACATGTGCTGGTTGTAGAATTCCAAAATAGTTCGGCAAACTCACAAGTCTCTTCGTCGTCAGGCGCATGGCAAGTGTGACCCTGTCGGTTGTCCCTCGTAACAAAGAGGCCGTTAGAACAAGTCGCACTTCCACTTACCGAATTGTGGTACGTTTTTTGGTACCAGTAGGCCGTCTTCCCGTCATCGACCCAATAAGGCGCATCAAACCGAGGCCAACACTCGTGGCAGGCGCCTAAGGGCTCGGTCTCTCCGGTATCCGTTACGTCAACAGATCGCGGGATGTTCGAGTCGATCCAGTAAATATTCCAGTGCAGCGTCTTGGTAATCACACTAAAATTCGCGGTACAACTTTGAGAATCTGTTTCAGCGGGGGATCTTGGGTTCTGGCTGTCGCCACAGGCTGCGAAAATGTTAGATGCCAAGCCGAGCGACAGGATTGAACCAAGCAAGAAAGGAGTTATTTTATCCCTCATTGTTTGATGACCCCCTTCTGTGCCTCCCTTTCATTCTTGGCCTTAATTACGGCTCTATCGTGCTCGCGACCAAGATGCATTGCCCTTAGTGACCGTTCGTCTCCCTCTTCCGTTCGATCAGCGTATGTCACGGCGCTGACTACCAGCGGCGCCCCGAAGGTCATCGCGCCAAAATTCATTCTGATTGTTGTCGTACCCCCGGCCTTAATTACAACCGCAGGATGCTCCTCATCCGTTAATCCATTCTGGGTAATAGCTCCTTCACCGCAAACCAGGTCAACGGCCATTACGTCTTTGTTCGAATTGTTTCTTATTTCGATTTCGACTCCTGCCGCAGCTGTTCCGGGATCGACGATCCACGTACGGACTATTTCCATTTTCTTGACCTTTGAAAAAACCGGCGGCATCGAACTGACCCGAGGCTGGGTCTCTTCTTGTTTCGTAGGTTGTTGTCTCTTCGCACTAAGTACCCCAGCGCCGATGAGAGACGCTGAAATCAACATTGAAGCGAAAAGAAAGACCCACTTTCGCCACGTGATTTGAATTGTCATGTTTTCTCCTTCGGTTCTGAGTGAAAACCGAGGCTTACCACGGGGACATCCGTTGATGTGAGCGTAGGGAGCCAGTAAGTAGAACCCACTGTCCTCTTGTTACCTTCAGGTGTCAACAGAATTCATCTAATCGCGCAAACAAAGGCAAAGACAAGGGAAGGGTTCCGAAGCAAAGACCAGCACTAAAGTCATTGAGAGACGGAATCGGGCTAGCTCTCCCCCTGAATTAAAACACTTCTGCACTTCTTCGGGCCGATGGCCCGGTAGCAGATTTTCCAGATGAGGTTGATCCATTGCCGATGGATCATCCAAAGGTCGCACTTCAAAGACGGTCGGCGCGACGCGTTGGAAGTGAAAGCGCTTTTCAATCTTTGCCAGTTCCTCAATTTCGCTTACGTGCCAGGAGCAGAGTTGCCACCAGCGCTTTTCAGTTCTTACCGGCGATTGCCTGTCGCACTGTATTCATAAAGATGATCGTGTCTGTGCCGCGATGAGATTCAAATGCCTCTCCGTAGTCCAACGGCTGGACGCGCTGTGGATCGATTTCGTATCCGGTCGCAATTTCGTAAGCCTGCGCATCATCAGTTGCTTTGAGAAAAAACAGGTAGCGTTTGCCAATCGCCGGCATGTTTTGGTGCGCTATCTCGTAAAGCACCTTCTGTCCCGAAGGATAGCGGACGACTCCTCCTAGTCTGGATACGCTAATCAAACTGGTTTGTGAGGAGGGGAGAGGGCCTTTCAGCACTGCATCGACCTGAACATTGAATTCTGAGTAGACACCCATTTTGTCGTTCGAGAGATGGGCTGATGAATTTAATACCGAGGCTGTCAATATGACATCACTCTGGGCTACCGGCAGCGCAGGAAGGTTGTAGAACACTTCAGAGTCCTCAGTCACTCCTGACGTGGTATCATACGGATTACTCGACACTAGGCCTTTTCGGTCGTAATGTTTGTTTCTCTTCCTTCGCTTTGCCTTCTCTTCCGGATTGGTAGGTTCCGGCGAATCGTAATCGATCGTTGGAAATCGCGCGTGAAATTCCTGGAGCGCACGCGCTCCTTCTTGTTGCTTTGCTTCTTTCGATTTGGCGGGCGGTTGAGCGAGCGAAGTTAGTGAATTCGGTTGAGGCGAAATACTATTCGGCACCTTTGAGGCACCTGCAGAAAATAGAACCAACCCAGTCAGAACAATAACACCGCATACACCCACACCAAACATCCGTGTTCTTGCTTTAGCCATGATATTAGCCTCCATTTTGGACTAGCGCTGGTTTTTTTTGTCCTGCGACGACGGCCTTTACTGTTTCGAGGAAAGTCGCTTCATTCTGCCCGTTGTACTGCATGAACTGGTTTGGAGTGTCGAGCGCTGTTACGCCTGAAGGCGCAAGCTCATAGCCTGTTATTATTTCAAAGGCTGGGCTATCCGGCATTGCTTTGAGAAAAAACAAATAGCGCTTACCAACCGTTGGCATGTTCTGCCCTGCAATGTGAAATAGGCTCTCTTCACCGGTACGATACCGGACAACGCCCCCTAGTCGGCTCACGTCGATGAGGCCTGCCTTGGTAACTGAATCATCATTGGTTTTAAGAACGTCCTCGATCTTCAGCGACAACTCTGTATAAACAGCACCTTTGTCGCTTGAAAGAAACGCTCCGCCACTCAGCGTTTTGCCAACTACTACAGCACTGCTTTGAGCCACCGGAAGGGCCGGAAGATTAACGTCCCATTCACTCACAAGGCCTGAGGAATAATGTGTTGGCTCCTTACTGATGCCGCCCAACTTGTCAAAGTGCTTGCCCTTATTACGCCGCTTAGTTCTTTCAGCGGGATCGGACGGCTCTGGAGCATCGTAATCGACTTTCGGAAAATGCCTCTTGATTTCTTCGATGCCCGGTGGACGTGTATTCTGCCGTTTAGCGCTTTTAGAATTAGTGTTCGGCGGAAGTAACTGTGGATTAGCCAAGCTCGACCCGTTGGAATCAGACCGTACGATCGAGACAAGAATGAAAGACAGAACTGCGCAGGCCAGGATTGAGCCTATTCCAATCCGTAGCTTATTAGAGGCCATGGCATCCTCCTGTTTGATAAACGCGGTAGCAAATTCGAGACAGGCTGACTACCGGAGACACCATTGATGTGAGCGGCAGAGAGCCGTGGGTTGGGATAAAAATATACACCTCTGGCAGCATCCGTCAAGACATGTTTTTATGGCACGCAACCAAGGGAAAATGCAGGAGAAGATGCTTTATGCAAACATTCCGCAAACAAGGTCGTGCGAGGTGTGATATCCAGAACTATCGCCCGCTGGTTTCCCGCCGCACTTCAATTCTCACCCCGAATTAAAACACTTCTGCACTTCCTCCGGCCGATTATCAGGCAACAAACTTTCGAGATGAGGTTGATCCGTCGCGGCCGGATCGTTCAAGGATCGCACTTCAAAAACAGTGGGCGCTACGCGAAGGAAGTGAAAGCGCTTGTCGATCTTGGCGAGCTCAACAATTTCGCTGACGTGCCACGCGCACGGCTGCCACCAGCGCGGATCGGTATCGAGAAAAACTCGCCGGCCTGATTTCAAATACTCTGCGATCGTCTGATCCAGTTTTCCCTGCGGCCATCCGGCGCCGACGCCGATCGCATCCCACTCGCCCGCGCCAATCCCGCGCCAGTAATTCACCGCGATCGTCTGCGAACCGGCAATCACCACCGCGTTCCTGGGCATCAGCTTAAGCCGCTCGTCGTAAGTCTTGGCCAGCGCCAGGCGATTGAAGTACTCGCTGCCCGCCGGCCGGATCAGCAAACCCATCAAGCCGGCCACCAAAGCTACGCCAACGATCGCCGTTACAAAACCGCGCCGTTCGCTCCCTAGCTTTTCGGTTTGCGATCTGACGAAGTAGTCACCCACCAGAGGCGCCAGCGCCGGCACCCCAGTCAAAAAATATCTCCAGTTGATCGTCGTGCTGTAGTTAAAGAACAGCATCGCCGTCGCCAACAAACCAACTGCCGCGGACAAAAGCGTTAGCGTCAACCCGCGCGCGCGCCATTCCTTCCAGGTCGCGATTGGCAATCCGACCACGACCAACGGCGCGGCCAGAAAAAAGTAGACAAAGAACGGACGCACATTCGCAACGCCGATCGGGTGTCGTGCTGATTCGCTCTGCATCGACGACAGCCAGATGTGCCAGTCCTTGCGATATCCCGGGTTGGAAATGAACCATACCGCCCAGATCCCAAATGCAAAAACGAAAAAGACGATCAGGGATAATCCGACCAGGGCGATGTTCCTGCGATTCAGTTTCCAACCACCAACAAAAGGCGCGAGCGCGAACCACGGAAGAAAAAGCCCGGCGGTCTCTCGCAGGTTCACGCCCAGCCCCAACAACGCCGCGCCCAACAGAATCAACCACACGCGACGCTTCCGCACTCCGCGAAGATGAATCACCAGCGCTGACGCGGAAAGCAGGACGGAAGGAACATCGGTCATTACCTGACCGCCATAGATAACCAGCATCGGCGAGAGCGCAACCAGCAGCGCGGCCACCGTGGCCGAGCGAACTGATCCCGTAAGATCGCGGGCCAGCACCCAACACACAATCACGGCCAGCGGCGTCTGCGCGACCACGGCGAATTTGAAGAGCAGGTAAGCCTGCTCGGGGCGAACTCCAAACAGCGCGTGCGCCAGTGCATACAACCCGTGATTGAAAAGCGTGAAGAGCGATCGGCCCAGGGCCATTGACGAAGGTTCGCCACGCAAGGAGAACACGGTGTAATCCAGTCCGTCCCAATCGCCGATGAATGGGTTCAGATAGATGAGCGTGAGGACGAGCGCCACCAAAGCCGGTGTCGCCCAGAACGGATAAGCGCGCAGGAATTTCTTTTCTGAAGCGATGTTTGCGGCGCTCGCGAGACGCGCGGCGGCCGGAGATTCACTGGCAGGCACTACTTCCATATCGGTGGCGAAAAATCAATTGGCAGGCGCGCCGTTATCCGGGCGTTTCACCATCTTGAGCCGGTTGCCGCGTTCGCTGTACTCGACTTCGTCCATGATGTTGTAGATCAGCAGCACGCCGCGGCCGTTGGATTTGAAAAGATTAGCCGGGTCCCTGGGGTCCGGAATCGCGCGCACGTCGAAACCCTCGCCCTCGTCTTCCACGGTAAAGATTGCTTCGTGGGCGGACAGCTCGGCGGTGACACGCAGCAGCTTGGCCGGATCATTTCGATTGCCGTGCTTCACCGCATTCACAAACGCTTCGTCCAGGGCCACGAACAAATTCGATTGCTCTACCTTAATCAAGCCCAGCCTGGCTACGCGATCGAGCAGGTATTCCAACACGGCATTCATCAGCGTAAGATCGCTGGGGAGTTCCAGTTCGATCTTTTCTCGCACGGCTTTCTGATCGGATTCGATGTGCTGAAGCTTGAACAGCAGAGTCTTCTCGATGATGTCGTGCAGTTCCGCAATGGTGCGCCGCGCTTGCAGGCCGGTCACCGCCATCTTGAACGAGCGCACGCTGTCGGCGGCAGTGGAAGCCGCGGTTTCGTGATCGACCAGATCGCTGACGAGCAGATCGAACTGGGCCAGGTCGGCGCGAGCCAGCGCCGTGCTGCGCTCGCGTTCGAGAGTCACTTCGTGGCCCAGATGGTTCAACTCGCGGGCCAACCCGGCCCGAACGTCTTCGTCGCTCTCAACGATGAGCACTCGACACTTGTCAGGATCGCTCTGGATCATCCGGTCGAAAAATTCGGCAAGCGGAGAGATTAGCCGAAGGCCTTCCTGTTCTGGAATACGAAAGGTTCGCCGATCGCGTTGCAGAATATATCAGAGGAAGTCAGGGGTTACGAGCAAAGCGTTAGCTCAGGCTTTGATGGGCGATGAAAACCTGGCCATTCCACTCTTTGTGCCGGTACGAAACTGGCGTTACAGAACCGGGCGCGGTAGTGACCGGATGCTGCCACTCACCTGTTCCCACGTGGTCTCTTTCCAGCGAAAATGTAAATCGCAGGTGAATGTAGCATCCGGTCGCTACCGCTCCCGGTTCTGTAATGAGAGTCCTCCTCGGGACGGGTACCCAGTGCAAAGTACAAAGGTCGTTTCCGCAGGTTCCATGGGGTGCGCTACACTCAGCTCTCGATCGCTGCCGCTGATGAGCAAATCCAACCTGCAAATGAATCTAGAATACGTCGTCGCGCGATCTCTCCTCTTTATTTTTGGTTTGCTGCCACTCGGGATGTCGCTATTCCTGGGATCGAAGATGGCCGGCGGGGCCTACTATTTCTCGGGCAGGTTGCGGCGCACCGGCCAACGCAATTTGGAGTTGGCGTTTCCCGGCTTGAGTCAGCCGGAGCGCCGGCGCTTACTACACGGTTGCTTTGAGAACATGGGCCGCCTGCTGGGAATCTTCAGTCACTTCACTAACGACCCGGAGGGTCTTAAAGGCCTGCTTGATCTAATCGATCACGAAGGCTTTGAGCGGCTTGAAGTTGCTCGCAAGGACGGCCGCGGCATTATTCTCTTCACCGGTCATGTGGGCGCCTGGGAGCTTTCGAGTTTTGCGCTCTCTCTGTTCGGACACCCTTTGAGCTTCCTGGTGCGGCGGATTGATAATCCGAAGATTGAAAGGCTGATCGATGAACGGCGGGCACAACTCGGTAATCGCACGATCGACAAGCGCTCAGCCGCCCGCGAGATGTTACAGATTCTCCAGGGCGGCGGCACGCTCGGAATTTTGGTTGACCTGAACACTCTGGATCGCGAAGGCATCTTCGTCGATTTTTTTGGCGTACCGGCGTCGACAACTTTCATCCTGGCCAAACTCGCTTTGCGTACCGGAGCTGCCGTGTTGCCCGTGTTTGCTCCCTGGGATCCGGAACGCGGACGCTTTCTGCTGAAGATCGACGAGCCGCTCGTAATCGAACGGACGGGCGACGACGAAGAGGACGTGCGGCGACTGACGCAACTATTCACCGGCGTAGTCGAAAAATTCGTGCGGCGTTATCCTGACCAGTGGCTGTGGATTCACCGGCGCTGGAAAACCAGACCACCAGGCGAGCCGGGGATATATTAGAAGGCGCGGCTACGCCGCCTGATGTGCGGAAAGGCTCCGCCTTTCCGGTGTGCGACGTTTATTGATAGCGAGGCTACGCCTCGCGCCGGAGGCATAGCCTCCAATGATTCTTCAGAGATTGACGGAAAGCCCTAGGCTTTCCGCACATCAGGCGGCACAACCGCAAATCAATGACCAGCCATCCTTCATCCGCTAACATCGATCGCGCCTATTCCTTCGCCGATCTCTCTGCCTACTCTTTTAAAGATCGCCTGATGATTCGCGCGGCCGATCTGGTCTTCTTCCTGCTCATCAAATTCATCGGTCGCACCATCAAGTTCAAGATCGAGGGTTGGGAAAATTGGGAAGCTGCGTCAGTCGACGGCAGGCTGCCGATTTACACGTTCTGGCACAATCGAGTTTTTCTTTCGACGTATTTTTGGCGGCGCCGCCGCATCGTGGTGATGACCTCGCGGAGTTTTGACGGCGAGTACATCGCGCGCTTCATTCAAAGATTCGGCTACGGCGCGGCCCGCGGGTCATCCACGCGCGGGGCCACCGGCGCCGTCGTGGAAATGATCCGCCTGATGCGCGCCGGCTGTCCGACGGCATTCACGATTGACGGTCCCAAAGGCCCGCGCTATGTAGCGAAAATGGGCGCGGTGCTGCTGGCCAGCAAAACCGGTAATCCCATTCTGCCGTTTACGATCACCGCCGAGAGATTTTGGGAAGCAAAGAAAAGCTGGGACGGGTTTCAGGTGCCAAAGCCTTTCACGCGCGCGCGCGTGGGAATCGCGACGCCGATCTTCGTCCGGCCGGACGCTGATGAAACGGAACTCAATGCCAAACGCGACGAGCTCCAGCGCTCTCTGGAAGAACTCGATCAGCGTGTCGGAAAAGGCGCACAGGTTTCACCCCGTCAGGGGTGAGATGTTTATAGAACGCGCAACCGCCTCAATACTCTTGAGCTCCTTTAGGAGCGTAACGTGAAGCTAACCGTTTCCCACATTCCGCTCCTAAAGGAGCTGGGAATGCTCCGGGGGACCCAAGTGCTATAAACATTTCACTCCTGACGGAGTGAAGGTGCCTCGATTTACGTTTTGGCCCATTACGATCTACTATCTGTTTGTCACTAACCCCTTTGCATTCTTATCACGATTTACGATTCACCGTTTTCGCTTCACGGAGGTCCGATGATCAACCAGGAACGCATCAAGAATCTTCTGCTCGAATTGGTCCAGATCGACAGTCACTCGCGCAAGGAGCGTGACGTCGCCGAACGCATCAAAAAGTACTGTGAAGAAATGGGCGCCGCAGTCGAGATTGACAACGCCGGCCAGGCGGTCGGCGGCAACAGCGGAAATGTCATCGCGCGTTTTCCCGGCACAATTCCCGGCGCCGAATCGATCATGATGAGCGCCCACATGGACACGGTGGTGCCCGGCGAAGGCGTCAAACCGATCGTCGAAGGCGACATCATTCGCACCGATGGCACGACCGTCCTCGGCGGCGATGACAAATCAGGCTGCGCCGTGATCATCGAAGTGATTCGCTGCCTGCAAGAGCAGAACATTCCGCACGCCCCCATCGAGGCCATTTTCTCAATTTGTGAAGAAGTCGGCCTGCTGGGAGCAAAGAACGTCGACGTCGCAAAGATCAAGGCCAAGTACGGCATCGTTTTCGATTCCGACGATCCGGGTTTTCTCTTTACCAAAGGTCCTTCATCGAATCACATGGAATTTCGGATTCACGGTCTCGAATCGCACGCCGGCGTCGCGCCCGAGGAAGGTATTTCGGCGATTAAGATCGCCGCCGAAGGCCTGGCCGTAATGAAGCTCGGCCGCATCGATTCTGAGACGACCGCCAACATTGGCCAGATTGAAGGCGGCATGGCCACCAACATCATTCCGAATCTTTGCGTACTAAAAGGCGAAGCGCGCTCGCACAGCGAAGAGAAGCTCGAAGCCCAAACTCAGCACATGCAGAAATGCCTGGAAGACGCTGCCGCCAGGTATGAAGTCACCGTAGCAGGCAAGACCACCAAAGCCTCGGTTGAATCGCATGTCGAGCGTGACTATTCGTCGATGGACGTGCCCGACAGTTCGCACGTGGTCCAACTGGTGATCAAGGCGGCCGCGCGCATGGGCCTTGACGTCAAGACGATGGCGTCAGGTGGCGGCTGTGATGCAAACGTCTTCAATCGCCGTGGGATCGAGTGCGCCAATCTCGGCACCGGCATGCGCGCGATTCACACCGTCAAGGAATGGCTGGACGTGAAAGACATGTACGCCGCCGCTGATATGACCCTGGAGATCATGAAGCTGAACGGCGAGCTGGCGGCGCACGAGTCTTAAAGTAATGACGGATGAGAAATTTGACAATCCAGTTGGTCGCTTAGTCGCTATCTTGCACCGTGCTAAGGAGAGAAGTTCTGACCTTGGAAAAACGGAAGCGAGAATTGGATGGGCGGTAGTCTTCGAATTACAGGGACACCAGAACTCGCCAAGTAGAGAGACAGAGGTCGAGATTTGTTGGAGGCTGATCGAGCTTCGAAAGCTTATCGCAGAGGCTGAGAAGGTAATCCAACAATCGGAGGCTCCTCATGCGAAAAGGTACTTGAGACCATTCGCGCGTCTCCGAACAATGGTTCCTCTTACCGACTTATCCGGAGCGTTCGCTGTCCCCATCAACGAAATTACCGAAAGCGATATGGACCTCCTCGAAATGGCCTCGGACGAGCTTTCTTCGCGTCATAGTGAAAGCGTTGTTGAAGAGGGAGAACTGGAAGCACTGCGCGAACAGATTGATGAACTCTTTGATAGAGTCAAGCAGTCTGATCTAGACGAAGATCTGAAGATTTTCATTCTTAACCAGCTCGAGTCGATTCGTCGCGCCATCGCTGAATACCAAATCCGTGGCACCGAGCGCCTTCAAGAAGCCCTTGCCGAGATTGTCGGCGGTTATTTTCTGCACCAAGAGATTATTGAAAAAGAGAGCGATAAGGAAGAAGTCGGTATTTACAAGCAACTGCTATCGCATTTCTATTCAGTTGTGTTAACAGCAGCGAAGCTCACGCCGCTCATCGGCCCTGCCTCGAAAGTCTTCGGTTTCTTGACGGCAGGTACGCCTAACATACCTCCTGTCGACCTAGGCCATTAGACATTTCTGATCAATCGGATTCTAGAGTTCACATGCCGATTCGCTGGACACACATCACGATCAATTGCAGCGACATCGACGCCTCCGTCGACTTCTACACTTCGTTCTGCGGTCTTTCGATTGTGCGCGATCGGCGGCTTGAGGGTCGTCACAATGTGTGGCTCGGTCCGGCTACAGCGGCGGGAGAAGATCCGATCTTCGTCCTGGTCATCGTGCAAGATGAAGTGAAGGCCCGCCTGGATCATTTTGGATTTCAATGCGACAGTCGTGAGGAAGTCGATCGAATTGCTGAGCTGGCGCAGCAACAGAATATTCTGGCTGAGCCACCGGTGGATGTAGGTGGTGTCGTCGGTTACTTTGCGATGGTGCGCGATCCGGACGGGCATATAGTGGAGTTTACTTTCGGTCAGCCGCTGCGAGGTTTGTAGGATCGATGAGTGAAATAGCGCCTCAGGTGATAGCCATTGCCGGAGCGAACGGAGCGGGCAAAACCACGATGGCGCCGTTTCTCTTACGGGACGAATTGCAGGTACTCGAATACGTGAACGCTGATCCAATAGCGCATGGTTTGTCGGGTTTCAATCCGGCAAGTGTGGCGTTGCAAGCAGGACGCGTGATGTTGAATCGATTGCATGATCTCGCCGAAGAGCGAAAGACCTTCGCTTTCGAGACCACTCTGTCGGCGAAGCATTATGCCGGCTGGATTAAGAAGTTGCGCCAGGATGGCTATTATTTTCAATTGATGTTTCTCTGGTTGCGAAGCGCCGACCTTGCGGTGCAGCGAGTTCGAGAGCGCGTTCAGGCCGGAGGGCATGACGTACCCGAGCAGGTCATTCGGAGAAGATATGCCGCCGGGCTGAGAAACTTCTCCAAACTGTACCAGCCAATTGCGAACACCTGGGCTGTGTACGATAATTCTGACTCACCCAGTCCGGTAATGATCGCCCAAGGGGGTCAAGAAGACGCTTCAAACATTATTCATGCTGACCGCTGGGAGAGTTTTCAAGGGATGTCCAAATGAGTGAGATTAAGCTAACCAACCGACTCTTTATCGACCATGGCAAGAGCATCGAGAAGGTCCTCCAACGCGCGGTCAATCATGCCTTGTTGATGCACAAACGCCTCGGCAACCCCATCGCAACCTGGAAAGACGGCAAAGTCGTCATTGTCCCTCCCGAAGAGATCGTTGTTCCTTCCGATGCCTCCGAAACAAACGAATAATCTCGAGTCGGATCATCGCGCCGGCCATGTCGCCCTGATCGGGCGGCCGAACGCGGGCAAGTCAACGCTGCTCAACCGGTTGGTTGGTGAAAAGATCGCGGCGGTTTCCAACAAGCCGCAAACGACTCGCTTCAAAATTCTCGGCATCGTCAATCGGCCTGAAGGACAGATCGTTCTCGTCGATACGCCGGGAGTGCACAAGCCAGGCTATGAACTTAATCGCCGCATGATGACCGCGGTCCACGATGCCCTGCTTGGTGTCGACCTGGTTTGCTTGATGCGCGACGCCTCCGTCTCAACGGGTAATGGTGATCGCTTCGTGCTCGATCTCGTTAGGCAATCCGGAAAACCCGCGCTGCTGCTGCTCAACAAGACTGACAAGCTGAAAGACAAGTCACAACTACTCCCGCTGATCGAGTGGTATCAAAGCGAGCAACAGTGGCAATCCGTGGTGCCCATCTCGGCTTTAAAGGGCGACCAGATCGAGCAGTTGCTGGCTGAGATGACAAAATACCTGCCCGAAGGCCCGCCGCTCTATTCCGCAGATGAACTCACCGACCAATCGATGCGGGCGCTGGCTTCAGAAATTGTGCGCGAGAAGATACTCGAGACCACCGGCGAAGAAATTCCTTACGTAACCGCGGTCGTGACCGAACGCTTCCAGGAAGTGCGCGAAGATTATTCGCGCATCTACTGCACGATCTTTGTCGAGCGAGATTCGCAGAAAAAAATCATTATTGGCCACGGCGCGCAGCGGCTGAAAGAAATCGGCATTCGCGCGCGCCACGATATCGAAAGCCTGCTCGGCCATCCCTGTCACCTCGAACTATTCGTCAAGGTTGAAAAAGACTGGCGCGAGCGCGCGCACCTGCTGGACGAAATGGGAATCAAGCAGTGAGCAGTGACGCGAAGAGTTGGTACGCCGTCGATGCAAAAGCAGTTCGCGAGGCCTGCGAAGCAATTGAGTACGGACTGATGGAAGCCGGCGCGGTGGGGACGGAAACGAACAATCCCGGCCACAACTTCATCCTCAGCGGCTATTTCGACCGCGCACCTGAAATGGAAGTGGTAAAAGCCGCTCTGCTCGACGCGCTACGAATCTACAATCTTGAATCGGACTCTTTGATCGATCTGACAACCCGGGAAGTTCCCGATCGAGATTGGCTGGCCGAATGGAAGAAAGATTGGCAGCCGGTCGAGGTCGGCCGTTTCGTCATCGCGCCGCCCTGGAGCGAGATCAAAGACGCGCCGGCGCGCATCATTATTCGGATTGAACCGGGCATGGCCTTTGGCACCGGCACGCACGAAACGACTCGGCTCTGTCTGAAAGCGATTGAAAAATATTTTCGCGGTGGCAGCTTTCTGGATGTAGGCACGGGCACCGGGATACTGGCGATCGCCGCCGCGAAACTGTGGCCGGGTGCGCGCATCGAGGCCTGCGACACTGACGCCGAGGCAGTTGAGATTGCGCGTGAAAACGCGCGACTGAATGACACTGGTGAGATCGACTTCCGCGCCGGCAGCGTCACGGAACAGACACCTTCTGCCGATCTGGTCTGCGCGAATCTCACCGCGCCGGTCATAGTCGAGTTGCTACCCTCTCTGCTCGCCGCCACCTGCGGGCGATTGGTGCTGTCCGGCATTCTTGTTGAACAAAGCGAGCTGGTGCAGTCACGCTTGTTGGAACTGGGCGCAGAGGGGTTTGAAATAGATCAGGATGGCGAGTGGATCGCGCTGGTTGTGTGAAGTCCTGAGTTTTTCTTTGGAGCAAAGTGACTCGTCGCAGATTCTATGCCCCGCCGGCAGCCTTCGCAGCCGATGAAAAGTCCGCAACGCTGAGCGCGGAAGAGACACGTCACGCCCGCGATGTCTTGCGACTGCAAAGTGGCGATGAGATTTTCGTCTTTGATGGCGCCGGCCGCGAGTTCCAATGCTCGGTCAAAACTATCCGCAGAGATTCGATCGATCTCAACGTGATCGCTCAAGTTGATCCGGCCCGTCCTGAATCAACCCTCGATCTCACTCTGGCGATCGCTCTCCTGAAAGGCGAGAAGTTTGATCTCGTGATCCAGAAGACTACTGAGTTGGGCGTCAAACGCATCGCGCCATTGGACACAGAACGCGCGGATGTGCGACTGCGAGATAGCGACGGTGCGCAAAAGCGCTTGGCCCGTTGGCGGCGAATTGCTCTCGAAGCTGCCAAGCAAGCTGGCCGCGCCTACGTTCCAGAGATTGCCGCGCCCGTCCCTTTCCATTCCGTCGCTGTCACAGAGGCAGAACTGTCAACGAACGTTACTCGGCTGATGTTTTCCGAGCGCGGCGGCAGGTCTCTGGCGGAAGTGACAAACAATTTCGCACGGCACACGTCCTCGGTCATCGCCGCAGTCGGCCCCGAAGGTGGTTGGACCGACGACGAAATTGAACTCGCCCGCGCCGGCGGGTGGGAGATCGTCACGCTGGGTGGCCGCATACTGCGCGCTGAGACTGCCGGCATCGCGGTCGTCGCGCTTTTACAGCATCGGTTTGGGGATCTGGTTTGAAAAGTGATGGCCGCGAAACCAAACTGCTGTTCCGCCATCAAGGCTTTGCGGCTTCGCCGCAGTCAAGAATTATTGACTGAATAACGGTCCACTAATATAGTCCTTCCGTTCCTCCGACTACTCTCTTGGAGCCAACTCTTGTTCCTCGAAACTTGGTTAGCGTGGTTACTACACAAGGTAAGTTTTAGTAGCACCAAAGCTCTTACGGGTGTACGAAAGGACCTGGTTGATACCAAAAAAGCAAAACTAGAAATTGATAAGCTAGAAGACGAAGCTGAGAAAAGAGAATCCCTTGTTACTCCAGCAACCTTTGAGGACGTTAAGAACTATGACCCGAAATATGGAAAGATTACCGCGACGATCAAAATGGAAGAAACCACTTCGCTTATCCGAAGTAAAGCTCTCGCAAGTTTTATCATAGAATTGCTAAAGGAGCTGTTGTTATTCCTATTCATTCTTCGTGAGCTTCTCCGCATTCTTAAGTAGAATAACCGCCAGCCAAAAACTGACGGTCTTTTGTGGGCTATATAAATAAGATTCTCCAGACTTAGGAAGTCACTCTTCAAATCCAAGCATAGGTTTCCAACCCTGATACTCTGCGAGATGAGGCTACGCCTCCAGCGGAGGCACAGCCTCCTAAATCAGCTAATGAGTCCCGGAAAGGCGGAGCCTTTCCGCACGGTGCTGCGGCAGAGCCGCAAGGGTAGGCAAACCTGTGGGAACAGACCAGGTGATTTGATCGTTCTCCTATCAGAGACGACTGTAGAGTTTTTCTATGGGACAAATCGAACCACAGGCAATTGCGGAGGCACTTGTTCACGCGCGCACCGATCTCGCGCATCGCCTTGGTGTTAATGAACCGGACATTACTGAAGGCTCAGTCGAGCCGGCTGAATTCGCAAACGCCGCCTTGGGCGCACCCGTCGCAGACGAGATGAGCGCGCAAGTGATTACGCCCGGGTGGCGGATTTATCTAAGAGCGAAGGGTAAGACTTACGAGTATCGCGCAACTGCCCGGCAGTTAAGACTATTCAACTTCAACGGCGAGAATTATCGAATTTGAGTTCGGAGTACCGCCTTCAGGCGGAATTTGTCTCACGGACACGCCGCCTGAAGGCGGAACTCCAAACGTCAGACCATGTCGCGCAACAACATCTGGGTTCACGTGACGATTGCTTTGGCGCTGATTCTAATCGCGGCGTTCGTAGGCGGCGTGCGAAAGTGGAGCCGCGTGCATCATTCCCTTCAGGTGACATTGCAGCCGGGACCAAAGCCCGCGGATCAAAAGAGTGAAGCGAGCGAACCGGACGATTCAGATAAAGCCGAAGTCCTGGTGCGCTTTCGCACTGGTACAACGCGCGAGACTATCGATCGCCTCGCCGCACAATTTAACGACGAAGTTGAAGATCGCATTGAATCAGTCGAAGGTCTCGATGTGATCGAAGACGAGGACGGTAAGAGCGCAGACGATGTGGTGGCGCAGTATCGTGCTCTGGCGGAAGTTGAATACGCCGAGGCGAACAGCAAGATCGCTCTGGATCATGAAGATGCCGGCCGCAAACATGTGCATGCCGACGACGAAATGTTCTCCAGGCAATGGGGCCTGTCGAACAACGGAGAGAATGGAGGCCGGGCGGGCGCGGACATCAGCGCCATGCGGGCCTGGGCCGTGACCACGGGCAGCGAACAGATCGTGGTAGCTGTGATTGACAGCGGCGTGGACTATGGTCATCCCGATCTCATCAGAAACATTTGGACCCGCCCGGAAATCATCAAGGCTTATCACGATGACGATCTGACATCGGACGAAGGGATCGACGACGTGCATGGTTTCAACGTCGTGGACGATGATGGCGATCCGATGGATCGGAACGGGCACGGCACGCATTGCGCCGGTATCATCGGCGCCGAAGGCGGGAACGGGATCGGAATCGCCGGTGTCAACTGGAACGTGAAGATCATGCCGCTGCGTTTCATGGACGATGACGGCGCCGGCACGACCAAGGACGCGATCGAAGCGATCAATTACGTCATCGATCGCAAGCGCGCCGGGGTTAACGTACGCATTATTTCGGCGAGCTGGGGATCGAATACCAGATCGCGCGCGCTCGAGGACGTGATCCGTAAAGCCTATGCCGAAGGCATTCTGTTCGTGGCCGCAGCCGGCAATGACGGTTCAGACAATGATCAGAAGCCGCATTATCCGTCGAGCTATAACCTCGGCAACATCATCAGCGTTGCGGCCCTGAATCGGAACGATCAACTGACGTCGTTTTCAAACTATGGCGCGAAGTCTGTGAACGTCGCCGCGCCCGGCGAAGAGATTTTAAGCACCTGGCTCGAGCACGGTTTTACCGAAAAAAAAGGCACATCGATGGCGACGCCATTTGTCGCCGGCGTCGCAGCCTTGATGCTGTCGCAGAATCCGAAGATGTCTGTCGATGATTTGCGCGCGCGGCTTTTGCAGTCGGTCGATCCGGTTGCTTCATTGAAAGGCAGGGTGTCGAGCGGCGGCAGGATTAATGCAGCGAAGGCCGTGGGGGCCGATTGAGCGGCTGAGTCTCAGGCATGAACCTGTACCGTTGAATACAAGAATTCCGGAGCGAAGTCAGCGCCGTTTGCCCACACGATTGTGTGATACTCAGGATGTACGATAAATGATCTGAAGTAGTCCTTGTTCTTTAGCGGCTCGAAAACCTCACCGTATAGTTCGTCTTTGAGATCAACTTCGCCCTCAGTTCCGTCCTGGAACCTCAGCCAGATAATGTAATCCTTTACGTGTTTCGCTTCAATAACTCTTACCATTTGTGTCTACTCCAGTGGTGAAATACTATTCAGAGACCTCCGTTGCCGTGCGAGTTCCCAATTTTCAAGTAGCTCGTTTCTGTGTAACACCTGCCATTCATGCACCAAACGCAAAGCTCGCGCGGGGAACCGCCCATTAACTAACCCGTCGCTGATCGACACTTGCACATCATACTCGCCGTAGGTTGCATGGAAATGCGGTGGTCCATGATCTCGGTAGAACATTGTAATGACAATGCCCAGGAATCTACTAACCTCCGGCATGCACACATTCTACCCGAGTGTGCAAGTAAGGATATTTGCAACGATCTGTCCTAAACCATTTTCGCTATTGGCGCGCGACCACCGCAATCCGATCGCCCTTCGGACTAACCGCGATGCGGCTGATGTTCTTCAAACCGGCGTTGGAAAAGTCAGCCAGTTCCACCCAGGCGTAATCCGATTTTGTGCGCGCGAACAACTTCGAGCCGCTCGCCATCAGCAGCACGCCGGAAGGCGTCCAGGCATAATCTTCAACCCCGGGAAATGTCTTGATGAAAGTCGCGATGGCCCGAGTTTTCAGATCGAAGGTTTTAATCAACCACTCCTGATCGGAAACTTTGTGTACGAAACTAAATTTGTTCTCGTGCGGCACGCGACGCAAAATCCGGCCGGGATTGTCGGCAATCACCTCCGCTTTCCCCGTCCGCAGATCAACCAACTGCAAAGTATTCGGTTTACCTAAAACAAAAAGCGCCAGCATGTCGTCGTCAACCCACAGGTGATAGCCGACGGGCTTGATGTTCTCCAAAACCAGCGAAGGCGCGCCGCCGGCGAGCGGAAATTTCCAAAGCCTCTGCGTTCCGTCCGCTTCCACGCGCACGACCGAAATAAATTTTCCGCCGGGCATCAGCGTGGGTGAATACTCGCTTTCGGGCGTGTTGGTAACTTGCGTAGTCGCGCCAGTGCCAAGCTCATAACGATAGATATCTGCCTGCTTGTCTCGAATCGAGGTGTAGAGAATGTTCTTGCCGTCGGGCAGGAACGAAGGCTGATTGTTGTAGCCGGCCCAGTTCGTAATCTTCAGCGGCTGGCCCAGCTTCAACTTTCCTCCGGCCGAGGTCGAGAGATCGATAACAAAAATGTCCGTGGCCGGAGGGCTCGGCGCCGGCGAGGGCGTCTGCGTTTGAGCGAGCGCCGCCGCAGAGAAGACCAGGGCTGCGAGGCACGAATAGACTAGCCGGATGAATTCACGCTTCATGGCGACGAGAGTAGCTCAGCGAAGTGGGAATTAGAAAGCTATGGACTGGCTCGCACAAAACCAACTCCGCTCGTGTGGCTCCCTGATACTGTGAACGTGTGCACTCTTGCCCGCATTGATCGGTGGGCGTGGCTTTGGGGCGGGGGCGCCCGTATTCCCAGCCACGAGTCGTGCTCTAATCTCAAACTGGACCCACCGCCCAATGACCCTTAGCTTGCCAGCACCCCCCACCCTGTGTGATTATTGGTTCATGAATGCCAACATTCACAAGCCCCATAATCTTGCGAGGAGTCGATAAAGAGTGAAAGCGGAGTTAGCGCAGTTAATAGCTTTGCAGAACGCTGATACTAATATAAGAAGACTACAGGCAGACATAGAAAGCATTCCTGAGAGGCGCGCCGAGATCGAAAGAGAGTTCGATCAGCGCGCCTTTGAAATTCGCGCACTGGAAGAGTCGCGCGATGCTGCCCGGACCGAACGGGCCCGCCTGGAAACTGAAATCTTCGATCAGAAACAACGAGCCGAGCGCGCCGATCGAAATCTTATGGCCGCGAAGAAGCCGGATGAATACACGGCCGCAATTCGCGA
>Ga0070698_100001029_pt1 | contig 30680 bp, 30 predicted proteins | sample KBSK1502metaG_FD_65477 | JGI IMG/M metagenome (GOLD analysis project Ga0070698, IMG submission 65477) | Corn, switchgrass and miscanthus rhizosphere microbial communities from Kellogg Biological Station, Michigan, USA - KBS K1-50-2 metaG | ecosystem: Host-associated > Plants > Roots >...
AGCGACTCGGACGTGCGATCGGGCCCCGAGCCCCACTCGGTGCCGAGCCAGCCGTCCTCGGCCAGCACGTCCATCGCCAGCTCGGTGAACTGCACGTGCCACCTCGACCAGTAGTACTTGCCCATCGACGCCTCAGGCCCGAACTCGCCGTTTCGCAGTGCTGAGCCGAGCGTCCGCAGGTTGTTGTAGCCCATGATCTCGAGTCCGATCAGCGAGTCGACCAGGCGGTCCCGGATGACAGGGTCTTCGGTCGCGCCCTTCCGGCGGCTCAGGGCCTGCAGCGCTGCCATCTCCCGCCGGAACGAGAACTGGTAGTTGAGGACCGAGGTCGCGCGCTCGTGGCCCAGCGTGGTCATCGCCGCCTTCCACCCCTCGCCGGGCGCGCCGAGCACGTTGTCGGCGTTGGTCCGTGCCCCGTCGAGGAAGACCTCGTTGAAACCGCTGTCGCCGAGCATCGTGCGGATCGGGACGACTTCGACGCCGGGCTGGTCCAGCGGGATCAGGAGGTACGACAGCCCCGCGTGCCGGGTCGAGCCGGGCTCGGTCCGCACGATGGCGAACATCCAGTCGGCATGGTGCGCGAACGTCGTCCAGACCTTCTGACCGGTGATCACCCACTGCGCCGCTTGTCCTGAGCCTGTCGAAGGGTCCTCGAGATGGGCCCTGGTGGCGATGTTGGCCAGGTCGGAGCCCGCGCCCGGCTCGGAGTAGCCCTGGCACCAGACGACCTCGCCCCTGGCCATCGGCGGCAGCAGCCGCGCCTTCTGCTCCTCGGTGCCGTAGTGCAGCGCGGTGGGTGCCATCAACGTCTCGCCGTGGAAGCCGGCCCGCGGTGGCGCTCCCGCCTCGGCGTACTCCATCGCGAAGAGGATCTCCTGGGTCAGCGTCGCCTCCCGGCCACCGAACCGCTTCGGCCAGGACAGGCCCAGCCAATTGCCTTCGCCGAGCTTGCGCTCCCAGGCCCGGCGGAGCTCCCAGTTGTCGTCGTCGTCGGGGCCGCCGCGGTCGTGCTGCCCGGCGAAGTCGCCGACGAGGTTCTCCTCGAGCCAGGTGCGGAGCTCGTCGCGGAAGTCGAGGTCTGCGGCGTCCATCGGAAGGACGGTTCCGTGCTGGTCCATGGCTCCTCGTCACTGTTGGCAATCCGGCCGCCCTATAGTATAACTAATTAACTGATTCGCCTATATGCAGGAGGAGCTGCCGTGCCCGACCTCGAGTGGAGCGTCGAGAACCTGGTGGGCACGATCCGGCTCAACCGACCGGAGCGGCGCAACGCGTTCACGTTCGACATGGTGCGTGAGTGGACCCGTCTCCTGCGCGAGGCGCGGACCGACGACTCCGTCCGGGTCCTGGTGCTGACCGGCGCCGGAGACCGGGCCTTCTGCTCCGGCATCGACCTGGGCAGCATCTCCAACGCCAACCCGAACCTCACCCCGCTCGAGCGGAAGTCACACCTGCACGACGAGATCCACCAGGTCGCGCTGGCCCTCGAGGCCCTCGACAAGCCGGTGATCGCCTCCATCAACGGAGCCGCCGTTGGTGCGGGGCTGGACATGGCCCTGATGTGTGACCTGCGGATCGCGGCCCGCTCGGCAAGGCTCTCCGAGGGCTACATCAAGGTTGGCCTCACGCCGGGCGACGGCGGTGCCTACTATCTGCCACGTCTCGTGGGAACGGCGAAGGCGCTCGAGCTGCTCCTGACGGGGGACTTCGTGTCCGCCGACGAGGCGCACCGGATCGGCATGGTGAACCGCGTCGTCGACGACGCCGACCTCGAGTCCGAGACCAGGGCGCTCGCGGAGCAGATCGCGTCGGCCCCTCCGGTGACGGTGCGGATGATCAAGCGCGCGACGTACCAGTCGGCGAAGGCCGACCTGCGCACCTCGCTCGACCTCATCTCCTCCCACTTCGCGGTCGTCGCGGCCACCGACGATGCCGCCGAGGCGCTGTCAGCAATGCAGGAGAAGCGCGTGCCGAGCTTCCACGGCAAATGAGAAATCCGACCCATCACGAAGGATCCGCCATGACCGTCACCACCGAAGCCGCCACGTCGGCTGCCGCACCGGCCACCGAGCCCCGGGTGTTCGACTCCTGGATCAACATCCCCTACCTGCCCGGCGAGGTGACTCCTGACCCGTCGGTCGTGAAGCGGTTCAAGCGCGGCAACAGCGCCTACGAGGGCGGTCAGACCATGGTCGACGTGATCGCCGAGATGGATCGCCTCGACATCTCCGGTGGCGTGCTCACCAAGGTGCCCCGCGACATCACCCCGCCGTACGTCCATGGCACGCGCACCGGCGAGGCGGTGCTGCGTGAGGCCTGCGAGCGGCTGGCCTCGATCCAGGCGGAGTATCCCGGCCGCTTCGTCACCTCGGTCGGCGTGGACCCCCGGCTGGCCTATGACGCGGCCAGGCACGTGCGGATCGCCGTGCGTGAGTACGGCGTCAAGGCCATCCGGATCTGCCCGATGTTCACCGGCATCGCGATCGACGACAAGCTGGCCTACCCGCTCTACACCGCAGCGTGTGACGAGGGCGCGGTCGTGACCATCAACGTGGGCGTGCCCGGGCCGATGAAGCCGGCCAAGCTGCAGCGCACGATCCTCGTCGACGAGGTGGCGCTGGCCTTCCCGGAGCTGAAGATCGTGATGACCCACCTCGGGGACCCCTGGATCAGCGAGACCGTCGCGATGCTCGTGAAGCACCCCAACGTCTTCGCGATGACCGCCGGCTGGGCGCCCAAGTATGTGCCCGAGGCGATCCTCGAGGTCCTGCGGCGGCGCAACAAGACCAAGCTGATGTGGTCCTCCGACTACCCGATCCTGCCGTTCGACCGGACCATCACCGAGGGCCGCGCCATCGAGCTGCCCGAGGACTCACGAGCCAACTTCCTCGGGGCGAACGCCCTGTCCGTCTTCGGCGACCCCGCAGTGGCCTGAGTCGTCCAACCCTCACCAGATCAGGAGTAGAAGCATGGGACTTCACGACGGACGCGTCGTCATCATCACGGGTGCCGCGGGCGGCATCGGCCGTGAGCACGCACTCGAGTTCGCCCGGCAGGGCGCCAGCATCGTGGTCAACGACGTCGGGCCGGTGGACGACGTCGTCGCGGAGATCAAGGAGCTGGGCGGCGCGGCCACCGGCAACCATGAGGACGTGTCTGACTGGGAGGGCGCCGGTCGTCTCGTTCAGACGGCCATCGACACCTTCGGCGAGCTGCACGTGCTGGTCAACAACGCCGGCATCCTGCGCGACAAGATGTTCGTGAACATGGACGTCGCCATGTGGGACGACGTCATGAAAGTGCACCTGCGTGGCACTTTCTGCCCGACCCGGCATGCGGTGGACCACTGGCGGGCCCGGCACAAGGAGGGCGCGCCGGTGTCCCACCCGCGCGTCATCAACACCTCCTCGCCCTCGGGGCTCTACGGCAACATCGGGCAGACCAACTACGGGGCCGCGAAGGCGGCTCTTGCCGGGTTCACCGTGATCCTGGCCGACGAGCTCGCCCGCCTCGGTGTCACGGTCAACGCGATCGCCCCGAGCGCGCTCACCCAGATGACGGAAGGGCTCGACGACTACGTTCGCAAGCTGGCCGAGATCAAGGAGCGCACCGGCTTCGACGCCGGCTCGCCCGCCAACATCTCCCCGATCGTGGTCTGGCTGGCCAGCCCGGAGGCCGCAGACGTGACCGGCCGGGTGTTCAACGTGAAGGGCGGCCTGATCGGCGTGGCCGAGACCTGGGTTGCCGGGCCCACCGTCGAGAAGCAGCAGCGGTGGGATCCCGCCGAGCTCGGCAGCGTCGTCCCCGATCTGGTCGCCCGGGCGCGGCCCAACTCCGACGGCTCGGGCAGCTCGCGGAGCGCGACGTGACTCCCACCGAGGTGACTCCCACCGAGGTGACTCCCACCGACGGGATCAGCGTCGAGCGCGACGGGCATGTCGCCACGGTCTGGCTCGATCGACCCGAGCGCGGCAACGGCTTCGTCTCGGCGATGCAGGTCGAGCTGCACCGCCGGCTCGAGGCGCTGGACGCCGACCCCGACGTACGCGCCATCGTGGTCACCGGCAGAGGCAGGTTCTTCTCGACCGGCGCCGACCTGGAACCCGGTGGGGCCAACTTCGCCTTCGACGAGGAACAGACCGCCCGGGCGCGCAAGATGATGGCCGACCGGCCCCGCCCCTGGAAGATGCGGACCCCGATCATCGCGGCGATGAACGGCTCGGCGGTCGGGCTCGGCCTCACCTTTCCCCTGCAGTGGGACATCCGGATCGTCAACGAGTCCGCGAAGTACGGCTTCGTGTTCACCAGGCGCGGACTCATCCCCGAGCAGAACTCACTCTGGCTGCTGCCCAGGTTGGTCGGCCTGTCGGTCGCCCTCGAGCTGCTGCTGACCGGCCGCCTGTTCAGCGGCGCCGAGGCCAAGGAGCTGGGCATCGCCACGCGAGCGGTGCCGGGTGACGACGTACTCCCCACGGCGCTGGCGCTGGCCCACGAGATCGCCACCCAGACCGCCCCGTCCGCGGTCGCCCTGACCAAGCGGCTCGCCTACGAGTTGCTCGCGGAGACCGACCGGGAGGCAGCGTTCCACCGCGAGTGGGAGCTGTTCCGGTGGATGGGTCGCCAGCCGGACTCCGCGGAGGGCGTGGCATCGTTCGTCGAGAAGCGCGCCCCGGAGTTCCCGTCCGGCAAGCACCTCGAGGCGCCGCCGACCGGACCGCTCTGGGCGGCACTCGATGGTTGAGACCGCAGCCGCGACACCGACGGTGCTGTACGACGTCGACCAGCACGGAGTCGTCGTGCTCACCCTGAGCCGCCCGGCCTTTCGCAACATGTGGACGGTCACCATGGAGGACGAGTTCTATGCCGCCCTCGACCGGGCCACGATCGACGAGCGGGTCCGGGTGATCGTGGTGACCGGTGCCGGTGGCGACTTCTGCCCCGGCCTGGATCCCGGTGTCCTCGACAGCATCCGCGGCGGCAGCCGTTACACCACCAACAGGCGTCCGCAGACCTACGCCACCACCGTGCCCAAGCCCGTCATCGGGGCGATCAACGGCGCCTGTGCCGGAATCGGGCTCGCGCAGGCGCTCTGCTTCGACTATCGCTTCGCGGTGGCGGGCGCCAAGTTCACGACCGCGTTCTCCCGGCGCGGTCTCCCCGCCGAGGACGCGTCGGCGTGGATGCTGGCCCGCCTGGTCGGGCCCGGGCATGCCTTCGACCTGCTCGTCTCCGGTCGGGTCTTCACGGCCGAGGAGGCGCACCGGCTGGGCGTGGTCCAGCAGCTCAGTGCGCCGGGCGACGTACTCGACGACGCAGTCGCCTACGCCCGCGCGCTGGCAGCCGCGGTCTCGCCCGTCGCGATGGCCATGATCAAGAGTCAGGTGTGGCGCGACTGCGAGTCCACGATGGAGCAGGCCAGGGTGCGTGCGCAGCACCTGCTGACCCAGGCGAAGGCACAGCCCGACTTCCAGGAGGGCGTGCGGTCCCTGGTGGAGAAGCGAGCCCCGAGCTTCCGGCCCTACCAGCACGTGAATCTCTAGGACCGGGCATGGACTACGACATCGCACCCCAGGAGACGGCGTTCCGGGACGAGGTTCGCCAGTGGCTGGCCGACCACCTGGTCGGCGAGTTCGCCGTCCACCGCGGCGTCGGGAGCCCGACCGACGACACGGCCTGGGAGGTGCGCATCGCCTGGGAGAAGGAGCTCGCCTCCGGTGGCTGGTTGGGGCTGACCTGGCCCCGGGAGTACGGCGGCCGCGGCGCGAGCCTCGCCCAGGAAGTGATCTTCGAGACCGAGTACGCCCGGGCCGCCGCGCCCGCCAGGGTCAACTCGCAGGCCCTGGAGCTGCTCGGACCGATGCTGCTCGCCTTCGGGACCGAGGAGCAGAAGCGGCGCTTCCTGCCCCGCATCCTCGACGTCGAGGACATCTGGGGGCAGGGGTTCAGCGAGCCGGGTGCCGGCTCCGACATCGCCGCGGTCTCGTGCCGTGCGCGGCTCGACGGGGACGAGTGGGTCATCGACGGGCAGAAGGTGTGGACCACGTTCGGGCACCAGGCCAACTGGCTGTACGTCGTGTGCCGCACGCACCCGGACGCGTCCCTGCGGCACAAGGGCCTCACGATGCTGCTCGTGCCGGTTGACCAGCCCGGCGTGGAGATCCGGCCGATCGCGAACCTCGCCGGCTCGGTGGAGTTCAGCGAGTGCTTCTTCACCGGCGCCCGGACCGACGCGGACCTCGTGGTCGGGGGAGTGGACGACGGCTGGCGGGTCGTCATGGGCACTCTCGGCATGGAGCGGGGAGCCGCGCTGATCCCGATGCAGCTCGCGATGGAGCACGAAGTCCTCCAGGTGGCCGCAACCGCCCGCGACACCGGGGCAGGCCAGGATCCGCGAATCCGGCAGCGGCTGGCCGACGCCTACATCGACACGCAGCTGATGAGAGCCACCACCCTGCGCGTCGTCTCGAGCCTGGTGGCCGGTCGCAGCGACGCTGACGCGGCGGCTGCCACGAGCAAGCTGTTCGCCTCCGTCGCGCACCAACGGCTGGGTGAGCTGGCCATGGATGTGGAGGGCCCTGCGGCGCACGTCCTCACGGCGCCGGCGCCGGACGGTCTGAGCTTCGCCCAGCGGACCTTCCTGCTGTCGCGGGCGGAGACGATCTACGGCGGCACCTCGGAGATCCAGCGCAACATCATCTCCGAGCGAGTGCTCGGGCTTCCGCGATAGAGGAGTCACATGACCAGTCAGTCAGCGCTCGTCACCGGTGCCTCGAGGGGCATCGGGCTGGGCATCGCGACCCGGCTCGCGCAGCGTGGCTGTGCGCTGACGATCGCCGCCCGCGATCCTGACCGGCTCGGCTCGGTTGCCGACCAGTTGCTCGATGCCGGAGCAGCTGACGTCCAGGCCCTGGCCGGGGACATCGCCGACGAGGGCTACCTCACCGACCTCGTGGAGGCCCACGCCGCGCGGTTCGACAAGATCGATGCCCTGGTCCTCAACGCCGGAGTCGGTTCGGCTGGTGCGTTGGCCGACTTCCACCCGCGACGGTTCGACAAGCAGGTCACGCTGAACCTGCGAGCGCCGTACGTGCTGCTCCAGCAGGCGCTGCCGCACCTGCGCAAGGCGGCCGCGGCCAGTCCAGCGCGTGGGGCGAAGGTGGTCGCGCTCAGCTCGATCACCGGGGTGTACGCCGAGCCCGAGCTGGCTGTGTACGGCGCGACCAAGGCGGCGCTGATGGCCCTGGTCCGGTCGGTCAACCGCGAGGAGGCCGGCAACGGGGTCTGTGCGACGGCGATCTGTCCGGCGTACGTCGACACCGACATGGCGGCGTACGTCCACCAGCGGATCCCTGCCGAGGACATGATCGCGGTCGGGGATGTGGTCGAGATGGTGGACGCCTGCCTGCGTCTCTCGGCACGCGCCGCCGTCTCCGAGATCGTGATGGCACGATCGAGGAGTGACGGTCACGGTGCCTGAAACGCTAGCCTCGCTGGCGTGACCGAAGCGCGCCCCGGAGGCTCGAGGGAGAACCCTCTCACCGAGGGTGAGATCGTCGAGGCGGCGCTGCGGTTGATCAAGCAGGTGGGCGTCGAGGGCCTCTCGATGCGCCGGCTCTCGACCGAGCTCGGCCGTTCGCACATGGCGATGTACTACTGGGTCTCCGACAAGGCCGCGCTGCTCGACCTGGTCGCTTCGAGGGCGCTGCGCGACATCGAGGTTCCCGAAGACGGCGACCGGGGCTGGGAGATCCGGCTGCGCGAGCTGATCGGCAGCATCGACCAGCAGCTGCGGGCCAACCCGGGCATCGGCAAGATCCTGCTGGACCGGATGCTGAGCACCGACCGCCGGATCCTGAACGCGGCCATGGACATCCTGCTGGACGCCGGCTTCGACGACGCCGACGTGCTGATGGCCTACGCCACCGTGCACACCTACCTCTTCGGTCGCTACCAGCTCGTCACGGCCCCGCCACCGGCATCGGGGCAGGAGGCCGACGACACCGTGGCCAGGCTGGTCACCCGGCTACCGGCCCTGACCGGACGCGACTTCTTCGCCTTCGGGGTGGACACCCTGGTCGCGGGGCTTCGTGAGCGACTCGCTCACCCGGAGCACGGCGCCTGAGGCGACCGAGGTCAGAGGCTCTTGTCGGCGGGCATGGGAGAGACGTCGAAGAGCTCCTCGAAAGTGCCGCGCAGCACCCGCTGCTTGATCGCGGGGGAGAACTTCTCGAAGAGTCCGTGCAGAGTCTCCTGGGTGTGGCCGTAGGTGCCTTCGAGGTGTGGGTAGTCGTCACCCCACATCACGTTGGTGTAGCCGGTGGCCTCGATCACCTCGACCGCGCTCGGGTCGTGCTGGAAGGACGCGTAGACCTGGCTGCGGATGATCTCGCTGGGCAGGCGAGACAGCTTGGGCCGCACGAACATGCCGTGCTGGCGATAGCCCTCGTCCATGCGATCTCCGATCGCGGGCACCCAGGCGGCGCCGCCCTCGGCGACCAGCAGCTTCAGCCCCGGATGCCGGTCCAGAGCCCCGCCGGCAACCATGTGGGACACCACGCGCATGCCCGGGTAGGTGGTCTCCATGTAGTTCACCACCGCGCCGCCGGGGCCGCGGTAGACCACGTTCTCGCCGCCGGTGCCGATGTGGAAGGCCAGCACCATCTGGTGCGCCTCGGCCGCTGCCCAGAGGGGCTCCCACATGTCGAGGCCCCACTCCTCACCGGGGCGCGTCCCGCACGGGAGGAAGATCGCCTGGAACCCGAGCTCGGCACTGCGCTCGAGCTCCTTCACCGCGTCGCCGACGTCGGCCAGGGAGACGATCGCCGGCGTGAAGATCCGGTCCTGGCGGGACATCACCTCCTCGTGCGCCCAGTCGTTCCACGCGCGGGCGACCTCGCGGCCCAGCTCGGGTTCGGTGATGTTCACCGACCAGAACCCCATCGACGGGAAGGCGAGCTGCGACCACACCCCCTCCTGGTCGAGATCCTTCAGGCGTACGTCGAGGTCGAAGGCGCCCGGGGGTCGCATCGCGTCCATGAAGTCGTTGAGCTGACGGTCGATCTGCTGGCCGTCGATGTAGAGGATCTCGTACTTGTCACCGCGCTCGGAGCGCGGTGCCCGGTCCGCCAGTCGCTTCGGCAGGCGTGCGGTCCAGAGGTCGGCCGGTTCCATGACGTGCGAGTCGCCCGAGTGCGCCCAGATCTTGCGGGTGGCCAGGTCTGTCTGAGTCATCTGCATCTCCCAAGGTGGTGTGGACACGCACTACTTTACACTGTAAAACTGGTTTGGACAGCCCCCTGAAAGCACTGTGGAGGACGCGATGACCCAGCCCGGACGATGGAACGACGAGGAGCTCTCAGCCTTCGAAGCCGGCCTGACGCCGGAGAGCCTGACCGCGATCATGCGCTCCACGTGGACCTGGGACGACCGGGCGCTCCGGCGCGACCTGGCCCGGCTGGTCACTGCCCTGCAGGCAGTCGGCGAGCTGGAGCCGAGCAGCGATCTACATCGGCTTTTACGTCGCCGTACGCTCCATGCCGCATCCGGGTTCCTCGCCGCGGTGCTCGGCCCTCGAGTGGTCGCGGACACCGGGCACCGGACGAGCTTCTCGTTCGCCGACACCCTGGTCCGTTCTCCGTGGCTCATCGGTGGCGACGACGAGGAACGCCTGCTCCGTGCGGTCGGCGCCGCCACCACGCACCCCGCGACCGACCCTGTGCCCTTCGAGCTCGACTCGTCGTCGAGGTTCGCCAGCTCACTCGCCGCGCACGCGCTGTCCGCCTCGGGTGACCGGGGAGCGGGGGCGGAGTACCTGTCCAAGATCGAGGCCGGGGCACTCTCGGCGACCCTGGCTGCCGCAGAGGGATCCGGGTCGTGGGACCCAGCCCTCGTTCGCACCAGGGCGACCCTCGAGGGTCCCCAGTGGGTCCTCGACGGGGAGAAGTTCTTCGTGCCCTTCGCGGAGACCGTCGATGTCCTTTTCGTGGTCGCCCGCAGTACGGCGGGTCCCTCGCTCTTCGCCGTCGAAGCGGCGGCCCAGGGGTGGACCGTGACCGACATGCAGTCCATCGACCCGACCCGACCGTTGGCGCGGTTGACGCTGCATCGGGTGCCCGCCGTCCTGATGGGGACCGAGGGGGCCGGCGGCAGGCTGATGGGCCGCGCCCTCGACCTGGCGGCGGTCACGCTGGCCGAGGAGCAGGTGCAGGGTGCGGTCCGCTGCCTCGAGCTGGGTGCCGCCGCGGTGCAGGCGGCCGACTGGCCGCTCGGCGACGCCGCGCGCCGGCGTAGCGAGCTCCAGGTGCAGGTCGAGGTCGCCCGGGCGATGTGGGAGCGCGCACGCCGTCTCGCCGACGACCCTGCCGAGGCGAGCGTTGCGGCATCGATGGCGCACCTCTCTTGCTCCGAGACGTTCACCGCGGTAGCCGGTGCGACCCTGCCGCTCGTCGCCGGGGCCGGGGACGGCGTCGTCGACGAGGCCACCCGCCTCTTCCTGCGCGCCCAGGCCGCCGACCTCATCTTCGGCGGCCCGGCGGTCTACTACGAGCGGCTCCTCGAGCGGATGGACATCTGACGTCAGCGCGGGACGACCACGTAGTCGGTGCCCCTCTGCGCCACCTCGCCGGAGACTCCCGTGTCGGCCTCATCGAACCTGGTCGCGCGAGCTCGCGCGTTCGTGACATGGATACGTCCTCGGATCTCGGACACCGTCCACTCCTCGCCGTTGACCCGCGCACCGCGCTCTCCCGGCAGCCCGAGCCCGAGCGCCGGGCCGAGAGGCACGTACGTCGTAGCGTCGATCTGTTGGGCGCGCAGTCGCGAGACGGCGTCAGGGCGCGCCCACACGAGGTCGACACCCGCCAGCAGGGTGGACAAGGTCTGCTCGGAGTCCGTGAGGGCGGTCACCGTCTCGCCACCCAGGCCGATGACGGCCCGGACCGGCAGTCGACGCAGGTACATCGCGAACCTCCGCGAGTCCCACCCGTAGGTCTCCGACGTGGCGTACGGCGCACCGATGCGGCGCAGCGCGCGCACCAGGGGCGCGACCCAGGGGCCTTCGTGGTTGGGGGTGCTGAACAGCACCAGGTCACCTTTCACGAGACCGGCCTCGACCAGCAGGGCGTGGGCCCACTCCGTGTCGCGGTCCAGCTCGTCCCAGCCGATCTCGAAGTCTGCCGATGAGGAGTCGACGGCGTACGTGCCGATGCCGTAGATCGGGGCGCGCGGCAGGGTGGCGGCCGCAGCGGCCATGGATGCCCGGCTCACGCCTTCACCACCCGCGGGAACTTCGCGACGCTCGAGGTGCGTGTGAGCAGATCGTCGACCGTGACCAGCTCCGGATCACACGGCACCTGAAGCCGATCCTCCAGATGCACCCGCAGTCGCCCTTCCAGCGCGGCCAGGTCGCTCGTGCGCTCGGGTGCATAGCCGACCCGGAGGCGCAGGCGGTCCATCTTCGGACTGTGCCTGATGATCTGGAACATCCCGTCGCTGAGCTCGGGGAGCTCCTCGATCGCGGTCCAGACCTCGCTCACCACGATCGCCCGACCGGTGACGAGCGTCTCCTCTCCCTTCCGTCCGACCACCCACATCCGGGCATGGCTGCGTCCGCTGGGCGCGGGCTCCCGGGTGAGCCGGACGAGGTCGCCGGAGCGGTAGCGGATCAGCGGGCCAGCCAGGTTGTCGAGGTCGGTGGCGACCAGCTCGCCGACGTCACCGTCGCGGACCGGCGTGGTGGAGCCCGGTTCCAGGCACTCGGGGAACACCGTGTCCTCCCAGAGGGTGTAGCCGTCGTGCTCCCGGTGCTCCCATGCCGTACCGGTGTCTCCGGCGCTGGTGTACTTGAACACCTCCAGGCCCCACTCCTCGCGCACCTTGCGGGCCAGCACCTGGCCCATCGGCTGGCCGGCGAAGGCGACACCCTTCATCGACGCGAAGATCGAGCGAAGGTCATGGTCGGCCTCGAGGCGCTCGAACTCGAGGATCGCCTGCAGGTGCAGCTGCATGTAGACGGGCCGGTACTTCTCGATCGCCCTCAGGACCGTCGCGCCCTGCCCGATCCACGAGTCCACGAAGATGGGAACCAGCCCCATCAGGCTGAAGTACTCGTCCCAGAAGTTGCGGAACGACCCCGCCGACATCATCACCCGGTCGCCTGGCCGGAGCCCGAGCTCCCACAGGTCCCGTGCCGTCACCATCGGCAGCGGCGGTGCGACGTCCCACGACTCGGCGATCAGCTCGGGGTCGCCCGTTGTCCCCGAGGTCGCCGTACACGAGGAGAGCTCCGCCAAGCGCATGCAGAGCAGGCCTCCGAACGGGTCGCCGGTCCGGTCGCGGAAGGCTTGGGTGTCCGCCTTCTCGAAGGTCGGGATCCTGGTGGTGAAGTCGTGCAGGCTGCGGATGTCGGAAGGACGGACCCCGGCGTTGCTCCAGAGCTCGCGGTAGAACGCGGAGTTCTCCCAGGCATAGGGGACGAGCTCGAGGATGCGGGCCTCCTGCAGGGCTTCGAGCTCCGCACGAGAAGCGGTCTCGAGCTCTGGTTCCAGGAACCTGCGCTCGAGCAGGGCTGCCGTGGTTTCCCCTGGCGAGTAGTCGGTCGACGTCATGTGATGGAGGTTACTGGCTATAGCGTGATGATTTCAATCATTACACTGATGGGCTAGCATGGCGACGTGACCCAGACCAACGATGACCCCACCCTGGCCGGCCTGGGACAGGTGGCGCTCTGCGGCGCCTGTCGCCGCGTGGGCCACTGCCGGATGGGCGTGCAGTCGGAGGGTCTGGGTGAGGACGGCGTCGTGACCTGTCGCATCCGCTGCAGCCGCGATAACGAGGGCGGACTCGAGGTGGCGCACGGTGGGTGGACGGCGGGAGTCATGGACGAGCTCGTCGGGCACGTTGCCGTGCTGAACCAGCAGCTTGCGGTCACCGGGCGGCTGGACGTCACGTTCGTGAAACCGGTGCCGGTCGAGCAGCAGCTGGTCGGCCGGGCCTGGCTCCGGCGCACGGAAGGCAGCCGGTGGTACGTCGGTGCCGTCCTCAGCCTCGAGGCGACCGGAGCCGAGCTGGCGCGAGCCGAGGCGATCCTGGTCGAGAGGGACAGCGGGCACTACGCCCGGCACCAGGACTGGCTCCGCGGCGAGCTGGGAAGGGCGGGAAATGTCCCTTCGTGACGTGGCGATCGTCGGTGTGCACGCCACTGAGCAGGCTCGTCAGCTGCCGCAGCGCACCTCGCTCGACCTCGCCCAGGAGAGTGTGCTCGGGGCCATCGCGGACGCGGGCCTGGAGCCCGGTGACGTCGACGGGGTCGCGGCCGACTGGCCGGGCCCGGGCGGTCGCCCGGGCGAAGCAGCGTCCTGGGCGCGGGTCCTGGGCGGACCGCTCAGCTGGGTGAGCGACGGACTGCTCGACGCCGCCGGTGCGCGCGGGGTCATGAAGGCGGCGGCCGCCATCAGTGCGGGCCTGTGCGACGTGGCTGTGGTCGGCGGTGGCCTGGCCGGCCGGTTCGGCCGGGGAGGGACGGTCAACGGGGCCGCGGACTTCATCGAGTTCACCGATGTGTGGGGCGCCTACGTCATTCCCCTCTTCGCGTTGGTGGCCCAGGGTCACCAGCACCGTTTCGGCACTACCGCCGAACAGCTTGCAACCGTCTCGGCCACGATCCGCAACAACGGTTCGAAGAACCCCGAGGCGGTCATGGCCGGCAAGGGTCCCTACACCGTCGATGACATCCTCGCCTCGCCGATGATCGCGACGCCCTTCCACCTGCTCGACGTGTGCCTCGCGGGCGAGGGCGGCGGCGCCCTGGTCCTGACCACGGTCGAGCGGGCGCGCGACCTGCCGCATCCGCCGGTCGCGGTGCTGGGAGCAGGCATGGAGCTGTCGGGGGCGGCATACGCCTCGCCGCCCGAGTACCGCACCGTCGGCCGGCTCGGGGTGAGTGCCGCAACGCGAGCGCTCGGGATGGCCGGCCTCACCGCGCAGCAGATCGACGTGTTCAGCCTGTACGACCCGAACTCCTTCGAGATCATCCGCCAGATGGAGGTCCTCGGCCTCTGCGCGGAGGGCGAAGGGGGGCCTTTCGTGGCGGCCGGCAACATCGGGCTCGACGGGCGGTTCCCGACCAACCCGGATGGCGGTTGCCTCGCGTACGCCTGGAACGGCACCCAGCAGATGACCCTGAAGGTCGTCGAGGCGGTCCGCCAGCTCCGGGGGACGGCCGTGAACCAGGTCCCCGGCGCGGAGACCGCCATCGCCGCGAACGCCGGGTCGGCCGCGAGCCACTACGAGCTCGTCGTACTCGGAAGGGCGTGACGATGAGCCGCCTTCCCACTCCGACCGAGCTGTCCGGCGAGTTCTGGACGGCTGCAGCCGAGCACCGCCTCGTGGTCCCGCGCTGTGAGCGGTGTGCGGCCGAGTTCTTCCCACCCGAACGGCTCTGTCCCGCCTGTGGCTCGCCGGAGTGGGGCTACGTCGGCAACGCGGGCGCCGGGACCGTCACCAGCTTCACGGTCGTCCATCGAGCGCCCTCGCCCGACTTCGAGACGCCGTACGTCGTGGCGGTCGTCGAGCTGGCGGGCGGCTGCACCCTGCTGACCAACCTCGTGCAGGTGGACCCTGCTGACGTCGCGAGCGGGATGCCGGTCGAGGTCGTGTTCATCGACAAGCCGGACGGTGGCGCCTTGCCGGTCTTCGCGCCGGGCCCGGCCGACCCATCGAACGAAATGGAGAAGGAGTAGCAATGGCAGCGATCACCTTCGGCGACATCTCACGCGAGCACCGCCGTAGCTATCCGGACCGCATCGCGGTCATCGACGGCAAGGGCCGGCAGACCTGGCCGGAGTTCGACGATCGGACCAACCAGGTCGCCAACCTCCTCACCCGCCTGGGGATCGGACCGGGCGACCGCGTGCTCTGGCTGGCGCAGTCGTCCGGCAGCTTCCTCGAGCTCCTCGTCGGCTGCGCCAAGGTCGGAGCCATGGTCTGCCCCGCCAACTGGCGGCAGTCCGCGGACGAGCTGTGCTTCGTCATCGAGGACTTCACGCCCGGCCTGGTGGTCTGGCAGGACGAGGAGATCGGTGCCGTGGTGGCCCGCGCGAAGGCCGCGACCGCGCACGACGCCAGCTGGCTCCAGGTCGACGGCGAAGGGGAGGGCAGCTTCGAGCACGCGGTGCTGGCCGAGAGCACCACCGACGTCGATGTCGATGTGTCGTGCGACGCGCCGCTCCTCGTCATCTACACGGCGGCCATCATCGACCGGCCCAACGGCTCGCTGCTGACCCACCGCAACCTGGTCTCGATGGGCATGGCGACCGCCAGGGCCACCCAGGCCGACCACAGCAGCGTCTTCCTCAACTCCGGCCCGCTGTTCCACATCGGGAACTTCCAGTTCGAGGCCGTCCCCGTGTTCCTGCACGGCGGAGCCAACATCTTCGTCCGCCGGGTCGACGCGGCCGAGGTGCTGCAGATCATCGCCGACGAGCGGGCGACCTCTGCCTTCCTGATGCCGCCGACCATCCTCGAGCTCAAGGAGCTCAACCGGGAGGTGCAACGCGACCTCTCCAGCCTGCGACCCGGCCCGTTCGCCCCGGTCTGGGGCGACGCACTGCCCGCGGACCCGACGCTGTGGGGCACCCAGCCGGGCGGGTTCGGTCAGACCGAGGTCTCGGGGCTCGCCGTCCTGAACGCGTACGGCGAGCGGGGTCTCGGCAACTCCGGGCGGCCATCACCACTGGTCCAGGTGCGGGTCGTCGATCCCGACGGACGCGAGTGCGAGGTCGGGCAGTCGGGCGAGATCGTCCTCCGCGGCGAGCTGGTGCATGCCGGCTACTGGAACCGTCCCGAGCTCAATGCCAAGCGGATGCGCAATGGCTGGTGGCACACCACCGACCTCGGCCGCCGCGAGAGCGACGGCACCCTCCACTTCATCGGCACCATGACCCGGATGATCAAGTCGGCGGCCGAGAACATCTACCCGCCCGAGGTCGAGTCGTGCATCGAGAGCCACCCCGCGGTGAAGGAGGCGGCCTTGATCGGCGTTCCCGACCCGACCTTTCGGCAGTCGGTGAAGGCTGTGGTCGCCCTGGCGCCGGGTGCCTCCGCCACCGAGCAGGACATCATCGAGCACTGCAGGAGCCGGATCGCGTCGTACAAGAAGCCGCGCACGGTGGAGTTCGTCGACGCTCTGCCGCGCAAGGATGGAGCCAAGGACTACGAGGCGCTCGACCGCACGTACGGCGGCGGAGGGTATCCCGGCGGCGAGAATGTCTGACCAGCTGCTGACCGAGCGCCGGCGTCGCGCGCTGGTGATCACGATCAACCGGCCGGACGTGCGCAACGCGATCAACCGGGCAGTGAGCTTCGGGCTCGCGGCGGCCGTACAGGAGCTGGACGACGACCCGGCACTGTCGGTGGCGGTGCTGACCGGAGCTGGAGGCAGCTTCTGTGCCGGCATGGACCTGAAGGCGTTCCTGGCCGGCGAGGACATGCTCGTGCCCGGGCGGGGCCTGGGCTTCACAGAACGCCCTCCGAGAAAGCCGATCATCTCCGCGGTGGAGGGGTTCGCGCTCGCCGGCGGCACCGAGCTGGCGCTGGCCACCGACCTCATCGTCGCCTCGAGCGAGGCCCGGTTCGGCCTCCCCGAGGTGAAGCGGGGACTGGTCGCCGGAGGCGGCGGCCTGATCCGGTTGCCCCAGCGGATCCCCTACCAGAAGGCCATGGAGCTGGCGCTGACCGGCGACAGCCTGACCGCCGAGGAAGGCCTCGCCCTCGGCCTGGTGAACCGGGTGACCGAGCCCGGCTCGGCGTTGGCCGGGGCGCTGGCGCTGGCCGAGCAGATCGCAGCGAACGGGCCGCTGGCCGTTGCTGCCACCAAGCAGATCGTCGCCTCGGCCCGCGACTGGCGAGCCGAGGACGCCTTCGCCCGCCAGGGCGCTCTCCTCGGCCCGGTCTTCGCCTCCGAGGACGCACGAGAAGGCGCTGCCGCGTTCGCGGAGAAGCGAGAGCCGGTGTGGCAGGGCCGTTAGTGGCCCCCACGAGAACAAGGAGATTGATGTGTCGTCAGCTCAGGGTTGGAACGACTCGGTCGCCATCGTCACGGGCGGAGCCGGGGGCCTCGGCGAGGCCGTCGTACGCAAGCTGCACGGAGAAGGCATCGCGGTCGTCGTCGCGGACCTTGCCGACGAGCGTGCCGGGGCGCTCGCCGGCGAGCTCGGCAACAAGGTCGTCTACGCCCGCACCGATGTGACCAGTGAGCGTGACGTGGACGCGGCTGTCGACGCGGCGTACTCGCTCGGGACCCTGCGGCACGTGGTGATCTCCCACGGTGGTTGGGGCGTCACCGAGAAGGTCGTCGACCGTGAGTGCCGGCCCGCCAGCCTCGAAGGCTTCACCCGCACCTTGGACCTGTACCTGACCGGCACCTACAACGTCCTGAGGCTGACCTGTGCCCGGATGGCGAGGAACGAGCCGAACGGAGACGGCGAGCGCGGGTCGGTCGTCGCGACCGCGTCCATCGCCGGCTACGAGGGACAGATCGGACAGAGTGCGTACGCCGCCGCCAAGGCGGGCGTGATCGGCCTGACGCTGGCCAGTGCCCGTGACCTCAGCTCGGTCGGCATCAGGTTCAACACGATCGCCCCCGGCACCATGCACACCGCAATGATGGAGAGCGTCGGCGAGGAAGCCCTCGCGAAGTTCACCTCCAACGTGCCGTTCCCCAAGCGACTCGGCCGGCCAGAGGAGTTCGCGGACCTCGCCTTCCACCTGCTCGGCAACGGCTACCTCAACGGCGAGGTCGTCCGGCTTGACGGCGCGCAGCGGTTCGCCCCGCGCTGACCCAGGCCGTCAGCGCAGGCTGCGGACCAGTCCCTCCTGGGCGACCGACGCGACCAGGGTCCCGTCGGTCGTCAGGAGCCGCCCGTGAGCGAGCCCGAGTGAGTCGGACATGGACGGCGTGGTCTGGTCGAAGAGCAGCCAGTCGTCGGCCCGGCAGTCGCGGTGGAACCACACCGTGTGGTCGAGCGAGGCGAGCTGGTGGTCCTCGTGGCGTGGCGAGATGCCGTGGGGGACGAGTGCCACCGACAGCAGGGTCAGGTCGCTGATGCAGGCCAGGACACAGGCGTGCAGCAGCGGTTCGTCGGGCAGGGGTGCCGTGACGCGCAGCCACGCGCGCGAGCCGTGGGGGTGATCGGGGCGGGGCGGGACGGGTCGGATGTCGACCGACGTCCACTCCCTGTAGATGTCCGGCCAGACCTCGGGGTGCTCGGTGATGCTGCGCAGGGTGTCCGGCGGTGGGGCGGCCGGGGTGGAGAGCTGATGGTCGAGTCCGGGTTCGGCCTCGTGGAACGACGCCGTCATCGTGAAGATCGGCTCCGCACCCTGGCTGGCCCGCACCTCCCGTGTGGAGAACGACCGGCCCTCGCGGAGCACCGACACGACGTACTCGATGGGCTCGGCCGACGACCCGGCGTGCAGGAAGTGGGCGTGCAGGGAGTGCGGTCGGCGCCGTCGGTCGACCGTGGCTCCCGCGGCCGCCAGGGCCTGGCCCACGACCTGACCTCCGAAGACCCGGGGCCGGGCAGATCCGGACGGGGTGCCGGAGAAGGCCAGGTTGCCCTGGGGGCGTACGTCGAGGAGGTCGAGCAGGCGGTCGACGGTCGCCGTCATGTGCCGGCGAGCAGCTTCAGGCCGTTCTCACGGAGGAAGAGGCGCCGGTTCTCGTCACCGAGCTTCTCCACCCGCTCGAAGAAGTCGGCGGGCTCGCGGAGCCCTTCGGCGTGGGGCCAGTCCGACCCCATCAGCAGGGTCTCGGTGGAGCCGAGTCGCTCGATCATGCCCACCGTGTCGTCCTCGGGGTAGGGCACGACGCGGACATGCGACTTGAAGATGGTGCTGGGTCGCTCGGTCAGCTGGCCACCCAGCCAGGTGCCGTTGCGTCCCATCCCGCGGCTCTTGTCCATGTGCCGGATGAAGTGCGGCACCCACTCGGCGCCGAACTCGCTGACCAGCACCTTGATGTTGGGGAAGCGGCCGAAGAGGTTGTCGAAGATCAGTGCCGACAAGGTGTCGGTGATCGGGCGCTCGCCGTAGGTGTTCTGCCACTGCCAGGCCGAGAACTGGAACGGCGGCACCAGGCCCCAGCCCCAGTGGGAGGCGACGTTGGCCTGGTAGTGGAACTCCGAGATGTGGTAACAGACGACTGCCTTGGCCTCGTTGATGCGCGCCCAGAAGGGGTCGAAGTACGGGTCGCCGGGGGAGCGGCCGTACGCCGGTCCGGCTGGCAGCACCACGAACCGGGCGCCCTTGTCGAGCACCCGGTCCAGCTCCTGGCAGGCGCGGTCGAGGTCGCGCATCGAGAGCATCGCCGGGGCGTAGATCGTGTCCTGGTAGGCGAAGCCCCAGTCCTCGTCGATCCACCTGTTGAACGACTCGATGTTGTCGTAGAGCGGCTCGACTCCCTCGAGGTAGGCCTCGGCGAGCAAGCCCCAGCCTCCCGGGTACATGATCGACTTCTCGATCTGCTGCTCGGCCAGCTGGGCCAGCCGCTTGTCGCGGTCGAGGTACTCCGGCTGGATCGGCTCGTAGAAGCGATCGGAGTCGGTCGCCTCACCCGAGGCGCGCTGCTTGAGCATCTCGACCAGCGACCCCGGCACGTAGGCCTGGTCGAGGTCGTTCTCGAGCGCCGTGACGATCCGGTCGTTCGCGAGCAGCACCTTGCGGTCGTACCCGGGAACCGAGATCGGCCGCACCGCTGTGTGCAGCTTGCGCTTCGGCATGAACCGGGTGAACGCGTCGGGCGCCTCGTAGGAGTGCTGGTCGAAGTCCGTCATCAGGTAGGGCAGCTTGCCTACCGAGCTCTCGATGATCGCCATGGAGCCACGGTAGCCTCGGCCCAGCGCTATCGCAAGATGAATGTATTGATTTAGCTAATTAGTCGCTACGATGCTGGCATGGAAGGTCGGATCGCATTGGTGACCGCTGCGGCGGGCGACGGCATCGGCAGGGCGATCGCCACCCGCCTCGTCCACGACGGAGCGACGGTGGTGGTGACCGACTCCCACGCCGGCCGCGCCCAGGAGGTGGCCGAGAAGCTCTCGGCCGAGTACGACGGCCGCGCGGTCGCGAGGACGCTCGATGCCGGCGACCGGGACCAGATCGTCGAAGTCACCGACTGGGTGCGGCAGGCGCTCGGACCCATCAGCATCCTGGTCAACAACGCGGCGTACAACGTGCTGGGCTCGATCTTCGAATACGACCCGGCCGTCTGGGACCGGGTCATGGACGTGAACCTCAACGGACCGTGGATGCTGTCCCGCCAGGTGATGAGGCAGCTGAGGGACGCCATCCTTCCCGGGGCGATCCTGAACGTCTCGACCTATGCACCCGACATCGGCGGGCATGGAATCGAGACGCCGTACGCCGTGTCGAAGGGCGGCCTCAACGTGCTGACGCGCAGTTGCGCCCACGAAGGCGGACCCCACGGGATCAGGGTCAACACGCTGTCCATGGGGATGGTCACGGGCACTCGATTCACCGATGCCCTGCACCCGGAGATGCAGGCGGCCGAGGCGGCCAAGTCGCCCATGGGCCGGCTGCCGAACGTCGACGACGTCGTCGATGCGGCGGCGTTCCTGCTGTCCGACCGGGCAGCCACCATCACCGGCGAGACGCTGAACGTCGCAGCCGGAACCCACATGCGCTATTAGCGATTCGAAACCCAGAGAACGCAGGAGTCTCCATGCCCGAGGCCGTCATCGTCGCCGCTGCCAGGACGCCGATCGGGCGCGCCTACAAGGGCGTGCTCAAGGACCTGAGGCCCGACGACCTGGCAGCGCACGCGGTCCGGTCCGCGCTGGACCAGGTGCCCGAGCTCGATGCGTCGACGGTGCGCGACCTCATGCTCGGGTGCGGGGCGCCGGGCGGCGAGCAAGGGTTCAACCTCGGGCGGGTGGTCGCGGTCCAGCTCGGGCTCGACTCGGTGCCCGGCACCACTGTCACCCGCTACTGCGCGTCGAGTCTGCAGACCGCCCGGATGGCCATGCACGCGATCCGGGCCGGCGAGGGTGACGTGTACGTCGCAGCCGGGGTCGAGGCGGTCAGTCGCGGCCGACGCGGCCACAGCGACAGCCCACCCGTCGACGAGGGGGCCGACCCGCGGGATCGCTCGCGGAATCCGTGGACCAACCCGTTGTTCGCAGACGCGCAGTCCCGTTCAAAGGCGCGCGCCTCGGCAGGAGCGCCCACCTGGACGGACCCACGGGAGCGCGGTGAGCTGCCCGACGTCTACCTCGCGATGGGTCAGACCGCAGAGAACGTGGCGGCGCTGCGAGGAGTAGGACGCGCGGAGCAGGACGAGTTCGCGGCTCGGTCCCAGCAGCTCTACGAGCAGGCTGCCGCCTCCGGTTTCTGGAAGCGTGAGATCACGCCGATCACCCTGCCGGACGGGACCGTCGTCGAAGCCGACGAGAGCCCACGTGCCGGCACCACTCTGGAGAAGCTGGCCGGCCTCGCGCCGGTGTTCCGTCCCGACGGATCGGTCACCGCGGGGAACTCCTGCCCGCTCAACGACGGCGCCGCGGCCCTGGTCATCATGTCCGACCTCAAGGCGAAGGAACTCGGCATCACCCCACTGGCCCGGATCGTGTCGACGGGCGTCTCGGCCCTGTCGCCGGAGGTCATGGGGCTCGGGCCAGTCGGGGCGACTCGCGATGCCCTGACCAACGCGGGGCTCAGCGTCCAGGACATCGACCTGTTCGAGATCAACGAGGCCTTCGCGGCGCAGGTGATCCCGTCGTACCGGGAGCTCGGGATCCCTCTCGACCGGCTCAACGTGAACGGCGGCGGGATCGCGGTCGGCCACCCTTTCGGCATGACCGGCGCGAGGATCGCGGCCACCCTGGTCAACTCGCTGCGCTGGCACGACAAGGAGCTCGGCCTCGAGACCATGTGCGTCGGTGGCGGACAGGGGATGGCGATGGTGCTCGAGCGTCTCAGCTGACGTGGGGCGGCGGCGCGGCTCCGCCGGTCGAGCCGCGGACGGCGAGCTCCGCGCCGAACCGGCGATGCTCGTAGGGCTCGTCAGGACTCTTGATCCGCCTGACGAGGGTCTCGACCGCGACTCTCGCGAGCGACTGGATCGGCTGCCGCACCGACGTCAGGTCGATCCGGTCCCACGAAGCCATCGGGATGTCGTCGTAGCCGGCGACCCACAGGTCGTCGGGCATCGCGATGCCCAACCGGTGGGCGGCGTCCTGGACCCCGAAGCCGACCAGGTCGTTCGCGCAGAACACCGCGGTCGGTGGGCTGTCGCTCCCCAGCAGCTCGAGGCCCACGCTCCGCGCCGCGTCGTGGGTGAAGTCGCACTCGGGCTGGCGGTCGGCCGGGATCCGGATCCCGTGATCGGCGAACGCCGCGACGAAGCCCTCACGCCGCTCGCGACCGGTGCTGATCAGGTCGTTGCCGCCGACCATCGCCACGTCGGTGTGCCCGTGCGCCAGGAAGTACTCGGCGACCAGCTGTCCGCCACCGAAGTTGTCGCTGGTGACCTGGTCGCAGGTGAACCCCGCGATGGAACGGTTGACCAGTACGATCGGCAGGCGCTGTGCGACAGCCTGCTTCAGCGCAGGGTCGTCGGGGGTGGCCGTGGTGAAGATCAGCCCGTCGGCGGCCCCGCCCTGGATCGCCTGCACGGCGACGGCGGAGCTGGCCTGCTCGTCGGAGGCCCACAGCGCCATCCGAAGGTCGGCTTTCGCGAGCGCCTGGGCCAATCCGTCGAGCAGCTCGGGGTAGAACGGGTTCGTGATCCGGCCGGTGACGACGCCCACCAGCCCGGAGCGCCGCATCCGCATCGCCCGGGCCTGGAGGTTGGGTACGTAGCCAGTCTCTTGCAGTGCCTGGAGCACCTTCTGACGCGTGCTCTCCTCGACATTTCCGCGGTTCTGGAGGACCCGTGACACCGTGGCCTGCGAGACGCCGGCGATTCTCGCGATGTCGCGGCTGGTGGTGGGCACGTTGTCCAGCGTAGCGGCCAGGCGGTACAGTCTGCCTACGATGAATACGAATTCATACGCGCAGTACGACGTCGCGATCGTCGGGGCCGGGATCGTCGGGCTGGCGGTGGCGCGGGAGATCCTGGCGCGCCGTCCCGACTCGCGACTGGTCGTCATCGAGCAGCAGGACGGCGTCGCGCAGCACCAGACCGGCCACAACTCCGGCGTCATCCACAGCGGCATCTACTACACGCCGGGCTCGCTGAAGGCACGCCTGTGCGTCGAGGGTGCCCGGATGATGTACGACTACTGCGACGAGCACCAGATCCCCTACGAGCGCTGCGGCAAGCTGGTCGTCGCGCTCGACGAAGCGGAGCTTCCCCGGCTCGACGACCTCGAGGCACGGGCCCGGGCCAACGGGGTCCCCGGCCTCCGGCGCGTGCAGGCTGCGGAGATCCAGGAGATCGAACCGGAGGCCCGCGGCATCAGCGCGCTGCACTCTCCCGAGACCGGCATCGTCGACTACGGCGAGGTGGCGCGGACGATCGAGGGTGAGTTGCGCGGGAAGGGTGTCGAGTTCGCCTTCGGCCGCCGGGTCACCGGCGTACGACGGGCGGGCGACCGGACCGTGGTCGATTGTCGGGAAGGCGCCTACCAGGCACGCTGGGCGGTCGCGTGCGCCGGACTGTGGTCCGATCGGCTGGCCGTTGCCGCGGGGGCGCCGCCCGATCCGCGGATCCTGCCGTTCCGTGGCGCCTATCTGCATGTCGCCCGGGGCCAGGCGCCCGTCGTACGCGGCATGATCTATCCGGTCCCCGACCCCGAGCTGCCGTTCCTCGGCGTGCACGTCACCAAGCACATCGACGGCCACGTGTCCCTCGGGCCTACGGCCATGCTCGTCGGCTCGCGCGAGGGCTACCGCGCGCTGCGGCTGTCGGGTCGCGACCTCGCCTCCACCCTTGGATGGGCAGGGACCTGGAAGGTCGCCCGGAAGTACTGGAAGACCGGCATCAACGAGCTTCGGCTGGCGAGCAGCCGGCGCGCCTTCGTGGCAGCGTGCTCGCGCTACGTCCCCGCGCTCGAGGCGATCCGCCTCGACGACGAGGTCACGAGCGGGGTCCGCGCCCAGGCCGTGGGGCGTGACGGCACCCTCGTCGATGACTTCGTGATCTCCGAGACCCCAGGGGCGTCTCACGTGCGCAACGCTCCCTCGCCGGCGGCCACCTCCTCCTTCGCGCTGGCCCGGGAGCTGGTGGACCGGATCGACCTCGAGTCGACCTTCGGCTGAGCCTCAGTCGGTGCAGAGCACCGCATGCACTCCCGACGCACACAGGCTGAGTGCCTGAGCGGTGCTGATCCGGATCCGGCGCGGCCCGGTCCGTGACGTCCCCAGGACGCTGCAGTCGAGGCCCGTCGGTCTGTTGCTCAGGCGCACAGCCAGCGGCCGACGAATAGCCAGCAGGCCCCAGTTGTTCGCGTGGATCCACCCCGGAACCGCGGGCACGGACACCACGAGCTGGAGCCCTCGGGGGTAGGCCAGTCTGAGCAGCGTGTCGTCCTTCCCCATGCTGATCGAACACACCCGCCCCGTGCCGGGCGCGAGCTCGCGCAGGGCCAACAGGCCGATGGGTGTCGTTGAGGTGGTCATGGCGTCAGCTCCCCACGCACGTTCAGGATAATCAGTTAGATAGTCTAGCGAATAGGCGATTGGCTCGCAGTACCCGGTTTTCACGCAGGTAGTGCGAGCAGGTGTAATCACGTGTTTCCTGCCCGGCCCGGGTCGTGATGCTGCTCACACGGCCGACCACCGGGGCGGCCAGGGACAGCAGGAGATGCGATGCCGCAAGGACTACGCAGGTTCGTGGTCGAGCGCCGGGTGCCCGAGATGACCTCCGACGACCTCGCCGGGCTGCACTCGGCGCTCGCCGAGGCGACGTACCGGTTGAGCGCGGACAGCAACCACGTGGTGTGCATGCGGACGCTCTATCTGCCCTCGAGCGAGCGCTGGATCGGGGTGTTCGCGGCGGACGCCGCCGACACGGTCCGACGCGCGGCGAAGATCGCGCAGCTCCCACCCGGGGAGGTGCTTGAGGCGATCGAGATGACCAGCGTCAGCGTCCAGGAACGATCCGGTTCGGTCCCGCAAAAGGCAGATGAGGTGAAGCCACATGAATGAGCAACTGATCGCCACTCTCGACCCGGCTCGGGACCGCGTCGTTCCTCCCGGCCACGTCGTACGTCGGGCCCCTCGTCCCCATGCGGTCACGGCAGCCGATCACCTCGAGGCGCTGCTCACTGTCACCCAGGGTGGTCCTCTCGAGCGATCCCTGCTCGAGCTGTCCCAGTCAGCCGGCTGCGGTGTCGAAGCCGCGAGACTGGCCGTGGCTTCTCTCGACCCGGTTGACCATGCTCTCTCCGTCGACATCCGGCAGGCGCCTGCCGAGGAGCGCTGGATCCTCGCCTGGGCACCGGTGACCGGGATCGTCGACCTGATGCTGGACTGGGACCTGCTCACCCTCGACATCAGCCTCGTCGAGCTGTCGGAGTGGCTCGACGTCTCCGTCGTGCTGACCGGTCGCGCTGTCGACTGGCTGGCGCTCACCCAAGGCGTCGTCGTCGACCGAACCAGCCACGCGGCCGACGCCGCGGCGGACAGTGAGGCCGCGGTGCGGATCACCATCTCTCTCGACGACTGTCCGCTCACCGCAGAGTCGCGGTCAGCAGCGGGATGACCGAGCGCGTGCTGGCCCTGGTGGGGTCGCCGCGAACGCCGGTGGCCGCGACGGCGCCTGTGGGATATTCGAGACGTGTACGTGGACCGCTCCAGACCGACCCCCGGACGCGTCGGACCGGGTCCGCACCGCGGGAGCTGGTCATGACCCCGGCCACGAAGGGAGCAGCCGGCAACCTTCCGGTCGACCTGACCAGCTTCATCGGCCGGCGCAACGAGCTGGCCGACGCCAGGCAGGCGCTCACCCAGTCCCGGCTCGTGACGCTGGTCGGCATCGGCGGGGTCGGCAAGACCCGGCTGGCGATCCACGTGGCCGCCGACGTTCTCCGTGCCTTCAAGGACGGCGTCTGGTTCGTCGACCTGTCGCCGCTCCAGGACGAGGAGCTGCTGGTGTCGACGGTGGCGCGGTCCCTGCGCCTGCAGAGCCGCTCGCGTGGGTGGGGGCCGGCCGCCCTGGCCCGGCATCTCGCTGACCGTGACCTCCTGATCGTCCTGGACAACTGCGAGCAGGTGCGGCACGCCAGCGCCGTACTCGTCGACGCGCTGCTCCGGGCATGCCCGTCCCTGCGGGTGCTGGCCACCAGCAGGCAGGCACTGGAGATCGCCGGCGAGCAGCTGATGGCCGTGCAACCGCTGGAAACTCCCCATCGCGAGGACTCTCCGTCATACCAGGCCTTGCAGAAGTACGACGCGGTCGCGCTCCTGACCGAGCGAGCACAGGCGGTGGCTCCGGGCTTCCGGGTCACTGAGGAGAACCACGATGCCGTGGCCGCCCTCTGCCACCGGCTCGACGGCATCCCGCTCGCCCTTGAGCTGGCAGCCGCCCGACTCCGCGTCCTCTCACCCCAACAGATCCTCGAGCGCATCGACGAGCACTCGGGCGTGCTCAAGACCGGCAGTGCGGTCGCGCCGGCCCGGCACCGCAGCCTGCGCTCGCTGATCGACTGGAGCTACGGCCTCTGCTCGACCGAGGAGAAGACCCTGTGGGCGCGGCTCGGGGTCTTTCCCGCCAGCTTCGACCTGGAGGCGGTCGAGCAGGTCTGCACCGGGGACGGCGTACCCCGTGACGCCGCTCTGGATCTGCTCAGCGGGCTGGTGGACAAGTCGATCCTGCTGACCGAGCCCGGCGACCCGGTGCGCTACCGGATGCCCGAGACGATCAAGGCCTTCGGAAGGGAGCAGCTCGCCGCCGCGGGCGAGGAGCTGGCGCTGCGACGCCGGCATCGAGACCACTTCGCGAACCTCTACCTGGCCAACGAGCCCTGGTTCGGGCCGCGACAGCGCGAGCTCCTGGCCGGGATGCGGCTCGAACGCGACAACTACCGGGCCGCGCTGAAGTTCTGCCTCGACGAACCCGACGAGTCGGTGGCGACGGCGGTGCAGATGGTGGGGGCTGTCGCGGCGGAGACGATGATCCGCGGCTTCCTCGGCGAGGGCCGGCACTGGTTGCAGCGCGTGCTCGATGTGGTGCAAGAGCCGTCTCCGGAGCGCGCACACATGTTGTGGGTCGACGGCTGGCACGCTCTCAACCAGGATGACTTGACCGACGGGGAGTCGCGGCTGGAAGCGAGCCGCGAACTCGCTGAGCGTCTCGGCGACACCCGCGACGCGACCATTGCGACCGTCTTCCTCGGCACGACCGCCATGATGCGCGGCGACGTGGCGGGCGCGCTCCGGCAGTACCAGGACGCGTTCGGACGAGTGCGACGGCAGGACGAACCTTGGAGCTTCGTCGTGGCCGCGACCCGTCTCGGCTTCGCGTCGTTCCTGCAAGGTGACGTCGATCGCGCTGTGGAGCTGTGCGAAGCGGCGATTGCCGAGAGTGACAAGTACGGCGAGTCCTGGCACAAGGCCGAGGCTCTCGCCGACCTCAGCACCATCCTGTGGAGGCAGGGGGACAACCACCGAGCGACCGAGATGGCGCTCGAGGCGCTGCGGATCGAGCGCGCTTTCGACAACGCTGTCGGCGTCGCAAGGTTCCTCGAGATCCTCGCCTGGATCGCCGCGAGCGAGCGACGGCACCCGAGGGCCGCCAGGCTGCTGGGCGCAGCCGACGGAGTCTGGCACGCGATCGATGCCTCACTGTTCCCCTACCTGCGTGCCTACCGCGCGGAGACCGAGCAGAGCACCAGGCGTGCCCTGGGTGCGCGAACCTTCGACACCGACTATCGAATGGGCCTTCGGAGCCTGCAAGCCGACAACGTGGCGTTCGCACTGGATGAGCCGGAGGAGACGGTGGCGCCAGCCGAGCAGGGTGAGGCCGGCTCCCTCACGCGACGCGAGCGCGAGATCGCCGACCTCGTCGCGAGCGGCCTGAGCAACAAGGAGATCGCCACCAAGCTCGTGATCTCGCCCCGAACCGCGGAGGGCCACGTCGAGCACATCCTCGCCAAGCTGGGCTTCACCTCACGTGCCCAGATCGCGGTGTGGGTGGCCGAGCACCGCGACCCACGCGACGAGGACTGATCGGCAGCCGCGCACGCCCCGGTCAGAGCCGCTCGTAGATGGTGGCGTTGGCGGTGCCAGCTCCCTCGCACATGGTCTGGAGCCCGTAACGGCCTCCCGTGCGTCGAAGGTGATGCACCAAGGTCGTGGCCAGCCGTGCGCCGGAGGCGCCGAGTGGGTGGCCGAGTGCAATCGCTCCGCCGAGGGGATTGAGCCGGTCCGTCGCGGCTCCGGTTTCGATCTGCCAGGCCAGGGGCACCGGAGCGAACGCCTCGTTGACCTCGAACGCGTCGATGTCGTTGATGGTGAGCCCGGATCGCTTGAGCGCCAGGGCGGTTGCGGGTATCGGTCCGGTGAGCATCTTGACCGGATCGTCGCCGGTGACCACCGCGGTGTGGATCCGCGCGATCGGCGTCAGGCCCAGCGCCGTGGCCCGTTCCGAGGTCATGATCAGCAGGGCCGCGGCCCCGTCGGAGATCTGTGAGGCATTGCCCGCAGTGATCGAGCCCCCCTCGAGGAACGGCGCCGTGAGCTCGGCCAGCTTCTCGACCGTGGACCCGCGTCTGATCCCCTCGTCCTGGCGGATCATCTGGTCGTCCACCGTGGCCGGTGTGATCTCGCCCTCGAACAGACCCGCATCCTGGGCGGCGGCGGCTCGCTCGTGCGAGGCCACGGAGTACTCGTCGAGCTGGGTCCGCGAGAGCTGGTACTCGGTGGCGATCCGCTCCGCCCCCGCACCCTGGTTGAAGCGGCCGGCGAAGCCGGGAGCATCCAGCTTCTCGGCGTACCTGGTCACAGCAGGGCCGCCCAGCTCTCCAGTGCCCTCCACGTTGGCTGCGCCCATGGGCACGCCCGACATCATCTCGACGCCTCCGGCGACGATGATGTCGGCCTGTCCGGAGATGACAGTCGCCGCTGCCGTTGAGATGGCCTGCTGGGAGGAACCGCACTGGCGGTCGATGGTGAACCCGGGCACCGACTCAGGCCAGCCGGCCCCGAGCACAGCCATCCGCCCGATGTTGCCGGACTGCTGGCCGATGCTGATGACATTGCCCCAGTGGACGTCGTCGACCAGCAGCGGGTCGACTCCGGTGCGCGCCACCAGAGCGTTGAGCACCTGGGCGGAGAGATCCACGGCGTGCAGGGTCGAGAGCCCACCCCGCCGCTTGCCAATCGGGCTCCGTACGGCGTCGACGATGACGGCATCACGCATGACTTGTCCTCCTAGAAAACGACACGACTGACCGTTTCGGCGACCAGCGCGGGCTTCGTCTGCCCTTCGATCTCCATGGTCTGTTCGACCACCATCTGCAGGGCGCCACCTGTCACGGGAGTGGCCTCCAACAGCACCGCGCTGAGCCGCAGTCGCGAACCAACCGGGACAGGTGACGGAAAGCGCACCCTGTTCGATCCGTAGTTGACGCCCATCGTGGCTCCTTCGATCGAGAAGATCTGCCAGCCCAGCGCCGGGAGCAGCGACAGGCTCAGGTACCCGTGCGCGATGGGTCCGCCGTACGGACTCTCGGCCCGCGCGCGGTCGACGTCCACGTGGATCCACTGGTGGTCTCCGGTCGCCTCGGCGAAAGTGTCGACGCGTTCCTGCGTGATCTGGATCCAGTCACTGGTGCCGAGCGTCTCGCCCACGGCTCGAACGATCTCGTCGGCGCCGCGAAACACCCTCATCAACTTCTCCTCGCCAGGGGACCGATCTCGTCAAAGAGTATAATTAGTTAGTGGTTTAGGCAAGAACGGGACGGCGCCAGGGTGGTGCCAGGGTGTTTCGGGCGACCCACGCCCGGCTGACGAAACTGGGCTGCAAGGCCATCAGGGGGTGGGGGTATGTACCGGCGACGGACTCCAGCTCCGTCCAGCAGACCCCTGGGCCGCTCTCGAGTAGCGGGCGCTGGTGAAGATCTGTGCGCTGCCGTTGCTTGCCACCGCATTGGCCTGGAGCCGAACGACACGCGCGCGTCAGCCTTCCTGATCTATGCCAGTGACGCTTGGTTTTCGAGAACGATGGCCAGACCCTGGCCGACACCGATGCAGATCGCGGCCACGCCCCAGCGCTCTCCGGATTCTCGGAGCCGGCCGCACAGAGTCCCCAGGAGACGCGCCCCCGAGGCCCCCAGGGGATGGCCGATGGCGATCGCGCCACCCTTGCTGTTGACGATCTCGGGATCTACGCCCCAGGCGTCGATGCAGGCTATTGACTGAACTGCGAACGCTTCGTTCAGTTCGATGGCGCCGATGTCACCCCAGCCGATCCCGGCGCGGCCGAGCGCTATTTCTGCAGCCTGAATCGGAGCCAGTCCGAAGTCCTGAGGATCGAGGGCGAACGCGCCACGACCCGCGATGCGGGCCATCGGATCCGCACCGATCGTGGTCGCCGCCTGTTCGTCACCGAGGAGTACTGCTGCGGCGCCGTCACTCAACGGTGAGGCGTTGCCTGCGGTGATGGTGCCCTCGGACCGGAAAGCCGGTCGCAAACCCGCCAACGACGCGAGGTCGGTGCGCCC
>Ga0070698_100001032_pt1 | contig 30622 bp, 30 predicted proteins | sample KBSK1502metaG_FD_65477 | JGI IMG/M metagenome (GOLD analysis project Ga0070698, IMG submission 65477) | Corn, switchgrass and miscanthus rhizosphere microbial communities from Kellogg Biological Station, Michigan, USA - KBS K1-50-2 metaG | ecosystem: Host-associated > Plants > Roots >...
TCGCGACGGATGCCGTCGGCCAGCTGGCTGGTCCAGTTCCAGGCGACCGCGCCCGGGATATGGCTCTGCTCGTAGGCGGTGGTATCGACGTCGACCTCCACGAGGCGGACGTTCGGGTCGTTCGCGTGGGCCTTCGCCCACTCGGCGTCGACCAGGGCGTCCTTCGTGGCGTATCCGGTGCTCATGTCTGGGTGCTCCGTTGTCAGGGCTGTGACAGGGAGCGGGCCGGCGGGACGGATCCAGCACAGCGGAGGCGACCGTCGATGTTGATGAGGGCCGGCCCGCGAGCAGTCTCTGCGAGGGCCAGCCGGGGCTCAGCGCCCGATCGTCAAGGGCGCGATGTGCCGACTAGCGCTCGCTGGCGACACATGCAACAGCCCATCGCGGTACTCACGGACCATACGTTACACACTCCACCCAATCCGGAGCAACCACTTCGCGGGTTGTGATTTGGTCGCGAGTCGGGCTCACGACCTCCGTCGCGTCCGCTCGACCCCCGGGTCAGTCCCGTGCGAGATGATCATTGGGCCGCGGAACCGGACGACCCATCGAGCGTCCTGTGGTGCCGATCGCTGATCCGGTGACATTCCTTGCGGGAGACCCCCGGGAGGGTCGGTCTCGCCAATGGCGGGCCGGCGCTGGTTTTCCGAACCGATATCCTTGGCCGAAATCGACGCCGAGGGCAATGAGGGACAAATGCTGAGCCTCCGTCTCGACCCCTTCGCCGATGATCTGACATTCCATCTGGCGTCCGAATTCGACGAGCCCAGCGACGAGCGCCCGGATCGCTGGGTCTGCCTCGATCGCGTGAACCCACTCGATATCGAGCTTGACCGACTGTGGACTCAGCGCCTGGATGTGGCGTAGGCTCGCGTAGCCTGAGCCCGCGTCATCGACCGAGATCTCGATGTTGTCGCCGAGGCCAGCGATCGCCACCCGCAACTCATCGTAGTCACCGATCGCCTCGTACTCTGTCAGCTCGATCACGAGGCGACGTGGTGACCGGTCGATCAGAGGTGCCAATCGATCCGTATCCAGCAGTCGCGCGGGGGATACGTTGACGTGGAGCTTGGCACTTCCCGGAAGGTCCTTGGCGCCTTCGATCGCGGCCGCCAGCGTCGCCAGCTCCAGGTCGGGCCCAAGGGCGGCGCGCTCCGCGTCGCGGAAGTGGACGTCGGGCGGAACTCCGTCGGCGAAGCGGGTCAGGGCCTCGAAGCCGACGATGCGGCGGTCATCGAGCCGAACGATCGGTTGGAAGTACGTCTCGAAGGCTCCGTCCTCGATGGTCCGCTCGATCTGGCGCCGCAGGGTCACCTCGACTGCACCCTGATCAGCGATCGGAGCGAGGAAACCGCCCATCACGTCGGCGACCTCGGCGAGCTCAGGCAGTCGGTTCAGGATCCGCTGCGCCATCGGGCCGTCCGCCCGATCGGCCACGACGAGGAGGCCCAGCTCGCCGCCCTCGACCTCGAACGGGAAATACGCCACCGCATGGCCATGTCGTTGCGTCAGCGGCTGGACCCAGTAGCCCTCTGCAGCGCGAGCCCGCAGACGGCTGCTCGATCCGACGTCGAGGATCGATCCGGGCGGATAGATCTCGGCGAGCTCACCGTGCGCCGCGTACGAGCCATATAGCCCGTCGCGCGGCTGGAGGAGCGCGATCGCTTCGACGCCGATGAGATCCCCGAGCTCTGCGATGGCTCGCGTCGCCGTTTGCGCAGCCGTTCCCTGGCGGGGAACGCGGCGTAGAAGGCTCGACACCGATCTTCGGATCTGCAGGCTTCTCTGAACGGTGTGCCGCCACGACTCTGACACGCGCACATGAGCGCGCGCCCGCGCGACGAGCTCCTTCGTCGAGACCGGCTTGACCAGATAGTCGTCGGCCCCTACGTCGAGACCGCGGACACGGTCCGCTTCACGCGCTGCCCCCGCGACCAGGATGATCGGCAGGCGCGCCGTGGCTTCATCTGCCCGTAATCGCCGGATCACGGCCAGCCCGTCGACCCTCGGCATCGACACATCCAGAAGGACCAGCGACACCTGTGTCGTGGCCAGGCGGGCGAGAGCGTCGGCGCCGTCGACAGCCTCGATCACCGCGAAGCCAGCTGCCGATAGGGCCGCTGAATAGAGGGCACGGATCTCCAGATCATCATCGGCGACGAGCACGACGGGTCGTTCCGTATCGACGTCGCCGAGGGTCAATTGATCAGGTCCTCGTGGACTGTTCGAGCCAGGTCATGCGCGTGATCGGCTTCGCCACCCTTGACGATCAGGGTTGCTCGGTCCGAGCAGTGATAGCCCGCGCTCGGCGCATCACCAGCTCGCTGCACGTCGAGACGAGGGCCGTCGCCGAGTAGGGCTTGGCAAGGAAGGCATCGCAACCGGCGTCCAGCGCCGCCCGTTGATCAGCCGGCAGGACACTCGCCGTCAGGGCGAGGATCGCCGGGCGATCGGGCATGTCGCCTCGGACCTCTGCCGCTAGATCCAAGCCGAGGCCATCCGGGAGATGGACATCGAGCAGCAGCAGGTCGATCGCCTCGCTGGCCAGGATCCGGCGCGCCTCGGCAAGGGTTGGGGCCTCCAGCACGACCGCGCCCCGAAGGGCGGGATCGTCCGCCCGAACGAGGATCGCCCGGGTAAGACTCCTGGTGGCGGGATCGTCATCGACCGCAAGGATCCGGAGTGCCGGTTCGGTCGGCGCTCCGATCATATGGACCCGGCGCCACGGTCGACGGTCGGGATCGAGAGGCGAGCCAGCCATCTCCGAAGACCGGCGGCGCCATCCTCCCCTTTGTCGACGATGCCAAGGATCTGACCGTTGAGTCTGTCCTTCTCCGCATCCGTCAGGATGTGCGCGGTGAGGATCAGGATCGGGACGTCGCGATTCGACGGATCGGACTTGAGCGCGCTCACGACATCGAAGCCGTCGACATCCGGCATCAGCAGGTCGCAAACGACAAGGTCGAACCGTTCAGTGATGGAGCGATCGATAGCCTCGCGCCCCCCGGTCGCCCGCACGATGTCGAACCCCTCCGGTCGGAGTGCTGCGTCGATGAGATCGAGCGCGGCCGGGTCGTCATCGACGGCCAGGACACGGACCGTCTCGGTCCGGACCTTCGTGGTGAACGTGTAGCGAGCCAGGCGGTCGAGGAGTGCCGACCGGTCGACCGGTTTGAGGAAGTAGTCGACCGCACCGAGTGCGAGGCCCAGCCCACGCTCGTCGACAACCGTCACGATCACGACCGGGAGGTCGCGCAGGGCCAGATCGGCCTTGAACTCGCGGAGGACCTCCCAGCCGTCCATGCCGGGCAGGAGGATGTCGAGGATGATGGCACCAGGCGGGTTGGCGCGTGCTTCGGCGAGGCCGCTCGGGCCATCCCGAGCGACCCTGACCCTGTAACCGTCCGACTCAAGGTAGGTCCGAAGGAGCCGGACGGCGCTCGGATCGTCCTCGATGACAAGCACGTCCGAACCGGCCAGGACATCCGTCGGCGATTCCGGTGTCGGAGCCGGGAGGGCGGCATCGGTCCCGGTCGATGGCTGATCGGACTCTGGAAAGACCGCCGTGAAGCGGCTGCCCACGCCGAGCTCCGAACTCAGCTCGAGCTGTCCGCCATGGGCCTCGACCAGCCGCCGGGCCAGAGCGAGTCCGAGTCCTGTGCCTTCCGGGCGGCTGTCCACGTTCCCGACCTGGCGGAATTCGTCGAAGATCACTCCCTGGTCTTCCGGCGCGATCCCGGGGCCGGTATCAGTCACCGACAGCCGCACCGCGCCATCATCCGCGATCGTTTCGACCGAGATCGATCCGCCCACGGGCGTGAACTTGATCGCATTCGACAGCAGGTTGTACAGGACCTGACGAACGCGGCCACGGTCGGCGACCAGGCCTTGGACGCCACCGTGGCTAGTGATCACGAGCTGCTTGCGCTCGGCGAGTGGGTGCAGCCCCGAGATCGTCTCGCCGATGAGATTCCGGAGGTCGAACTGTGCTCGATCGAGGTCGAGCCGGCCCGCTTCCACCTTGGCCAGATCGAGGACGTCATTGATCAGCGCCAAGAGGTGCTGTCCGCCTGAGTGGATGTGCTCGATCCACTCGTCGGGCACCAGCCGACCATCACCCTGGCGCGGCTCGGCCCGCATCAGCTCGGAGAAACCGAGGATCGCCGAGAGCGGTGTCCGGAGCTCGTGGCTCATGCTCGCGATGAAGTCACTCTTGGCCTGACTGGCCGCGAACAGCCGCTCCGCCATACGCGATTGCTCGGCGTAGAGCTGCTCGCGGTCCGCCAGCGCTACCGCCTGGGCGGCGAGCAGGCCGATGAGCGCCCGGTCCTCGAGTCCGAACAACGAGTGGTGGCGCGCCAGGAGGACCAGCACGGAGCGCTCGCCCGGCAGGGCGATGATCGATACGAGTCTGGCGCCGATCGGCTCGCCGAGATTCCGAGCGATTGGACCCGCTGGGGCGATCGGTCGATCGCTTGCGATGTGGGCGTCGGCGAGGAGCGCCTCGTAATCCTCGGGCGACCAGACGTGGGCCATGTCATGGCGGACGACGCCGACCGCGGCCACCAACCGAAAGTCGGTCCCATCTGGCCCCACGATCGCCGCAGCCTCGGCTCCGGTGATCTCGCGGGCGGCTGCGGCGAACCGGCCCCAGATCTCGTCCGACCCCTCTCCCGTGGCCGCAGCGCCTTCCGCACCGACTAACGCGAGCCCGTAGCGGTAGGCGGCCATGCCTTGCCAAATCCGGCGCAACGAACCCGGTGGCAGGAAGGCGATCGCATAGCCGAGCGCAGCCAACAGGGCCACGACCCGGGCGAGTGCCTGACCGACACCCCCCGCTCCGGCAGCACCCGCGCCGGCGGTCAGGAGCGCGCCCGCGAACAAGGCGGTAGCGGCGGCCGCGAGCGCGAGGCGGAATCTGGCCGCACCGGTCCGCCGCCGCGCCTCAGCGGCGAGGTATCCGGCGGCGAGCAGTTCGGTGATCGCAAAGACGCCGACCGCAGCGAGGGTCAACGCCACCGGAACGGGCCGCGGGATAACGATCAGCGGGATCGCTGTCACGAGATAGCCCACGAAGGCCGCGATCCCGACCCCTACGGGGACCTTCCGAAGGCGTGCCGCGAGTCGCAGGGTGAAGAGCGGCTGAGCGAGGATCAGCCCGGCGCTGATCGCTGCGAGCCATGGTGGGGTCGCACCGAAGACAAGTCCGACGAACTGCACGACGAACAGCGCCGCCACGGCACCGAACACCGCGACAAGGTCGCGGCTCAACGGATCCCGCCGGCGCACATAATCGATGAGCGACGCGACGAACACGAGCGCGAACAGGAGCTCGATGGCGATCGTGACGGCCGTATCGATCATGGTCGGTGTTTGGTGCCTCGGGCTCGCGCGGACCAGTTGTATCTGTGGCTGGTCGCGATGGGATACGGGCTGACCGGGATCAGCACAGGTGGCCCCGTGAGATTGGAGCGGATCTCCATGGGGTTCATCACTCCCGGAGTCGACTCAACGAAGCCCGCACCGGTGGCGACGGTCCGAGTCACCGATCGAGTCCCTAGGATCCTTGACGACGCAGATGTCGGCGCAGTCATTCAACTATCTCGTTTTGGCGTAACGATCCTCTTTGCATCGTCCGTCGATCAGGCGTTCAACTCCGAGTATATCAATGTGAACTAGTTCCGATTCGGGTTGTCGCGAGATGCTGGCGACCGGGTCGCCGCGATTGCGCGGCTCGATACGATTGCCGCCAGCGATGGTCGCCTGGAGAGTTGGGGGCGTTGAGGGTGTCCAGACACGAAGGCGAGCTGCGGGCTCATATCGCTACGCTACTTGCGTCACACTTTCCGTTGGCAGCTGAGCGGACGCGCAATGCCTTCACCGAATCGTTCGAGGTGCGCAAATTCCGTCCGCGGGAGCATCTGCTCGCTCAAGATGGCGACTGGGACATGGAACTGATCATCGAAGGCTGGGTCGCCGTGCGGCGCGTCGGTCGTACCGGGCGACGGTTCACCATCGCCGTCCTGGGGCCCGGCCAGCTCGCGGGCGCCAGTGCCGCCGCTCGGTCGCCCGCTCACGGCGAGAACGTGGCCCTGACCACCGTTATCGCCGCCATCTGGCCTGGATCCGAGGTGCGCCGCCTCGTCGCGGCCGATGGCGGTCTCGCTCTCGACTTCATCGACCGTATCGTGCTGGGCATCGGAACCATCCTCGATCGCTATGACACTGTGACATTCGAGGGCGCTCGGGCTCGACTGTGCAAGGTCCTCTTGGTCTACCACGACATCGCCTTCGGGCCACGCCGGCCCATCTTGTCCCGAGGGGAACTGACGTCACTGGTTGGCTCAAGCCGCGAGATGACCAACCGGATCCTGCGCCAGTTGGAGGCAGAAGGAGCTATTCGACGTATCGGCGGTCGGGGCCTCGAACTTATCGACGACACGAAGCTCCGACACCTACCCGCCGACGAGCCCCGTCGCGGGAGACGTGGGGCTGTCGTCTGACGTCGTTGGTGCCTGTTCGCTCCGCGCTACCAACTCGGCGCTGATCAGCCCGAGCGACGATCCCGCCGAACCGTCACCTGCACTGGTGGTCGACGGCCGACCACAGGTCCCGCGGGCGTGAGTACGTTGATCGGGCAGTTCCGGAGCTCACGGCCTGCGGAGATGGCGGCGTACATGCGCACGGTGCCCCGAGTGGCCAGGCGCGGCACGACATCCACAGGGGACGCACCGCATGACTGAGCCGAGCGCGGATCAGGCCCACGATCAGGCGCGGATCCTTGTCGTCGACGACGAGGTGGCTAACGTTCGGCTGCTCGAGCTGCTTCTCGGGCGGGCTGGCTACACGGACGTTCGAGCGACGTGCGAATCCCGCACTGTAGCCGCGACGATCCGCGACTGGGGGCCGGACCTCGTCCTGCTCGATCTTGCGGGGCGTCGGGTTCGACGAGTCGACGGCGGTCGATGCAGCCGATGGACATCTCGGAATGACGACGATGCGCGAGCACGCTTGTTCGCCGGCGGCGTCTGTCGAACCGACAGGACGGCGGGTGGGGGCACGACCGTCGAGGTCTGGTTGCCGACGACCCCGTCGCGCCCGGTCGTCAGCCCCGCTATCGGTCCGCTCGTCGCGGCCGGGGTCGGGCCCGCGTGACATCGATCCAAGCCCGGGCGCGATCCGCCTCGTGATCGTCGACGATCATCCATTCGTTGCCGACGGACTCGCCGCGCTCCTCGGGACCGAGCCCGACATCGACGTCGTCGGAATTGCGTCCATGGTCGACGCCGGGCTCGCCCTGATCGCGGGGCAGCGACCGGCTGTCGTCGTGTGTGACGAGGGGGCATGATGCTTCATGATGCTTACTGACGATCGAGCGCGATCCATCCTGTAGGAACCTTGGAGCGTCGACGTGCCCGAGCATCCCTGGCAAGTGGTCCTCCTCCCCGGCGGCGTCCTGCCGGCCGGCCCTGCCTACGCACCGCTCCTCGCAGAACTGGGGCCGGACGTCGACGCTCGGCCGAAGGAACTCGAGGTCTACGCCGCCGACACGCCGCCGCGCGACTACTCGCTCGCGACCGAGGTCGCGGGTATCACGCGCGTCGCCGATGACGCGGGCTTCGAGCGCTTCCATCTGGTCGGCTACTCGGGCGGCGGAGCGTCATCGCTGGCATTCGCGGCCAGCCAGCCAGAGCGGCTCCTGAGCCTCGCCGTCATGGAGCCGGCCTTCGCCGGCTGGCAGGGTACGACCGACGCGGAGCGCTCGCACTTCGAACGATTCCGACCGCTGCTCGACAGGGACGGACCGGAGATGCTCGCGGAGTTCCAGGCGCTGCAACTGGCGCCGGGCGTCGAATCGGTCCCGCCCCCCCCGGGACCGACGCCCCCCTGGATGGCCAAGCGCCCCGCTGGGCTCCATGCCATGTTGCGGACCTTCTTTACGTCAGACCTCGATCTGGCGGCCCTTCGCCACTTCGATCGACCGGTCTGGTTCGCGCTCGGCGGTCGCAGCCATCCCGACTACTACGCTCGGATGGCGGAACGCCTCGCCGGAGTCTTTCCGGACTTCACTGTCGAGGCGTTCCCCGACCGACATCACTTCGACCCGCCGCACCGGATCGAGCCGGCTCGGGTCGCGCGATCCCTGCGATCCCTCTGGGCTCGAGGCGAGCCCGCCTGAACTGATCAAACGGCCCTGGCTATCGCGATGCGATCAGCGCCTGACGGCTGGTCCGGCAGCGCGTACTTTGCGAACCGGGTCAGACCGAGCCAGGTCGGGAACGCACGAACGAGGGCAGGCGGGCCGTCGAACCGAATGTCGCCCCGACCCACGGCCTCGGTGAACAGGAGTCGCCCCAGGAGCACGCTGCCGAGTGCCCGTTCGTCGGCGGTGACGACGAGTTCCGGGTCGCGGCCGGGATCGTAGAAGCACAGTTCCGGCTGGTCACCCCCGAGGACCAGCCAGTCGCTCGCGAGCGAGACCGGGCAGATCTGCTGGTAACGCATGGCGTCAGTGTGCTCAGCGCGGTCCGAGTTTCACGTGCAGATCTTGCACGAGCAACTCCAACCATTGCACTGGCGTTGATCGTCATTCGGGACCGAGGCTGGACCCTGTGGTCGCGATGTCAGCGACCCGGATGGCACCAAGGAGCCGCGGCGCATGGACCTCTTCGATCGGACCCTCAAATGGCCGGTCATCAGCCTGCTCGTCACGGGTGCGACCCACTTCACCCTCGAGGCGATCCGGCCGGATCTACGGAACACCTTCACCCCGCCGGTCCTCGCACCGATCCTGCTGTCGCATGGCGGGTGGGTGGGCCATCGAGCGATCGGCGCGGGAGGGACCTACCTCCACGCGATCGTGGCGGCCACGATCCTCGGAATCCTGCCGATCATGCTCGACATCGTCGGCTTCGGCGTGATCCTTGGCCGGGGCTCGGACGTTGGCATCTTGGCCGGTGTGTTCGGTTGCGCGGTCATCGTCTTCGGCACGCTGATCGGCGCGGGTTTCGCCCTGAGCAGTGGCGCGACACAGACCAGTGTCGGCCCGGATCGGGCTGCATAGGGCAGCGACGATGGCGAAGAGGATACCGAGGGCCGGCCCTGGTCCCGAAACACCAGGGCCGATCGCCGGTCGCGGGCTTAGTCGAGCACTTCGAGGTCGGTAGTCACCGGTACGGCGCCGGCAAGGATGTCGCGGACAGGTGAGGTGTCCTGAACGTACTGACAAAGCTCCTCGAGCTGCTTCGGCGTCGCGTTGGACGAGCGAACCCAGCTCTTTGCCCGGATCGCCGAGAAGCCGGCCCGCGGACCGCCGAGTCCGAGGAACCGATGGAGGTCGAGATCGCCTTCGACTTCATAGCGGAGCTCCTCGATCTCGATGCCCTTGGCGGCCGCGTTGTAGGCGTAGCCGACCGCGTAGCAGAAGGCGAGCGCCTGCAGGACGAGCTCGACGGCGTTCGGACCGGCGTTCGTGCCGAGGAGGACTGGCGGCTCGTCGCCGATCAGCTCGAACGCCTGCGGACGCTCCGTGGTGGTGGCGCCGGCGTGCTCGAACTCGCGGATCTCGCCCTTGTTGCGGCCCCCGCTCTGCCACGAGCTGCGGGCTCGGAAGGTGAACTTCGCGACGTTGGGGTCGGCTTGCACGGCCCCGACGGTAGCGACGAGACGGTCAACGTCGACGCCGTTGCGGTTGGTGATGGTGGCCATCGATTACCTCCTGCCGGTGGTCCGGCACACTGCTGATGAGTCGATGGCAGATGACGCCCCGTCGAGGATGGTTATTCCCGAATCATCGGCGGGAATAATCGAGGCTCCTTTCGTCGTCAGAGACGGAGGCTGGCCATGCCCAGCAGGACGGACACCATGAGAGATGATGGCGAGCGTGGTGGAGACGAGGGCGACGGATCTGACGGGCCCGATCGCACGGACCGTGGACGATCCTGCGGAGCGCCGGTCATTTGCCGACGTCGCCCGTGAGCAGCTCGATCGTCTTTATGGCTTCTGTGTCCGTATCACGAACGACCCGAACGACGCCGACGACCTCGTGCAGGAGACGCTCCTGCGAGGGATGCGGGCGTATGACGATCTACGCGACGCTTCGCGGGCGAAAGGCTGGCTGTTCGCGATCGCGACGAACGCCTCACGTGACCTGTTTCGCGCCCGCGGCCGCCAGGTCGCGACAGTCCCGTTCGACACGATGGATGCGGACGGCGACGACTTCTCGCTCTTCCAGACCATCGCGATCGAGGATCCTTTCCCGTACTCCGATGAGCTTCACCTCGATTTCCTGCGGCTCTTTCGGGACGACGACGTTCGGGCTGTCTTCGGTTCGATCACGCCGGCGTTCCGGCTGCCCCTCATCCTCACCGTCGTCCACGGCTTCTCCTGCAAGGAAGCCGCGGCGATCCTCGAAGTCCCGCTGGGGACGCTGCTCTCGCGACTCCACCGCGGGCGCAAGCAGCTCGAGCGGGGTCTGTGGGACTACGCCGTCAAGAATTCCCTGGTGACCACTACCGACGAGGACGAGCGATGATCGACTGCACTGAGGCCGTCCGACGGATGTGGGCTTATCTCGAGCACGAGCTCGACGCGAAACCAGTCGCTGAGTTCGAATTCCATCTCGAGACCTGCCAACGCTGCTGTGGTGAGCTCGAGTTCAGCCGGCATCTGCGTGAGGTGGTCGCCGTGGGCGAGGGCGCGACCCAGGTGCCGCCCGAGCTGCGGTCTCGGATCGAGACGCTCCTCGCCAAAGCGGACGACACTAACCGAGGAACCGCATGACCGGCGTGAAGATCCACTTCGAGGACGGCGACCTGCTCGCCCAGGACACGATCCGATCGATCGTCCGCGAGACGTACGGTGGCGTGCGCCCGGCCGACCGGCGTGTCGCCGAACGCTCCTACTCGCCCGAGGAGCTCGCCGGCGTCCCCGAGGAGACGGTCCGGATGGCGCTCGGAGTCGGGAACCCGGTTCGCCATGCGGGATTGCGGCCCGGTCAGGATGTTGTTGACTTGGGCTCCGGTGGCGGGATCGACTGTCTGCTCGCGGCGCGGGCCGTGGGACCCTCGGGCTCGGTGGTCGGGATCGACTTCCTGCCGGACATGATCGACCGGGCAACGCAGGCGGCGGCCAGGTCCGGGCTGTCGAATGTCCGCTTCGTCGAAGGCCTGATCGAATCAGTGCCGCTCCCTGACGGGTCGGTGGATGTCGTCATCAGCAACGGGGTCGTCAACCTCTCCCCGCGCAAGGTGCGGGTCCTCGCTGAGGCATTCCGTGTTCTTCGGCCCGGCGGTCGCCTCGCGATCGTCGACCTCGTACTCGAGCACGACCTGCCGCCTGAGATCCAGGCACACCCGGCCGCATGGGCGGGCTGCCTGTCGGGCGCGTTGTCCGAGATCGCGATGTACAAGGGGGTCCGCCGAGCAGGTTTCCGGGACGTAGCGATCGAACCTATCGAGTCGTTCGGGATCGCCGAGTGTGCCCTCTATCCGCTCTTCGATGACGAGCTCATCGACATGCTCCGCGCCAGGGTTCCGGCCGAGCGCCACAACCGGATCGCGTCGAGTGTGGTCGTCCGGGCGCGCAAGCCGGCGCAGGGCGAGGTGTTTCCCGGCCGCGCGCGGGAATAACAGCCCGGCCGACGAGCGTCTCCACCGGCGAGTGCAGCCGATTTCGCGCCGCGACCCGCTGGAGGCTTCCGATGACTGAGACTCTTGATTCGCCGGCCGTCGACCTCGAGGACCTGCGAGCCTCCATCCGGGCCGAGTACGCCGCTGTCGCCGCCGAGCCGGATCGAGGTTTCCACTTCCACACCGGTCATCGCCTGGCGGCGATCCTCGGCTATCCGCAGGAGTGGATCGAGATGCTGCCGGCAGGCGCCGTAGCCTCGATGGCCGGGACGGGCAATCCGTTCGCCTTGGGCGACGTCGAACCCGGCGAACGCATCGTCGACTGCGGATCGGGCGCTGGCGCGGACGCCATCATCGCCGCTCGGCTCGTCGGCCCTGCCGGGCGCGTCGTCGGCATCGACATGACGCCCGAGATGCTCGCCAAGGCTCGTGCCAACGCGGCGGAAGCCGGCCTTACGAATGTCGAGTTCCGCGAGGGAGTCCTCGAAGCACTGCCCGTCGAGACAGGCTGGGCCGATGTGGTCATCTCGAACGGGGTCCTCAACCTCGTCCCCGACAAGGCGCGCGCCCTCGCCGAGATATTCCGTGTCCTCCGGCCGGGCGGCCGCCTCCAGGCCGCCGATATCGTCCTCGAGCGGTCCGTTTCGGCCGGCGCGAAGCAAGACGTCAGTCTGTGGACCGGCTGCATCGCCGGCGGGCTCCTCGCTGACGAACTCCAAGACCTGATGATCGGTGCGGGCTTCCAGAGCGTGGAGGTCATGCCGGGTGCCCAGGTGTTCGCGGGCGCGCCGCAGGCGTCGAACGCTGCTGCTTACGGCACGAGGGGCGTGGGGATCAGGGCCTCGCGATGATCGCGCGACCCGGATCCTCAGGGCAATGCACGTTCGCCGTTTCCGCGCGGCTCAACGATGGGCCACTCCAGGATCGACACACGGCTGTCATGACGACGCGTCAGGGTCAGCCCTGCTGATCAAGGGGGACGGATCAAGAAGGAGGAACGGTGTCGCTTCCGCAGACAACAGGAGCCTATGGACTGGGTCCCGATGAGGGCGAGGCGCTGTGGTTCAACGGCGCGTTGGGCCTTGTGAAGGCGAGCGCGGTACAAACGGATGGGCGCTTCGCGGCCGTGGAATTCATCGCACCCAAGGGATTCCTCTCGCCACTCCACATCCACCGAGCGGAGGACGAGTTCTTCCTGGTTCTGTCTGGTGAGGTCCGCGTCAAGCACGGCGAGACCGTGATCGAAGCGGTCGCCGGCTCGCTCGTTTACGGCCCTCGCGATGTCGCACACGCCTTCCGCGTCGATTCGGCAGAGGCACGCCTGCTCTTGTTCTTCGGACCGGCCGGCGTCGAGGGGTTCTTCCGCGAGGCCGGGAAGCCGGCACGGTCTGTCGGGCTGCCGCCGGCCGATGAGCAGTTCATCGATCGAGAAGCGCTCATGCAGATCGGGAACCGTTACGGTCAGGAGTATGTCGGGCCACCGCTGCCCCCGAAGGACTGACAATCGCTTCGCTGGCGACGTCCCTGGTCGGATGGTTCGGGCGGCTCAGCGCAGGTCGAAGGCCACCGTGCGCAGATCGGTCATCTCCATGAGCGCGTGCTTGCCGCCGACGCGGCCCACGCCGCTGCGCTTCCCCGCCACTCCACCGAATGGGATGTGCAGTTCCCAGTAGTTCGTGTGCTCGTTCACGTTGACCAGTCCGGCCCGGAGATTTTCCGTGAACCACCAGGCACGCTTCATGCTCGAGGTGAAGACGGCTGCCACCAAGCCGAAGTCGCCGCTGTTGGCGATGCGCATCGCATCCTCGTCATCCCGGAACGGGATGATCGGGGCGACCGGCCCGAACGTCTCCTCGCGACCCATCGCGCTCTCCGGAGGAACCTGGACCAGGACGGTCGGTTGAAAGAAGAGGTCAGATCCCAGGCCGGCTGCCCGCGCGCCGCCCGTCACGACACGAGCGCCACGCTCGAGGGCGTCAGCGACGTGGCGGTCCACCTTCTCCGCGACCGCTGGGTTGTTCAGCGGTCCCATCGTTGTGACCTCATCGAGAGGATCGCCCAACCGTAGCTCGCGCGCACGACCGGCGAGAAGCTCGGCAAATTCATCCTGGAGCCCCTGGGGCACGAGGACGCGCTCGGCGGCGGAGCAGACCTGGCCCGCATTGAAGAACGCGCCGAAGGCTGTCGCCTGCGCGGCGCGGTCGAGATCGGCGTCGTCGCAGATGATCGTCGGGCCGTTGCCCCCGCATTCCATCAGGACGGGCTTGCCCGCGGCCCGGCGGGCGACGTGTTCCCCGGTCGGGCTCGAACCCGTGAAGCCGACGGCGTCCGTGCCGGGATTCGCGACGATCTGGTCACCGACCACCGGCCCGGGGCCGGTCACGACGTTGACCGCGCCCTCCGGCAGGTCGGCCTCCTGGAGGATCTCGGCCAGCTTGACGGCGATGACAGATGTCGTCGGCGCCGGTACCCAGACGATGGTGTTGCCGCTCGCCAGTCCGGGGGCGAGGTACTCGATCGGGATGTTCAGCGGGAAGTTCCAGGGCGTGATCACGGCGTAGACGCCCCGCGCCTGACGGAAGGTCATCACCCGCTTGTTGGGATCCTCGACCGGGATGACCTGGCTTTCGAGCCACTTGACTTGTTCGGCCGCCTCCTGGAAGCCGGTGATGGCGGCCGCTACCTCGGCGCGCGCTTCGCCGTGCAGGGGCTTGCCCTGGTCGAGGCTCAGCCAGTGGGCGAGATCGTCGGCGTGGGTGGCCATGACGTCGGCGATGCGCCGGCACAGACGCGAGCGGTCCCAGGTGCTCATCTTTCGCATCGCGTCGCGCGCTCGATTCGCGGCTTCGATCGCGCGGTCGGCGTCCTCGCGGTCTCCCTCGGCCAGCTGGGCGATGACCTCGCCCGTGGCGGGGTTGAAGGCCGGGAACCTCTTGCCTGACCCGCTCGCGACCCATTGCCCACCGATGAAGTGGTCGAGTTGCGGGATGCTCCGGCCGGCGCCGGCAAGCTCAGAGACGGCCATGGTGGATCTCGGTGCAGACCTCGACGATCGCCTCCACGGTCGCTTGGAAGATCCGTTCGCCCAGCTCGGGGGTGGCGAGGGTCGGATCGCCGATGACCCCCGATGGCGAGTACTCCTTGAAGGGCTTGTAGAGCGCGACGCGGTTCGACGCGAACATCTCCACGTGGTGGTAGGGGTTCGTCGGCGCGATGACGCTCGACGCCAGCTGGTCGGTCCGGACTCGTGCCGGATCGAGCCGGAGCTGCATGGAGGTCTCCAGCTCGCAGGCGTGGCCCATGCCACCGGGCGGCGAGCGGCGGGCCGCCGCCACTTCGTCCGTGACGAGATCCCAGTAGGTGCAGAGGATCGGCGACCGGCCGACCTGCACGGCGATGCGATCCGCGGCGGCCTTCGCGAGCCAGGCGTTCCCGCCGTGGCTGTTCAGCAGCAAGACATGCCGCACGCCGTGACGGTAGAGGCTTCCGACGATGTCGCCCACGAGCGCCAGGAAGGTCTCGGGCTCCAGGCTGATCGTCCCGGCGAAGTCCATGTGGTGAGGCGAGTACCCGGTCCACACTGGCGGCGTGGTCAAGACCGGAATGCCGCGCTGCTCTGCCGCACCGGCGGCCGCCTCGGCGAGGGCCAGCCCGATGTCGGTGTCCGTGGCCAGCGGAAGGTGCGGCCCGTGCTGCTCGACCGATCCGAGGGGCACGATGACGACCGGGTCGCGCTCGATGACGGCGGCGACCTCCGGTGACGTGAGCTCGGCCCATCGATGATTCGTCATGCGGCCGCCTCACCGTACGCGACGTCCCGATCCTCGGCCAGGGAGCGCATGGCCAGCGCGAGCAGTCGAGTCACTTCCCTGCCCTGCTCGCCGTCGACGAGGGGCGGTTGACGCGTCCGGACACAACGCACGAAGTCCTCCACCTCCGCTCGAAGCGCCCCGCCGATGCCGCCCGCCACCTGCGGCCAATGGCGGGTGTCGGGGAACATCCAGCCATCGTCGTCGATCCCGACGAGGTTCATCTGGCGCAGGTCGATCGAGGCAAAGCCGGCGGTTCCGGTCAGGTCGAAGCGGACGTCGCCAAAGGGCGCCCAGCCCGGTGGCGCGGGCCAACCGCCCCAGGCGTGGGGGAGTGCCCAGCCGGCCTCGATGACGGCGACCGTCCCGTCCGTGAATTCGATCGTCGTCCAGATCGTGTCGGGCGTCCCAAGCTCCTCCCATACCCGCCCGCGTGCGCCTCGCGCCCTCACGCGGCGGACGGGCGCGCCATGGTTCCAAAGGACCTGGTCGATGTCATGAACACCGACATATTCCAGCGCCGATACCCGTCCGCCCAGGCGGCGCGCCTCCTGAATCGTCGCGCACCGCCGGGCGTACATGGCCACAGGGCGACCGAACCGTCCGGCGTCGACCGCGGCATGGAGCGCGGCGTAGGTCGGCTCGAAACGCAGGATGTAGCCGACCATGAAGACGACGCCTGCGGTCTGGCAGGCGTCGAGCATCGCGTCGCAGTCGAGCGGGTCGAGGGCCATCGGCTTCTCCACGAGCACGTGAAGGCCGATGTGGGCGGCGGCTTCCACCGGTGCGCGGTGAAGCGGCTCCGGGGTCGCGACGATGACGGCGTCGAGCGATTCGGCCGCCAGCATCGATGCGTGATCGGCATAGCCGTTGGCGCTCGGAACGAGGTCCTGGACGAGCTCTTGTGCGCCAAGATCGGGCTCCGCCACGGCCACCAGCTCGGCGTCGGGCAGGTCGCGGATGACCGCGGCATGGAGCCGGCCCATGGAGCCCGCGCCGATCAGACCGAGGCGGACGACGGGCAAGGATCGGCCCGTCAAGCCCGTCACTGCCCGGCGCCTTCCGAGAGCCCCTGGACCATGAATCGCCAGATGGGCACGGCGAGGATGAGCACGGGAAGGATGCCGATGATGACGGCTGCGTGCATCAGGCCGACCGAGACGTCCGGGTTCACCGAGACGATGCCCAGGCTCACTGGAAGCGTCCGCGACTCTCGGCCCGTCGCCAGCAGGAGCGCAAAGAGGAACTCGGTGTAGGAAAGCATGAACGCGAAGAGGGCCGCACCGACGACACCAGGTGCTGCGAGCGGCAGCGTGATCCGACGCAGTACCTGGAAGGCGCCCAGCCCATCGAGCTGCGCGGACTCCTCGATCGCCTTTGGGATCCGCAGGAACGTCGCGGTCAACAGCAGGACCGTCAAGGGCAGCGTCAGCACCGCGTAGATCAGGACGAGCGCGAGCGGATTGTTGAGGAGCTTGAGGCCCTGGACGATTCCGTAGTAGGGCAAGGCAAGGGCGACGGCCGGGATGAGCCGGCTCCCCAGCAGGAAGTTGAAGACCGCATTTCGTCCCCGCCAGCGAAGACGGGCGATGGCGTAGGCGGCCATCGAGCCGAACGCCACGTTGACGAGCATGACCACGAAGGCGATGCGGAAGCTGTTCCCGATCGCGTTGGGGACCTGGAGGATCTCTTCCGAGATCATGCTCCGGATGTCTCCCCGAACGATGAATGACTGGGGGATCTCGCCCGTGAAGATGTAGCGGTAGTTGTCGAGCGTGAAGCCATAGCGAAACCAGTCCGGCGGGAACGACAGCAGCCCGGTCTCGGGCGTGACACTTGCGATCAGGCTGAGCACGAACGGCCCAAGGGTGAACAACCCGAGCAGCGCGGCGCCCAAGTACAGCATGACCCGGGCAACGGGGCTGCGCCGGGTCACGCCTGGTCCTCCGACAGCGCGCCCCGGGGAAGCGCGCGCAGGATCGCCGTGATGAGGACGAGAGCGACGGCGGCGATGATCACCGCCAGGGCCGCTCCGTGACCGAAGTTCAATTGCTTGAAAGCCTCCGACCAGGTGAAGTAGCTCACCAGGCTGGTTGCCGTACCCGGGCCACCCGCGGTCATCGAGTACGTGATGTCGTAGGCAGTGAGGCCCATGAGCACTTCGAAGAGCACGACGATGACGAGGACGGTGCGGATGTTCGGGAGCGTGATGAACCGGAACCGCTCCAACACGCCGGCGCCCTCGATCGAGGCGGCCTCGTACTCCTCTCGCGGGACCGCTTGAAGGGCCCCGAGCAGAAAGATCGTCGCCAGCGGGAGCTGCGACCAGGTGTGAGCGATGGCGACGGAGATGAAGGCGAGATTCGGATCACTGAGCCACGGGATGTACTTGTCGATCACGCCCGTGGAGTAGAGGACCGCGTTGAGGGCACCCCATTGTGGGTTGAAGATCCATCGCCACATCACGCCCGTGACGACGAGCGGCACTGCCCAGGGAAGCAGCGTCAGGGGGCGTAGCAGTCGCCTGCCGCGGAAGGTCTCCCGCAGCAGCGAAGCCGCGCCGAGGGCCATGACGGTCGTGAGGATGACGGTGACGAGGGTGAAACCCGCCGTCACCTGAAAGGCCTTCAGGAAGTAGCCGCTCTCAGCAACCTCCTGGTAGTTCTGCAGGCCGACGAACGTCGCCCGCAAGAGTGGCGAGGAGCTCTGGAAGCTGGTCCACAGGGCGTTACCCAGCGGGTAGACCGTGAACAGCCCGACGAGAGCGACCGCGGGCGCGATGAGCAACCAGGCGGTGCTGGCCTGGCCTGCCCATCGTCGAGCGCCGCCGCGCCGCGGCGCGGCCGTGGGGATGGTCTGGTCCTGGGCCAGAGGCACGTGTCCGTCTGCGGTCGGGATCGGTCGGCGATCAGGCGCCGTATTGGGTCTTCAGCGCACGCGCCTCGTCGGCGGCTCCCTTGAGGGCATCGGCAACGCTCACTTCCCCGGCGAGAGCCTTGCCGAGCTGCACCCGCATCTTCTCGCCCCAGATGCCCGTCCACACTGTCTGGCGCTTGGCCCGGGCGATCTTCTCCTGCTCCTTGAGCTTGGCCACGTCAACCCAGGTCGCGAACGACTTCTGCACGTCCGCGTCGTCGAACAGCGGCAGCTGGCCGAAGCCGAGCCCCTTTTCTACCGCCCACCGCTTGGCCACGGTGTACTCGCCCGTGGGAGCGCCTCCGAAGCTCTCGATGAAGCGCGCCGCGGCCTTCGTCGCATCGTCGCCGCGGTCGACGGCCATCTGGGTCATGTTGTAGAACTTGGCGAAACCGAGCGTCTCGTGGGTCTTGCCCGGCATCATCGCCAGCTCGAACTGGCCGGCCAACGGCGACGTGCCCTTGTTGTTCAGCGCGGCAAGGTTGTAGTTGTACAAGACGGTGAACGCGTTCTGGCCGGTATTCATCGCCTTGGCCACGTCCGTCTCGTGCGGCGAGATGACGGCGTAGCCCTTCTTGACCGAATCGGCCATGAACTCCAGGTGCTGGAAGCCCGGGCTGCTCGGGTCCTCGAAGATGGGATCGTATGCCTCGTCGAAGAGCTCGCCGCCGCGGCTCATGACCATGGCCGTGAATGTCTCAAGGCTGGTCGGCAACGTCTGCGCGAACTCCCAGATGACCGGCTTGTCGAGACCCTTGCCCTGCATCGAGGTGGCCATCCCGGCCAGGTCCTCCCAGGTGTCGGGTGCTCGGTCGACGCCGTACTTCTTGGCCACCGTCGGGTTCCAGATGAACGAAACGATGTCGGCGTAGTACGGCAGCCCGTACGCCTTGCCGTTGTAGGTCATGTCAGCCAGGGCATAGCCGACGATCTGATCCCGGTACTTGGCGAAGTCCAGCTTGTCCTCGATAGGCACGACCCAGCCCGCCTTGGCGAACTCGGGCAGCCAGTCACCGCCGTTGTAGAGGACGTCGGTCGGCGTGTTCGAGGTGAAGCGCTGGACCATCGTCTCGTGATAGGCGTTCCACGGGTAGTCGCTCAACGTGACCGTGGCAGCCTGGTCCTGCGCCTCCCACTCCTTGATGTTGGCCTGGATCGTCTCGACGCTGTAACTCCACACGACGAAGTCCAGTTGCGTCGCGTTGGGCTTCACGCTGGCTGGCGGTGCACCGGCTTGCGAGGCGCCGGGTGCCGCGGCGGAACCACCGGGTGCCTGCGCTCCGCAGGCAGCAAGGAGGATCGCGATCGTCGGATAGGCCATCCCCAGCGCGAGGCCACGTCGGAGCACCTCGCGGCGGCTCAGGCGCCCGGCGAGCGCCTCCTGGTACAGCTCTCGCTCGTCCATCCTGGCCACCTCTTCCTCTCTCGCTCCTGAGCGTGTCCGGACAGTCCGGTCCGGGCACGCCAAAGGTCAAAGGGCGCTCCCACGAAGGGTATGGGCGGTGCTGGTCGCGTCAGATTCGGGGGAGCGATCAGTTGGAACTGGAACACCTATCCAATCTTGTGAGGAGTCTAGCGTCGAGAATGCTGCTGTCAAGGTCGAGCAGCGGCCCCGCCAATCGGCGGGCCGACCTTCGCGGATTCGACACTCCACCAGTCGCTTAGGCTCACCGAAGGATCCTCCTGCCCGACCCAAAGGCTGGGGAAAACTCCTCGGGATCGACCAGCAAGACGTCCCCCTCGACGGTGTGCTTCAGTGCGCCGGCGCGAGCGCCTGCTTCGACCGCCTGCCCAAGTGCGCCGCCGCGCAGATGCACAGACAGGAATGCCGCTGCGATCGCATCGCCCGCGCCCAGCGGATCGACGACCTCCGCCTCGTGGCAGACGCTCTCGGCGGTCTTGTCGGCGACGGCCGTCACGGATATCCCTACGCTCGTGGGGCTCAGGTCCCGGCGTTCGGGGACGACGACCACCCGGACGCTATCCCGCTCACGGATCCTTTGAGCCGCCTCGATCGGCGGGCCGCTGGAGTCCAACAGGACCTCGAGGTCAAAACGGGTCGCGAAGAGGACGTCCGTCAATGGGAGCAACTCCATGTACGCGGCCCGAGCATCCTCGATCGACCACAGCCGCGAGCGATAGTTCACGTCGAAGCTCGTCACTGCGCCTACTGCACGTGCAGCCTCCATGGCCTCACGTACGACCTGACGAGGTCCAGGGCCGAGTGCCGGGGTGATGCCGCTGACGTGCAGGCAACTCGCGCCTACCAGGAGGCGCGGCCACTCCACCTTGCCTGGTGCGAGCCTACTGGCGGCTGACTGGGTGCGGTCGTAGACGACCTGCGTGGGGCGGGGAACGGCTCCAGCCTCGACGAAGTAGAGGCCGGCGCGCCCATCCGCGTCCCAGTCGACTTCCAGCGAGACGCCGTGGCTGCGTGCGTTCGCAGCCATGAGCCGGCCAAGCGGATTGGCAGGCAGCCTGGTCACCAGGAGCGTTTCGAAGCCCAGACGCGAAAGCAGGACGAGTGCGTTGAGCTCGGCGCCGCCGACGGTCACCCGCAGCTCCTGCGCCTGCTCCAGTCGCGCGCGGGAGGTCGACGTCAGCCGGACCAGGGCCTCCCCGACGCCGACGACCCGCCCGATCGTCATCGTTCAGGATGGGTCAGCACCGCCGTTGCGATCCGGCGAGGTTCTCGCCCCGCGCGTGGGGAGCCCCACGGCGCCACGCCATCATCCGGATAGCCGACGCGCCTCGACAACTCCCGCGCCGCTCCGCGCACGTCGTCGGCCATCTCGACGAGCCGGCCCAGCGACAGCCGGTACTCGGGACCCGCGATGCTGATGCCAGCCACGACCGCGTGCTCGTGGTCGAACACGGGTGCGGCGATGCAGCGGATCGCCTCTTCGTTCTCGACGTCGTCGATCGCGTAGCCGCGCTTGGCGATCATGGCCAGCTCGCTCCGAAAGCGGCTGGGATCCGTGATCGTCCGGGGTGTCCGTTGCTCGAGTCCGTCGGCGATGATGGCCTCGACCTGCTCCTCAGGTGAGAAGGCGAGCATGGCCTTGCCGATACCCGTCGAATACGCCGGATTCGTCCGCCCCACTCGAGAAGCCATGCGAATCTGATGCGGGCTTTCGACCTTGTCGATGTAAACGACACGCTTGCCGTCAAGCACGCCCAGGTGACATGTCTCGCCGGTCCGGTCCACGAGGTCATTGAGGATATCCCGCGCACGGTCGCGGAGGTCAAGGTTCTCGAGAAAGGCGGTACCGAGCACGAGGCACTCGGGCCCGAGCCGGTAGCCTCCGTCAGCCTCGAGCCGCAGCATCCCACCCTGGACGAGCACCCCGAGGACTCGGTGCGCCGTCGGTTTCGGCATCCGGCAGATGCGACCGAGGTCCGAGAGCGTGAGTCCTTCGGGGTGGGCAGCCACGCTGGCGAGGATGCGGAGTGCCTTGACCAGGGTCTTCGCGGCCCCCGTGGCGGAGCCCTCGCGGAGGTCGGGATTGAAACGCACGTCCATTCCGCAGAAGCCTACGGACGGTCCAGCCGCCTGTCAACGAAGTCGAAGAAGTCTTCGGTCAACCCGGCCCGCGCATGTTTGCGAGCACCGCGAGTACTCCGCGGTGATCGTCGGATGCCGGAATCACCCCCTACCCAGCGTTCGTCGCGCCCGAACCGTTGGCCCGGGCTCACTGGTCCTTCAGGCCAGAGTCGAATCTTGACTTTGCCATAATCTCATAACAATATACGCGCGTGCAGATTCGACGAGCGAGTTTCCTTCCCCTCCACGAGCAGATCCGCGCCGCGATCCTCTCGGAGATCGAGGAGGGGCGTTTGAGTCCGGGGGATCGGCTGCCCACCGAACACGAACTGGCGGACCGCATGGGGGTGAGCATCGCGCCAGTTCGGCAGGCTCTGCTCAGCCTTGCGAATTCTGGAAACATCACGCGGATCAAGGGGCGCGGGACCTTTGTTCGCAGCCCAGCGGTCCACTCTGAGATCGCCCTCGTGAAGAGCATCACGGAGAGCCTTCGCGCCGCGGGGTTTCCCTTCCGGATCGAGGTCATGCGCCAGGGCGTCGAGCCAGCCGCGCCCGACGTCGCGTCCAAGCTCGGTCTGCCCCACGGGGCGGAGGTTGTAGCGCTTGTCAGGCGGGTACTGATCGAAGCCGAGCCAGGTGCTCTGGTCGAGTCGTACCTCCCGGCCGAGCGCTTCGGGCGGCTCGCGAGGATCGAAGGCTTCGCGGACGGACGCAGCCTGTACCGGACGTTGGCAGACGAGTTCGATACCCGGACGCGTTCGGCGACCAGCGTCCTGCGCGTGGTCCGCTGCGATCAGGCCCAGTCCGAAGCGCTCGACCTGCGAATGGGAGAGCCGGCTCTCCTGGTCAGCTCGGTGACCGAGGATCTCGATGGCGTGACGATGGAGGTCGCCCGCGTCCTCTATCGAACCGACCTATTCAGCTTCACCGTCAACGGCCTCGAGGAGGCAACCGGCTCGCCCGGCTGACATGAGGAGAGCCTATGTGCGGACTCGTTCCTTGATTCGATCATCAATCACGTGGAGGAGGAGACGTTCATGATCAACGTTCGATCGGGGGCAACGACCCGGGCACTCGCGCTGGCGGCGTCAGCTGTCATCTTGGCCACGGCCTGCACCAGCGGCGCGAGTCCGGCCCCGAGCACGGCGGCCACGTCAGGCTCGAGCTCGGCACCCACACAGGCATCCGCCCCGGTCGATGCCGGCGGCACGCCTGTCGTCTGGATATTCGCGGGCCCGGAAGGGGATGCCCTGAAAGCTGCCGGTGATGCCTATACGAAGGCCACCGGAAAGCCCGTCGACGTCGAAGTCCTGGGCCGCGACACGTTCAACCAGAAGCGCGACCTCTTCGTCGCCAGTCAGGCGACGGGCGTCGACCTCATCATGACCGGGAGCTCGCGCGTCCCGAGCTGGGCGGATGGAAACCTCATCGCTCCGGTCGAGCAGTACATCAATGCGGATCCGAAGTACGACTGGGAGTCCGACGTGTTCCCGGTCGCGCGCGCCGAGTCGGCCTTCGGGGATCACCTCTACATGTTCCCGCTCGACACGTACGCGGAGATCCTGGTCTATCGAACGGACCTGATCTCCACACCGCCGAAGACCTGGGACGAATACCTGACGGTCGCCAAGCAGTTCACCAAGAGCATCACGCCGTCGTCGCCGACCAAGTACGGCACGGCCTACTCCGGCAAGGACTACGTTCCGGAGGCCAGCTGGTTCAGCGTCCTCTGGGGCTACGGCGGTGATCTGCTCGACTCGACCGGCAAGGTCGTCATCGACAGCCCGGAGGCCGTCGCGAGCCTCGACTTCCATCTTGGGCTCCTGCTCAAGGAGAAGGTCGTCCCGCCGGAGACGCCGAACTGGGAGTACCCGGAGATCCAGATCGCGCTCCAGCAGGGGCTGCTCGCGATGGCGTCGCACTTCCCGGCCGCGATGCCGGAACTGGAGGATTGCGCGAAGTCGCCGAACACCTGCGGCAAGGTTGCGATCGCGCCGCTTCCCGGTGGTTCCGCCGGTCAGTTCTCCGCCGCGGAAAACCTTGGCCTCGTGATGAATCCCAAGGCCGAGAATGCTCAGGCCGCGGCTGACTTCGCGCTGTGGGTCAGTGGGACCGAGGGCGGTCTCGTCTACACGAAGGCCGGTGGAGCGACCCCTCGCCGAAGTGTCTATGCCAATGCGGACATCACGGCTGCCCGTCCGTGGGCAGCGGACTTCGCGAAGACTCTCGAATCCGCCAAGGGCACCATCCGGAGCCCGAAGGCCAGCGACTTGCTGGCAAGCCTTCGGGAAGAGTTGAACAAGGCGCTGGCCGGCCAGCAGGATGCCAAGACCACGCTCGATAACACCGCCAAGAAGTGGCGGGAGATACTCGGCCAATAAGCCGATCACCTTCCACCGGGACCGCGACCAAGAGGAGACCGGAACGAGTGACTGCCCAACCCGTGAGTTCGCACTTCGCCGTTCGAGCGAGCTTCGCGCGCTGGGCAGATCGCCACTTCCGGTCCCTCCTGGTCCTCCCGGCCCTGCTGCTGTTGGTCGTCCTGGTCGCTTATCCGGCGATCTACCTGCTCGGCCTGAGCGTCCAGAACATCACCCTGGCGAATATCGCGAAGCCCGATCGCCAGCTGTTCGTCGGGCTTTCGAACTTCGCGAACGTATTCGCAAATCCGAACTTCTTCTCGACGATCCGCACCACCGCCGTCTTCGGCGTGGCGTCCATTGCGGTCGAGCTCGGGGTCGGCTTGATGCTCGGCCTCCTTTTCACCGCCCGGTTCCGCGGACGGCGCGGGCTCATGATCCTGATGCTGATCCCGATCCTGATGACCCCGGTCGTCATCGGGCTCTTCTGGAAGCTGCTGCTCAATGGCGAGTGGGGGGTCGTCAACTACCTGCTCAGTGTCGTGGGCATCGCGCCGCAGTCCTGGCTGGCCGACTCCAGCCTGGCCATGCCAAGCGTCATCCTCGTATTCGCGTGGGGCGGGATCTCGTTCGTCACGCTGGTCGTCCTCGGGGCCGTCGAATCACAATCCGTCGACCTGCACGAGGCCGCCCGAGTGGACGGCGCCGGCTACTTCGCGATCCTTCGCTACGTCACCCTGCCGCTCTTGAAACCAGTCCTGCTCGTGATCGTCCTCATCCTCGCCATCGACGCGCTGAAGCAGTTCGACATCATCTACGTGCTGACGGGCGGCGGACCCGGCGGCCTCACTCGCGTGTACTCGCTCGAGATCTATGACCAGGCCTTCAGCCGATCCAACTTCAGCATCGCAGCCGCAGAGGCCATCGTCCTCGTCGGTTTGACGGTCGTGCTCGTGGCCGGGCTGGTCCGGGCACTCCGCGCCTCCGTTGGCGGTGGCGGCCGATGATCATGAAGGCCGGGACACGGCAGCTCGTCCTCATCTACGGGTTGATCGGCCTCGTGGTCGGCTGGCTGGTCCTGCCGGCCCTCTGGATGCTGCTCACTTCGATCAAGCCGCCGGCGCTCGTCGCCACGAACCCGCCAACCTTCTTGTTCTCGCCGACGTCCGCGAATTTCACGGCCGTCCTTGGCGCGAAGGAGGTTGTCGGATCGATCCGCGACACGGTCGTGATCAGCATCGCGACCACCGTCCTGTCAGTGACGATCGGTTCGTTCGCGGCCTACAGCATCGCGCGCTTCTCGACCGGCGGGACGCCCGTGTTCTTCTTCCTGATCCTCGTCCAGGCGATCCCGAGCGTGGTGCTGGGCCTGCCGTTCTTCGTCATGTTCCGGCAGCTGGGGCTGTACGACACGATCCCCGGCCTTGTCCTCGCCTACACGACCGTCAGCCTCCCGTTCGCGATCTGGCTCCTGGTCGCCTTCTTCGACGACATCCCTCGGGAGCTGGAGGAAGCCGCCCTCGTCGACGGCTGCTCGCGCTGGGGCGCCCTCTTCCGGGTCGTGATGCCGCTCGCCCGACCGGGCCTGGCCGTGGCCGGGATCCTGACGTTCATGAGCGCGTGGAACCAGTTCTTCTTCGCGCTGGTCCTGGCCGGCCAGAACGTCCGGACACTGCCGCAGGTCGCGTCGAACTACATCTCGACGTACACCCTCGACTGGGGGAAGGTCGCCGCCGCCGGGGTGCTGCTCCTGATCCCGCCCGTGATCGTGGTCCTCGTGATGCAGCGCCACATCGTGCGGGGCCTGACGTTCGGTGCGGTGAAGGGCTGACCGTGACGGGGTCCAGAGAGCCTCGTCTGCTGATCGTCGGCGGCCTGTCCATCGACACGATCACCGATGCCACGGGCGACACCCAACTCGCCGTTCCGGGCGGCAACGCGATCTACGCCGCGATCGGGGCCCGGATGTGGGGCGTCTCCCCACGCGTCGTCGGCCTGGTCGGGGACGACTATCCATCGGCTTGGCTCGACGAGCTCTCACAGGCGGGCATCGACGCGACCGGTGTGCAACGCGTGCCAGGTCCGCACCAGAACCGGTTCGCGGTGCGGTATCGGGCCGACGGCGAGCGCGAACCACACGTCCCTGCGACGGCGTTCGCGGCGGCCGGCCTCCCCTTGCCTGCGGTCCTCGAACGGATGGCCGAGCTGCTGAGCACCGACGGCAACACGTGGCGCACGAACGACGAGACCAGGACCGTCGCCTGGCGGACACGACCGGATGCGGTTCCACCCGACATCCGCGATGCCGACGCATGCCTGATCGTGCCGGCTGCCCTCGACCGCCAGATCGAATGGGTTGCCGCGACCCTTGACTGGCTGCCGGCAGACGCGCCGGTCCTGCTCGATCCGGAGGAGGAGCAGGGTCGCGTCCTGACGACGACGGACTTGCAGTCGGTACTGACCGGTGTCGATGTCGTCATGCCGAGCCTACGCCAGATCGCGGGGCTCCTCGTCGGTCAAAGCCTCACGGGAGCGGCCCGACTGCTCACGTCGCTCGGGCCCAGGATCGCCGCCATCAAGCTCGGCGCCGAAGGTTGTCTCGTTTACGACGCGGCCGGCGACTGGGAACGTCGCATCTCGCCCGTTCCGACGGAGGTGCGCGACACGACCGGCGCCGGCGACGCCTTCTGTGGCGGATTCGCAGCCGGGTACCTGCGGACCCATGACGCGTTCGAGGCGGCGCTGTTCGGGACGGTGTCGGCATCGTACGCGATCGAAGGATACGGAGCCTTCGCGGGGCTGCCTTCCGACCCAGCGGAGGCGCAACATCGGTTGCAATCCCTCCGCGCGCGATCCATTCAAGCAACGAGTCCAGCGAAACAGGAGGGTCTCTCGGGATGACGGCGACGAACGACGAACGGTCCGGCCCACGAGCCGAAGTGTGGGAAGCGCTCGACGACGTGATGGCGTCGGTCCCTGCGCAGGCGGACCTCCTGCCGAAGGTGGTCGAGCGCGTCCGGCCCCAGGCCGCCGAGCTGGTCCGTGGCCATACCACCGAGCTGCGTCGCGTCTTCCTGGTCGGATGCGGTGACTCGTATTACGCGGCGTATGGCGCACAGCAGGCGTTCGAACGGTTGTCCGGGATCGACACGATCGCCATGGAGGCGATGGAGTTCGCGCGATACAAGGCGCCGTTCATCGGACGCGAGAGCCTGGTCGTGCCGATCTCGAATGGTGGGCGCGTCATGCGTACCGTCGAGGCTGCCGAGGTCGCAAGGCAGGCAGGCAGTCCGGTCATCCTCGTGACCGGTCGCCCGGACAGCCCGTTCGGCCGGCTCGGTCTCCCGATGGTCGATCAATACGTGGAGCCCGACGGCGGCTCGCCGGCGGTGAACGCGCTCGGCCTCGTCAACTACATGGCGAGCTTCATCTCCCTGATCCTGATCGGACAGGAGCTCGGACGCGCACGAGGAGCCTCGTCGGATGCGGAGCGCGCGCTGATCGACTCGGGGCTGGCCGCGGCTCCAAGCCTGATCCGATCGACGATCGACCAACATCTCGAACCACTCCGGGACTGGACGCTCGACCACCCCCTCGATTCGTTCTTCGTCCTCGGGGCCGGGCCGAGCTTCGGAGCCGCCCAATTCGTCGGCGCGAAGTTCTTCGAGGCGCCCCAATTCGCGGCGAGCGTCCAGCAACTGGAGGAATGGGCCCACGAGCAGTTCTTCACCCACCGCCCCGGTCGCCAGGTCATGATCCTCGCGCCTGTGGGCCAGAGCGCCGCCCGAGCGGCCGAGATCCTCGCCGGGATCCAGGCGGTCAACGGAGTCGCCATCGTCGTCACCGACGACCCTGCGTTGCTCGAGGTGGCCGACCTGGGCCTGGAGATTCCCACCTCGCCAGGCGGCGAAGGGCTGTCCCCGCTGCATTCGGTGGTGCCCGGGCAGATCCTGGCCATCGCGTACCAGGAACGAGCGGGGCGCCTGGAGGATACGCGCCCGGGCCTCCGCGAACTCCAGCACCAGGTCAGCCGGCGTCAGATCGGAGAAAGTGCGCGAGTCACCCTCGCCGACCTGCGCTGATCGGCGACGTCCGGCCGAAGGCCACTCTCGAACCGCTGCCTAGCCCGCGGCGCTGGCTCGTCCGGATCTATGGGGCCGTCCTCGCTAGCGCGACGGCCTATGGTGGCAGTCAGGTCGTCGCCTCGTGGGTCGTGGTCGCCGCGTCGCGCTCGGCCGTTGACGTCGGACTGCTGTTCGCGCTGCGACTCGCCCCCCTGATCGTCGTCGGTCCGGTCGCCGGCGCGATGGCGGACCGGTCCGGACCAGGCCGGTTGCTGGCTTGGACCAACGTGCTCTCGTTCGCGACGTACGGGGTGTTGGCGGCGGCCGCCGTCGTGCCGGGGATGATCCTTCCGGCCATCTGGGTCTCCATGGTGGTGCTTGGCGGTCTCGATGCTTTCCGCCTCGCCACGACCGGCATGCTCGTCACCGACGCCGCCCCTGCGACGACCGGGTCCAGCGCGATCGCGATCTCGCAAGTCGCGGCCCGGATTGGTGCGGGCGTCGGAGGCCTCGGGTTTGGCCTCATCCTGGCCTGGCATGGGCCGATCCTGGCCTTCGCCATCGCCGCCGCGCTTGCGGCGATCTCGGCCGTGCTTCTCCTGGGACCGTCGCTGGCCGCCATACCCGTCGCACCCAGGCCGCCCGACGACCGGCTGCGTGGAGCGATCCGCGACGGTCTCGGCCTGATCGCTCGAAACCGCCGGGTCCGGTTGCTGGCCGGCGTCGCGATCGTGGCCGAGATCCTCGGCTTCTCGAACGACGGCCTCCTCCCGGTGTTCGCCCAGCAGGTCCTGGGCCTCGGTCCGAGCGGACTCGGCCTGCTCTACCTCGCGGTCCGGATCGGCAGCCTGCTGGGCCTGACGGCGCTCGTCCGGTTCGGTGGGCGATTGGACGGTCGGGCCATCGTTGCGATGCTCGCCGTGTTCGGGCTGGCACTCGTCGGGTTCGCAACGTCGACGTGGGTGGCCGCATCGCTCACCATGCTCGCGATCGCGGGCTCGGCCGCCGCGTGCATCGATGTGCTCGAGCAGTCGCTGATGCAGCGATCCGTGAGCGGCGCCGAGCGCGGTCGAGCGATGGGCGTCTGGACGATCTGCCTCGGGTTCGGGCCGGTCGGATTCATCGCGCTCGGCTTCCTCGCGTCGGTGGTGGGTGTAGCGACCGCCCAGCTGTTGGCCGGCGGCGCGATGGCGCTGATCGGGGTGGGACTCGCGCTTTGGCCGGGCGTCTCGGACGACCTGCGAGGCGTGCGCCCCGAGCGTGTCGCCAGTCCGGGCCTGCAGCCGCCGTAGCCCTGGCGGCCTACAGCCGGGCGGTCATGCCTCCGTCGACGAGGAGGCAGGCGCCGACCGCGAAGCTCGAGTCCGGCGACGCGAGGAAGGCGACGGCCGCCGCGATCTCGTCGGCCCGGCCAAGGCGACCGAGAGGAATGGTCGCAGCCTCAGCCTCCAGCTCCGCCTGCGCACTCGCTTCGGCCAACCCATCGCGAACCATCCGAGTATCGGTGGTGCCCGGGGCGATCGCGTTGACCCGGATCCCCCAATCGACGAGCTCGAGCGCAAGCGATCGGGTCAGCGCGAGAACCGCGCCCTTCGACGCCGCATAGACGCCGCACTCCGGCCAGCTGGCGAAGCTGTGGACCGACGCGATATTGACGATCGAGCCGCCACCGACCGAGCGCATCGAGGGCGCCACGGCCTGTGTCAGGAAGTAGACGCTCGCGACGTTGACGCCGATCACGCGGTCCCACTCGACTCGGGTGGTCGACGCGATCGGCTTCCACAGGCCGATCCCGGCCACGTTGCACAGGACGTCGATCCGACCGAACGCTGCCAGCGCCGCATCGACGACGGCAGCCGGTGCGTCGGGCAGGGCCACGTCAGCCACCAGCCCGCTGGCCCGTCCGCCAGCCGACTTGATCGCCTGCACCGTCTCTTGGACACGGGATGGCTCGATGTCCACGGCGAGGACCTCCCCACCCTCGGCGGCGAGGAGCTCGGCCGTTGCCCGCCCGATCCCGGAGCCGGCGCCGGTCACGATGCAGGCGGACCCTTCGAACCGTTTCACGGCCGCGGGTACTCGTAGAAGCCGCGTCCGGTCTTGCGGCCCAGACGTCCTTCCGATACGAGCTCATCGAGCAAGGGGGCCGGTGCGTACGCCTCGGAGCCCAGCCCGTTCGCGAGGCGGCGAAGCACGCTCTGGAGCACGTCGAGCCCCATCAGGTCGGCCAGCGCAAGCGGCCCGATCGGGAGGTTCGCGCCGAGCCGCATCGCGGTGTCGACATCCTCCGGCGTGTTGC
>Ga0070698_100001033_pt1 | contig 30618 bp, 35 predicted proteins | sample KBSK1502metaG_FD_65477 | JGI IMG/M metagenome (GOLD analysis project Ga0070698, IMG submission 65477) | Corn, switchgrass and miscanthus rhizosphere microbial communities from Kellogg Biological Station, Michigan, USA - KBS K1-50-2 metaG | ecosystem: Host-associated > Plants > Roots >...
AGCAGCGGACCGGGGCACTCGAATGGATCGATCAACCCGTAGAGCTGCCAGTCGGAAGCCAGTAGGCGCGTGCGCGGCGCCGACACGGGTAACGGTATGTAATTCGGTGGCGGTTGATAGCGCTTGTTGCCGACCCAACCGCAAAACGAGATCGCACTCGAGAACTGATCGAGAAGCGCGGTTTGTGCGCGCTCTGCGTAATCCTGGCGATGGCGTCGCCAGTTGTTGAGCACGTACGAAATTGCGTTGCGCGCATAGCCGGCGGTCTTGATCTGCTTTGCGCTGTACCGAAACGCGAACACCTTGCCGATTCGACCGGAGCCCGCATTGATCGCGCGCGCCGCGCGAATTGCGAAGCTCTGCATGCCGCGACGAAGAGCATCCTTATCTGCTGCCTCGGCGATCAGGTGCAGATGATTGTTCTGGATCGAGATATGAACGATTCGGAAGCTGTCGCCGTCGATAAAGTGCACGAGCGCGCGTCGAATCGCGTGATACCCCTCGCGCTCGCGCAGCGACGGTAGTAGCGGAATCGTTCGCAGCGTCACGTGTACGCCGTGCCGATATGACAGCTCGGGACGCTTCGCGTGCGACGCATCGTAACGCAGCTCGCGCGACTTCTTGCGCCCCGCGTTCGGTCGCCAACCACCGCGCTTGCTCCGCTTCTCCGACGACAAGACACCACTCATATGATTCGGCACTATCACGCCGGTCTGACATTGGAGAAGCTCGACTGCTCGAGTGCGCTCACGCGTGGCAAGCCTGGCGAGGTCACTGCCTCCCCAAAAAAAACCTCTTAGTAGAACCAGGGCCTGTCAGCCTGTCAGCGCTGTGGAAACCGCGCCATCCAGATCGTTTGGCGCATTCGCGCGGTTTCCAAGCCCTGTGGGCAACGCGCTCACGATGGGGTCGTGGCGCGACCGTGTTGGACGTTGCGCGTTGTCCACAGGGCGTCAGCGGTGACAGGCCTCCGAGGGTTCGGTGGGCAAAGCGCGAGCGCGGGTGGTGAGGAAACGCACGTAGCGTTAGTGCCGAACCATAGCCGGGGCGCGTTTGTGCATAGCTAATAGTCTATGCGTGTCGATAGTAGTTAGCAGCCACGGCGGCGACCGAAGCGCGAGCACGTGAGTTCGTGCGCAAGACCGCGTCCGATCGCCAAGGCCCTGGCGAGTGGTTGATGAAACGCACGTAGCGTTAGTGCCGAATCATAGGCGTGCGCTGCGTGTGCGTAGCTCGTAGTTGGCGCGTGTCGGTCGTAGTTAGCCGCGGCGGCGACCGCCTGCGCGCTTACCAAACGTACGGCCCTGACCACCGCGCTTGCCGGCGCTCTTCGGTGCACCGGCGTGTTCGAACGTGCGTGCTTCGCTGCGCTTGCCGCGCCCGGGCGCGCGCTGGCCGCCACGCACGTCATCGCGATTCGGCGAACGCGTACCACCGCGCGAATCGTCGCGATTCATCGATCGCTGACCGCCGCGTACGTCATCGCGATTCGGCGAGCGCGAACCACCACGCGCATCGTCGCGCGCGCGAGAACGCTGACCACCGCGTACGTCATCGCGATTCGGCGAGCGCGAACCACCACGCGCATCGTCGCGCGCGCGAGAACGCTGACCACCGCGTCCGTCATCGCGATTCATCGATCGCTGGCCACCACGCGCGTCATCGCGATTCATCGATCGCTGGCCACCACGCGCATCGTCGCGCGCGGGCGAACGCTGACCGTCATCGCGATTCATCGATCGCTGGCCACCACGTGCTTTGTCGCGCGCTGGCGAGCGCCGGCCACCGCGCGCGTCGTCGCGACCCGACCCACGTGGGTGCGCGCCGCGCGAATTGGTCTGCGGATGGCGGCCACCACCGCGCGCCGCATTGGCGTTGCGCGTGCCCCTCGATGACGGCTTTTGGCCGCCCGCGGCGGGCTCCGCCTCGTCGCTCCACCCCCACGTGTCCTCGCGATCGTCGCGACCGGGCTCGGCATCACCCATCGGGTGGGACTCGCCGTCGTGCGATGTGAGCGGCGCGGCCGCCTCGCGCGCGGCACGCGCTTCGTCGGCTTCGGCGATTGCCTTCGCACGCGCCCGACGCGGGATGTCGGTCTGTTCGCGCGTTGCGCGCCACTTGCCGCGAGCGACGGCACTGTGATCGAGCTCGACGAGGTCGCGGAGCTCGTTGAGCTCTTGCTGCGTGAGCTCGCGCGCATCACCGACGCGGAGATGATGGAACGTGAGGTTCGCGAATGCCACGCGCTGGAGCTTGTCGACGCGATAGCCGAGCGCCTCGAGCATGCGGTGGATCTGGCGATGTTTGCCTTCGTGGATCGTGATCGCGAGCCACGTGTGCTTGCTCTCGCCTGGTAGCACTTCGATCTCGGCGGGCAGCGTGACGGTGCCGTCATCGAGCTGGACACCACTGCGGAGACCGCGCACGTGCTCGGGACGCACGTTGCCATGGACTTTGACGTGATAGGTCTTCGGGACGTGACTCGACGGCGCGAGCAGACGCGCTGCGAGCTCGCCATCGTTCGTGAGGAGAAGGACACCCTCGGTGTAGAAGTCGAGACGACCGACGGGCTTTACGGGCACTGGTAGATTCGGCAGGTAATCCATCACGGTCATGCGACCGCGGTCGTCGGTGACGGCTGTGATGCACGCCTTTGGCTTGTTGAACAGGACATAGAAGTTGTCGAGCGGTACGACCGCTTCGCCATCGACGGTGACTTCGTCGCGATCGGGATCGACCTTCGTGCCGAGCACGGTGACGACTTCGCCGTTGACGGTCACGCGTCCCGCCGTGATCAGGTCCTCGGCTTTGCGTCGCGCCGCGACGCCAGCCGCAGCGAGATAGCGCTGCAGTCGTACCGGCGTCGCCATGACTCAGTCCGCGGGAGGTTCTTTCGCCTCGTCGGCCGCCGGCTCACCATCGCCGGGATCGAACGAGTGCATCGCATCGTCGTCGGCGAACGACTCGTCGTCATCGCGCGATGGGATTTCGCCGGCTCGGACGGCGCGCATCATGTCGTCGTCGCCATCGCGCCTCACGGCATCATCGCCATCGCCATCGTCACCAGCGCGCATCACGACATCGTCGCCATCCGGCATCACGACATCGTCGCTATCCGGCATCACGACATCATCGCCATCGCGCATCACATCGGCGTCGCTACTGCCCTCGGCTGCAGCAAGCGCGTCCGCCAGCTCCGTCGAGACGGGGCCGAGCTCGTCGGTCATCATCTTGCGACTCTCGGCGGTCAGCTCGCTGTACTCGCGGAGGGTCGGCAGCTCGCGCAAATCGCCGAGGCTGAAGAAATCGAGGAACTCCTTCGTGGTGCCATAGAGGATCGGGCGACCGACATCCTCTTTGCGACCGAGGATCCGGATCAGCGAGCGATCCATCAGCAGGCGAAGCGTGGCCGATGAATCGACACCGCGAATCTCATCGACTTCGGGCCGCGTGATCGGTTGGCGATACGCGATGATCGCGAGCGTCTCGAGCTGCGCGCGCGAGAGGCGAACCGGCCGACCCGCGATCAGCTGCTGCACCCAGACCGAGTACTGCGTGTTCGTCCGGAACAGGTAGCCGCCGGAGACCTGCTGCAGCGACACACCGCGGTCCGCGTAGTCGGTAGCGAGATCCGCGAGCACCTTCTCGAGCCGGCGCACATCACTGACGCGCGTGAGCTGACGCAGACGCTGCAGCGTGATCGGCTTGTCAGCCGCGAACACGAGCGCCTCGACCAAGCACTTGAGCTGGCGATCGTCCATGCTCGCCGCCGTTGTGGGCAGCGCGGCTGCGAGCTCGTCATCATCTTCTACTGCGGCATCGGCTTCGAGGACCTCGGCTTCACCGAGCTCGGCCTCCGCTTCCGCGCGCATCGCATCCGCCGTTGCATCGGCATCGGACGTATCGAACACGAGCTCGTCGTCGTCATCCGACGATTGCTCGAGGACAGCGACGACGTGCGCTTCGACCGCTTCGCGATCCTCGGGATCGATCTCGTCGAGCTGGGCCTCGAGATCCATGTCCAAGACGTCGGCCGCGGCGTGCGCGAGATCATCGACGCTCGCGGCGGCTTCGGGCGCATCGCTGGGGCCGCTGCCTTCCGCCAGAACTTCCTGCGGTACGGCCGCCTCCCTGGGATCCTCTTTCTTGCGTTTACGGCTCACGAATACCTCTGCCGAGCCAGCACCTCATAGCACACGACGCTGACACTACTGGTAATCGTCGCTGCGGGCGACTGTTTGCTCGACGCGGGCGCGCAAATCCTCGACGGCACGCTCGATGTAGATCTCCTCGTCCGCATGCTGCGCAAGCCCGATCAAACGGAGCTTTGCCATCTCGAGGAGCGCCAAAAACGTCACGACCGCCTCGTGGCGGATCTCCTCCATCGAGCGCGCGACCCCGTTGCGGATGAACGAGAACATCGACGTAAATGCAAACCGACCCTCGGCTTCTAGGCGATCGGTGAGCTCGGCGATCTTCTGGCTCACGCTCAGGCGATCGATGAGGACGTTGTGCGAGACCTTCACCTTGGCCTGCCGCATCACGCGGTCGAACGCCTCGATGAGCTTGTGGACCGGGAACGGCGCGAGCGGCGCTTCGGCCTGGGGATCGACCCCCTCGCCCACCGCCTCCTCCGTCGGAGCGCCGCGCCCCCAGACGTTGCGGCCAACGACCGGGCGCTGACCGAGCTGCTGCGCGGCCTCCTTGTACTTTTGATACTCGAGCAGGCGGCGGATCAAGTCTCCGCGCGGATCGACCTCCGCTTCCTCCTCACCTTCGGCGTCTTCCTCGAGCGGCTCGGGCGATGGCAAGAGCTCGCGCGACTTGATGTGGCACAGCGTGGCCGCCATCAAGAGGTACTCGCCCGCGATGTCGATATCGAGCCCAGCCATCGCATCGAGGTACTCGAGATACTTCTCGGTGACGAATGCGATCGGAATGTCGAGGATCGACAGCTCGTGCTTGCGTACGAGATGAAGCAACAGATCGAGCGGTCCCTCGAACACGTCGAGGTTGACTTGGTAGCCGCTTTCCATCGCTAGCTAAGACCCATCAGCTGATAGAGATGGATGGTGCAGAACTTCGCGGGCAGAAGGAAGACCTGATTGAGCGGGGGGATCAGCGCGACCGCGAGCACGACGAACGGCCCGAAGCGCGCGTACTCCTCGTACTTCGAGCGGTGTTTGTACGGCATCAGGCCTTCCGCGACGTGGCCACCATCGAGCGGCGGCGCCGGCACGAGGTTGAAGAAGAAGAGGACGAAGTTCGTCGCGACGGCGAACTGGAAGATCCAGCTCGCTTGACCGTATGGATCGAGAACGCCCTGACGAAGCAAGATCGTGTGAACGCCCGCGACGAGCACCGCGAGCACGACATTCATCATCGGGCCCGCAAGCGCGACGAGGATCTGCGCCGTCGTCATCTTCCACTTGCGCGAGATGCGTGACGGTTGCCATTGCACCGGTCGGCCCCAGCCAAAGCCGCCGATTCCGCCGCCGGCGGCGGCGAACAAACCGCCCATCAATGGAAGCAGCAGCGTGCCGATCGGATCGGCGTGCGCGAGTGGATTGAGCGTGACGCGACCCTGCCGGCGCGGCGTGTCATCGCCGAGGCGGTCCGCCATGATCGCGTGGCCAAACTCGTGGAACGCGACCGAGGCCACGAGCACGAGGACGTAGATCAGGATCCGTCGGATGTCTGCGGTGCTCAGGTCCATGAGTCGCGCTCGAATCTGGACTATGGCCGGGCGGATGCGCGACTGCAAGCGGGCAAATAATTGCGCGATCTCGCGGCGCGGCCTCCAATCAAGGGTATGGTGCGACGGTTACGCCTCGACGAGGGCGTGGACCTCTTCCTCGACCACCTCAAGGTCGAGCGCGGTCTCGCCGCGCATACGCTCGATGCCTATGGTCGCGACCTCGCGCGTCTCCTCCAGTTCCTGATCGCACGGGGCCGCGAGGACGTCGACGACGTAACGCCGGCCGACCTCACCGATCATCTGCTCGCGCTCGCTGACGCGCGGCTCAGCGCGCGTAGCCGTGCGCGCGCGCTCGTCGCGATCCGCGGTTTGTTTCGCCACCTCGTCGCCGAGCGCTGGCTCGATGCCGATCCGAGCGGGCTCATCGATGCGCCGCGCACCGCGCGCCGCTTGCCGGGCGTGCTCGGCGAAGAAGCGATCACGAAGCTCATCGCGCAGCCGGCGGATACGCCGCGCGGTCGCCGCGATGCCGCGATGATCGAGCTCGCGTATGCATCGGGGCTGCGCGTGTCGGAGCTCGTCAACATCGCGCTCGCCGACGTCAACCTGCATCAGGGCTTCGTGCGCGTGACAGGCAAGGGTTCGAAGACGCGGCTCGTGCCCGTCGGCGACGCCGCGCTCGACAAGATCGCGCGCTTTCTCGAGCACGACCGCCCGACACTCGTGCGCGACCCCGCCGAGCGCGCGCTGTTTCTGACCGATCGCGGGCGGCCGATGACCCGGCAAGCGTTCTGGAAGACGCTGCGCAACTACGCGCGCCGCGCCGGCGTGCGACTACCCGCCGGCGAGATCTCGCCGCACAAGCTGCGGCATTCGTTCGCAACTCACCTGGTCGAGCGCGGCGCCGACCTGCGCGCCGTGCAGGCGATGCTCGGCCACGCCGATATCTCGACCACGCAGATCTATACGCAGGTCAGTCGCGCCCGCATCCTCGAGCAGGCTCGCAAGCATCCCCGCGCGCGTTAGTATCTAGGCGATGCGAAGGCTCGCCCTGTGTCTCGTCCTCGCGTGCGGCAGCTCGCAGCGCGGCGGTAGCAGTCATGACGAGCCGTCGCTCGAGGTCAAGACATACGCGCCGCTTGGCATCAAGGCCGACTCGAAGTCGCCCAGTCGCGCCGTCATCCTCGGCACCGATACCAAGGACGGCTCGACGATCGTGCCGCTGCCCGTCGCCGCCGGCAAGACGAGCGTCGACGCGATGTTCGTCAAGCTCGGCGAGCCGATCACGGGCGGCATGTCTGCCGTGAAGCTCGCGACCGCACCGAACACAGATCAATCAGTGCAGGTCGGCGTCTTTGAAGAGTTCGTCGGCGGCACCGGCACGCAGTGGCGCGCGGGCGTGTGGGTCTCCGCGTTCGTCGCCGCGACGACGCTCAACAAGGACCTCACCGACTTCACGTTCTCCGCCGCATCGAGCGGCTACATCGATGGCGCGAGCGCGTCGGGCCTCATGGCCGGCGGCTTTCTCGCGGCGATGACAGGCGCGCCCATCGATCCGAAGGCGACGATGACGGGCATCATCAACCCCGACGGGACGATCGGGCCCGTCGATGGCATTCCGGAGAAATTCATCGCGTCGCTCGACAAGGGCAAGAAGCGCATCGGTTACCCGATCGGCATGCGCTACGCGAAGTCGGTGAAGACGGACAAGCTCGTCGACCTCGTCGCGCTCGCGAAGGAGCACGGCGGCGAAGCCGTCGAGATCGCGAACGTGCAGCAAGCGTACAAGTTACTCACCGGTCGCAAGCTGCCCGAGCCGGTCCCCGTGAGCGAAGCCGAGATGGCGCTCGATCCGGCGACGAACAAGGCGCTCGACGCGAAGTACAAACAATGGCAGCAGCGCCTCGCGACGGAGTGGGCCGCGATCCTCACGCTCGAGAGCGCCGGGCGATTGCCGCCGGTGCTCGCGGCGCTGCGCGATTACTCGAAGTCGTACGCCGAAACCGCGGAGCAGCTGCACAAAGACGGCAAGCTCGGCGCGGCGTACGCGCGCATGCTCGCGGCCTCCGTCTACGCGCGCAGCGCGAACCAGATCTACGACGTGCTGTCGAAGGTCCAGGCGAACAAGATCCCCGATGCGCTCGCCGCGCTCGACAAGCTCGATACGTTCGAGGCCGCGACGACAGCCGCGTTCGAAAAGATCGGCGCGCTCAAGCCGCCGACAATGGGCGGCCATTTGCAAATGATGGCCGCGTTTCGCGCCGCGCTGCGCGGCTGGGTGTTCAAGGTGTTCGCGACCGAGACGCTCGCCGCGACGAAGAAGCACGTGCAGTCGCTCGCCGGCAAATCGAAGGTCGAGCTGACATCGGCCAAGGTCGCCGATGGCGTCGTCGCGCAGCTCGCGCCGACGATCCTCTACATCGGCAAGACGTTCGCCGAAACGACGCTCGCGACCGAGCAGCTCGAATTCGAGAACGCCTCCGACATCAACTATATGTGCTCGGTCCCGAACGTGCGGCGCATGGCGACGTCGTATCAATCGGCCGGCGCGGCGGGCCTCAATTACTTCGACGTGCTACTCGTGCAGCCATACGCGCAGAGCGCGAAGATCAGCGAAGACGAAGCGCGCCAGCGCATCGCGGTGTTCGAGCCCGATTATCTCGTCGCGCTGCTGGCGTCGAAGCTCCCATCGATCGATGGCCTGCCAAAGCAGCTTAAAGAGAAATGGGGCGAGACGTCGCTGCCGTGGGGTCTGCTCTCGCTTGCCGGCAGCGAGCTCGCGTATTTTCATTCTGCCGAGCTGATCGCGAAGTACTACTCACTCAACGTCTCGACGAACGAAGCTGGGCAGATCGCGAAGGTCGAACACGAGAAGGCGTTTCTCAACATGCTCGCGACGGCGGAGAAGAACGCGCGGGCAGCGGCGCGCGCCGCGCGCATCGCGACAGGCGCGATTCCGGTGCAAGCAAAGCTCGCGTATCAGCTCGCGAGCGTCGAGCGCTCCGGCACCCTCGCCGAGAAGATGGACGCGCTCTCGCAGTTCTGGGCGTCGTCGGCGTTTTCGCAGACCGCCGTGATGCTCGCGCGCAACTGATATGGATGTCGACCGCGCGCGCGAAACGATCGTCGCGGAGGCGCCGCGACGCCTGCGCCTCGACGAGCTGTTGCGCGAGCTCGGCGCGCATGAAGAGCCGCCTGCGACGCGTCAGCCGATGATTCGCATCGGCGAGCTCGTCGACGTCGCCGCAGAAGCAGGCTTTGGATTTCTCATGGCCGTGCTCGGCCTGATCGCGATCCCGTTCGTCGGGCTGTCGACGCCGTTTGGTGTCGCGCTCGCACTACTCGGCGCGCAGCTGATGTTCGGGCGCGACAAGCCGTGGTTGCCGCAACGGCTGCGCCGCCGCGAGCTCAAGATGACGATGCTCGACCGCATCCTCGGCATGCTGACGAAACGGATGCGCTGGCTCGCATCGTCGACGAAGCGCAGGCGCGAACGCTGGATCACGCCGCGACTCGTCGGCTTCGCGATCACGCTAATGGCAGTCGCGCTCGCCCTGCCGCTGCCGATTCCCGGCTCGAACCTCGTCTTCATCATTCCGATCCTCATCTATTCGATCGGGCTGCTCGAACGCGATGGCATCTGGATCGCGATCGGTCACGTCGGCACGCTCATCGATCTCGCGCTGCTCATCGCGTTTGGTGCGACCGTGGTCGCCGTGCTCGAACGGCTCGTGCGCTGGCTCTTCTAGTGACGGTGACTGCGCAAGAGCTCGGCGATGTCCTTCTGGCCCGCCGGATCTTCGATCAGCGTGATCGGCTGCTCGGCGAGTAATTGATCCTCGAGGATCAGCTCGAGTGCGCGCCGCGCGCCGATCATGCCCGATGCGCGCCCCGGCGCTTGCAGCGCCCAATCTTTTGCGCCCGCGTTGCGCACGACGCCGGTGATCCAACCGAGGTCTTTGCGAAACCGCTCGTCGTTGTAGCCGCGCGCATCGCCGAGGCCGAACCACAGCACGCGCGAAAAACGCAGGCGACGCCCCGGCGGCAGCAGCATCGTCTCGCCGGTGGCGCCTGTCGCGCGCTCTGATTTGAGCAAGCTCGAGAGCCGTCCGCACATGCGCCAATCGGCGAGGCCCGCGGCGCCGCGCAGCGGGCGATCATCGCGGAACACCGCGAGCACGAGGCAATCGCGCGCGCTCTCGTCCCAGCGCGCGAGATCGAGCGGCAGGATCGAGATCGACATTAGCTCTCCGCGGTGCGGCCGACTGCGCCGGCGATCCGATCGAGCACGCCGTTGACGAATGCCGATGACTCGGCGGTGCCGAATCGCTTCGCAAGCTCGACTGCCTCGTTGATGACGACTTTGACCGGCACATCGGCGAACGCGAGCAGCTCGCACGCGCCGAGCCGCAGGATGTTGCGATCGACGCGCGACATCCGATCGATGCGCCAGTTCTTCGAGGCCGACGCGATCAGATCGTCGATCTCTTTGCCGCGCGCGGCCGCCGCGGCGACGAGCTCTTTCGCGAATGCCTGCGCCGCTGGCTCGATGTCGAGCTCGAGATCGGCGGCCCATTGACCAGCGGCGTTCGCAACATCGGTCGCCGGATCGCCATCTCTGGCGTACAGCAGCTGCAGCGCGTATGCGCGCCCCGAGCGACGAACCCCCGTGCTCATTTTCTGCCCAGTGCTCGATACAAGTTGGCGAGCTCGATCGCGGCCATCGCCGCATCGAAGCCCTTGTTGCCGGCCTTCGTGCCCGCGCGCTCGAGTGCCTGCTCGATCGTATCCGTGGTCAGCACGCCGAACGCGACCGGAATCGGCGACGCGGCAGCCGCGCCCGCGATTCCGCGCGCCGCTTCACCGGCAACATAATCGAAGTGCGGCGTCGACCCGCGGATCACGGCGCCGAGCGCGACGACCGCATCGATGCCTCCGCGATCGATCACGCGACGCACGACTTGCGGCAGCTCCCAGGCGCCGGGGCAGCGCACGATCGTCACGTCGTCGGCCTTGCCGCCCGAGCGCACGATCGCATCGAGCGCTCCTGCAACGAGCGGCTCGACGATCAGCGCGTTGAAGCGGCTGGCGACGATCGCGAACTTGAGGCCCGCGGCGGAGAGGCTGCCTTCGATAGAAGTCGGCATGGGAGCGCTAGAGGTATATCAGTGTTTCCACGCGATGAAATGCGTGATGTTGACGTCCGCCATCCCGTAAATCACAGGCGTCAAATCGACGGGCAAGGGGATGTTCAGCGTGTCGCCGGTATCGTCCTCGAGCAACCCCGCATCGTGCAGCACCTCACAGACCGGATCCGAGCCATAGACGATGAATCGGAGCAGCATGCGCGTGGGATTACTGACGACCACGTCGTCGGCCATCGCCGAGCGCTTTGGCAATACGATCACGCCACACAACTGACTGGTGCTTTTATCGCAGATCAGCCAACAACCGAGCGGATTGCCTTGGGCGTCGATGACGCCGACACCTAGCCGATCACCAAGCCGAAGCTCGCGCGTTGCCGTAAAGCCGACTTCGACGATAAATGTCGGCGAGCTGATCTTGAGCGCGCTATTGCGCAGTCCGGGGTCGTTCACTCCGGGCGACGCGGTCACCGAAATCTCGTCGGTGCCCAGTTGCCACGCGGTGCCCGTCGTCGTCCAGCTCGGCGACATCGTGACAAACGGATCGAATGAGAGCTGTGTCGTCGGTACTACGACGCGGTCGTACTCGCACTCGTCGCCGACGCGATCGCCATCGCTGTCGAGTTGATCCGGGTCGCGCAGGCCCGGACATAGATCGCAGACGTCGCCGACGCCGTCCTTGTCTTCGTCGTGCTGATTATCCGCGACGCCGGGACAGAGATCACACGCGTCGCCAGTGCCATCGCCATCGTTATCTTCTTGCAGCGGATCGGCCGTCGTTGGACATCGATCCAAGTCGTTCGGAATGCCGTCGCCATCAAGGTCGGCGGACTCGGCGGTGGGCCCGAGGCCGAGGATCTGATTACAGCCGCCGAGCACGATGACGAGCGGCCACCAGCGCATCTGACGATTGTACTACGCGGACGTTTTCGTCGAGCCCTTGACCGTCGGCACCGGCGGAATAGGTACGCGTTCCACGACATCGATGCCAAAGCCTTCGAGACCTGGAATCTTGCGGTCGCTCCACATCATGAGCCGAATGCGATGACAGCCGACATCGGCGAGGATCTGCGCACCGAGACCGAAGTCGCGCAGCGCTTCGCTCGTCTGATGAATCACCGGAACGCTGCCGCGCCCAACCGTCCCCATCACGATGCGCTCGAACGAAGGCCCCAGGCGCATGCGCCCGCGATGCACGACATACAAAAAGACGCCGACGCCCGCGTCATCGATCGCCTTGAGCGCCGAGATCAGATCGGGGCGCAGGTCGAACGGATCGGCGAGTGGATCCATCGCCGCGACGCGGACGAGCACGACGCCGCCTGCCGCCGAGACACCAGCGACATCGCCGCGCACGAGCGCGAGGTATTCGACGTCTTCGACGTCCGTCGTGTAGTAATGCGCCGTGAATGGCTCGCCCGGGCCGAGCGCACCGGGCCGCATCGTGCCGGTTCCCTGGCACTCGACGATGTGCTCGCGCTGGAGGCGGTACGCGATGATATCGGCGACGCTGAGCAGCAAGAGTCCGTGCTGCTGCGCGAACTGCTCGAGCTCCGGCAGGCGCGCCATTTCGCCGTCATCGCGCATGATCTCGCAGATCACACCGGCGGGCTTGAGCCCGGCGAGGCGCGCCAGGTCGACCGAGCCTTCGGTTTGACCGGTGCGGACGAGCACGCCGCCTTTTTTTGCGCGCAGCGGGAACACGTGGCCGGGCGAGACGATCTTGTGTGGACCAGCATCATCGGCGATCGCGGCGCGAATCGTCGTCGCGCGGTCGCGCGCGGAGATGCCCGTCGACACGCCGTGGCGCGCTTCGATCGAGACCGTGAACGCGGTGCCGAGCGACGCCCGGTTATCGCGCACCATCGGCGCCAGCTCGAGCCTGTCGATCAACGCGTCATCCATCGCGACGCAGATCAGGCCGCGCGCCTGCTTCGCCATGAAGTTGATGTGCTCGGGCGTGACGAGCTCTGCGGCGAACACGAGGTCGCCTTCGTTCTCGCGATCCTCGTCGTCGACGAGGATCACCATCTTGCCGGCGCGAATCTCTTCCAGCGCGCGCTGGACGCGTTCGATCGAGCTCATCGCGTGCCTCCCAGCAGTTTCTCGACGTGCTTCGCGAGGATATCGGTCTCGAGGTTGATGCGGTCACCGATCGCGAGCTCGCCGAGTGTCGTCTCATCGCGCGTGTGCGGGATGATCGCGACGGAGAACGTCTCGCCATCGACGGCGTTGACCGTCAGCGACACGCCAGCGAGCGCGATCGACCCCTTCTCGACGATGTAGCGCAAGAGCGCCGCGGGCGTGCGCACGACGAGCACGAGGTTCGAGCCAAGGTCGCGCCGCGCCGCGAGCTCGCCCGTGCCATCGATATGCCCGCTGACCCAGTGACCGCCGAGCCGATCGCCGACCTTCAGCGAGCGCTCGAGGTTGACGCGCTTGCCGATGCGCGCGCTGCCGAGCGTGGTGCGCGCGAGCGTCTCGGCGCCGGCGAGCACCGAGAACGTATCGCGACCGATGTCGGTCACCGTCAGGCACGCGCCATCGTGGCAGATCGATTCACCGACCGTGATTTCGGCGAGCGGCATGCGTGCGGGTTTGATGCCGAGGACGAGCGCGTCGCTGCGCCGATCGGCGCGCGCGACGGTGCCAACGTCTTCCACCAGACCCGTGAACATGGGGGCGATCTACCATTATCTCACCTTCTTGCGAACCACCGAGGTAAGTTCGCACCGTGGAGCTGGATCCTCCGGTGGCTATCGAGGACAAAGGCGCGCTGACCGCCGCGCGTGCGCTTGGCGTGGTCGCCGCGACGCTGCGTCAGAATCGGCTCGAGGACACGCTCAACGCGCTCGGGCCGCCCGGCCAGTGGCACTGCGATCCGCACGCAGGCACGCTCAACCTGCGCGGCCGCACGTTCGCCGCCGAGATGCTCGGCAGCTTCGACGGCCACAACTGGCTGTGGTCGTGGGCGAACCCGTTTTTGCGGATTCCCGACGAAAAAACGCGCATCTCGCGCGGCGCGCGCGAAGCCGACGAGCGCATCGGCACGAGCGTCGTCGCCACGCCCTTCGTCGCGCTCGGTGACCTGACGCCTCACGACATCGCGCAGCTCGTCACCGGCTACGGCCTCGCCGATGCGTACTACGTCTGCCAGTTCCCGGGCTCGCAAGTCGTCTACGCGCTCGTGCCCGGCCAGCTGACACCGAGCTGGCCGCTGCTCTACGAGCTGCAGCGCGCGGTGACGAGCGCGCTTGCCGACGGGCTCGCGAACGGCGCGCGTGCGCTCGAGCATGCTGCCATGCAGCTCGGTCTCGCGACGGAGCGCTCGCGCGATAGCCTCGTGGTGCGCGATGGCGACGATCACCTCACCGCAAAGCTCGCCGATGGCGAGCTGCGCGACATCACGTCGACGGTGACGCTACGGTGAGCGACTGACAAAAGCTCCGGCTGCGCTCGAGCAGCGATTCATTACCGGGCTTGATCGCTGCGATGTGGCAGATCACGAGGCTGTCCTTCGGCCCGGGGATGATGAGCGACGCCCACGTCCCCTTCGTGTCGCGATCAATAACCCACCGACTGCCATCGGGCATGTCGATGCGCTCGACCTCGGAGCGGAACAGCTGATTCTTATCGAATTGCTCGACGCGTTCCTTCGCGGTGGCCGTATGAATTTCGTCAGTGGCGATGCCGACGCTCGTGCCGCCGCCGAAATCGAAACGCGGCCAGCCGAGTTTGTCGTTGACCGTCGGTTTCGGCCATCCATCTGGGATCTTCAACGAGACCTCCGCGATCAACGCGTGATCCGGCCCGACGTTCGAACGCAGCGCGTACGTGCGTCGATCGGAGTTGCACGCGACTGCCGCCAGGCCGATCACGAACACGAACCGCACGGGCGCACATTGTACGATCACGGCCGTAACATCGCCGCCCTGAAGCGCAGATCCTCGCCGAGCTGGATCGGTTGCTCGATGAAGCGAAAGCCGTGCGCGGCCTGCAGCGTCGCGATGCCTTTGCCGCCGACCCAGCTCGGCGCCGGACCGCCGACGACCTTCGGCGCGACGTAGATGATGACTTCGTCGGCGTAGTGAAACTGCAAGAACGACGCGTGCACGTGGCCGCCGCCCTCGACGAGCACGCTCGTGATGTCCTGCTCGCCGAGCTCGCGCACGAGCGGCTCGAGCGGCACCGTGCCGTTGCGGCGTGCGGGGAAGCGCCAGACTTCGGCGCCGGCTTTCTTCAGCGCGCGCTCCTTTGCTTCGGGCGCAGCGTCTGTCGTCGCGATGATCGTGCGTGGACCTTTGCGCTTCGGCAACAGGTGCGCGTCGAGGGGCGTGCGCAACTTGCTATCGAGCACGATCCGGATCGGATCGCGCGCGCGTGGGATGCGCCCCCGTGTCACAGATCCGGTCGGGTCGCGCCCTGGCGCGAGCCGAACGGTCAGCCACGGATCATCGGCGAGCACCGTGCCGATGCCGACGAGCACCGCATCGTGCGTGTCGCGCAGGCGGTGGACATCGATGCGCGCCGGCACACCGGTGATCCATTTGGACTGGCCTTTGATCGTGGCGATCTTGCCGTCGAGCGTGATCGCCGCTTTGAGCGTGAACGCCGGGCGCCCGTACAAAGACCACGTCAAGAACGGCCGGTTCGCCGCATCGCATTCCTCGACGAGCGCGCGCGACACCGTGATGCCGACGCGGCGCAGCGCCTCGATGCCGCCGCCGTGCCCGAGCACTGGGTCCTCGGTGCCGATCACGACACGCGCAAGGCCGGCCTCGCGTACGACGGGGATGCACGGCGGCGTGCGGCCGTGATGCGTGCACGGCTCGAGCGTGACGTACATCGTCGCGCCCGGCGCCTTGTAGCCGATCTTCGCGAGCGCTTCGATCTCGGCGTGGCGCTTGCCGGCCGCCTTGTGCGCGCCTTCGGCGATCACGTTGCCGCGCGCGTCGACGATCACGCAGCCGACGATTGGATTTGGCGACGTGCGACCGCGGTAGCGCTCGGCGAGCTCGAGCGCGCGCGCCATGAACTCTTTGTCGCGCTCTTTCATTCGCCCGTGATGATAGGCGGGTGCTCGTCGGTCGTCTCGTCGCTGCGCACGACCTGCGGGCCGGTGTCTTCTCCGCGCAGGAGATCCAATTCCTTCGCGAAGCCATCGAGGTCGCGGAAGTCGCGATAGATCGATGCAAAGCGCACGTAGCCGACCTGATCGAGCGCGCGCAGCTTCGGCAGCACGCGCTCGCCGATCTCGCGCGATGGGATCTCGGCCACGCCGAGCTCGCCGACCTCGCGTTCGACGTCGAGCGCGAGCGCCTTGACCTGATCGAGCGATACCGGGCGCTTTGCGACCGCCGCGCGGATGCCGTTCTCGATCTTGTTGCGATCGAACGGCTCGCGCCGACCATCGCTCTTGATCACGTGCGGCATCGATTCTTCGATGCGCTCGTACGTCGTGTAGCGGCGCTTGCAGCCTTCGCATTCGCGCCGTCGCCGAATCTCGCTGCCGTCCTTCGAGACGCGTGTCTCGATGACTTTGTCCTCGTCGGTCGCGCAGAACGGGCAGCGCATCAGGTCTTGTTCGGATCTTTCTCCAGCGCGGTAATCAACTGGACGCGCCTTTCGTGACGCCCACCGACAAAAGGCGTCTGACGAAACATGCGCAGCGCGGACTCGGCGACACCGGGCCCGACGACGCGGGCGCCGAGCGCGATGATGTTCGCATCGTTGTGTGCGCGCGCGGCGGCGGCGGTGAAGTCATCGTGCACGAGCGCGGCGCGCGCGCCTGGAATCTTGTTGGCGGCGATGCTGATGCCGATGCCCGTGCCGCAGATGACGAGGCCGTAGGTTCCCGGCTCGCCGACGACGCGCCGCGCGACCTCGCCGCCAAACTTCGGATAGTCGCTCGAGTCCTCGTTCGTCGCGCCGACGTCGGAGACCTCATCGCCGAGCTCCTTGAGCACGGCGATCATCAGCTGCTTGAGCCTGTAACCCGCGTGATCGGAGCCGACGTACCACTTCATCGCTAATCGCCCTTGTAGCGGCTGAGCACGAGCGCCGCGTTGGTGCCGCCGAAGCCGAAGCTATTCGTCATCGCGTGATCGACGCGCTGTTCGCGCGCCTGGTTCGGCACGTAATCGAGATCGCAATCGGGATCCGGCGTCTCGTAGTTCGTGGTCGGCGGCAACACGCCGCGGGCGATCGCGAGCGCGGTGATCGCCGCTTCGATGCCGCCGGCGGCGCCGAGCGTGTGGCCCGTCATCGACTTCGTCGACGACATCGCGAGCTTCCTCGCGTGATCGCCGAACACGACCTTCGTCGCGAACGTCTCGTTCTTATCGTTGAGCTCGGTCGAGGTGCCGTGCGCGTTGATGTACATGATGTCGCTCGGCGAGAGCTTCGCGTCCTCGAGAGCGACGCGAAAGCACGCCTGCGCGCCCTTGTGCTCGGGCGCGGGCGCCGCGATGTGGTGCGCATCGCACGTGGCTCCGTAGCCGGTGACTTCGGCGTAGATCCGCGCGCCGCGCTTCTTCGCCGCCTCGAGCTCCTCGAGCACGACGATGCCGGCGCCTTCGCCGATCACGAAGCCATCGCGATCTTTATCGAACGGCCGGCTCGCGCGTTGCGGCTCCGCGTTGCGCGTCGACATCGCGCGCATCGCATTGAAGCCACCGACGCCGAGGATCGAGACCGTCGACTCGCAACCGCCGCAGATCATGCCGTCGGCGTAGCCGTGGCGGATCGTGCGCATTGCCTCGCCGATCGAGTGCGCGCCCGTCGAGCACGCTGACACGTGCGAGATGTTCGGCCCCGTCGCGCCCGTGCGGATCGCGATCATGCCCGGCGCTTCGTTGATGATGATGTCGGTGACGAAGTACGGCGAGAACCCGTGGCGCGGGCCCTTGTCCTTCCACGCTTGGTAGGTCGACTCGAGGGTGCGCACGCCGCCCAGCCCCGCACCAATAAACGCGCCCCAGCGATGCTCGAACCCGGCGGGCACCTTCGTGCCGAGGCCGGCGTCGTCCATCGCCATCATGCCGGCGCCGACCGCAAACTGCAGGAAGCGATCGACGTGCTTTAGCTCGCGCTTGTCAAACCACTTGCTGCCATCCCAGCCTTTGACCTCGCACGCGAACTTCGTCGCGAACTCACTCGCGTCGAATAGCGTGATCGGGCCAGCGCCGTTCTTGCCGGCGACGAGAGACGACCACGTGCTCTCGAGATCCTTGCCGATCGGCGTGACGAGCCCGATGCCGGTAATTACGACGCGACGCATGCCATCTCCTACCGCGGCAGCCGCCGCCTGTCACTTGACGTGAGTTTTGATGTAATTCGTCGCGTCTTTGACGGTCTTGATCTGCTCGGTATCTTCCTCAGGAATCGTGATCTTGAATTCCTGCTCGAACGCGAGCACGAGCTCGACGACGGCGAGCGAATCGGCCTTTAGATCGTCGATGAACGACGCCTCGGGACGCAGTTGCTCGGGCGATACCTCGAGCTGATTACAGATGATTTCCTTGACCTTGCTCTCGATCTCATCGGGCGACATGGCGGCGTCTATAGTCGAGATTCGGCCATACATCAATATCTGCAGGCGCTTCGGCGTAGTGCGTTATGGTGAAACTACATCAGCATCCCGCCGTTTACGCGAATCACCTGGCCGGTGATATAGGCCGCCTCGGGGCCGGCGAGGAACGCGACCGCGTCACCGACCTCGTCGGCGCGGCCGATGCGACCGAGCGGGATCTGCTCCATGAGTTTGGCGCGTTGAGCCTCCGGCAAATGCTCGGCTGTCATGTCGGTCTCGATGAAGCCGGGCGCAACGGCGTTGCATGTCACGCCTCGCGACGCGAGCTCGCGCGCGGTCGACATCGTGAGTCCGATGAGACCGGCTTTGCTCGCCGCGTACGCGACCTGCCCGCCGTTGCCCATCTCGCCGACGACGGACGTGATGTTGATGATGCGGCCGGCGCCTTTTGCCTTGAGCAGCAGCATCGCCGCCGCGCGCGTGCAGTGAAACGCGCCGCCGAGGTTCGTGTTGATGCTCTTGCTCCATTGATCGTCGGAGAAGCGCATGAGCAGCCCGTTGATCGCGACGCCGGCGTTGTTGACGAGGATGTCGAGGCTGCCGTGGTCCTTGCCGATCTGTTTGATCGCGTCGGTCACCGCGGTCGAGCTCGCGACATCGAACTGCACGATCGCGGCTTGCCCGCCGGCGGCCTCGACGGCAGTCGCCGCTTCGCGCGCGGCATCTTCGCGCGACGCGTAGTTGATGATCACCTTCGCGCCGCGACGGCCCAGCGCAATCGCGATCGCGCGGCCGATGCCACGCGATGCGCCGGTGACGAGCGCAACTCGATTCTGCAACGCTTTGTCGATGATCGACATGACTCTCCTTACGCAGTGAACGCGGCGACCTCGTGCGGCTCGCCGATCGTGGTGACTTCGAGGCCAGGCGCGATGCGCTTGATCAAGCCTTTGAGCACGGCGCCCGAGCCGAGCTCGTACGCGCGCGTGACGCCGAGCTTGACCATCGTCTGGATCGATCCTTCCCAGCGCACCGGCGCGGTGACCTGCTGGACGAGCAACTCCTTGATGAGCTGCGGCTCGGTCGAAGGCTCCGCCGTCACGTTCGCGACGACGGGCACGGTCGGCTGCGTGATCATCAGCTCGCGCATCGCGGCGGCGAGTTGATCGGCGGCGGGCTTCATCAGTGAGCAATGGAATGGTGCGCTCACCGCGAGCTTCTTCGCGATCTTCGCACCACGCGCTTTCGCTTCGGCGATCGCACGGTCGATCGCTGCCGTGTGGCCCGAGATCACGATCTGACCGCCGCCGTTGAGGTTCGCCGGCTCGACGGGCTCGCCTGGCGTCGACGAGCGCTCGCACGTCGCCTTCACAGCCGCGAGGTCGAGCCCCATCAGCGCCGCCATCGCGCCCTCGCCGACCGGCACGGCCTGCTGCATGTACGTACCGCGCAGGTGCGTGAGCCGCACCGCATCGCGCAGCTGCACAGCACCCGCGGCCACGAGCGCACTCCACTCGCCGAGCGAGTGACCGGCCACAACATCGAAGCGAAGTCCCTTCTCGAGCAGCACGCGAAACACGGCGATCGATGTCGTGAGGATCGCGGGCTGCGTGTTCTTCGTCAGCGTGAGCTCGTCCTCGGGGCCTTCCCAGCACAGCTTCGAGAGGGGGAAGCCGAGCTCGGCGTCTGCTTCCTCATACGTGCGACGCGCGATGTCGTGCGCGATCGCGAGGTCGCGACCCATTCCGACTCGTTGCGAGCCCTGGCCGGGAAACAAAAGCGCCGTCGTCATCGCCGGGTGGTTTCGCACGGCGACTCGGCGCTCGCAAGATCAGGATGGCGGCGCTGCGGGTCCGCGCCGCTTCTCGGCGAGGGCTTTATAAATGTCGACGACCGTCTCGCCCGACTTGCCACCGATCACGGCCTGGAACACCTCGAGGAACTCGAGCGCGTTACGCACGATTCCGTTGCCGAGCTGATTGATCGCAATGGGGTTGATGCCATCGGGCTGAAACACCGGAATTGTCATCCGGCAATAGAGTCGGCGCGCCGTGTGATCGAAGCCGAAACCGCCGACCTCGAGCGTGTTGTTGAGGCGAATGATCGCGGTCTCGACATCGTGCACGCGCTCCGCGGGGACGCCATCGACCATGAACTGGATAATCTGAAGGAACGGGACCGCCTTCTCCCAGCGCACGTAGAGATTGCCGACCAGCGGCGGCGATTGCGTCGGCAGCTCCATGACCCACGCCTGCGGGTCGGATCGGAACTGCACATTGTTTTCAGTCAGAAACTTCACGAGCTCGTCGAACGTGTGCACCGCTGCCATCGGGGGCCTCCCTTGCCGGCGCACCATAACCGAAATCTTCGACCGCGGCGTTAGCGCTTGCGCTTCTTCTTCGCGGGCTTCTTCGCGGGAGCTGGCTTGGGATGAATCTGCGTGAGCTCGCACGGCAACTTCGCCGCGCGCAGCTGGCTCATCACCGCCGCATCGGTGAGCGTGTTACCGACGGCAAGAAACACGCGACCGGCGCGCGTTGGATCGGGCGGCCATGCGCGCTCGCACGCGATGTCGAGCTCGGCGCACGCTTGGGCGAGCTCGCCGTTGACGTCGGTTTTGCCGCGCGGCGCGTAGTCGAGAATCATCGCCCAGCGGCCGCCATCTTCAGCGATGCGCTTGCCGACGGCTTCCCACGACGCACCTTCGCGATCCCATGTCAGCACGCCATCGACCGGGCGCACGACGATCACGTCGCCCCACGTCGGCTTCGCGTGGAAGAACGGCACGTTTACAAGTCGCACTTTGCGACTGCCTTTTGGTCCGGACGCCGGACCGAGGTCGTGTGCCCACGGCGTCTCGCGCGCGGTACCGTTGTTGATCAGGCAGACCTTGATCGGTTTTTGTTTGGTCGCCATGACGCGGCGATTATGCCAGCGCGCCGAGTGATGAAGCGAGTTGTTCCGGAAGCGCGCGCTCTGCAAATTCTGCTGCGGCGCGAATCGCGCTCGCGATCGCATTCTCATCGCTGCGACCGTGCGCGATCACGACGGGCTTCGTAACGCCCGCGAGAAGCGCGCCACCGATCTCGGTGTAGTCGATGCGCTTGGCGAGGCCGCGCAGCGCCGGAGCGACGAGCGCTGAACCGAGTCGCGCGAGTGGAGTCTTTTCGAGCTCCTGTTTGACGAGCCCAAACAAACCTTCGGCGATGCCTTCGCAGGTCTTGAGCACGACGTTGCCGGTGAACCCATCGGTCGCGATCACGTCGACGACGCTGCGAAATAGATCGCTGCCTTCGACGTAGCCGATGAACTGAAACGATCCTTTCGCGGCGGAGAGCAGCTTGTGCGCTTCGCGCGTGAGAGCCGTGCCTTTGCCGGGCTCCGAGCCGTTCGCGAGCAATCCAAGGCGCGGACGCTCGCGCTTGTGAACGACGCGATCGTACGCGGCACCGAGCACGCCGAATTGCGCGAGGTGTGTCGGCCGCGGCTCGACGTTCGCGCCGGAGTCGCACAGCACGACGGGGCCTGATGGCGACGGCAGCACCGTGACGATCGCGGGTCGTTCGACACCGGGCAATCGACCGAGCACGAGGAGCGCGATCGCGAGAGTCGCGCCGCTGTTGCCAGCCGAGACGACCGCATCGCCATCACCGGCGGCGACGCGATCGATCGCGACGCGCAGCGACGAATCCGGCTTTTGGCGAAACGCCTGGCCGGGATGGTCATGCATCGTGATGACCTCGCTCGCGTGGATCACCTCGATGCGATCGCGCGATTGCCCAGCGAGCAGCGCGTCGAGTCGCACGCGATCGCCGACGAGCGCGACGTGGATATCGTTCGCACGCACGGCGCGCAGCGCGCCTTCGACCTCAGGGCCAGGCGCGCGATCGCTGCCCATCGCATCGACCACGACTCGCACGAAGCGAGATTAGTCGAGTCGCTACTCTTCTGCGGACTTCTTCGCGACGATCGTCTCGCCGCGATACTGGCCGCACGCCATGCAGACGCGGTGCGGAATCTTGGGCGCGCCACAGTTCGGGCAGGCCTGAACGGTGGGGCGGTTTTCACCCGACTTTTTCATCCACGCCGAGCGTTGATGAGCGGTGCGGGCGGGGCCGCGACGTCGTTTTTGCAGTGCCATGGCAGACTCCGAAGAGGACGCTTTGTGCCAGGTCAGGAGGGCAATTTCAAGCCCTTGAGTGCGGCGAGACGCGGATCCATGGGCTTCTCGCAGCTGCAGGTGCCTGTATTTAGGTCGATCCCGCACTGCGGGCACAGGCCTTTGCAATCCTCTTTGCAAAGCGGCGCGAACGGCACGGCGAGCACGAATTGCTCGCGGAAGAGCGGCTCGAGGTCGATCTTCTCGCCGTCGAACGGGAACACATCGAGATCTTCGCTCAGGACCTCCGCACCCTCCTCGGCGGCGGCATCCTCGTCGGGCATGTCGCCCGCCGGCATGAACGTGACGAGGAGCTTCTCGTCGATCGGCAGCTTCACCGGCTCGACGCAACGGCTGCACGCGACCGTCAGATAGCCCTGGAACGTCCCCGACGCGAACGCGTGGGTGCCATCGGCGTAGAGATCGAGCTCGGCGTGGCCCTCGCCCGCTTGCGGATCCGGATCGGGCGCACCGAGCGCATCGCGCATCGGTAGCCCCTTCAGCCAGTCGCTGACGAGCTGCGCTGGTACGTCGAACCGACGATGAATCGGCAGGTCGCGCACGAGCACGGTGTATGGCGAAAGATCCTTCACGGAAGGGGTGACTATAGGAACGCGATCCTCACTGTCAAGCCGACGCTTTTGGATAGGATTGCCCGATGCGAGCGATCGTCGCCTGCGTAGCTCTGCTCGGCGCGTGCGGTGAGGGGCCGATTGCGTTCGGCACGATGGGGCCGCTCGTTGGCGAGGCCGGGCGCGGCAGCTGGCGCTTCGGCGCGGCGAGCGCGTCGGCGCAGATCGAGGACATGAACACGCACACCGACTGGTGGATCTACACGGCGCCGACGGCGATGGGCGGGCTCGGTCGCGGCACGTTCGTCGGCGACGCGACGCGCGGCTACTCGATGGTGATGGAAGACCTCGCGCTCGTCAGCGAGCTCGGCCTCGATAGCTATCGGTTCTCGATCGAGTGGGCGCGCATCGAGCCGCAGCGCGATGTGATCGATGAAACCGCGATCGCGCACTACCGCAGCCAGCTCGAAGCGATGCGCGCGATGGGCATTCGACCGCTCGTCACCGTGCATCACTTCTCCAATCCGATCTGGACCGCCGATCCGCGCGACGCCGATTGCACGATGGGCGTGTCGGATCAAAACCTGTGCGGGTTCGGCTCGCCGGGCGGCGCGCAGATCGTCGAGGAGATGCGAGCGCACGCAACGTTGCTTGCGCAGCGGTTCGGCGATCTCGTCGACGAATGGGGAACCGTCAACGAGCCCGTGGTGTGGCTGCTCGCGGCGTACGGCCTCGGCTCGTTTCCGCCCGGGCTCGTCACGCTCGGCGATCTGAATCGCGTCGTCGTGCCAGCGCTGCGCAATTACATCGCGGCGCACGCGGCGATGTATCACGCGCTCAAAGATGGCGACACGATCGATGCCGATGGCGATGGCATCGCGGCCGCGGTCGGCATGTCGATGTCGGTGGCCGATTGGCAGCCCGCGCGCGGCAACAAGCCATCGACGAATCCAGTCGACATCGCCGCGCGCGATCACCTCGTCTATCTGCTTCACTACGCGTGGGTCGATTCGGTGCTCGGCGGCACGTTCGATGTCGATCTCGACGGCACGCCCGACGAGCCGCATCCCGAGTGGGCGGGCACGATCGATTGGCTCGGCCTGCAGTACTACTTCCGCGCCGGCGTCTCGGGCGATGCGCCGCTGCTTGCCGGCGTCAAGCCGTGCACGAGCGGCTACGATCTCGGCGCGTGCTTGCCGGCACCGGATCCGACGTACTGCGTGCCGCGCATGGGTTACGAGGGCTACACCGATGGCATCGCGAACGTGCTGCGCGCACACGCGGCCCGGTATCCGAACCTGCCGCTCGTCGTGACCGAATCGGGCATCGCGACGACAAGCGGCCGCCGCCGCGCCGAGAACATCGTGCGCATCCTCGAGGCGACCGCGCGCGTGCGCGACGAAGGCGCAGATATCCGCGGCTACTATCATTGGAGCCTGACCGACAACTTCGAGTGGGCCGAAGGCTTCGGCCCCAAGTTCGGGCTGTACGCGGTCGACTACGGCAGCTACGCGCGCACGCCGACCGAAGGCGCGACGGTGCTCGCTGACATCGCGAAGGCGCGTAGTGTGACGGGCGAGCAGCGCGAGACGTACGGCGGCACCGGGCCGATGACGCCCGAGCCCGGCGCTGCCGAGGATCCGTTTTGCTCCAAGGTGCAGTGAGGTTGCCGCTCGACGTGAACATCGCGTGAAGTCGTCACGCGTGAACAACGCGTGAGCACCTCACCGACGGCGGCTTGCTTCCGCCAGCATGTGGTCATGCGATTCACGGCGATTTTGATTGCGGCAGTGTTCGTGATGGCGCTCGCAGCTCGGCGTGCCGAAGCGTGCGGCGGTGGATATGATGGCAACGTCATCGCGGCTGCCCTCGTCGTCGGCGGTGGATATGTCGCCGCGACCGGCACGTTCGCGATCAAAGATGTCGTGACCGAGAACCATAGCCTGGGCTACGGCGTGTTCGAGACCGCATTCAACGCGCCGTTCGCCGTCGCGTATGGCGCGGGTTTCGTCTCGGAGGCGCAGAATGGAAACTTCTCGACACCGCTCGCGGCGATGACGGCGCTGCACACCGCGCTGCTCGCACACGGCATCTACACGATCGTGAAGCGCGCGCGCCATAAGCCTGCGCAAGCGGCGCCGCCGGTGCCCGACTACTACGGCCCGCCGGGTATGTACGATGCGCCGCCGGGCACGGTGCAAGTCGGGCCGGTGAGTGCCGTCGTGTCGCCCGCGCCGATTCGCGATGGCGCGGGCGTAGGCATCAGTGGCACGTTCTGAGTCCGAACAATGTCGCTGCGCCGACGTGAATTTCTCGATCTCGTCGCGCTCTTGATCGCGCTTCCCGCGTGCAAGGAGAAGCCCCCGCCGGCGAAGCAGGAACCTACGGTCGCCCCCGCCGGCGCGCTCGATCCGCAGGCGTATCGCACGTTCGATGCCGCAGCCGCGCGCATCTTGCCCGGCGACGCGACGTTTGCCGGCGCGCGTGAGACCGGCGTCGCCGCGTTCATCGATCAACAATTGACGATCGCGCCGATGAGCAAGCTCGCACCGTTGATGATCGCGCTCGCGCACGCACTCGATGATGCGGCGCGTGCGCGCGGTGGCAGCGAGCTCGGGGTGCTGCCGCCTGCGAAGCAAGATGAAGTCCTCGATGCGCTCGCGCGCGGTGCGCTCGGCACGAAGCTGCCGGAGCGCGAGCTGTTTCGCCTGCTGCACACGTTCGTGCTCGAAGGCTTCCTCTCGGATCCGCGGCACGGAGGCAATCACGAGCAACGAGGCTGGCGCGCGATCGACTTTCCCGAGCCGCATCTGCGCACGCCCGGCGGGCATCATTCATGAGCGACTACGATGTCGTGATCGTCGGCAGTGGCGCCGGAGGCGGCGTCGCGGCGTGGGCGCTCACGGCCGCCGGGCTGCGCGTGTGCGTGCTCGAGAAAGGTCCGCACTACACCGACGCGCAATTCTTCCACGACGAGCTCACGATCTGCCGGCGCTGGTTCTTCACGCCAAATCCGTTCGACGAGCCAAACCTCGTCGCGGCGCACGGCAAGCCGGCCTCGCCGACGTCGAACGGCTGGATCTCGTGCTGCGTCGGCGGCGGCACCGTGCACATGAGCGGCTTCATGTACCGGCTGCGTCCCGACGACTTTCGGCTACGCACGTTGCACGGTGCGCCCGCAAATTCGACGCTCGTCGACTGGCCGATCGGCTACGCAGACCTCGCGCCGTACTACGAAGAGATCGAGCGCGTCGTCGGCATCTCCGGCGATGCGACGAAGCTGCCTGATCAGCAGCCGGCGTTTCCGCTCGGGCCAATCGCGCAGCATCCGGTCGCGCCGCTGATCGATGCGGCGATCGCGAAAGTCGGTCGCCGTGGCTACCAGACGCCGCGCGCGATCCTCTCCGGCGCGTACGCGGGCCGCGCCGCGTGCCACTACTGCGGATTCTGCGCGTCGTATGGCTGCGAGACCGGCGCGAAGTCATCGACGCTCACCTCCGTGATTCCGCTCGCGCAACGCACGGGCAAGCTCGAGCTCGTACCGAACGCGATGGCGCTCGCGATCGAAAAGGACGCACGCGGACGCGCGAATGCCGTCGTGTGGACCGATGGCACCGCGCGCCATCGCGCGAGCGGCCGCGCGATCGTGATCGCCGCCGGCGCCGTGCAGACGGCGCGGCTTCTGCTCGCGAGCGATGTCGCGAACCAATCGGGCATGCTCGGCAAGCACCTGATGTTCTCGGGGCAGAGGAAGTCATCGGGGCGATTCGCGCTGCCGCACGCGAGCTTCAAACGCGGCCGCGACTTTCCGTTTCTCGATCGCACGATCGCGGATTACTACCTGACGCGCGATGCGCGGTTCGCCCATGCGAAGGCGGGCCTCATCATGTTTCTCTTGCCGCACATCAATCCGATCTTTCAAGCGGAGCAAGCGGCCGATCGCGGCGAAGACGAGCCGCCGCTGTGGGGCGCGGCGCTGACGAAGCGGCTGCGCGAGACATTTCTCGAATCGCGACGCGTCGAGGTCGAGACGTTCGCCGAGTTCTTCCCGCACGCGGGCTCGCATGTCGCGCTCGATGACAAGCTCAAAGACAAGTACGGCCAGCCCGTCGCGCGGATCACGACGTCGCTGCATCCGGCGACGAAGCAAGCGGCCGACGTGTTGCTCGACGAGGGTGAGCGCGTGCTCGCCGCCGCCGGCGCGACCGTCGAGCGCGCACCGCGGCCCGCCGACGTGTACTGGTTTCTGCAGGCGGGAACCGCGCGCATGGTGCGCAAGGCGAGCGACGGCGTGATCGGCGCTGATGGCCAGGCGTTCGACGTCGGCAACCTGTACGTCGCCGATGGCGCTGCGCTGCCGACGGCCGGAGGCGCGCCGTTCACGCTGACGATCATGGCAAACGCGCTGCGCATCGCGCGCGGTATCGCAGCGCGAGCATCGCGCGGCGAGCTCTGATCGCTACCTGCGTTGGCGCGCTTTCAAGATCTCGTGGACTTGTTTGCGCGCCTCGGCGAGCGAGACACCTTTGTGTTCCATGATGACGCGCGCGGCGTTGTCGGGGTCACCGGTGCGGAGGGCCTCGTCGATCTTTTGTTGGAGGTCGTCAGCCATGGCGCGAGCGTACCATCGCGCGCGCTAGGTCGGCGACCAGCGCCGCGACGCGCGCGGGCGCTTCGGCCGGCGGGCCAGCCGCGACTTGCTCGACGAGCGCCGAGCCGACGACGACGCCATCGGCGATCGCCGAGAATCGCGCCGCATCATCGGGCGTGCGAATGCCGAAGCCGACCGCAACGGGCGCTTGCGCCGCATTGCGAATCGTCGCGAGCCGCGCCGGATCGACGGGCGCCGCGGTCTTCACGCCTGTCACGCCCGTGAGCGAGATGTAATAGACGAACGGTGGCCTCAGCGCGCCGAGCCGTGCGATGCGCTCGGGCGTCGACGTCGGTGCGATCAGCGGAATGACCGCGATGCCGCGCGCCGCGAGCGGCTCGGAGAGCTCGGCGATCTCGTCGATCGGCAGATCCACGGTAAGCACGGCATCGACGCCGGCGACGGCCGCGCGCGCGGCGAACGTGGTCGTGCCCATCACGAAGATCGGGTTGTAGTAGCCGAACAGGACGATCGGCGTCGCGATGCCGCGCGTGCGCAGCTCGGCGACCGCATCGAGCGCGCCCGGCAGGCTACCGCCGGCCGCGAGCGCGCGTTCCATCGCGCGCTGGATCGACGGCCCGTCGGCGGATGGATCCGAGAACGGCACGCCGAGCTCGATCACGTCGGCGCCCGCGCGACACGCGGCATCGATCACCGCAATCGATGTGGCGGGATCCGGATCGCCGAACGTCAGATAGGCGACGAGCGCGGCACGCTTGTCGGCGGCGGCACGATCGAAGGCGGCGCGGAGTCGGGTCATTCGTCGGGCGTGGCGCGATGCTGCGCGATCGTTACCATGTCCTTGTCACCGCGGCCCGAGAGGCCGACGATGATGACTGCGTCTGGCTTGCCGAGTGTGCTGCGCACCTCGTCGAGCGCGGCGATCGCATGCGCCGTCTCGAGCGCGCACAGGATGCCTTCGCTGCGGGCGAGGCGCTCAAGCGCGGCGAGCGCGTCGTCGTCGGTGCGCGAGAGGTACGTCACCGCGCCTGTCTCTTTCCAATGCGCGTGCTCGGGACCGACGCCTGGATAATCAAGGCCGGCGCTGATCGAGTGCGCATGCGCGATCTGACCGAGGTGTGCCGGCTCGGTGTGCGTGAGCACGTAGCTCTTGCTGCCGTGCAAGACGCCGACGCGCCCTGCGCCGAGCGTCGCGGCGTGGCGGCCGCTCGCGATGCCCTCGCCCGCCGCTTCGACGCCGAACAGGCGCGCGCCCGAGCCGATGAACGGTACGAACAGGCCGCCCGCGTTGGAGCCGCCGCCGACGCACGCGATCAGCGCATCGGGCAGCCGGCCCGCCTGCGCAACGATCTGCGTGCGCGCCTCGCGGCCGATCACGCTCTGCAGATCGCGCACGAGCCACGGATATGGATGCGGCCCGGCGACAGAGCCGATCAGATAGAACGTGTCCTCGACGTTCGTGACCCAATCGCGCAGCGCCTCGTTCATCGCATCCTTGAGCGTGCGCGTGCCGCTCGTCACCGCGTGCACCTGCGCGCCGAGCAGCTTCATGCGCTCGACGTTGAGCGCCTGGCGGATCACGTCCTCGGCGCCCATGTAGATTTCGCACGGCAGGCCGAACAGCGCGGCGACGGTCGCCGTCGCGACGCCGTGCTGACCCGCGCCGGTCTCGGCGATCAGCCGCCGCTTGCCCATGCGGCGCGCGAGCACGGCCTGCCCGATGCAGTTGTTGATCTTGTGCGCGCCGGTGTGGTTGAGGTCCTCGCGCTTGAGATAGACCTGCGCGCCGATCTGCGATGACAGCCGCTGCGCGTGGTAGAGGCGCGACGGTCGCCCGACGTAGTCGGCGAGCAGGCGATCGACTTCGTCCCAAAACGTCGCGTCGCGCCGCGCCGCGCGCCACGCCGCCTCGAGCTCGCCGATCGCGGGCATCAGCGTCTCGGCGACGTATTGGCCGCCGAACTCGCCGAATCGGCCGTTCACCGGTTCGGGCAGCATCGCGATCTCGTCGATGGTTCCCACGTGATTAGCCTGCCAAACGCGACGCGCCGATGAAAGCGGCGAGCTTGTCTGGATCCTTGATGCCCGGCGCCGCCTCGACGCCGGATGCGACGTCGACCGCCCACGGCTTCACGAGCTCGATCGCGCCGCCGACGTTCTCGGGGTCGAGGCCGCCGGCGAGCACGAACGAGAGTTTCGGATATCGCTCGCGCGCCGCTCGCGCGAGGTTCCAATCGAAGCGCGCGCCCGCGCCGCCGCGCCCCGGCGTCGGCGCGTCGAGCAGCAGCGCTTCGGCCGGCCAGCGATCGAGGTTTTCGAGATCGCGCGCCGAGCCGATCGCGAGCGCCTTCCACACCGGGCGAAACACCGCGAGCGATACGCGTTTGACGAAGTCTGGGCTCTCGTCGCCGTGCAGTTGCAGGACGTCGAGATCGACGCGCGCGCAGATCGATTGGATCTCGTCGAGATCGGCGTTGACGAACACGCCGACGATCTTTGCGGTGCTCGTCGAGCGGACGATGCTCGCGAGCATCGCACCGCGGTCGACCGAGAGATGGCGCTTCGACTTCGGCCAGAAGTTGAGGCCGATGAAATCGACGCCCGCCGTCGCGACGCGCGCTGCATCATCGGGCAGCGTGACGCCGCAGACCTTGACGCGCATCACGCGAGAAGCTCCCGCAGCGCATCGCCTGGTGATGGCGCGCGCATCAGCGTCTCGCCGACGAGCACCGCGTGCGCGCCGGCGTCGCCCATGCGGCGCACGTCATCGGCAGTCTTGATCCCGCTCTCGGCAACGAGCACGACATCCGGCGGCACGCGCTTCGCGATCTGCTCGGTCAGCGACATGTCGATCGCGAACGTGCGCAGATCGCGATGATTGACGCCGAGCACCGTCGGCGGC
>Ga0070698_100001034_pt1 | contig 30618 bp, 23 predicted proteins | sample KBSK1502metaG_FD_65477 | JGI IMG/M metagenome (GOLD analysis project Ga0070698, IMG submission 65477) | Corn, switchgrass and miscanthus rhizosphere microbial communities from Kellogg Biological Station, Michigan, USA - KBS K1-50-2 metaG | ecosystem: Host-associated > Plants > Roots >...
GGCTCCCACGACAGATCCTTGCCGCGATTCCATCGGCTCGTCGCACCGGGCAAGCGGCGATCGGTCTCGACGTCCTGCCACTCCGCCCAGTCTTTCCACGGATGCGTCTCGCGCGCACCCTCGCGCATCGGCTTTAGCATCTCGGCGAGATTCGCGCGCTCGGCTTGCTTGAACGATGCGGCGACACCAACGGAGTGCAGCACGCCTTGCGTATCGTAGAGGCCGAGCAGCAGCGAGCCGACGAGCTTGTCCTTGCCGTTTTTGTACCAGCGGAATCCGGCGACGACGCAATCGCACGTGCGCTGATGCTTGATCTTCATCATCGCGCGCTTGCCCGGCGTGTACGGCAAGTCTTCGGGCTTTGCGATCACGCCGTCGAGGCCTGCGCCTTCGAAGCGATCGAACCAGTCGCGCGCGACGTCTTTGTCGCGACTCGCCGGTGTGACGTGAATCGGCGGCCGCACATCTTTGAGCGCGGCCTCGAGGCGCGCGCGGCGCTGGATCTGCGGTAGCTGGCGCAAATCCTCGTCCTCGAACGCGAGCAGATCCCACGCGACGTACGACGATGGGTGCTCCTGTGCGAGCATCTGCACGCGCGACGCAGCGGGGTGGATGCGCAGCAGCATCGCCTCGAATTCGAGGCGGCCATCGATCGCGATCACGATCTCGCCGTCGAGGACGCAGCGCGGCGGCAAGTTGGCACGCAGCGACACCTCGAGCTCGGGGAAATAACGACCGAGCGGTTTCAGATCGCGACTTTGGATGTACAGGTCGTCGTTTGCTTTGAACACGAGCGCGCGAAAGCCGTCCCACTTCGGCTCGTAGAGCCACTTCGCGCCGTCGGGGATTTCATTCGACAGCTTCGCGAGCATCGGCTCGATGGGCGGTTGAAAGGGGAGGGCAAGTGCCACGACGAAAAGCTACACTGATCTAATGGTGCGCGCCTTGCTCGTGATAGCGGTTCTCGCCGGCACGGCCCATGCGCAGCGTACGATGTGTAAACCGGGCGCGAAGTATCACGGTGCGCCGATCGATCTCGACCTCAAAGACGCCGACATCCACGATGTCTATCGCCTGCTCGCCGATGTCGGCGGCGTCAACATCGTCGTCGCCGACACCGTGCAAGGCAAAGTGACGTTGCGTCTCAAGCGCGTTGCGTGGGATCTCGCTGCCTGCACGATCGCCGCCGTGCACAAGCTCGACGTGACCGTGCAGGACAACGTGATCCTCGTTCGCAAGATCTAACTACTTCGTCATCGTCGGCGATGGCTGCAGCACACCGAGCATGCCGCCTTGCGGATCGCTGAAGATGCCGATGCGGCCAACGTTCGGGATGTCTTCACCCGCGACGTGCACGTTCGAGCCGAGCTTCTTCGCCTTCGCGATCGTCTGATCGGTGCTGGCGACGTGGACGTACGGCATCCACGCTTGCGGCATCGGCGCCGGTGGCTTCGTCACGCCCGCGCGACCTTTGCCGTCGAAGTTGAGGATGTGATACGTGCTGTCGCCCATCTGCATCTTCTCTTCGGTGAAGCCGGCGAGCTTCGAGTAGAACGCAATCGACGCTTCCGGATCCGTCGTGTAGAGCTCGTTCCAGCAGAACGAGCCGACGAGCTCCTTGAAATCACCGCTGCCTTGCGCCTGCACCGGTTGCCACAGCGAGAACACGCCGCCGAGCGGATCGGCAACGATCGCAAACGTGCCGAAGTCGCCCATCTTGTCTGGGTCCTTGAGCACCTTGCCGCCGAGCGCTTTGACCTGCTTCGCCGTCGCATTCGCATCGGCGACCTGCAGGCTCGCGAGCCAGTGCGCCGTCTCGGGTGCGCCCTTCGGCGTCGGCGTGTAACCGCCGATCGTCTGATCGCCGATCGCGATCATCGAGTACGAACCGCCGGGCGCCGGCACTTCCTGCGTCTTCCAGTTGAAGAGCTCTCCGAAATAGCCCTGCGCCTTTGCGATGTCTTTCGCCACGTAGTCAAACCAAACAAACCTGCCAGTTGGGATCGTCATTTTCGTTTCTCCTTCGTTCGCTCCTAGGTCGAACGAAGCCCGCGCGGATCGACAGCGGGAGCAAAAAAAATCGCGGTCGCCTAACTGGTCAGGATCGCAACGCGATTTGTTCCCCTTCGGGAACGAAGTGCATCGACACCGAATTCAAACAGTAACGACGGTACGTCGGCGCTGGTCCGTCATCAAAGACATGACCGAGGTGGGCATCGCAGCGCGCGCAACGGATCTCGACGCGCACCATGCCGTGACTCGCGTCCTCGAGATTTCGCACGTGGTCCGGATCGTAGGGGCGAAAGAAGCTCGGCCACCCGGTGCCGGATTCGAACTTCGAATCCGACGAGAACAGCGGCAGGCCGCACAGCCGGCACGCGTAGATGCCCTTCTGTTTGTTGTCGAGAAGGAGGCCGCAGAACGGGCGCTCGGTGCCCTGATGAAGGATCACGTGACGCTCTTCGGGTGTGAACTCCGAGGCGAGCGCCTCGACGCGATCGTCAGGTAGACGGCTGACGTCGTAACCAGAACGCGAAGTCGGCATGCGTGAAGTCTAGTTGAACGAGCACGCGAGCCAAGAGCCCGTGGCACCCGCACCACCCGGATTGATTACCGAGTAGCCGCCTGCACCGCCGGCACCGCCGGCACCACCGGTGATCGTGTTGCCCGCCGTCGAACAATAGTTGAGCGACGTGCCGAGGCCGCTCGTGTAGATGCCGATGCTCACGCCGCCGCATGCACCGGCGCCGCCGGAACCGTGGCCGCCGTCGCCGCCGTTGCCGCCGCGTCCTGCTTTGCCGGGACAGAACAGCGGGCTTGGAACTGTTCCGCCATCGGCGCCGACGCCGCCGGGACCGCCTGCGCCTGCTGCGCCACCGCGACCACCGGCTGCGCCCTGGCCACGCTGGAGCGTGTTGTTCGTGACGACTGGCGCGGAACCGCCGACGATGAAGATCGCGAACGCACCACCGCCAGCCGACGAGCCGCCGCCGCCCGCGCCACCGCAACCGCCGGAGCCGCCGCCGCCGCCGTGGCCGCCGAGTTGATCGTGCATGTCGGTACACACGATGCACTTCGCTCCGCCGCCGGCGCCGCCACCGCCGCCGCCGCCGCCGTTGCCACCACCGATGCCTGCTGCGCCCACGCCGCCTACCCAATGACCGTTGACGACCGATCCCAATGCCGCCGAGCAGCCGCCGACGAATCCACCATGTTGGCCGTCGCCGCCATTCGCGCCGTCGTAGCCGTAGTCGTGCCAGCCACTGCCCGTCGACACGTGACACGTGAGCCCGTTATTATCGAGCCACATATCACGGCCGCCTTCGGCACCCGCACCGCCAGTGCCGCCGAGCGTTCCGCCGCCGGCACTGCCGGCAAAGCCGTTGATCGCAGAAAACTGCGTCAGATCGGAGACCGGCGTGCACCGGTTGCCACCGCCATTACCGCCGGTGACGCTGATGCCGCCGCACGATTGCGCACCGCCGTTCGTCCATTGGCGGTTATTGCTCGCGTCGCACGATGAGGTGCCCGTCGTGGTGAACGCGTCGTAGGCCGTCGGATTGGAGCTGCGACCGGTTCCGGCAGTTCCGGTAACGCCGCCCGTGCCGTTCGTTCCGTTCTGGCCCGGGCCGCCGCGTCCCGCGAGCACCATGTTGCTGCGGATCGTCAGGTTCGTGCTCGACGCCGAGACATAGATGCCGTACGAGTTGCCGGCGGTCTTCGAGTTGATCGAAGCGATGACGACGAAGCCTTCGAACAGTGTCGTCGACGCGACGCTGAGCGCGCGCACGGTGAAATCGTGATTCGTGCCGCTGATCGTCGCGACACCGGTGATGTACGTCGTGCTCGACGCGACGTTGCGCAACCACGTGTCGGGACTGTAGCCGCCGAGCAAGCTGCGGCCGCTTACGATCGATACCGCTTCGCCATAGATGCCATTGGCGACGAGCACGCGCGGTACGTTGAGCGCGACCGCGCGCGAGATGCCGTATGTGATCGTGCGGCATGGATGATTGCCCGTGCCCGTGCCGACGGGACCGAGCCCGCACGTCGAATCGTCGGCGGCGGCGGTGTCGTCGATCGACACGTAGACAGCTTGCGTGTCGAGCAAGAACTCGCAGCCGTTGCCTACGGCGCCGTCGAGGTTGTATGCGCTGGTGCTGCACATCATCGTGCAGCTCGGGCTGCCCGACACGACACACTTGCCGAATGCATTGGGCAGCGCGTACAGCGTGCTGCAATTGATCGCACAGCTGCCGCACGCGATGTCTGCATCGTAGAGGCCAGTCGACTGGTTCTTGTAGCCCTCGTCGGTCTTGCCATCGCAATCGTCATCGAGGCCGTTGCACGACTCGCTCGGCGCCGGCGTGCCAGCTGAGACCGAGCACACGACGCCGGTCTGCGCCGTATTGCAGACGAGGTTGCCGGTGCGCGCGCACGTCCCGACGCCTGCGGTGCATGTCTGACCGAGCGTCGGGAACGCTTCGTCGGTTCTCGTGTCGCAATCGTCGTCGAGGCCGTTGCACGACTCGCTCGGCGCCGGCGTGCCCGCCGTGACCGAGCACTCGGTCCCGCTGCCATTTGACGTGCAACGCGTGACGCCGAAGCGCTGGCACGCGCCGACTCCGACGCTGCACACCGACGACAGATTTGGATAGCCATCGTCGATGACCGTGTCGCAGTCGTCGTCGATGTAGTTGCACGTTTCGGCGACGGGCAACCGGCCCTCACACGTCACGCCGCCGACACCTTGGCAACGCGTGATACCGGGGCAGCTGCCGACGCCGGCGACGGTGTTCGTGCATGGGCTGCCTCCGACGCCTTCATCGATCAGCTGATCGCAGTCGTTGTCGACGCCATCGCACGTCTCGGCGGTCGGGGTCGCGGCCGAGCAATTGATCCAGCCGCCGTTGTCGGCGTCGCACGTTTCGACGCCGCGGCACGTACCGACTGAATTGCTCTTCGTGCAGGTGCGCACCTGGTTCTGTTCCGTCACCGTGCACGAGCACGTCCCCGTCAGCGGGATGCAGTAGTTGCCGACGTGTTTGCCGGTCGGATCCGTGCCGCACGTGTAGCCGGTCGGGCACGTCCCGTGGAACGGGCATTCGGCGAGACACGCCGACGCGCCGCCGACAACGACGCAAACGCCACCACTGCATTGCAGATCATCGGTGCACGCGGTGCAGTAGTCGAACTGCTGCGGCACGCAGATCGATTGCAAATCGCCGCCGAGATCTCGCAGGCGACAGTCCCAGCCCTCGGGACAGTTGGTGCCCTCGCACGCGGTCGTGCACACGCTGCCGGTCGGCGCGTCGACGCAAAGGCCGCCCGGACAATCGTCGGCGGTCGTGCAGTGCTCGCCGAAGTTCGCGCCGCCGAATGTATCGCTCGGTGGCGCGGCATCGGTTTGATCCTGGGGAGAACCGCACGCGGCGAGCGCGATGAGAAGTACGAGCCGCCTCATATCGACGTGCACCCCGCGAGCACGCCGTTGACGCCGTCGGTGCCGGAGTTGCCGCCCGAATATCCGCCGAAACCTTTCTGACCCGCCGAGCCCCCCGACACCGTGTTCGTCGAGCAATACGTCGGCGAGCCAATGCCCGACGTGTAGATCGCGTAGCTCGAGCCACCGCATCCGCCACCACCACCCGAGCCATGACCCGCGTTGCCGCCATCGCCGCCGCGACCTGCTTTGCCGGCACACAACAGAGCAGCTTGCGAGCCGCCCGCTCCGCCAACGCCGCCGAGACCACCTGCGCCGCCGATGCCGCCATCGCCCGCGCTGCCGCCGGCGCCGCGTTGGATCGCGTTGGCCGTGATCGTCGGCGCGCTGCCACCGACGATGAAGATGCCGAACGCGCCACCGCCGGCCGCGCCCGGCGCGCCGCCAGTTCCGGCGCAACCGCCCGAACCGCCGCCGCCCGCGTGCGCGCCAAGCCGGTCTTTCGCGTTGCCTCCGGACTGCAACGAGTAGCCGCCGCCGCCGGCGCCGCCACCACCACCGCCGGCGCCGTTCGTGCCGCCGCCGCCTGCTGCCGCGCTGCCGTTGATCCAGTTGCCGCCGCTCACCATGCCCGCAGCGCTTGCGCAGCCCGCGCCCGCGGCCGCGTTTGTACCTGGCGCGCCGGCAACGCCGTCGAGTCCGAACATCGGTTGCGTCGGTAGATGGCAGGTCGAATCCTGGCCCTGCGTTTCGTAGACGCCGTCCCAGCCCGCTTGGGCGCCCGCGCCAGCGCCTGTGCCCATGCCCGCAAATCCGTTCGCCGCGCTCTGCTGCGTATACGTGCTCGAGACCGGGCAGCTGTTGCCGCCGCCCTTGCCGCCGTTGACCACGGTCACGCCGCACGTGCGCGCGCCGCCGTTCGTGTACTGGCGATTGTTGCTCGTATCGCACTGGCCGGTACCCGTCGTGATCTTGGCGTCGTAGGAGCCGTTGATCGTGTCCGTTCCCGAGCCGAGCCCATTCATGCCGGCGAGGCCGTTTGTGCCCGGTGTACCGGCGTTGCCGGGACCACCGCGGCCGGCGAAGATCTGATTGCTGCGAATCACGAGCGTCGAATCGGAGCCCGAGATGTAGATCGCGTACGAGTTGCCACTCGCCTTCGTGTTAAGCGAGCCGCGCACGACGAAGCCTTCAAAGATCGAATTCGTCACGCTCATCGCGAAGACCGTGGCGTCGTGGTTTCCTCCGGTCGACATCACACCCTGGATCGCGGTGCTCGTCGTCGACAGATGTCGTTCCCAGGTACCCGCACGATAGCCGCCGTAGAGGTTCTTGCCGCTAACGAGCGTGACCGCTTCGTTGTACGTGCCATCGGCGACGCGGACGTTCGGCCGGCCGAGCATCATCGAGCGCATCAGCCCGTAGGTGATCGAAAGACACGGATGGTTGCCGGCGCCACTGTTCGTCGGGCCAAGCCCGCACGTGCCGTCATTGGCCGCCGCTGCATCGGTGACCGAAACGTAGACCGCCGTGGTGTCGAGCTGGAACTCGCAGCCATCAGCCGTCGATGTATTCAGATCGGAATAGCCGGAGGTGCAAACCATCACGCACTGCGGAGACCCGCTTGCGGTGCTGCACACGCCCGACGAGTTCGCGCCGGTATACACGGTCGCGCAGTTGTTCCCGCAGCCACCGCAGTTCGCCGTCATGTCATACGCGCCGGTCGTCGCGTTGCGGTACCCGTCGTCGACGGTGCCGTCGCAATCGTCGTCGAGATAGTTGCAGGTCTCGGTCGCGGTCGATGTGCCCGCGGTCGCCGAGCACGCGGTGCCCAAGCCATCAGTCGTGCAGATCGTCGTGCCGTAGCGCGTGCACACGCCGAGCCCCGCGGAGCACGTGTTGCCTAGCGTCGGGAACGCTTCGTCGGTGCGCGTATCGCAGTCGTCATCGATCTGATTGCAGAGCTCCGCCGGTGCCGGCGTGCCAGCCGTTACCGAACATTCGACGCCGGTATGCGCGCTGTTGCAGCGGACGCTGCCGTAGCGCTGACACGCGCCGACGCCGGGGCTGCACAACGTGCCGAGGCCCGTGAAGCCTTCGTCGATGCTGCCATTGCAGTTGTCGTCAGCGTAATTGCACGCTTCGGGTGTCGGCGTTTGCCCTTCGCAGACAAAGCCAGTTGCGCCCGAGCACGAGCGAGTACCGGGGCACGAGCCCACCCCCGAGACCGTGATCGTACATGCCTGGCCACCGCCGACGTCCTCGTCGATCAAGAAGTCGCAGTCGTCATCGTTGCCGTTGCAGCTCTCGGTCGTTGCCGTCGCCGCCGTGCACGCCGACCAGCCAGTCGTGCCGTTGCACGTCTCGGTGCCGTAGCACGTGCCGATCGTGTTCGTGCTCGTGCACGCGCGCGTCGCGCCGTTCATCGCCGGCGTGCATGCGCAGCTGCCGGTCACCGGCTGACAAAACGAGCCGCTGTGTTGGCCGGTTGGATCGGCGGCGCACTTGTAACCGGTCGGGCACGACGTCGTGCACTTCGTCGCGCACGTGCCGGTCGCATCGAGATCGAGGCACGCGGCATCGCTGCCGCATTCCGAATCGCTCGCGCATGCGAGGCAGAGCTGCGGCGCGTTCGGCACGCACAAGCTCGTCGTCTCGCCTGCGATGTCGACCTGGCGACAGTTCCAATCGGCGGGGCAGTCGTTGTTGCACGTGCGCGTGCACACGCCGCCGACGCCGCCGAGCGCTTCGACGCAATACCCGCTGACGCAATCGTTGTGCTGCGAGCATTCGTCGCCGAACTGCCCGGTCGGATTTGGCGCATCCGCCATCGGCGTCGTGTTCGCGTCGATCATCTCGTTCGGCGATCCGCAGGCCGCGATCGCGAGCGCGACGACGAGTGCGCGCGTTATGGGCAAGACGCGCTCGTTAGTTTGACGTTGTCGAAATGCGCGGTGCCCGGCGTTGGCACACCGAGGTCGTTGTACGTGCCGGCGAGCAACGTCACGATCACGCCGCTCGGCGCGCGCGAGACAGTCGCACTGCGTTGCGATGTCCACGCGATGTTGTCGGGGCTCGTCTCGAGCTCCATCGTGCCCGCCGAGTCGTGGCGAATGCGCCAGAACCGCTGCGCGACGGGATCGTAGGTGATCGCCGTCGAGCTCGTGACGCCGCCGCTCTTGTGGACGATGAGGTGCAAGCGATCGGCGTACGCCGACATCGCGAAGCCCGTGCTCGAATCGATCTCGACGGCGAAGCTCGTCTCGACGCCGATATCCTGACTCGCCGGCACGACGGAGGTGGTGACGTTGCCGCCGATCATCTCGTAGCGGCCGCGACTCTGCACACCGTTGTAGAGGCGACCGACGTTGGGCGCGAGAGCGACCGCGAGCTGACCATCGGTTTCGGAGACGACGATCGGTTCGTTCTCTGGAAGCCAGAGCTCCCACATGCCGGAGTCGACGCGACTGTCGAGAAACAGATCGGCGAGGCACGCGGGAATCTGCGTGCTGCGGCAAACGCCTTGCTCGCACGCGCCGTCGACGTGAACTTGGCCGAGCGTCGTGTAGCCGCACTCGGCGCCATCGAGCTGACCCGAGCATTGCGAGAGCTGCTCGGGCACGGCGCAACCGCCGAGACCATCGCACACCATCTCCTTGGGACAGTCGACGTCAGAACAGTGCGTGATCTCGGGATCGAAACACGCAGCAAGCGATACTGCTCCCCCGACGAGGAAGCCCACTCTCATCGCGTCCATCGTAACACGACTCCTACAGCGCTAGCTGTACTGCGATCGGCAAGGGGGAGGATGCCCCACCACTACCGAGTGCGCCGACCTGCGAAAAACCCCAACAAAATGCACGGCCACTCTGTGTGCGTGCACAGCTGAAGCCGTAACCGGAGACGAGCTGGACCCAGGGGTCGCCGGTGACGTCGACGTCGATCTTGCGCGGCTCGGTGATCGCGACGTTCGTGATCGGCCCCGCACCGACGGCGCCGAACCGGTGATCACCCCAGCAATAGATGTCGGAGCCGCACATCGCGCACGTGTGGAAGTCACTTGCGCTGACGTCGGTGCAGCCGGAGATGCCGGGCACGATCGCGGGCGCGTAGACGACGTCGTTGAGCGCAACCGCGGCGCCGCGGCGGCTGCGGCCCCAGCATTCGACGCGACCGTCGGTGCGCACGCCGCACGCGAACGGGTTGTAGTGCGCGACCGAGAGATTCTCCGTCGTCTTCCATCCCCAGCTGACGCTGATCGCTTGGTACGTGCGGCCGAGCTTTGTCAGCGGACCGGCCGTGCAATCGGTCGAACAGGTCGCGGAGGTTTCGCCTTCGTCGCACGCGCCATTGCCGCAGGTCGAGACGCCGCTCGGGCAGTCGGAGAAACAGAAGCCGGGCTCGCCCGGCGAGCACACCGCGTCGCCGCATACCCAAGCGCCATTGCCGTTGCCAAACTGACCGCGGCCGTTATTGCCGAAGCAGTACAGCTCGCCGCTTTCGAGCGTGCAGCCAAAGCTATACGGCCAGCTGCCATCGAGCACGCCGGAGACCGCGATGCGCGACATGGTGTCGAGCGCCGCGACGTGCTGCGGCGTCGTCGCCGTGCCCAGCACCGCGCCCCAGCACTGCGTTTGGCCCGTGCTCGTGCCGCACGTGCCATACGGCCCCGTTTGGAACAGACCCGTCCACGTGCCCGGCAGTGTCGCCATGAGCGCGTTGGTCGCCGAGCCAAGCTGCGTGAGCGTGTTGCCGCCCCAACACGTGATGGTGCCGCCTTTCAGCGCGCACGTGTGCCGCGTGCCGAGTGCGATCGCATCCGCGGTTGGCATGAACGAGACCGGCGCGGGTGCGGGCACGTTGCACGCAAGGCCTGGCGCCGAGCCGCACGGCACTGCAGCGGTTCCGGCGACGACGCCGTTTGCTTGGCCATCGCTCGTCGAGCCCCAGCACAAGAGGCTTCCGTTTTCGATGCCGCACACGTGATTGCCGCCGGCGCCGATCGTCTGGAAGCGATGGCTGCCGGTGACTTCGTACGGCGTCGGTTGCATCGTCGCGCCGCCTTGCGCGAGCTGGCCGTAGCGATTGTCGCCCCAGCAGTGCAGCTTGCCAGCTGCGATCACGCAGCCGAGATCGAGATCGTAGCTATCGTTGCCGTCGTCGTCGACGTTCGCGCTCCAGCCGACGCTGAGAGTGCTCGCGCCGTCGAAGATCTTGCCCCAGTTGTAACCGATGAAGATGCCGTTGCCGAGGCCGCCATTGACGCCCCAGCCCCAACACCACACCTCTTCGCCGCGCAGCGCGCACGACATCCACTCGGTGCTGTCGACGTGCGACCAGCCTGTGAGATCGGAGCCGCGCGTCGGCGTTGCCGTCATGCCGATTGCCGGATTGATGATGCTCGGATCGCCGAGGCCGCGATCGATGGCCCGGCCCCAGCAATAAAGCTCCTGCGATTCGGTCGTCGCACACGTCCGCGCGCGACTGACGGAGATCGACGTTGCTGGGCTCGGCAACGCAACAGCAACCGGCACGTCGCTGTCGACGTACGTGCCGTTGCCGAGCTCGCCGTAGTTGTTGCGGCCCCAGCAGTACACGCCCGCGCTTTGCGAGATCGCGCAGGTGTGTCCCCATCGCTCGCTGTAATCGAGTCCGCTCACGGTGTACGCGCTCGACTCGACCGCGATCCAATCCGCGAGCTCGGTTTTGACCGGTGTTGGCGTGCCGATGTCGACGCGGTCGCCGGTGCCGAGCTGACCGGTATCGTTCGCGCCCCAACAATAGAGTCGGCCATTGGCGACGGCGCAGGTATCGGTGTAGCCCGCGCTGACGATCGACCACGTCGCACCGCTCATCGGCGGCGCGATCTCGAACGGCTCGGTCGCGTCGCCGGAGATCACGTCGCTGACCTGACCCGCGTCGTTGCGACCCCAACAATAGAGGTGGCCGTCGCGCAGGCCGCAGATGTGGCCGCCGCCGGCGCTGATCGCATCCCAGTGCTTCTTGCCGAGCTGCGTCGCGCGCGGGATGTACGGCGTCTCCGATGCGTCGAGTTGATGGTGCGTGTTCGCGCCCCAGCACCACAACAGATCGCGCGTATCGAGCGCGCACGAAAAGCCGGTGCCCGCACTGACGCTGCGAAACGTCGGCTCGCACGGATCGCCGTCGCCAACGCAGACGCCGTGCTTGCACTCGAGATCACCGGGACATTCGTCGGTGCACGTGATCGCGCACGCCGGCGCGCTCGTCGGCTCGCTGTAACATCCAGCGATTGCGATCATCACCCATGAGCGCACAGCCCATGGTAACGCAGTCTCACTGCGCGGGTGTCGCGCCGACGAGCACGGGCAAATTCGCAGAACGACCGCCGTTCCCCAGGCCGGCGTGAAGGTCGAACCCCCAGCACTTGCTGAGGCCCTGCTCGCTACGTGCGCACGTGAAGTTGTTTCCCGCGACGAGCTGCACCCACGTGTCGCCGTCGGGCGGAGGCGCGGCGCGCTGTGGCATCGGGATCGGATCTGCGTCGAGATGGCCGAGCCCGAGCTGACCGAAGCGATTGTCTCCCCAGCACGAGATCGCGCCGCCGCACAATGCGCACGCGTGCTCGTGACCGACCGCGATCGCCGTGCAGCTCGTGAGGCCCGGCACCGCAGCGGGCGAAAGCGCGGTGCCGATGATGCTCGCTTGGCCGCGATCGCTTTGTCCCCAGCACTCGACACTGCCGCCGGTGATGCCGCACACCGTCGGCGAATATGTGTTCGTCGCGATCGCGGAGTACGTGCGGCCGAGCGACGTCAGCGTCGCGAACGGTGTGATCGTGCCGTTGCCGTACTCGCCGACGGAGTTGTCGCCGAGACACGACAGCGTGCCCGTCGCATCGAGCACGCAATCGAACGTGACGCCGGCGGTCGTGCTGCCGAGGGCAAAGCCGAGCGCGCCGTTGAGCGCGCTGATCGGTGTCGGGCCGTTGCGCTGCTGCAGCACGAAGCCCCAGCACGCGGTGAGATCCGACGTGCCACTGCGATAGATGGCACACTGCCCGAAGCGACCCGTTTGATAGAGTCCCGTCCACGGCGCGCCGCCGGGACCTTGGATGTCGCGCTCGCGCGGCGGCGGTGGCGTCGTGCCGACGAGCTGGCCGTTGCGGCTGTCACCCCAGCACGTGATCGCGGGCGCGTGGAGCGCGCACGTGTGGTACGCGCCGACTGCGATATCGGTTGCTGTCGGCGCGAAGAAATTGAGCTGTTTTGGTTTTGCGAGATCGCAGTCGAGGCTCGGCACACACGCTTTCATCGGATTGCCTGCGAGCACGCCTGTCGTCGCGCCAAATTCCGTCGAGCCCCAGCACCACACGGCGCCGTTTTCGATGCCGCAGCCGTGCGAGAGCCCGACTTGCAGATCGCTGAAGCGATGCTCGCCGGCGATTGCTGTCGGCGCGAGCTCCATCGTCGCAGCGCCGATCGCGAGCTGGCCGTAGCGATTATCGCCCCAGCACAAGACATCGGTGCCGACGACAACACAGCCAAGCGTCAAATCCTCGGCGTCGCTGCCGCTCTGATAGTTTTCGGACCAGCCAAGCGAGATCTTGTTCGCGCCCGCCGTTCCCGTCACCGCTGCGAACACGCGATCGGCGGCGGACTGCGTCCAAAACCCGTTGCCGAGGCCGCCGTTTGTCGTCGTTCCCCAGCACACGGCTTCGTTGTTGCGCAGCCCGCAGAATGCATGCTGCGTCGCTGCGATCGCACTCCAGCCCGTCGATGCGCTGGCGCGCGTCGGCGTCGGTGTGCCGAGCTGACCAAACATCGTCTCGCCGAGCTCGTTGTTCGAGTTGCTGCCCCAGCACCAGACTTGACCGCTCGCGATCGCACACGATGCCTGCTCGCTCACCGCGATTGCGCTTGCGATGATCGGCTGACCGCCGGCGTCGAGCACTTGCAGCGGCGTGACTTGCGGCGCGGTGGCACCCGGGCCGATCTGGCCATTGTCATCGTTGCCCCAGCAGTACACGCCGCCTGTTTCCGAGCTCGCGCACGTGTGGATGCTGCCCGTCGACACCGCGATCCAATCATCGACCGCTGCCGCGACCGGCGTCGGCGTCGCATCGACGCGCGTGCCATCGCCGACCTGGCCGTTGCCGTTCTCGCCCCAGCACCACATCTTGCGATCGCCGATCGCGCACGTGTGTTTCGAGCCGGCAGACACTGATGTCCACGCGCTCGGACCATTGGGTACCGTGATCTCGAACGGCCGCGTGATGTCTTGGCCAACGCGGCCGTCGTCGACCTGGCCGCGGTCGTTCGCGCCCCAGCAGTAGAGGTGCCCATCGGCGATCCCGCAGACGTGCTCGCCGCCCGCGTCGACCGCTTCCCAGTGATGTTCCGTGTCGGTGCGCGTCGCGCGCGGATATGCGATTTGATCGGCCTCCGAGATTTGATGGTGGCGGTTTTCGCCCCAACACCACAGCGAAGAGTTCGTATCGATCGCGCACGCGAAGCCGGTCCCCGCGGCGACCTGCGCGAACGTCGGCTTGCACACCTGATCGCTGCCGGGCTCGACGCAAAAGCCGCTCTCGCACACGAGCTCCCCCGGGCACGACTCCGCACCCGTGCCAGAGCACTGGATCGTGCACGAATCGTTTTGCTGCGGCGCTCGATAGCACGACAGCAAAGCCGTGATGAACACGGCCACCAACCGCATCGCACACATTGTAGCCTTCGTTGCTACCTCCAGAACAGAATCAGCGCGCTCTGGCCTTCAGGGTAGCTGAGTTAGAATACAAACACGTGGCCGATACTCCTGAAGATGGGGTGCGCCAAGTGGGTGCGAGCTCGGTTGGTGGCTCCGGGCGCGCGTCTTCTGCGTTCGATATGAATGCAGATGACGACGAGCCAACGAGCGTCACGCCAACGCCGCTGCCGCCAAACGATCCGATGGCGCGGCCATCACTCAAGCGCCGGATCACGCGCCCGAGCTTCATGGTCGAGCTCAAGGAGGGCAGCCCGGTCGGCGAATACGAGATCCAAGATCAGATCGGCGAAGGAGCGATGGGCACTGTGTATTCGGCAGTGCATCCGGTGATCGGCAAGCGTGTCGCGATCAAAGTGCTCAAGCCGGAGCTGTGCGCGAACCAAGGCACGATCGATCGCTTCGTGCACGAAGCGCAAGCGGTGAATCAAATCGGTCATCCGAACATCGTCGACGTGTTCTCGCTCGGCGAATTGCCCGACGGTCGCGCGTACATGGTGATGGAGTGGTTGCGCGGCGAGGATCTCAAGTCGAAGCTCGCGCGCGGCCCGGTCAGCGTCCCCGATGCGTGCGACATTCTCGACGGCATCGCGCGCGCACTCGAGGCCGCTCACGCCAAGCAGATCGTTCATCGCGATCTCAAGCCCGACAACGTGTTCCTCCATCAGGTCGATAACGGCCCGATGATGGTCAAGCTTCTCGACTTCGGGATCGCGAAGCTCGTGCGCGTGTCGCCGGGCACGGAGAAGACCCAAACCGGCAACATGCTCGGCACGCCGCGCTACATCTCGCCGGAACAAGCGCGCGGCGTGCAGGTCGATTATCGCTCCGACATCTACTCGCTCGGCGTGATGGCCTACGAGATGCTCGCCGGGCGGCCGCCGTTCAAGGGCGAGACCGCGATGGATATCGTCGTCCAGCACCTCAACGAGCCGGCGCCGGCGCTCGGGCAATTCACAAAGGTGCCGAAGTCGCTCGAGCAGTGCGTGATGGCGATGCTCGAAAAGGATCCGGCGCTGCGGCCAACGCTCGACGAGGTTCGCGCGATCCTCCTCGATCCGACGCGCCGGTTGACGCCGATGCCGACGCGCATGACACCGGCGGCGCTCAAGCGTCCGACGCGATGGCCGTACGTGCTGCTCGCGCTCGTCGCAGCTGGCGGACTCGGCGTGCTGTCGTGGAAGCTCGTCGCGGATCGCGCGAAGGAATCGAAGCCGGCGCCGGTCGCGATCCCGACGGAAGCGCCGACGCCAGCGGTTCCGACACCGACGCCGCCAGCGCCGGCGGGCAGCGATGTTGCTCCGGCGTCGACGGTGGGCACGCTCGTCGTCAGCGTGAGCGGATCGAAAGATGCGGTGATCGCCGTCGACGGCGAAGAGAAAGCGCGCGGAGCGTCGCTCAAGGTCGAGCTCGAAGCGGGCGACCATGAGCTGACGGTGAAACCGCCGGGCCGACCGCCGATCACGCAGACGATTGCGGTCAACGCGGGCGAGAGCAACTCGTTCACGATCGTCGTGCCGCCGATGTCGACGGCCTCGCGTCCGCCGCCGCGAACGGCGAAGAAAGACGTCAAGGTCGAGCCCAAGCAGACCGAGTCGAAGATGAGTAAAGACGACGAGCTCCTGGCACCCAAGAGGCACAAATGAAAGCGTTGATCCTAATCGTCGCGCTCACGGGTGTCGCTGTGGCGGCGCCGGATCCGGCGGTGGTCGCAAAGGCCGACGCGCTCTTCGTCAAAGGCCAAGCGAGCTACAACGAGGGCAAATATCAGGCGGCGATCGCGCAGTTCAAGCAGGCCTACGAGCTCGTCAAGGATGCGGTCTATCTGTTCAACATCGCGCAGAGCTATCGCAAGGTCGGCGATTGCTCGGCCGCGTACGACTACTACACGCAATATCTCGAGGCGGCGCCGAACGCGGAGAACAAGGACAAGGTCAAGCAGTGGCTGACCGAGCTAAAGCCCTGCGTCGACCAGCGGCAGAAGGAACAAGAGGAAGCGGCGCGCAAGGCGCAGGTTGAGGCGGAGCGCAAGCAGCGGGACACCGCGCCCACGCTCGAAGAACAGCGCGATCACGGCAAGCCCTATCGCATCGCGGGCATCGCGCTTGGCGGCGTCGGCATCGTGGGGCTTGGCATCGGCATCGGGTTTGGGATCCGCGGCGCGAGTCTCAAAAGCGAGGTCGCCGACAAGTGCAACATGTCGTGCGTCTGGGACTCGATGGAGATTCAAGATCTGCATCAGGCGGGTCAGCGCGCGAACACGCTGTCCTGGATCGGTTACGTCGGCGGCGGGGTGGCGCTCGCGGGTGGCGTCGCGCTGTACTGGTATGGGCGTAGCCGCGTCGAGACGGTGACCGTGGCACCGACGGCGGGCGGCGCGACGGTTAGTGCGCAGCTGCACTTCTAATCCGCTATTCTCACGGCGCGATGCCGAGCGATGGCGAGCGAAGCGAGGACGAGCTCGCAGTCACGGCGACGGCACCTGGTCATAAGGAGCCGGCACCGGCGCTTGGCGCCACGCTCGGTCGCTATCGGCTCGAGCGCGAGCTCGGCGCCGGCGGCATGGGCGTCGTCCATGCGGCATTCGATCCGGATCTCGAGCGCCGCGTCGCGCTCAAGGTGTTGCGCACGACCGACGTCGGGGGCGAAGCGCGCCAGCGTCTGCTCCGCGAAGCGCGTGCGCTCGCGCGGCTAACGCATCCAAACGTCGTCACCGTGCACGAGGTCGGCTCGGCGAGCGGTCGTGACTTCGTCGCGATGGAGCTGATCGAAGGCGAGACGCTCGCCGATTGGTTGCGCAGCGCGCCTCGCAGTCCCGACGAGATCCTCGGCGCGTACATCGCAGCGGGGCGCGGGCTCGCGGCCGCGCATGCAGCAGGTCTCGTGCATCGCGATTTCAAACCGCACAACGTGCTGCGGCGCAAAGACGGGCGCATCGTCGTCACGGATTTCGGGCTCGCGCGCGGCGTCGAAATGGCGGTCGAGCTCGAAGCCACGCTGCGGCTGCGCGATGGCAAAGTCGATGACAACACACCGAGCCCACTGACCGGGCTCACGCAAACCGGCTCGGTGCTCGGCACGCCGGCGTATATGGCGCCCGAGCAGTGGAGCGGTGGAACGATCGGGCCGGCCGCGGATCAGTTCGCGTTCTGCGTCGCGCTGTGGGAGGCGCTCGCCGGCGAGCGGCCGTATCGCGGCGATACGCTCGACGCGCTCAAAGAGGAAGTTCATCGCGGCCCGGCGCAGCTCGATGCATCGAAGCTGCCGCGTCGCGTGCGCGCGCCGTTGCTTCGCGGGCTCGATCCGGATCCGAAGAAGCGGTGGCCGAGCATGGACGCGTTGCTCGCCGCGATCGGTCGCCCCGAGCGCAAGCGCCGCGGGATCGCATTAATGCTCGCGAGCGGTGCCGTGGTCGCGAGCGCGATCGGCTACGCGGTCGTGACCCACGAGGATGAAAGTTCCGTCGCGCAGTGCGAAGTGCCTGCGCTCGATGCGGCGACGGTTTGGTCGCCGGCGGTGCGCGGCCACGTCGCGCCCGAGCTCGCGGGCCTGTTCGACACGCATATCGGCAAGTGGAAGGCAGTACGCGCGCAGGCGTGCTCGACACCGAGTGCGACGCGCGCGCGCCGGTTGCCGTGCCTCGACGGCGTGCTCGCGCGGCTCGATGCCGTTCGCAAATCCACGGCCCACGCGAAGGCGACGATCGACGACGTGAGCTCGCAGCTGATCGATCCATCGGTGTGCGCGGTTGCCGATCCGCCGCGACTGCCGACGAAGCTGTCGGAGGCCGCGGTCGACGGTTTCGAGCTCGCGCATCATCGCGAGCCGGCGGAAAAGCTGCCCGACAGCGCGTTCACCGCGGCGCTCGCGAAGGCGAAAGACGATGCGTGCGCGCGCTCTCTCATTCACCTCGCGCGGGCCCACAGTAACGACGGCCCGGAGGCGCGCGATGCCGCGGAAGAAGCGGTGCAGGCCGCCGACGCATGCGGCGACGATCGCACGCGGGCCGAAGCGCTCCTCGAGCAAGTCGGCAGCGACATCACGTTTTGGATGCCGAAGGTGCCGAAGCTGCTCGCGACTGCCGAGAGCGCGATCCAAAAGGTCTCCGAGCCGGAGCTCGTCGCGCGCCTGCTCCTGACCAAGGCGGCGATCGCGGAGATCGGTGGCCAGTTCGACGAGCAGCGCAAGCTCGCCGAGGCTGCGCTCGCGCTCTACGGCGAAACGCGCCCGCGCGGTCGGCTGCGCGCCGCGCTTACCAAGATCCGCGCGCTGCTGAATCGACGCAACCCGGGCGATTTCGAAGCATCGCGCGTCGAGATCGCGCGCTGGCGCAAGGAAGCCGAGCGCATGTCTGCAACTCGCGTCCTCACCGCGCTCGACGTGCAGGACTCTCTTGCGCTGTGGTCGCTCGGCGATATCGAAGCCGCGCACGCGCGCTACCCCGATCTGCGCAAGCGCCTCGAAGCGCAGCGCACGGAACCGCCAGCGGAAGGCGAGACAATCAGCGGCATGGTCGTCGACCGTGCAGGCAAACCCGTCGCCGGTGCGACGGTCGCCGCGAACACGGCGCTCATCGCCGATTCGATCAGCATCGAGGTGCCGTTTAGCGAGAATCACCACTATGCGACGACCGACGCAGGTGGTCGCTTTACGCTCGAGCACGTACCGCTGCAGTCGATTATCGTCGCGCAGCTCGGCGCCGCGCGTTCGCACGTCCGTCCGGCGAAGACCGGTGACAAGCTCGTGCTCGAACCGACCACGAAAGTCGCGGGCCGCGTCACCGAGCGTGGCGATCAGTTCGCGTTCGCGATCTCCGGCGAAAAGAATGCGTCGTCGATGTACCAAATGATCGCGCCGATCCGTCCCGATGGCACGTTCGAGCTCAAGGGCGTGCCCGTCGGCAAGCTCCGCGTCGGTTCCTTCGCGCGCGCCGGTCTGGGAGCACAATCGATCGCCATGCAGAACCTCACCGTCGGTGCCGACGGCGCATCGAACATCGAGATCAAGCCGCGCACAACGCGCAAGCTCTCCGTCGTCGTACGCAGCGCCGCGCAGGTGCCGCTCACGGGTGCCAATGTATTCGTCGCGGCAGGTACGGTCGTGATCAAGAGCGTGAAGGACCTCGAACGCGTGTTGCAGTCGCACGGCGTTGCCGTGGAGCAAGCGCGCTCTCTCACCGGCGACGCGCCGCAGGAGTTGCGCCTCAAGGCCGGCGATCTCGTCGCGACGTTCACGACCGCGCCAAGCGGTGCCGCGACCGCGTGCGCCCTCGGCTTCACCGGCGAGCTCACCGACAAGTTCTTCGAGACGCTCGAGCAGCATCGCGACGAAGTCGAGGTGCGCTGCACGCCCGTCGCGGCCGATGCCAAGGTCGTCACCGTCGAAGTGCCGCCGATGAAGCGCTTCGATTAACGCAGGTCGGCGCCGTCGAGGATCTTGTCGTGCTCGGGCGCTTCGCCGATCCGGATCAAGGCCGAGGCGAGGACGTCGGGCGTCGTCGAGCGATAGCGGGCGCGCAGCTGCTTGCCGCCGAATACGCCCGCGACCGCGAGGAGGCCATCGCCGACGACGGCGGCCGTGCGCTCGGCGAGGCGACCCTCGTCGCGCTCGCCGGTGATGAACGATGGACGCGCGATCACCCACGGCAGGCCCGATGTCTTGATCGCGTCTTCGGCTTTGCCACGCGCGCGCATGTACGGCGAGCGCGCGCTCGCGTCGGCGCCGACCGACGATAGATAGACGAGGCGTGGCTGGACCTCGCTGCCGCGCGCGGCATCGACGGCGATCTTCGTGAGCCCGAGGTCGACCGCCTCGTAAATATCGCCCTGCACGTTGTCGGACTTCGCCTTGCTGCGCGTCGTGCCGATACAGATGTAGATCTGCGCGGGCTTGAGCTCGCGCCAGCGCGCGGCGAGCGCGAGTGCGTCCCACGGCGTGGTGTCGACCTCCGCGCCGAGCTCGGCAAACTTCGCGCGCCACTCGGCGACCTTGCTCGAATCCGGTCGCACGTGCGCGATCGTCTTCGTGCCGCGCACGCACAGCTGCCGCACGACCTCGCGGCCGACAAATCCCGTCGCGCCTAGGACGAACGCGCTCACAGCTTTGCGAGCGCCGCCTGCATGCGTGCCTTGAGAGGCTCGACGACGGTCGGGTCTTTGATGTTGATGATCGGCTCGGTGTCGTACTGCTCGTAGAACACCGAATCTTTGACATCGGCGGGCACGCCGAGCGCTTCGCGAATGCGCTTGAAGTCGGGCACGAACGCGCGATCGATGAGTGGAATGATCGTGCCGGTGATCGTGCCGGTGAGACCGCAGATGAAGATCGCGACGTTCTTCGGCGTAAATCCACCCTCGGGCAGGCCGAGGCGCTGCTCGAAATCGGTCAGTCGCGTCGGGTCGAAGAACGCCTCGACACGCCCGGTGTCACCCTTCCAGTCGGGCGCCTCTTTGGGCCTGCTCACCGTGCCCCAGTACTTGAGCTTGTTGCGCTCGACCATGCCGAGCAGCTCGTCGCGATAGCCGAGGTCCGCGGGATACGAAGCACCGTGCAGCAGCACCCACTTCGACAGATCGGCGTCGGCATTGCGGCGCAGCTCGCTGCGCAGCATCGAGACGAATGGTGCCGAGCCCGTGCCGGCGGCGACCATCACGCGATACCGCGGATCGTCGGGCCCGATCGTATCCTTGATCGTGAACACGCCGGCCGCAACCGCGCGCATGTACATGCGGTCGCCGGTCTTGAGCTTCCACAACAGGTGCGTCAGCGGATTCTCTGACTCGGGCTTCGCGACCCAGCGGATGTAAAACTCGACGGGGCCATCGTCTTCGGGCGCAGATGCGATCGACATCGACCGCCGCACCGAGCCGAGCTCCGGCTTCTCGGCGTTGTTGAGCCCGAGCACGCAATACTGCCCAGGCACAAACCACAGTCGCTCCGCTGGCATCTGATCGGGCGTGACCCGAAACAGCGAAAGCGCGTCGGTAATATCGACGCGCTCCGTGAGCGTCGCGTTGTACACCAATGGTTTTGCCATCGCCCGCGACGCTAACACGCCACAGGCGACGACGTCAGCTAGGCGACGACGTCAGCTGGCCGGACGCGCGACGCGCGGCGCGTCGTCGAGGGCATCCCAGGCGGCATCGCGGGCCGCATCGACGCGCTTCATCGCGTCGCGGACCGCGTCGTGACGAGCTGTCCACTGCGCCGCGTCGACGCGGATCAGCGCCTCGATCTGGTTACGCGCTTCGTCGAGACGGAGCTGGAACACAGATAGCTTTTCGCTGACCTTGGCGCGGCCATCGTCGGTCAGCGCGAAATTCTGAGCCATTGTCGAGATCAGATTCGGCTGCGTCGCGATCACCGCGAGCTCGGCGCGAAGCGCGTTGACACGCGCCATGCGACGAAACTCGAACTCCGAGTTCGCCTTCGCGAGCTCGGCGCCTTCCTTCGCGATCGACTTCGACTCGTCGAGCATGTCCTTCTTCTGCTCGGCGATCTCTTTGCGCTCGTCGTTGAGCGCCGCTTGTGCCTTATCCAGATCTTTGCGCTGCGCTTGTACGTTCTTCGCGGCGTTATCCGCTTTGCGGGCGGATTCGGACTTGCAGCCGCCAAATGCGAGCAAAACAGCAGTTAGGCCAACTAGGGTTTTCATTATCGTTCTCCTCGAGTGGTTTGCGCTTTATCAGCAGTGACCACGAGTGCGGCGTAGCCGGCGGCCTTCCATTCGAGATCGAGGACCTTCGGCGAACGCCGCATCCACTCTCCCGTGGCGGGATCGATCGTGATCACCGTGCCGTCTTTCGACTGCATGGCGATCGCGACTTCATAGTGGCTGCGGTTGCGATTTTGATCGTGCGGCAAGATCAGACCGAGCAGCACGGGACGCCCGTTGGCGAGCTCGTGTTCGAGATCTTTTCTCGTCGCGGTGATCGCAAATGCTTCGAGCCCGCGTTCGCGCGCGAGGTCGCGCAACGCACCGAGCTTGATGCCGTGATTACCGGGTGGTTGTCGATGCGCTAGGTCGTCGACCGTCCAATGGCGCCCCCAGGCGCCGGCGACCATTGCAAGCGCAGCGAGTCCACAATCCGACATCTGCTTTTGAACCACGACCGGCGTTGGTGCGGCGCGCAGCCAACCATCATCGAGCTGCGTTGGTTGCACGGAGCGCGCACCGCCCGCGTAAGGGACGGTGCATGCCGTGAGCAATCCAACGAGCGCGAGGATCCGCATCGCGAGTTAGATCAGAATGAGGACCAAGAACAGCAGCACGAGGATCGCGCCGCCCGAGATCGCGACAACGACGAGGTCGCCGCCCTGAAAGTTGGCAGCCTTTTGATCCTTCTGCTCGCGCTGCGCGTAATTTGTCGCATCCGACTGACTCGGCGTCGGCGTCGGCGTCTGGGTCTTTACCGTCTCGACCACAGCGGCAGGCTCGGCGAGCGCAACCGCCGGCGCGCCGATGGCGAGCGACGTGGCGAGAGCAAGGTTACGGAGCAACATGGGTTCCCTCCAACAAGTGCCTGGAGGTTGTGCAAGCGACTCGCCAGATGCCCGATGCGTGCGCCAAGGCGCGCTGTGGCAGCTCAGCGCGGCTTCGTCGCGAGCAGGGCCTTGAACTCGTGAGGGACGAGTCCCATCAGACGATCCTCGATCCGGTCGAAGCGAAGATCGCCGACCGTCGATAGGTCGAGCTTACCGGCGACGGTGTGCTCGAGAAGCTCGCGCGTATAGCCAATCTTCGTCAGGTCGACGCCGGCATCGCTCGCCAGCGCACGCAGCGCGCGAAAGTGGCTGCGCGTCGTTGCGAGGCCTTGTTGCGCGCGATCGACATCGAGCAAATCGATCACGAACTCGACGGTCGCCTCGAGGCTCTCGCCGCGCGCGACTTGCTGCAGATGCCCGAAGTGCGTCGATAGCTCGGGGTGATCGAGCTGCGTCGAGAGCCGCGGCCACGCGCCGGTGTCGCCAAACTCGGTGACGACGGCAAAGCCACCGGGCGCGAGCCAGCGCGCGATGCGCGCTACGAGCTCGAACGCGCCCGTTTGTAAGTAGAATTCGAGTGGCGCGTCGTCGAGGTTGACGGCACCGGCGAGCTCGCTGACGGCTTTGACCTTCACCGGATCGGCGGTGCCGGTGCCGCTCGGATCGAGGCCGATGTCTTCGCGCACGAGCTGCTTTGCCGGCAGATCGCCGACCATCTCGTTGCACAGCACGAGATCGAATTGCTCGTCGAGCGCGACCGCGAGCGCATCGCCTTCGATCCAGCGCGCATCGGTGCCGAGTCGCTCGCGTTGCGCGGCGACGAGCGTCGGTGCGAGCTCGATGATCGTGTAGTCGACCGTGCGCCCGGCATCGCGCAGTCGTGCGATCGCGTCACGCGCGACATAGCCGAGGCCCGCACCGATCTCGAGCACGCGCACGCGACCTTGCGGCACGACGTTGCGCGCGAGCAGCGCATCGACGAGCGCCTGGCCGTACGTGCGATTCGCGAGCGCCGGGTGCGGCACGCGGAACAGATGCGAGAGCGTCGTCTCCTGGTGATCGAACTGCTCGTTCGCATCGCTGATCTGAGTTTGGTAATACGCGGTGAGCGAGGGCGCCGGCGGCACGGGTGTGCCGGGCGTCCACCGCGAATACGGCATCGTCGATGCTAGGTACGCGGGCGCGAGCGCCGGGCGCTTCGCATACATCGACCACGGCATCATCGAGAGCTTGAGCGCTTGCACGTCGCTGTGCGTGAGCCGACGCACGAGACTGAGCAGCTTGTCGTTGTCGTAATGGTGACGCATCTCGATGAGCCGCTTCTCGCCGGCGAACGCGTCCCAGATCGTCGTCTCTTCGGGATCGAGAAAGATCTGCTGCACCGGCTTGTCGCCCCACGCGGTCCACAGCGTCAGCCGATCATCGCGGCGCTGCCAGATGTTCCACTTGCCCTTGATCGGGACGAACGCCCACAGCGCATCGATTTCGTCTTCGCTCGGATCGACGAGCACCGCGTGTGAGGAGAGCACATCGATGAACTGCCGCGGATCGGCATCGCCGAAGCGGCCCTGGTATGCAGCGATCGTCGCTTCGGTATCGACCCCGTCGGCAAACGCCTCGATCATCGCGGCGATGTCGGGGCTCATCTCCATGAGGTAGCCGTAAAGATCGTGAAACAAATAGACCGCGCCCATGTGCGCGAACCACGACAAGTGACTCGAGCGCCGCAGCCGTGCCGGCGGAGATTGCATGCCCGTTCGTACCATCAAGAGCGTATGCTCGCGCGCCGATGGCGTACTTGTTCGAGACCGAGGAGCACGCAGCGATCCGCGCCACCGTGCGCAAGTTCGCCCAGAGTCAAATCGCTCCGCACGGCGCGCAGTGGGAGGAAGACGAGGAGTTTCCCATCGAGCTCTATCGCGCCGCCGCAGTCGCCGGCATCACCGGCATCGGCTATCCCGAAGCGATGGGCGGCGAGGGCGGCGACCTCGGCCACGTGCTCGTCGCGTGCGATGAGATGATCATCGCCGGTCGCTCGGTTGGCACCGTCGTTGGGCTTGGCACGCACGGCATCGCGCTGCCGCCGATCGTGCGCTTCGGCACGCCGCAGCAGCAGCAGCGCTTCGTCACACCGTGTCTGCGCGAGGGCAAGATCTCGGCGCTCGCGATCACCGAGCCCGGTGGTGGCAGCGACGTCGCGTCGCTGCGCACGCGCGCCGTGCGCGATGGCGATCATTATGTGATCAGCGGCGCGAAGACGTTCATCACCTCCGGCACGCGCGCTGATTTCGTGACGACGGCAGTGCGCACCGGCGGCGAAGGCCACGCCGGCATCTCGCTCGTCGTGATCGAAAAGGGCACGCCCGGCTTCGAGGTGTCCAAGAAGCTGAAGAAGACGGGCTGGTGGGCGAGCGACACCGCGGAGCTTCACTTCGACGGCTGCCGCGTGCCGGTTGCAAATCGAATCGGCCCCGAACACGGCGCGTTTCCGATGATCATGATGAACTTCACTGCCGAGCGGCTGATGCTCGCGGGCCAATGCGTCGCGATCGCGGAGCTCGCGTATCGCGAGTCGATCGAATACGCGCGCTCGCGCCAGGCATTTGGCAAACCGCTCAGCGGGTTTCAGGTCACGCGACACAAGCTCGCCGACATGGCGAGCCGCATCGCCGCCGCGCGCTCACTCACCGGTGAAGTCTGCGTGCGTGCGTTGCGCGGGCAGGAGATGGAAGCCGCCGGGCTCGCCGCGAAGGCAAAGAACGTCGCGACCGATATGTGCAGCTTCGTCTGCGATCACGCCGTGCAGATTCACGGCGGCTACGGCTACATGCGCGAGACGCTCGTCGAGCGCCTCTATCGCGATGCGCGGCTGTATCCGATCGGCGGCGGCACGCGCGAGATCATGAATGAGGTCATCGCGAAGACGGAGGGATACTAATGAAAGGCCTCCGCGCGATACCAGCGCCGCTCCAGCTCGCGTTCCTCGTGTCGTTCGCCGAGATCATCGCGTATGCGGTGTTCTATGCGACCGTCGACCAGCCCTGGGGCGCGCCGCGCTTCGAGCTCACGATGCGCGGCCTCACGCTTGCGACCGAGGTATGTGCGCTCGCCGGAATGATCGAGCTATCGCGTCGCCTTACGGGCATTGCCGCCGCGGGCGCTACGGTCGCGCTCGTCGGTTATGCATTGGAGCTCGCCGCCGACGTCGGTTGGACTTTCGCGATGTTCAACACGAAGCTGTGGGAGCACGAGTGGATCTTCACCGCGAACCAGTGGGCGTGGTGGATCGGCTCGACGGTGCTGCTCGTCGGCATTGCGATCGCAGCGTGGGAGCAAATCGCCGTCGCGATCGTGACGCTCGTGATCGGCCTGCTCATCTACCCGCCACCGATCCTGGGCAAGCTGCTCTACAGCTGGATGCCAGATGGCAAGACCGGCATCGTCATGCAGTACGCGATGATGGCGGCGCGGCTCGCGCTGATGGTCCTCGCAGTCTCGACGTTTGCGCGGCGCGATCACGTAACCGATCGACGTCTCGCTGCGCAGGGACTGCGGGGCTGCGCGAGCGCGCTCTGGATGCGCATCATCGCGGCCTGTGGCGTCGTGCTGATCACCGCGATGGCGGCCGGCGGCGCAAGACGCGGCGAAGGCGCGGTGGAATTCCTCAAGCTCGCGACGATGGCAGGCGCGGCGATCAACATCGCGGCGCTCGTGTGGTTCGCGACCGGCGCGCTGCGCGCCGCCGCATCGCGCGTCGCCGAGCTCAATCGCTACATGCTCGTGCTCGCGGGCGGCGCGTCGCTGTGGGGCGCGGGTGTCGTGCTCGGCCAGCTGCCGCAGCTCTATCACATGCTGTACAAGCCGGATGATGTCCTCGGCCGCGGCTCGCACGAGACCGTCGAAGCGCTCAAGCTTGCGATGCCGCTCGTCGTCATGCTCGGCGTCGCGATCCTCGCGCTCGTGATCGGTTCGTTCGCGGCGCTGCGGCGCGCGGAGGAGCTTCGGGTGCAGGCGCAAACGCGGGGCATCATCTTCGTCGCGCTGCTGCTGTTCAGCCTCGGTATTCAGGTGTGGGTGCTGCCGAAGTCCGAATCGCTCGGTTCGTTCGCGTTCACATCGCTGCTCGCCGCGTTCGCAGCGCTCGTCGGCACGATCGTGATCGCGAAGCTCTGCATGCTCGCCGCCGACGAGCTCGAAAAAGAACCCGGCCTGCCGGCGGCGACGCTCATCAGCGACGGGACTTGAACCGCACGTGGATGTGATCGGCGTGATTCGGCCAGTGCCGGATGATGCCCTCTGGTGCATCCTGCCCGCGCGGGTACTGAAATAGCTGCGCGAGGTCGGCCTCCGGTGTGCCGCGCGCTTCGGCCCAGCGATACAGCCGCCGTTGCACGTCGTAATCGAGGAACATGATCGCCACGCCGTCTTCGAGCTCGGTCGATCGCGCGAACGCGGTGATCAGCGCCCACGTCGCTTCGAGATCGAGTGCTCCATCCGCGGGCGCGAAGTGCTCGGGATAACCGTCGGGGACGCGCTTGTAATAGAAGCCGATGTCGACATCGAGCCCGGTCCGATGCGAGAGATGCGACGCGAGCTTGCCGCCGTGCTCGGCCGAGATGTCGCCGATCGCGAGCGTGTGGACATCGGGATAGAGCGCGCGGACTTCGCCGATCGCGTGCTTGAGATGATCGACGACGTGCGCCGCGCCGAATGCGTGTTCCGGGCGCCGGATCAGATAGCCATCGCCGCGTGCGAGCGGCTTGCCGACCCACGTCGCGCCGTCGATCACGGCGAGTGCTGCGCGCGCTCGGTCGTCGAGCGAGCGCGACTTCGCGCGCGTGCGCTTCGGAATCTCGATCACCGTGCCGGGCGCGAGCAGCGTCGTGTCGAGATGGTTCGCGCGCAGCAGCGCAGCGACGCTGCACGCGTACGCCTCCGCGACGTGCTGCAGCGTCTCGCCGCGCGCGATCACGTGGCGCTCGGCGCGCGCGGTCTGGGCGACCAGCAACAGGGCGAACGGAAAGCGCACGAAATAATTTTCGCCCGCCCGCCGCGGCGTCGCCAATTTGCTACCCGATGTCGGCGATCACGCTATCGAGGTCGGGCGGCGTCAGCCGCGAGTTCGTGCGCAGGCCCGCGACGAGCTCCTCCTTGCCGCCGCCGACGTTCTCGAGGTTCTCGACGACGCACTTGGGATGCAGGTAGCCGGCCCCGCGCGTGACCATCGCGCCGGTATCGATCTCGCGCTCGACAGCGACGCGCAGGCTGTCCTTCGCGATCGGCTGTTCGCATTGCATGCAACGCGCGCGGCCGGTCGGCGCTCTGTCGGCATACGGAAAGCCGCCGGGCTTCGCGCGGCCTTTCGCGAGCGAATCGGCCATGATCTTGTCGAGCTCAGCGCGGTTGTCGATCGTGCCGGAGTATTGGTCCATCGCGGCCTTGAGCTCGGCGGGCAGCTTCTCGGCGGCGCACGTCAAGTGGTGCCAGCGGATGCTCGGCGTGTCGCCGAACGCGTTGGGCGCTTCTTCACCGAAGCGCAGCTCACCTTTCGCGATCGCCTTCTTACATGTTCTGCAGCTTGCACGCCCGGATTTCGCTTCCTCGATCACGTTCGCCATGGCGGCGAACCTACTCCAACTCGGCTATGTTCGGCGCCCGTGGAACAGCCTTACCCGGTCATCGCGACGAAGATCGACGCGCGCTCACCCGAGTTTCGCGCCAATCACGAGGCCAACACCGCGGCCGTCGCGAAGCTCCGCGCCGCGCTTACCGAAGCGACTGTCGGCGGCGGCGAGAAGTACACGAGCCGGCACAAGGCCGCCGGCAAATTGTTGCCGCGCGAGCGCATCGAGCTGCTGCTCGATCGCGATTCGTATTTTCTCGAGCTGTGCCCGCTCGCCGGCAAGGACGTGCCCGGGCACACGCCGGGCGCGGCGTTCATCGGCGGCATCGGACGCGTGTCGGGCGTCGAGGTCGTGATCACGGCGAACGACTCCACGGTCAAGGGCGGCGCGATCAGCGAGATCAGCGCGGTCAAGTCGGGGCGACTCAACGATGTCGCCGAATCAAATCGCCTGCCGACGATCTCGTTGATCGAATCCGCCGGCGCCGATTTGCCGATGCAGTCGAAGATCTTCGTGCCCGGCGGTCGCGGGTTTCGCGATCTGACGCGCCGTTCGCAGCAGCGCATTCCATCGATCTGTCTCGTGTTCGGCAGCTCGACCGCGGGCGGCGCATACATCCCGGGCATGAGCGACTACGTCGTGATGGTCGAGAAGCAGGCGCAGGTCTATCTCGCCGGCCCGCCGCTCGTGAAGATGGCGACCGGCGAAGACACGACGCACGAAGAGCTCGGCGGCGCGGAGATGCACTCGCGCATCTCGGGCGTATCGGATTACCTCGCGCGTGACGAGCGCGATGCGATTCGCATCGGCCGCGAGATCGTCGCGCACCTCAACTGGCGCAAGGCGGGCGCAGCGCTGCCGCGCGCGATCGAGCCGCCGCGCTACGCGGCCGAGGAGCTGCTCGGCATCGCATCACCCGACATCAAGGTCCCATTCGATTCACGCGAGGTGATCGCGCGCATCGTCGATGGCTCGCGATTCTCGGAATTCAAGCCGATGTACGGCACCACGCTGATCTGCGGCTGGGCGCATCTGCACGGCTATCCGATCGGCATCCTCGCGAACAACGGGATCCTGTTCTCGGAGTCGGCGCAAAAGGGCGCGCAGTTCATCGAGCTGTGCAATCAGAGCGACGTGCCGCTCTTGTTCTTGCAGAACATCACCGGCTTCATGGTTGGTCGCTCGTACGAGCAGGAAGGCATCATCAAGCACGGCGCGAAGCTCATCAACGCGGTGTCGAACTCGACGGTGCCGGCGATCACGATCATGACAGGCGCGAGCTACGGCGCCGGCAACTACGCGATGTCGGGGCGCGCGTACGCGCCGCGGTTTTTGTTCACGTGGCCAAATCATCGCATCGCGGTGATGGGCGGCAAACAGCTCGCGGGCGTGCTCGAGATCATTCAGCGCGAAGGCGCGGCGAAGCGCGGCGAGCAAGTCGATGAGCAAAAGCTCGGCGTCGCGAAGGCGATGACCGAAGCGATGATCGAAAAAGAGAGCGATCCTTATTTTGCGACGGCGCGCCTGTGGGACGACGGCATCATCGATCCGCGCGAGACGCGCACCGTCGTCGCGATCGCGCTATCCGCGGCGTATTCGGCGCCCGTGCGTGGCACGACGAGCTGGGGCGTGTTTCGGCACTGATGCGCGGCCCCCGGCTACTATTCGTGATCGCCATGGCCATCGCCACGATGTGCGCGGCGATCATGTTTGCGACGCACGAGCCGACGCTCGTCGTGCGATGGACCGCGCGCACATCGCTGCTGCTGTTCGTGCTCGCGTATGTCGCGCGGCCGGCGACGGCGCTGTGGCCGAGCAGCACCACGAAGTGGCTGCTGCGCGAGCGCAAGTGGATCGGCGATGGCTTCGCGGTCTCGCACCTCGCGCATCTGGCGGGTATCGTCGCGCTCGCGGCGCCCGATGTCGGCGGCTTCGCGCGCAAGCAGGATCCATCGCTCGTCATCGCGCTCGCGATGTTCGCCGTCTTGTTCGCGATGGCGATCACGTCGATCGATCGCGTGCGCGCTGCGATGTCCAAACGCGCGTGGAATGCCCTCCACCGCACCGGCATGCATCTCGCGTGGTTCATCTTCACGGTGACGTACGCGGGCCGCCTCGCCCGCTCGCCCGTGTGGGGCCTGCCGCTTGCGGTGCTCGTCGGTATCGCGGCGGTGCGCTTCGCGGTGTGGCGCCGTTCGGCGAGGCGTCGTGTTAGCGTCACCGCGTGATCGATAAGGTCCTGGTCGCTAACCGCGGCGAGATCGCGCTGCGCGTGATGCGCACGTGCCGCGCGATGGGCATCGCGACGGTTGCCGTCTATTC
>Ga0070698_100001035_pt1 | contig 30602 bp, 25 predicted proteins | sample KBSK1502metaG_FD_65477 | JGI IMG/M metagenome (GOLD analysis project Ga0070698, IMG submission 65477) | Corn, switchgrass and miscanthus rhizosphere microbial communities from Kellogg Biological Station, Michigan, USA - KBS K1-50-2 metaG | ecosystem: Host-associated > Plants > Roots >...
GGCGCGGCAGATGGCGAGCTCGATCTCCGAAGCCGTCAAGCCGTTCGGCGCCGACACATACGAGGACGACAGCGGCGACGTCGAGAGCGTCTATTCGTTGGCGAAGCACGCGACCGACAAGGCCCATCGCGAGCGCCGCCCGGCATTCCTCAACATCAAGTGCTGCCGCTACCTCGAACATGTCGGCATCGGCACCGACTGGAACTGGGGCTATCGCGATCAGGCGGCCGTCGAGCGCGACTGGATCAGCCGCGATGCCGTGAAGATGCAACGCGCCAGGCTGGCAAGCCACCAAGTCAGCGAAAGCGCGATCGCCGCTATCGAAGAGGAAATCGACAAGGCGATCGCCACGAGCGTCAGGCGGGCTGCGGAAGCGCCGATCCCGGCGCCGGACCGGCTGCATGCAGGTGTGTTTTATGAGAAAGCTTGATTACAGCGGTGCCATCCGCGAGGCGATGACGCAGGAGATGGAGCGCGACCCGCGGGTCTTCGTCTACGGCATTGGCGTTCCCACCTGGTCCAAGATCTTCAACACCACGCGCGGCCTGGCCGAGAAATTCGGCAGCGAGCGCTGCTTCGACACGCCGATCTCGGAGGATGCGATGACCGGCTTCGGCCTCGGCGCCGCCATCCGCGGTCTGCGGCCGATCCATGTCCATATCCGCGTCGACTTCATGATTCTGGCGACCAACCAGCTCCTCAACATGGTGTCGAACTACACCTATTCGACGGGCGGCAAGCTCAAGGTGCCGCTGGTGGTGCGCGCCGTGATCGGCCGCGGCTGGGGGCAGGGGGCCCAGCACTCCAAGAGCCTGTTCTCGAACTTTACCCACATTCCCGGCCTCAAGGTCATCGCGCCGACCACGCCGTCCGACATGAAGGGCATGCTGACCGCGGCCATCCGCGACGACAATCCGGTGATCTGTTTCGAGCATCGCTGGCTCTATTGGGCCGAGGAAGACGTGCCCGAGGAGCCGTACGAGATCCCGCTCGGCGTCGGCCGCATCCTGCGGCCTGGCCGCGATGTCACCGTCGTCGGCCTGTCATGGATGAACGTCGAGGCGCGGCTCGCGGCGGACATCCTGCAAAAGCGCGGCGTCTCGCTCGAGATCATCGATCCGCGCACGCTGGCGCCGCTCGATGAGGATCTGATCGTCCAATCGGTCAAGCGGACCGGCCGCTGCATCATTGCCGACTGCGACTGGGTCGACAGCGGTTTCAGCGCCGAGCTGTCGGCGCGCATCAACGAAAAATGCTTCGGCATGCTCAAGGCGCCGGTCAAGCGCATCGGCTTTGCCCATACGCCGTGCCCGACGGTGCGCGAGCTCGAGAACGAGTTCTATCCCAACGCCAAGACCATCGTGCACGCGGTCGAGGACATGCTCGGGCTGGAAGCGGCCAATCTCGAGGGCGAGGATTTCTTCAGCCACGAACGGCGCTTCAGGGGTCCGTTCTAGATGGATTTGGGCCTTTCCGGAAAGTTCGCCCTGGTGACCGGCGGCAGTCACGGCATCGGGTTGGCATCGGCCCGCCAGCTCGCGGCAGAAGGCTGCAATGTCGCCATCTGCTCGCGCTCGCAGCAGCGTCTCGACGCAGCCATGGCGTCGCTGAAGGGCTACGGCGTGCGCCTTCTGGCCGTGACCGCCGATGTCCTGGAGGCGACCGACGCCGATCGGGTGATGGATGTCCTGGATCGCGAATGGGGCGAACTGCATATCCTGGTCAACAATGTCGGCGGCGGCGGACGGTGGGGCAAGGAGAGCGTGGAAGAGACCGAGCTCAGGGTGTGGAGCGAGGTCTATGAAAAGAATGCGATGGCGGCCGTGCGCTTCACTCGGCGCGCGCTGCCGCATATGCGCCGCAGCCAGTGGGGGCGGGTGGTGACCATCACTTCGATCTACGGCGGCAAGGAAGGCGGCGGCCGGCCGTGGTTCACCATGGCCAAGGCGGCCGAGACAGGCTTGATGAAGTCGCTCTCCGCCATGACCTACCTGGTGCGCGAAGGCATCACCTTCAATTCCGTGGCGCCGGGCGGCATCTACATACCCGGCACCGGCTTCGAGGACGAAAAGCGGCGCGATCCGGCGGCGTTCGCGCGCATGGTCGACGCGGAATACCCGCTGGGCCGGCTCGGAACGCCGGAGGAAGTGGCGGCCGTGGTGGTCTTCCTGTGCTCGGCTCAGGCAAGCCTGGTGAACGGCGCCAACATCACGGTCGATGGCGGCCAGAGCCGCAGTTTCTGAGCGGCATGATAGGCAATTGCCAGATCGCGCCGGCTCCGTTAGCAGTCGCCAGCCGTAGCCGCATACCGAGGGCCAACCGCCGGGGAGCGTCTGTCTGTGAAGGATGAAGCGATCTATCGCCGGCTGTTCCGGGCGGCGCTGCTGATCAGGCTGGTCGAGGAACGGATCATCGCGCTCTATCCGTCCGACAAGATCCAAAGCCCGGTGCATCTGTCGATCGGCCAGGAAGCCGTTGCGGTCGGGGTTTGCGACGCCCTGCGGCCCGACGACCTGGTTTTCGCGACCTATCGCTCGCACGGCTTCTATATCGCCAAGGGCGGGCGGCTGGACGCCATGTTCGCCGAGCTATACGGCCACAAAGGCGGCATTTCGGGCGGCAAGGCGGGGTCGATGCATCTTGCCGCACCCGAGGTCGGTCTCATGGGATCGTCGGCCGTCGTGGCCAGCACCATCCCGCACGCCGTTGGCGCCGCGCTCAGCTTCAAGCGGCGCGGCAGCCCGCGTCTTGCCGTGGCGGCATTCGGCGACGGCGCGACCGAGGAGGGCGTCTATCACGAGAGCCTGAACTTCGCGGCGCTGATGAAGGTGCCGGTGCTGTTCCTGTGCGAGGACAACGGTCTTGCCGTCCACAGCCATCGTCCGGCGCGCCAGACCTATCGCCTGGTCGAGCACGCCCAATCCTACGGCATCGCGGGCCGACGGCTCGAGGAGGGCTGGGATATGCTGGCGGTCCGGCAAGCGACGCTCGAAGCGGTGGCGCGGGTGCGGGCCGGCGAGCCGTACCTGCTGGAGATCGTCACCTCGCGCTATAAGGAGCATGTCGGCGTCGGCGAGGATTTTCATTTCAACTATCGCACGAAGGACAGCGTCGATGCCTGGAAGGGGCGCGACCCGCTGGTCGTCGACATCAAGCTGGTCGAGGCGCTGCGACCGGAACTCGAGCGCGAGATCGCCGCGGCCGTCGCTTTCGCCGAAGCCAGTCCCGCGCCGGGACGCGCCGAGCTGCTGACGGATGTGATCTGATGAGTATCGCCAGCGCCAAGCCACTGCCGCAGAGGGCGCGCGTGCTGTCCTACGCCGGCGCACTGCTCGAGACCATGGACGCCGCCCTGGCGGACCATTCTAACGTTTTCATCATGGGCCAGGGTGTCGACGACTTTAAGGGCATCTTCGGCTCGACGACCGGGCTTGCCGAGAAATACGGCGCCGCGCGGGTGTTCGACGTGCCGCTGATGGAAGAAGGCATGACCGGCGTGGCCATCGGCGCGGCGCTGGTCGGCGACTACCCGATCACGACGCACATCCGCGCCGATTTCTCCTTCCTCGCGATGAACCAGATCATCAATCTCGCCGCCAAGTATCGCTACATGTTCGGCGGGCTGATGCGCTGCCCGATGCTGATCCGCATCGTCGTCGGCCGCAGTTGGGGCCAGGGCGCCCAGCATTCGCAGAGCCCGCAGGCGACGTTCGCGCACTATCCGGGCTTGACCGTGGTCATGCCGTCGACCAGCCAGGCGATCCTCGACATGTATCCCGCGATCATCAATCGCCACCCCGGCCCGGTGATCAGCATCGAGCACCGTCTGCTCTACAATCTCGATTTCACCGTGGCGCCGTCCGACAAGCGCGTGCCGCTCACCAGCTACGTCGCGCACAAGGGCAGCGACGTCACCGTCGTCGCCACGTCGGTCATGGTGCTGGAAGCCATGCGTGCCGCCCAGTATGTCCAGGACAAGGCCGGGGTTTCGGCGGAGATCATCGATCTCAATTCGATCAGCCATCCGGATTGGGATCTTGTCGCCAACAGCGTGCGCAAGACCGGGCGCCTGGTGATCGCCGACACGTCGTGGCTGGAATACGGCGTCGCCGCCGAGGTCTGCCGGCAACTGGTGGTTCGCGATCCGCGCCTGCTGCGTCAGGCGCCCTCGATGCTGGGCATGGCGCCGGCGCCCTGTCCGACCGCAAAAAGCCTGGAAGACATCTACTATCCCAGCCAGCACGAGACGGTGGACGCCATCCTGACCCAGGTGAAGGGCCAGGGGCACGGCATCGAACTGCCGGTCGAACGGTCGATGACCGAGGGTTACAAGCGGTTCCGCGGACCGTTCTGATCAGGCCGCCTTGGTCGCCGCCCGGTACCACTGAATGGCGCGGCCCAGGCCTTCCTCGAGCGAGGTGTTCGCGGTGAAGCCAAGCTGCTTGCGGGCGGCGCTGTTGTCCATCAGCCGCACCGGGATGGTGCTGGGCCGCGAAGGATCGTAGCGGACGTCGGCGTTGTCATAGCGGTCGGCGGTGAGGATCTTCTGCAGGATCTGGCGCACGGAGTGGCCGGTACCGCTGCAGATGTTGATCGCCAGATGCCGCTGGTCTGTCGCGAAGGCGGCAAGCATGCCCTCGATGAAGTCGTCGACATAAATCAGGTCACGCACGTCCTCGCCGGTGCCCCAGACCTCGAGCGGGCTCTGGCGTTCGACCACGCGGCGGATCAGGGCCGCCGTCACATGGCTGACGGCGAAGTCGAACTTGTCGTAGGGGCCGTAGACGTTGGAGGGTCGCACCACGACGGTGGGCATCGGCTGGGGAACTTTTTCCGCGTAGGTGCGGCAGAGGATTTCGGCGTAGCGCTTCATCCAGCCAGCGGCAAAATAAACGTCGTGCGGCTCACCGTCGAACATCTCGGCCTCGCGGACCGGCCGATCGCCGGTCGGCGGATAGGCGGCACCGCTCGAGATGAAGCAGAATTTGGCGACCTTGGCGCGGTGCGCGGCCTCGAGCATCAGGGTGTTGATCAGCACGTTAGGCGTGATGTGCACCAGAGGCGTGGTCCGAATAACGGCGGCGCCCGAGGTGTGCGCCGCGCACAGGAAGACGTAATCCATGCCCTCGACCGCCTGGGCACAGTGCTCCGGCCTGCGCAGGTCCAGGACGGCGACCTCGGCGTCCGCGATCGGGGCCTGCAACGGCTTTTGATGGACGGTTAGCCGCAGGCGAGCGTTCCGGTTGGCCAGAGCGAGAGCGAGATTGGTCCCTATGAAGCCGCTGCCGCCGGCGACTAAAACTTTCTTGCCCGCAAAATCCATTCCGTGTCCGATCCTGATTGTCGAGACAGACCACAATTCCGCCTTCTATCTCAAGGGATTGGGTGCGGTAATTGTATTGCGTTGGAGGGCAAGGCAGCTTACCTCTACGCCCATGTCGACCGCCAATCGACCCGACCCCAAGATTGCCATCGGCGGGGAAAGCCCGGCTGCGTCGCTGCGCGCGCCCATCGTGGTCGGTCTGGTGCAGATCAACAACTCCTTCTCCGGCCAGAACTATCTGCCCTACTCGGTCGCCCTGCTGCAGACCTATGTGCAGAAGATGGCGGGCGAACCCGGCCGATATGCGTTCCTGCCGCCGCTTTACAAGCGCGTGCGCATCGCCGACGCAGTCGAGGCGTTGAAGGACGCCGACCTGGTCGGCTTCAGCACCTACGTGTGGAACGGCCGCATCTCGCTCGAAATCGCCCGACGGCTGAAGGCGGCCAAGCCCGGCATCGTCATCGTCTTCGGCGGCCCGCACGTGCCCGACCAGCCGGAGGCCTTCCTGCGGGCAAATCCCCAGATCGACCTCGCCGTTCACAACGAGGGCGAGCGCACGTTCCTGAAGCTTCTGGAGATGTTTCCGGATCGCAGCGCCTGGCAGTCGCTGCCCGGCGTCAGCTTCGCCAAGCCGGACGGCGGTTTCGTGCGCAATCCCAATACCGAGCGGGTGCGCGATCTCGACGAGATTCCCTCGCCGTTCCTCGAAGGCGCCTTCGATTCGATCATGGCCGCCAACCCGCAGGAGAGCTGGATCGGTCTATGGGAGACCAACCGCGGCTGCCCGTTCCGCTGCACCTTCTGCGACTGGGGATCGGCGACGGCGGCCAAGGTCACGAAATTCGGCGAGCAACGCCTCTACCGCGAAGTCGACTGGTTCGCCTCCAAGAAGATCGAATACATCTTCTGCTGCGACGCCAACTTCGGCATCCAAAAGCGCGACGTCGACATCGCCAAGTATGTCGCCGGGATCAAGCAGGATACCGGCTATCCGGTGGCGCTGTCGGTGCAGAACACCAAGAACGCGACTGAGCGCGCCTACGAGACGCAAAAGATCCTGTCGGACGCCGGCCTGAACAAGGGCGTGGCGCTCTCCATGCAGAGCGTCGACATGACCACGCTCGAGGCGATCAAGCGCGATAACATCTCGCTCGACACCTACATGGAGCTGCAGCGCCGCTTCACGCGCGACAGGGTGGAGACCTATTCGGACCTGATCCTCGGCCTGCCCGGCGAGACCTACGAATCGTTCGTGCGCGGCGTCGACCAGCTCATGGAGAACGGCCAGCACAACCGGATCCAGTTCAACAACCTCTCCATCCTGCCCAACGCCGAGATGGGCGATCCGGCCTACCAGGCCAAGTACGGCATGGTCATGGTCGAGTCCAAGATCATCAACATCCACGGCGAGCGGGTCGAGCTCGACGACGACGTCCCCGAGGTCCAGGACCTCGTCGTCGCCACGGCGGCCATGCCGCATGCCGATTGGCGACGCACCCGCGTCTTCTGCTGGATGACGGCGCTGCTGCACTTCGACAAGCTGTTCCAGATCCCGATGATCCTCGCCCACGGCATCTCGGGCATCTCCTACCGCGATATGATCGAGGCCTTCATGGCGGTCGAGCCTGAACGGTTCCCGCTGATCGCCGAGATCAACGCTTTCTTCCACGGCGAAGCCCAATCGATCCAGAAGGGCGGAGCCGAGTACGTCTTTTCCAAGGAGTATCTCGGCATCTATTGGCCGGCCGACGAGTTCATCTTCGTGAAGCTGACCGCCGAACGGAAGGTCGACGCGTTTTACGCCGAGGCGGGCGAGTTGCTGCGCGAGATCGTCTGCGCCCGCAGCGCTGGTTTGCCGACCGGAATCATCGACGAAGCCGTCCGGCTGAACCATGCGCTAGTCCACCAGCCCTTTGCCAAGGAAGACCTGAAAGTCCGCCTCGGCCACGATCTGCTGGATTACTGGCGCAAGGTGCGCGATGGCGAGCAGCCGCTGCTCAGCGAGGCGCCGCTGGTCGTCGAGATCGACCGCACCAGCAAGCCCTACGATGACTTCCAGAAATGGTGCCGCGAGATCGTCTGGTGGGGCAACAAGAAGGGCGCCTATCTCTATTCGCCGCGCGCCGCCGCGATCACGCCCGAGCTGGCCGGCCATTACTGAACCATGAGATACCGGCCGCTGGGCAGGACCGGCCTTGTGGTTTCGGAGATCGGCTTCGGCGCCTGGGGCATTGGCGGGCGCACCGCCAATCAGACGTCGTATGGCGATACCGACGATCGCACCTCGCTCGCCGCCCTTGCCCGGGCGCTGGAGCAGGGCATCACCTTCTTCGACACGTCGGCGGCCTACGGCGATGGCCACAGCGAGGAGCTGATCGGCCGGGCGGTGAGGGGCGCGCGCTCTCGCGTGGTCATCACGACCAAGGCCGGCTACGAATCCTGGGATCAGCCGCCGGATTTTTCGCCGCACGCCATCGTCGCCTCGACCGAGCGAAGCCTTCGACGGCTGGGCACCGACTACCTCGACCTTCTGCAGCTCCACAATCCTCCGTTCGACGTGCTCACGGCGCCCGACGTGCGTGAAGCGCTGGCGCGCCTTGTCATGAGTGGAAAGATTCGCGCCTGGGGCATTTCGAGCAAGGGACCGCAGGAAGCACTGGAGGCGCTACGGGCCTGCGACGTTTCGGTGATCCAGGCCAACTTCAACATGATGGATGTGCGGGCGCTCACCAGCGGACTGCTGGCCGAGGTGGCCCGCGTCGGCGCCGGCTTCATCGCCAGGACGCCGCTTTGCTTCGGCTTCCTGTCGGGCACGATCCGCCACGACACGGAATTTGCGCCGGGAGATCATCGCGCGCGCTGGCCGCGCGCCCAGCTCGCGAACTGGATCGACGGCGCTGCCGATCTGCTTGCCGCGATATCGGCGTCACCTGGCGAAGCCGGCGTGCAGGCCGCCCTTCGCTTCTGTCTGGCGTTCCCGGCGGTCTCGAGCGCGATTCCCGGCATCATGACGCCGGCCGAGGCCGATCAGAACGCCGCCGCCAGCGGTTTTGGGCCGCTTGGGCAGCAAGCGGTCGACGCGATCCTGGAGATCAATCGAAATCGGCAATTCTTCGTCGCGGACGCGCAAGCTTCGTGACGAAATCGAAGAGGTTGCCGCCGGCGAAGAGATGGCCGCGGATGCCGGCGGCGACGGCCGCCTCGATGTCGGTCTCGCGATCACCGACCAGGAACGATCGCGACGCATCGACCGACCATTCGGACAGCAATTTCCTGATCATGCCGGGCGCGGGCTTGCGCAGATCGGAAGCGCGCTTGTAGCGCTCGACTGTACCCTCTGGATGGTAGGGACAGTATTCGATGCCGTCGATATGGGCGCCGTGACGGCGAAGCTCCGCGTTCATCCAGCCATGAAGGCTGTCGACGTGTTCTTCGTTGTACAGTCCGCGCGCGATGCCCGCCTGGTTGGTGACGACAAACACCAGATAGCCGGCATCATTCAGCCAACGCACGGTCTTGAGCGCGCCGTCGACCCAGCGAACCTGGTCGGCGCGATGGACGTAACCGGTGTCCTCGTTCAGCACGCCGTCGCGATCGAGGAAGGCGGCGGGTCGTTTCAGGATCAGCGGCACCAGGCGTTGCGCGCGGTCGAAATCCTCCGGCGTGCCGATATCGATGAACGGCGCCTCGACCACGCAGCCCTCGACCAGCCCGTCCTTGGCCAAGGCCGGAAGCACGTCGCGCTCCAGCGAACAGGGTAGCGATCCGATCCGCGATAGGACCGCCTTGCGCATGAGATAGACGCCGGCATTGATCGGGCGATCCAGCGGGCCGGAGGGGATGAAGTCGCGCACCCGCTGGCCGTCGACGGCGACCCGTCCGTAGCGCTCGCCGACGATGCCGCTGGCAAGCGCCATGCGGACCCAGCTGGAACCACCGTCGACGGGGCCGGGGCAAAGGCCCAGCCAATTGAAGTCGAAGAGGGAATCGCCGTTTACCAGGAAGAACCAGTCGTCGAGCCGATCGGCAGCCAGCGCCAAGGCGCCAGCGGTCCCGGCGGGGGCGGCTTCGACAACCGTGTCGATGGTCATGCCGCGAATTGTGCGGCCCTGATAGGCGGCGACCAGGTCGTCGGCGCGGTAGCCGCAGAGCAGCAAGGCGCGCTTCAACCCATGACGGCTGGCCTCGTCCAGCAAGTGGTCGAGAAAGGGGCGGCCGCCGACGTCGAGGACGGGTTTGGCCGTTTCGCCGGTCAGTGTTCGCAACCGGCTTCCCAGGCCGCCGACCAGGAAGACGCCTTGCTCGACGTTCATGCCGTCGCCGTGCTGCCGGCGGTCGCCCATCCTGCCCGGCACAGCAGCCTCTCCTCGAGCGGCTGATCGCCCAGTCCCCAGTTTTCCGGTTGGCCAAGCTCGGGAACGATGCCGTGCGCCCATTGCTCGGCGGGCTTGACGAAGTTGCGCTCGATCGACGGGCCCAAAACACCTTCGACGCCGGTGACCTTACGCTTGGGATAATCGAACACGCTGCGCGTGATGGTCTGCAATCGCCACCAGCGGAAATTGGTCATGACCCTGTCGACCATGGACTGAAAGGGTGACCAGACGTAGGTGATTCGATTGGAGAACAGGCGCGCATGGCGGCCCTTGAAAATGCGGCAGGCGGGCGGAAGGCAGATTTCGTGCGACCCCAGTGCCACCGCCGCATGCATGATGAGCGAATCGCAATCGAGCGACAGGACCGTGTTGTCGAGGGGAAAGCCGCAAACGGTGTCCCACATCTTGCGGCTCATCAGCAGAAAATCGCCGCACGCATTGGTATGGAGTTCGCGGATGTACCATTGCGGCGGATGGGGAATGAGGCTGTAGCGCGTGCTGTCGAGACTCTCCAAACGCGCCAGCAGCAGGTCGTCCGGCAATTCCTCGAGGTCCCTGGCGGAGAGCGTGACGTCGCAACGATCGCAACGATACAGCGCATTCTCATGCAGATCGCGGCGCGCGATGGTGGCGATGATCTCGTCCGACAGGTAGGTGTCCGCGGCCTTGGGCGACACGAAGCGGCCCTGCGCGCGGCGCAGCCCGACATTGGCGGCGGCGGCGGGATTCATGCCCCATTCCTGCGAACCGACGAACTTCCGGTGATGCTCCTGCCCGACAATGACACCCCGCACCTGGACGCAGCCGCCTTGCGGCAAGGGGTCCAGGGACTCGATGATCAGGGGGCGGCCGGGCGGCGGGTTCCACTCGACGAGGATCAACTCGGCCTCGACGGCAGCCCGCTGCAACTGGCGAACGAGAAAGCTGGTCGCCCGCCTGACTCGCAAGTCGAAATCGCTGGTATAACTGTCGTTGCGGAAGTACGAGACGAAAGTAACGTATGGTCGGGCGTTCACGTTGAGCTGTCTCGGATGATTGTACGACCCCAAGCGATATACGGGATTCGGCATCCCGTCGTAAGGGTGTCGGCTGGCCCTTGAGGTGCAATGCTTAATCGCCGCTTTCTGCACTACCTAGTCAAAATTGGATGAGCGGGCAAGTCGTACGGCCCGATTTGCGCAGCCGCCTGTGGCGCCGCGCCCGGGACTTCGTGGCAGGAGGTCTCCTGAGGGAGGCCAACAGGATCTGGTCGGACGAGCCGCACGAGATCGACCGGGCGATCGAGAAGGTCGAGCAGGCGTGGTCTCTGACGCGCGACCCCGAGATCGCCGTGCAGTTGAGCACGATGTATGACCAGGCAAACCAGAACCCGCAGGCGCTCGTCGTGCTTCGCGAGGCGTTCCGCCGCAATCCACGACACGCGCTGGTCAGGCATCACGCGGCGATAACGCTGCTGAGGCACGGTACCGCGGCCGACGTTCGAGATTTCTTCGACAGCGTGTTGAAGGTGGATCGCAACGACGCCTTTGCGCAATTCGTCGTGTCTCTGCTCGACAGCTACGACGGCTGGGTCGATGAGCTGGTCTCGTCGATCCGCGGCCAACAAGACGGGCGGCAGCCGTTTGTCATTTCATGCCCGGTCTGGGGCCAACCGTTTGCCGATGACTTCGTGCGCTACTCCTGCGCAGCACTGCTTTCGCCAAACAACCTGCCGAAGCTGGCGGAGCGCTGCGCGATTCATTTCGTCATCTTCACGACCGCCGCGACGGAAAGCCATCTCCGTGCCGATCCGCTGTTTGCGCGCTTGAGCGAATACGCGACTGTTGGCTTTGTCCGCTACAGCGACGCCCAAGTGAACTATCGGCAGGCGATGGAGGCCCATTACGGTCACGAAATTGTCCCGCACTCGGATCACTCGCTTGCCTACTACTACGAACGCAACTGCAAGTTCGCCCTCATGTCCTGTGCGCACTACGTGGCGCTCGCCGCGGGCCGGCCGACGGATGCGTTGGTGAGTTGCCAGGTCGCCGATACGCTTCTGAACGACGGCGCTTTGACCTTCATGGTCGATCGCATGGCCGGCGGGGCCGCTGCCGTCCTGGTGAACTGCATCCAGATGGATGGCGCCGTCCTGCGCTCCGTGCTCGACGACGGATTTCGTCACAGCGATGGCGTGATCCAGATCTCGCCCGAGAGCTCGGCGAAGATCCTGAGCGAGCATTTGCCACAGTACAATCTCGCCGCGGCCGGCAATCTTCCGCAGATACCGTTGCGCGTCTGCTGGCGGGTCGGCGCGCATGGCATCCTGGTGCATGGCAACCATTACCACCCGTTTTGCCTGCGCCCAAAGGCATTTGCACACCCTCTGCAATTGACTGTCGATCCGATCGACAGCCGGTTCATCGATCGCTCCTCGCTCGACATGGACCAAATCCATCTGGTTCAGGATGAAAGCGTCGTCGGGCTGTCGATGGAGGATGGTCCGCTGCCCGAGCAATTCGCCGGCAGAGCCGAGCCGCTTTCCATCGCCGAGGCGGCCTTTTGGCTGTGGGGGTACTGGGGCCGGCTGCGCGGGGCATTCTTCAAGACACCGGTGCGCCTGGGCGCGGGAACATCGCGCGAAGAATGGGCGCAAGCAGAGGTTGAAGCTTCCGCCACCGTGGATGCCATCGTCGAGCGGGCGGCGAGATTGGAAGAGCGACGCCGGGCTGGAGGATCGTGGCGTCTGTGACCGGCGAACGGCTGTGACGGAACGACGTGTGGCAACAGAGTTGACCTAACCAATATGAAGCTTCATATGAAGGCAAGTCTGTTTGGGCACGCACCGAGAGCTGACGCGGTGCTGCCCGTGAGAGCATTCATTTGGTCAAGAGCGGTGGATGAGCGCACGCCAGTGTTGCCTGTGCAAAGGGAGAAAACTTTCGCTCCTTTTCGCCTTAGACGACCTTCCGATCTCTCACTATCTCAGGAAGACGCCGCACGATCCGGACCCGCGATTTTCGGTCGGCTTCCAGTGCTGCGGCGATTGCGGCCTGCTGCAGATCGTCGACGCCATTCCGGCCGACCTGATCTACGGCGAGGCCGACACCTACACGACCGGCTTCCAGCAGCCGCGGCACCTCGAGGACCTGATCACGACCGTGGTGGCCCGCCAGGATCCCGCCAGGGCGATCGATATCGGCTGCAACGACGGCGCTCTCCTGGAAGCCCTGTGCCGTGCCGGCTACAAGAAGGTCGTCGGCATCGAACCCAATCCGGTCGCCGCGGCCGCTGCCGGCAAGAAGGGCCACGAGGTCCATACCAGCTACCTGACGCCCGAGCTCGCGACGCGGCTGGTTTCCGACGGCGGCGCGTTCGATACCGTCTATGTGCGGCATGTGGTGGAGCATGTCAGCGATCTCGACGGCTTCTTCGACGCAATCCGCACCTTGCTGCGGCCCGACGGGTTTCTGGTCGTCGAGCTGCCCGACGTGGAGGAGGGCTTGGCGCTCGGCAGTCCGGCCATCCTGTGGGAAGAACATGTGAGCTACTTCACCGAGGCCTTGGCCGAATACATGCTCGAACGCTTCGGCTTCCATATTTCCGACCGCCGCAGATACGTGTTCGGCGGCGGCTCGCTGGCCTTCGTCGCCCAGAAGAAAGCGCTTCCGCCGCGCTGCACGGTCGCCTGCCCCGATCCGTCGGCGACGATCGCCACCCTGCACCGTTTCGTCGCCGGCATGTTCCAACAGAAACGCGAGATGAAGAGCCTGGTTTCGCTGGCCCGGTCGAACGGCTACCGCATCCTGGTCTATGGCGCGGCGCCGCGCTCCTGCCTGCTGGTTTCCGTCTGCCAGATCGCCGACATGATCGACATCGTGGTCGACGATCGCCAGGACATCCACCGTCGATTGATGCCGGGAACCCAGTGCTTGGTCCGTCCGCTGAAGGAGGTCGCCGGCGAGGCCGGCCGCAAGGTCCTCTGTCTGCTGGGCGTGGGATCGGAGAACGAATTCAAGGTGCGGGCCAAGCTCGAGGTGGCCGTGGAGGCACGTCTTACCTTCGTCAGCCTGTTCCCGCCGCGCAACACGCTGGAAAGCATCGCCGAGGCCCGGCGCATCATCGGCGCCGATCAGAAATGAGGGATGGCTCGTCAATGTCGCGCATCGATCTGCCGCTGCAGCCCAATGGCTACAAGGTCCAGTGGTCTTACCTGCCCAAGCAGTTCAGCGCCGAGAATATCGAGGAAATCCTCGACCTGTTCCGCAAGTTCGTTCCGACCGGCGACTTCACGCTGGGCAAGCCGGTGCGCGAGTTCGAGCACAAGTTCGCCGCCATGATCGGCACGCGCCATGCAATCGGCGTGAACTCGGGCACCGATGCGCTAAAACTGTCGCTCAAGGCCGCAGGCGTCGGTCCGGGCGACGAGGTGATCACGACGGCCAACACCTTCATCGCCACCGTGGGCGCCATTGCCGAGACCTACGCCCGGCCGGTTTTCGTCGACTGCACCGACAATTTCTGCATGGACGTCAGCCAGGTCGAGGCGAGGATCACCAAACGCACCAAGGCGCTCCTGCCGGTCCACCTCGCCGGGCAGATGACCGACATGCCGGCTCTCATGGAGATCGCGAACAAGCATGATCTGCCGGTGATCGAGGATTCCTGCCAATGCATCCTCGGCAATATCGAGGGCAGGAAGGCCGGCACGTTCGGCCGCGCCGGAGGTTTTTCCCTTCATCCGCTCAAGAACCTCAACGTCTGGGCGGACGGCGGCATGATCGTCACCGACGACGACGACTTCGCGACGCTGCTGCGCCAGCTCCGTAACCATGGCCTGAAAGACCGCGACAGCGTCGTCCGCATGGGCTGCAATTCGCGGCTCGACTCGCTGCAGGCGGTGGTCGGCAACTGGCTGATCGGCCAGGTCGAATTCATCACCGACACCCGGATCAGCAATGCCGCCTATCTCGATCGCGGTCTCGGGCGGATTCCCCAGATCAGGCTGCCGCAGCGCTTCAACAACCGCAAGCTGGTGTTCCACCTCTACATCGTGTTCGCCGAACGGCGCGACGAGCTTTTGGCCCATTGCAAGAAGAGGGGGATCGAGGCGAAAGTGCACTATCCGGTGCCGCTGTACCTTCAGGAGGGCTTGCGCCCCTACGGCTACAAAAAGGGCGATTTCCCGGTGACGGACCGGCAGGCCGACACGATGATCTCCTTTCCGGCACACGAACATCTGGTCGAGGAGCAGCTTGCCTACATCGTCCAGACGGTCGAAGAGTTCTATGAGGCGTGAGATGACGAAGAAGGATCAGTTCAGCTTCGATTCCGCCGGGCGTGACCGCTATTACTGGGAGCGGGTCGAGCGACTGAGGCAGGACGCGAACTATTCCACCGAGGATATGCTCCGGCATTTCCCGGCCTATGTCATGCGCCGGGACATGCCGCGATTTCTCGCTCACTACGAGCTTTTCAAACTCGTGGTCGACCTGCCGGGCTGCATTGTCGACCTCGGCGTCTACCGGGGGGCGAGCTTCTTTACCTTCTCGACTTTGATGGAATCCTTTTGCCCGTTCGACCGCTCGAGGAAAGTCTTCGGCTTCGATCATTTCGCCGGCCTTACGGACTTTTCCGTCAAGGACGGACGCAAGGACGGCACCGTGGCCAAGGTGGAAGGCGGCTACAAGGCGAGCCTCACCGAAATCGAAACGCTCATCGAGATCCACAATCTCGACAACATGATACCGGGCACCAAACGCTGCATCCTGGTGAATGGCGATATCAAGGACACCCTGCCTGGCTTCCTCGAGCAGAATCCGGGCCTGAAGGTAGCGCTGCTGCACTTCGACATGGATCTTTACGAACCGACCAAGATCGCGCTGGAGACGCTTTATCCCTACGTCCTCAAGGGTGGCGTCGTGTGTTTCGATGAGTACGGGCTCGTCCCGTGGGGCGGCGAGACGAGGGCGGTCGACGAGTACTTCGCCAAGACCGGCGAGGCGCCGCTGATCAGAAAATTCGATTTTGCGCAGACGCCGCATGGGTATTTCATCAAGTGACGACCCTGGATGATTTCACCTTCGATGCCGATGCCGACGCGATGGGCATTCGCCGCGCGTTCGAGCAGTTCGGCGTCGTCGTTGTCCGAAATCTCATCGCCCCGGACGATCTCCGCCAGCAGCGGGATGCCGTCAATCGTCTGCTGGCAATCAGGCTGAAGACGCTTGGCAATACGGTATCGAGCGACGATATAGACGAGAACCTCAATGCGCTGGTCCGGCTCGACCGGCGCTACGCCATGGATATCATCCGGGCGATCAAGGATTCGCCTTTCTTTTACGCCGTGCTGGCAAACCCGCGACTCCACGACGTCAGCAGGGCTTGCTTGAACTGCGAGACGCTGCTCTCGATTCACGACATAGCTCAGTTTCGTATCGATCCGCCGAACGACGATGCCCGTAATTTCGAATGGCATCAGGACTTTCAGTACAACATGATGTCGCTGAATTCAGTTACCGTCTGGTATCCGCTCAAACGCGTCAGCGAAGACATGGGCCCGCTCGTCGTGGCCCCTGGAAGTCATCGCGAGATCATACCGGTCGAGATGGATTTCGCCGACCATCAACCGGGTTCCGGCTCGATGCATGCCGCGCTTCGGTTCAAGGTTGACGAGCACGACGCCGAGCGAAACGCTTTGGTGCTCTGTCCCGTCGAGGAAGGGGATGTCGTTGTTTTCCATTCTCTGTTGCTTCACCGCAGCAGCGCCAATCGATCGACGCGTTCGCGTTGGACCGTCAACCCGCGCTTCGGGGACGCCGCAGATCCGGCGTTTGCGGGTCGCGGTTGGCTCGCTGTACGCGACAAGACCCAAGCGGTCTTCGCGCAATATTATCCGCAGTATGTGAAGATATCCGATGGTTGATCGAGAGTTTTATGGGGCGTGAGATGGCCAAGCATGACATTCCCTACGTAAATCTCCCGGCCCAGGGGCGGGACCAGCTCGAGGATCTTCAACGCATCTTCGAGGCGGTCGTCCTGCGCGGCTCGTTCGTCGGAACCGACGACGAACTGGCCGGCCTCGAAAAGCGGATTGCCGAGTATTGCGGGGCGGCCGAGGCGGTTGCGCTCAACTCCGGCACCGATGCGCTCATGCTGGCCATGCTGGTGGCCGGCATCGGCCGTGGTGACGAGGTGATCACGCCGCCCAATTCGTTCGTGGCCTCGACGGCCGCGATCGTCCATATCGGCGCGACGCCGGTCTTCGCCGACGTGCTGTCGGATCAGAATATCGACCCGGCGAAGATCGAGCGCGCGATCACGCCACGAACCAAGGCCATCATGCCGGTCCATCTTACCGGCCGCGTCTGCCGCATGGACGAGATCATGGACATCGCCAACCAGCATGGCCTGATCGTCATAGAAGATGCCGCGCAGTCGATCGGCTCGATGTACCGCGGCCGCGTGAGCGGCTCGTTCGGGCATTTCGGCTGCTTCTCGGCGCATCCGCTTAAGAACCTCAATGCGCTGGGCGATGGCGGCTTCGTCACCACACACGACAAGGCGGCGGCCGTGCGCATGCGGCGGTTGCGCGCGCATGGCATGGCGGATCGGCAGACCGTCGAGGAATGGGGCTTGGTCTCGCGCATGGACACCTTGCAGGCCGCGATCCTGACTTATCGCCTCGACAAGCTGCCCGATGTGATCGCCAAGCGGCGGGCGAATGCGGCCCTGTACCAAGGACTTCTGCGTCACGAGAAGATCTATGTGCCGCCCTGCCGCAACGAGGAGTTCAACACCTTCCATACCTTCGTCGTCCAGGTCGATCGGCGCGACGAGCTGCAGCAATATCTCAAGGATCGCGGGATCAAGACCGCAATTCACTATCCCATCCCGATCCACCTGCAGCCCGCCGCCCGAGGCCTCGGGCACGAGAAAGGCGATTTCCCCATGACGGAGCGGCAGGCGGGCAGGATCCTGACGCTGCCGGTCAACCAGTACATGAGCCCGGCCGATGTCGAGGCCGTGGCCAGCGAAGTCATGGTCTTTCTTGACCGCTGAATCGCCTCACGGTAGCTGCTTCCGTAGGGAGCCCTCTAACCGGCTGATGTCCCCGGCGAATCGAGGGGCGGCAGCGCGATGGGCATTCGCATGACGGCCTGCCATGTCTGCGGCTTTGCCACGATGGAGAAACTGCGTCAGGAGGGAACGCCCTTTCGGCTGGTGTCCTCCGACGTCCGGCCTGTGGCCGGTAGCGCCGAGTTCTCGCTGTGCCCCAATTGTCTTGCCGTCCAGAAGGAAGCGACGCCGGAATGGCAGGCGATGGCAGAGCGGATATACGCGAGCTACGACATCAACCATCAGAGCCACGGGGCCGAACCGATGATTTTCGATTCGGCCAAGGGCAGCGGCCCGCGCTCGCTGATCCTGCTTCGCAATTTCCTCGATGCGGCTCCGTTGCCTGCTGAGGGACGCCTCCTCGATATCGGCTGTTCGAACGGCAACTTGCTGAAGAGCTTTCACGCGCTGCGTCCCGGCTGGAGGCTCTCGGGATCGGAACTGGCGGATACCTGGAAGGAAACGGTGCTCGCGCTGCCCGGCGTCGAACGCTTCTACAGTGGCGCAAACCCGACCTACGCAGGGACTTTCGACGTCATTTCGCTGTCGCACGTGCTGGAGCACGTTTCGCATCCCATCTCCTTTCTGAAAGGGGTGTCCGGCTATCTGGCCCAGCGCGGCCGTATTCTCCTGGCCTTGCCGAATTTCTGGCAGAACTCGAGCGATCTCATCATTGCCGACCATTGCACGCACTTCGACCGCCACAGCCTGTCGTATGTGGTGCGGGAGGCCGGTCTGGCCATCGACCTTCTGTCGGCCAGCCTATTGCCGAAGGAACTCGTCGCCGTCCTCTCGCACGAGCAGAGGGACGCTGCACCACAGGCGAAGACCGGTGATGCAGGCGTGAGCGCCGCCGGTTCGAGGGAGCGCTGCCAATTCTATTTCCGGTTGCTGGAGGAGACGCGCAAAGCGGCGTGCAGCATTGCCGCCGAAAAGCGTCCGTTTGGAATCATGGGCTCATCGATCGCTGCCTGCTGGACGATGCTCGAGCTCGGCGGGAAGGTGGACTTCTTCGTCGATGAAGACCCTCATCGAATAGGCCATGAACTTTCGGGCCTGCCGATCCTGGGGCCCGAGCAGGTTCCCGCCGGGGCCGCCGTCTTCATTCCAATGTCTGTGCCGGTCGCCGAGAAAATCATGCAGCGGTGGCGGCATCTTCCGATCGATTTTCGCTTTGTCGCCATGAACCGCCCGATATAGTGGGCGGATCGCCGGCAGTAGCGGCGGTTCGATTTATTGACTAGCATCCCGGCAGGGGCAGGTGACGGACCGCGGGATTCCGGACACTGTCCGGTGTGGATATGCGCATCGACAGGGGCAAAGATCGGTCAACAATGTTTCCGCGTCCTGACAGCGAACAAGACCGTCGATCGGGCCTGTTCGGGCTTTCCCTCAAGCAGCTTTTGGAGCTCGTCTGGCTCAAGTTGAGGCAGATCGGCCGCTACCTGCGCGGACAGGCGACCGAACCCGCTGCTGCCTTTGCGTCCCCGGAATCGACACCGGCCGCAGCACCTCCGACTCTGCTCGAACTGGCGAACGAGACGGACTCGATCATCGGCTTCGAAGTGCGAGAGGGCTGCCTTGGGGAGGTCGAAGGCCAGCTCGACGCGCTTCGCAAGAAAATCCTCGAATGGGCGACGCGTTACGAGGGGACGGTCCACGAGGACGAGGCGTTGGACCGGATCTGGGTCAACCTCCTTCGACTTGGCCTGTTCAACGAGCTTCGACACCTCACCGGGCGTTGCAATTTGCCCTTCCGCTCCGAAGTAAAGGCCTTCTTGGACTATTGCGCCGGCGAGTTCGCCTCGTGCAAAGCGCGCGGCCAAGCCTATCGCGCGCGGCATCCTGGCGTCGAAATATTCACGATGGGATGCATCGTCTGGGGCGAGGAATACATCCGCAACTTCCTGCGCTACAACGTGCGCTCGATGCTGGCGGAAGACAACCTGCCGGCACTCGCGAGGCAAGGAAGGATCGTCTTCAGCATCGTCACTGACTCAGCCGGTGAGCAGCGCCTGCATGCCGACCCGCATTTCAGCAGGCTTCTAAAGGTGGCGGACGTCGAATTCACGATCATCCCGGACGGCCTGATCGAGATCCTCCGTCAGGGCCATCTGGTCCGGAATTTCTACGTCCTCTATGGCATGCTCGATCATTGCTCCATCTACTTTGCTGAAGGCGCCGGTTCCCACCTGTTTATGATCCCGGTGGACTGCGTCGTGGCAAGCGGCACGCTCGTCAACATGGCGAACTACCGGTACGAGGGCTACGAGTGCTGCGGCGGAGGAAACCTGGTGGCCGAAACCGAGACCTTCCTGCCGGCCATCGATCAGCGTTTCCCCGGCGAGGAGCCGATCCTCATCACGACCTATGAACTTGCGTCGCTGGCCTTCCAGCATGCGCATCACTACTTCCAGTCGCAGGTGATCGCCGCCGAGAACAGGGACTTTGGCCGGCATCCACGGGAATTGTTCTGGCCGGTCGAGGGTGGCGTCGAGATTCACTCCGTTTTCATACATCCACTCTTCACCACCGCGTCAGGCCTGGCCAAGTACCAACGCAAGCATTTCGCCAATATCGACTATGGCATGATCCCACGGCTGTTCTCGCATCCCGGGCCCATCAAGCTCATGGATCCCGGCCGGGCCTATGTGAACAATTTCACGGCTGGCCACCGTCGCTATGAGACGACCGGACGGGCCTTCGCCTACGAGGATTTCCTGCGCTGTCACGACTGGACCTATCCGGTGCAGAAGGCCTGCTTCACGCAGGCGCAGCACCTGCCATGCCATCTCGTGGGCTACACGGCTTGCAACGATGTGATTGAGGACGTGCGCGAGATCAACGCGCTTTTTGGCGTCACCTTGGACGCGGCTGAGAAACCTGCAAGCGACGCCGCTGCGCTTGCCAAGGAAGGCGCCGGCGGATAGGGCCGCCGACAGAGGCTTGAAGGCCTGGGGATCGCGTCGACATTGATGATCAAGTACGAGAACCTCGTCGCAGCGGCAAGAAGAGGCCTGCGTCGTTTCGGCTGGGAAGGCCGGAAGGCCGGTGGGCCGCCGCCGAGCTTTGCGGCACTGTGCGACCAGGCCATGTTGCGCTGCCTCGAAGCCGGCAACATGACGTGGATCGAGAATGCCTTCGGCCCCGCCAGCTTTCCCAGCCTGGATGAAGCGGTCCACGCCCTCCGTCATCTGGTTGTGAGGCACCTTCTCAAGGAGTCGGGAGACGCCGAAGGTGCTGCGTCGCTGCTCGAGCATCTTCACGAACTTGGTGTGCCGGAGAATTCGGACCAGAGGTTCTTCCGTCTGCTTTGTCGTTATGCAGCGCGCGAGCTAGAGGCCACCGCGCCGTTCCTGCCGGCGAAAGGGGGGCGGGACCACAACGCCATGAGTGTGGTGGTGTGGGGAGATGAATACATCGATCGCTTCGACCGCTATTGCCTTGCCTCACTGGCCGCTCCTGGAAACATACCGGCACTCAAGTCGCGTGGCAGGGTGACGCTTCTCGTTCATACGACCGCACGTGATGCACCGAAAATCCGGCGTCTCAAGGCTCTTCGTCGGCTTGGCATTGGAGTTCGGATCTGGACCATTCCGGACCATCTGCTTCAGCTCGCGACCGGCGACATGAAGTACTGGATGCTCGGCGCGCTTCAAAGCATACATCTGTTCCATGCCGCGCAGCGGCGCGCGAACTTCCTGCCAATATTTCCGGACGGCTTCTATGCCGACAGATACTTCGAGAACATTCTCGAAGCCGGTGGCATGGACATGGACGCGGTGTTCTTCGGGTCCTTCAAGGCCCTCCGCAAGGGAATGATGCCCGCGCTGAACGGGTTTTTGAAGGACGGCGTCTATTCAGTTCCTGCTGCGGTGCTGCTGGAGCTCGCCCTGCAGCATGTGCATGCTCATATCTTGAACTGCTTTATCGATCCGACGTCGCAGACCATCCCGGCGCACCGCATGCTTTGGGCGCATTGCGGTGACTATCTGGAAATTCGATCGCCGCACTACAATGCCGTGCTCATCCGCAATTCTGTGATAGCGCGCATTCGGCCGCGCTATCTCATGACACTGGATAGCGAGCTGGACAAGATTCTGCCTCCCACGAGCGGGATTCACTTTCGCTCCGTCGGCGATGGATATTTCGGGACGGAACTCCTCGATGAGCCCACGGCTCCGCTGCCCAAGCTTGGCTTTGAAGACTATGCGAGATTTTTCGCCCAGCACGCGAATACCGCTCATCTCCGTTTCGAACGAACACCCTACCGGATTGGAATTCGGCCTGAATGGTTCACCGCCCTGAAGGCATTCTCCCCTCAGGATGTGACGTCGTGCTTCGAGCGAATCTCCCGGCTCATCGAAGAGCAAATGCGGAAGGCTGAACGTTTTGACAGGGTGGATCTGGTGCTGGGCCTGTTGGATCAGCTGGGCCACACAGAGCTGACGCAGCGGGAGAGGCAGCTTGTCGCCCGCGCCCAGGAAGCCGTCGCCAAGATGCGGGATGAATACGCCCCAAAGGCGTGATCTGCCGGAGCCTTGCCGTCAGGACTTGACCAGGAACGCCCCTGGCACGTTAGTCCAGGAAAAGGTGCGCAGGCGCAGGCTGGGTTTGTCTGCCAGGAACTCGTCGACGGCGGCCGTCTCGCCAGGCCAGTCGGAAATGGCATACTCGTCGAAGATGACGATGCCACCGCGCGTGACCCTGTCCCAAAGGGCCTGCAGCACCGCGCGCGTCGGCTTGTAGAGATCGCAATCCAGATGCACGAGGGAAAATCGCACGCCCGGATTGTCGGCGGCAAACTTCACGACGGTGTCCTCGATGTTGCCGTCGACCAGCTTGATGCGGGGCTTGAAGGGGATGAAGCGATCGGCGTCGAATATCTCGATCGCCTCGAGGACTTCCTGGTGGTAGCGCGCCGGATTGAAGCCTCCCACCGTCTTGCCGGCGTCGGCCAGGGGAACTGAATCCTGGGGCGAGAAGTCGCTAAAGCCCTGCCAATTGTCGAAGCCGTAGACGACCTTGGTGCGGTCGCCGATGCAGTAGGATTCGAGAAGGTTTGCCCAGGTGAAAAGGCCGAGACCACGAAAGACACCGAATTCCGCTATGTCGCCGGGCACGTCCAGCGTCATCTTGAACAGCTCGACATGGGCCAGAAAGCGTTTCAGTGCCTGACGCCGTGCCAGGACAGCGAAGTTCTTCACCGCGGTCAGCGGGTCGATGCCGTGCTTCTCGCAGTGCCGAGCGATCCGCGCCTCGATGTCGGAATCGGCAAGGGCTTTCTTGAACCCATCCGAGGTGTCGATCTTCGGTCCGCTCATCTGCCGTCTAGTGAGGAGTTACGGGCGCGACAACGCTGTTCGCCGCTATGTCGAGATAGTGCTTGGTCGAGCGCGATTGCTCGCCGAAGAAACGAAAGTCGCAGCTCAGCCGCATGCGATCCGACGAATTGGGCATCGACTCATGCATCGTTCTCTTGCTCATGATCACTAGGTCGCCAGGCTCCAAGGGCGCGAGGATGACGGGCTCGGCGCGATCAGCGGAGGCGGCATCGATGGGTGGCAGCCAACCGTCGCCCGCGGCGCGCTGCTGCTCGACGACCATCTCAGGCGCATTGTGGGTGCCGGCATAGGCCACCATGCCGCCGCATGCCAGATCGATCGGTACAAGGGGCGTCCAGGCGACGCAGAAATCGCTCATATGTCGATTGTAGCTGATGTCCTGATGCAGAGGAACACGCGCCAGGGAACAGTGCGGCAGCACGTAACGCGCGGTCGGCGGCATGTGCGCATAGAGCCGGCGCGTCGACAGTAGGTCGAAGAGCAGCGGATGTGTGTTCAAGAAACGCGGAATGGCCCGCAACGGTTCGGCAAGGCGCACCTCCAGCGGGAAGTGCCCGAGGAATATATGCCTATCGTGTTCCGTCAACTCGGCCGGAGACGCCTCCATCAGCGCCGTCAGACGCGCGGCCGCATCGGTATCCTGCAAGGAGAAGCCATACCGCCGAAGCGCCACATCGATCTCCTCCACCGCGCTGCGAAGGAAATCCGCGACGGTCCGTACGACCTGCGCCGGCAGCAATTTCTTGACGACCAATATGCCTTCTCGCTCAAAGACCAGCCGCGCGGGACCAGTTCCCTGGCCTGCGTCGACCGACAGGTCCTTGAGGTCAACCATCTGCGCGTCCGATCAGACGCGACGGTCTGGCGATGCTGACCGACATGTGCATCGAGGAACGCGTTCGATCCCTGGAATCCGCAGTCATGGCGCACCTATCGCATTTCCGACGTGGGATGCAACATAATTCCTGGGCTCGCCCGGCCGAGGCAAAAGCCGAACGGGAAGAGGGGTAAGGTGCGCCTGTTCAGCGCGCCCGGCATGGCGCGGCGTCGGATTTCCTCAATTGATAAAGCTACTTGTTGCTTTAGATATGGCTGCCCGTTGAAGGTCGCGCGTTTGCCTGCAGGATCGCGAAACCAGGAGTAGACCACTTAATCATGCTGGGTCTCATGCGTCGTGCAATAAGCAACCTCCTGGCCGTTGATCGTTCCAACTCCGCCACGGCCGAATCGAATCTCTTGTCGAGCGAGCTGCAAGCGGACGCCGTTGCTGCAGGGACCAGCCTGGTGGACGCAGAGTCGATTCCGGGTCTGCAACGGCAGCAGAGACTCATCGATCTTTACCTGTTTGTCTTGGACTGGTGCTTGCGCAATGGGGCGGCGCAATGGTGGCGACAAGCGGTGAGCTTGCCCTTTGCCGATTCGGCGCAAGGACTGGAGCACTTGAAGAATCTTTGTCTCAACGAGTTGCTTTACGCCGCAGGCGACGTCGCGACCTTTTGTAAGGTCTACGAGATCCTGGAGGAAGACGGACATCTCGAGGTCGACGACGATGCCAAATATCTTCTCGATCTGCTGCGCTTCGTCCGGCCTATGCTCAAGACCGAACAGCCGCGATCCTCGGGCAACGGCCTGGCACGGTATTTCGCTCCCAGACGCCCGCAGAAGCGTCTTGCAGTCGTCAGCGTGATCGTTCCCGACGAATCGGCGTCCTCGAGGTTCCTGGATCTTTGCCTGCCGTCCCTCGAGAGCGAGGGCGGACTGAAGTCGCTTTTGAGCGAACGTATCGTAACGTTGCAGCTCTTCGTGTGCGCGCAAAGAGTCTCCGAAATCGAGGGCTATCTCAGGCAGAAGGAGCTCGATTGCACGATTAGCTGCCAACCGATCCCCGAGGGTCTCTGCGGTGAGTCCCACATCGTGGCAGGGGGGATAAAACGCGATTGGCTGATTGGGTCGCTGCAATACCTGCATCTGCTTCAGGCGAAGCGGCTCAATGCGGACTTTTTCGCCATCAACCCGCAGGCAGCATATGGCAGCGGGTTCTTCAGGAACCTCATGCGGGCTGCGGCGGACAAACCGGCCGTATTGTCGGCGGGCCTTTGGATAAACAACCAAGGCCTCCTCGATCGGAAGTCAGTGCGGGATCCGCACGACGGGTCACTGGCGATCTCGGCGGTCGACCTTGCGACGATGGGCTTGGACGTCAGCGCTCCAGGGCCGTGCACGACGTTCGTCGAAGGGTTCGTGTCGACCCGGGGGGCGACGGCGCAGCTGCGCGTGACATGGGTAGGGAAGGACTGCATCGAGCTTCATTCCACTTTCTATGATATGCTGTTCGTGGCCCGTGAGGCTCTCCGCAAGATGCCTGACCGCTTCTTCATCAGGCCATCAACGGAGATGGACAGGATTCTCGACCCGAACGACGTCCCGTACTTCGTGAAGGAAGATGACGGGATCGTCGTCGCCGAATTCGGCCATCCGCCGGGCAGCTTCTGCGAGATCAAAGGCGAGGGCGCGGGGTTCGAGGCCGTTGTCGATCACATTGCGCGACACCGCCAGGCAGAGTTCTTCAGGCGACCGGTGCGTGTGGCGATCCCTCGCTCCGATGGCCAGGAGACCTCTGGCCTGGCTACCGCGCCAAGTCCGCCCCTTCGCAACATTTTCGTCGGACTGGCGGAGCGGGCGGGCGCGCCGGCCCGACCCAGCACAGATCAGGTCCTGTCGGCGCTGAACGTGTTGCATCACTACGAGACGTCGGAGTACGGCCTGGAAAACATGGCTCGGACGATCGAGGAGGGCGGGCGGCTAATCGACATTTGCCCCAGCACGGAACGCGACCTCAATGAGAGCGAGCGCAAGGTGTTGATCAGAGCCGCCATGAACTTCGATCATGTCGGGAAGGCAATTGCATTGGCGAAAGCCGGGCGGGAAGGAACGTCATTCATCCACGAGTTTCTCGTGAAGATGATGGAGCTGAGGGCGGCCAATGCCGCGCGGGCGCGTGCACTGCGCCGGAGGTTCTTCCTGGGACGGCCGTTTGCGGTCATCGGGTCGATCGCCTGGGGCGAGGCCTTCGTCGACAAGTTCATGAACTATCACGTCGCTTCGCTCCTCGCGTCCGGCAATATCCCCGCCCTGGCACGAAAGCGGAAAGTGATCCATTCGATCGTCACCACCGAGACAGATCGGAAGAGAATTGTCGCCCACCCGCTGTTTCGGCGTCTCCGTGAGCACGCCGAAGTCGTCTTTACCTGCTTCCCGGAGAAGTTTCTGGAGCAGCGGGAACGGGACCAGTATAACTTCTACTACTTTTACGGGCTTCTCGATCATCAGAGCGTCTTCCTGGCCTCGGCATTGCGCGGCGAGCTGTACCTCCTGCCGGTGGACATCGTGCTGTCGCGCGACAGCCTGAGCAACCTGGCCAGGCACCTCGCGGCAGGAGCGGACAGTTGCTCCGTGGCAGGCATTGAATGCGATCCCAGCCCGCTCGGAGCATGGTTGGATGCCAGGAGCAGAGGTGCTGCCGGCGAGCTGGACCTGCCTGCTGATGAGCTGCTAACCGCGGCGATCGGGATGCCCGATGCATATTCCCGCTCGCTCTTCATGACGCCTGGCAATCAATCGTTTTGTCGGCATCCTCGCGAGTTGATCTGGCCAATGGCCGGTGGCCTTGCCATTCACTCGATCTTCATGCATCCGGTCGCGGTCTCCGCGCGGCTAATGTCCAGACCATTCCATCCTCAGTACGAAAATGTCGACTTCGCCCTGTTGCCCAGGCTGCTGCAAGCCGACGGCAGACTAGAGGTACTGCAGGACCCAAGCGAGGTTGCAAGCGCCCAGTTCGGCGCGCCAGCCGAACGAGAGGAATTCCTTGAGAGCGGTTTCTCGCTCGAGGCCTTCTTGGAAGCTCATCAACACGACTACGCCGCACAGCGGCGCTGCTTTGCAATCAGGCAGTTTTTTCCCTGCAAGGAAGTGCCGGCGGCGCCTTCAATTAACTATAAATCGGACGTCGCGTTGCTTGGAGCCGCACTGAAACGCTACCGATTCCGGACAGAGCAGTAGCCGATGCCACCGACGGAACGTGACAGTCTTCCGTCCGTACTCGGCGGTGGGCTTGTACGCCTGGTGCGCGCCGACCTTGCTCATTGCCTTTACGACACCTAAGTTGCCTGCCTGCTCGGGCCGGAAGGGGAAGATGGACCAGTATCTCGAATTGCCAGCTTACAGCCGTGAACATTATCGCCAGGGCATGACCGGAATCATGCATGAGGAGCGGCAGCGGTTTCTGAGCAATGCGCTTGTCTTTCTGCGTTCCAACAACTTCTGGGGCAACTACCTCGAGTTCGGTGTCTACCAGGCCTGGACCTTCCGCCAAGCCATGCTGACGGCCGAAAGCTTCGGAATGACCGGTCTGGTGTTCTACGCCTTCGACAGCTTCGAGGGATTGCCGCCCATCGTCGGATCCGATTACAGCGCGCGATGGGGCTTCGAGACGGAGGGTGGAACGCGCGCCATGACGGAAGAGGATTTCCTTGGCATCGTGCGGCGCGACATACCCCAGATGATGGGCCAGGTCCGGACGGTCAAAGGTTTCTTTGACCAGACGCTGACCGATGCCTGCCGCGACCGCGTGCGCGACGATTGCGCCGCTGCCAACATGCGCAAGGACAATCGCGCCGCGCTCGTCACGGTCGATTGCGATCTGCACGAGAGCGCGGTGCCGGTCTTCTCCTTCATCGAAGGCGTGATCGATCAGGGCTCGGTGATTTACATAGACGATTACTGGGTTGGCTACGCGGGCTCGCCTCGCGAGGGCGTCGCCCGCGCCTTCCAGGAGTATCGCGAACGCTCGCGCTTCGATTTTGTCGATTGGGGCAGAATCGGTGGTTGGGGGCACTCCTTCGTCGCGCAGCGCCGCGCCTGATCACACTTCTAGCGAACCATACCGAGGCCGCCCTGAGCGACGGGCTCCTCTGGCGCAATCATGCATCAAGCCTGATCAGCGGAAAGCCGGATCGATCAGCCCCACGAAAGGACAGTTGTTTGTCTTCTGAAATAGGAAGGCGATCCATGCATTTGGTGCGCGCAAGGGCACGCTCAAGAACTCGATCTGGCTCAAGAAGCTGTCTGGCACCTGGCTCGGTTTGTCATCCACCCAGGCCCACGCCCGTAATATCCGGTACCCGTTCGCTTCCGACAGCGCCCACCAGAACTTGGCGTTGTAGTTCAAGATGCCGTGCTCGAACTCGCCACTGAAAGGCACGTTGTTGAAGAGGAGCGCGCCCTCTTCGGCGGCATCATGCATGGCCTTGAAGACGTTCCACTGATTGAGAATGTGCTCGCTTGTGCCGTGGTTGGTGACCAGCCGATATCGTCGATGATGCTCGGACGGCAACTGATCCTGGTTGAGGTCAAGACGGATCGTGAAGGGATATTCCTTGTAATCTATGGAAGCGTAGCGGAACCCGGCGCGCGCAAGCATCTCGCCGGCGAGTCCCCGATCTGCGAGGCGCCGGAGGTCGCTTTCGACAAAGGGCTCACCGCCGAACAATTTGACGAAACGATTGATTTGCTCCGGTGAGGAGGCACAGAAGAGCTCCTGTGCACCAAGGTCGAGCACCCCATCACCTTGGTTCAGCCACCCCTGTCGATGCCAGTCCATGTAAAGACGGATTTGGTCGGGCCCGACGCCCATCTTGTTTCTCCTCAAATTGTTGCTTGGGGCTCATAGATCCGGGACTTTGCCTCGCCGCGCCTTGGCCAGCAAGATTCGAGCTGCCGGTTGATTGCGGGCGGGTTTGCTGACGATCACCGTCGCATTTTGATCACTTACTGCTTTGCCTCGTCGACCGAGGACAGGTTGACGTCATGGAGCACGACATTGCCGGTTCCATCCCCTTTGTACGGTCCGGCCTCACCGCCTGCGCGCAACAAGCTCGAGCCGATCAAGCCGCCTGTCTTCGTCAACTTGAGTTGTCCCCAACAGCGAAACAAGTCACCAGGCAATTCCTCGATGGCCCAATCCAGGACGCCGCCATTGGGAAAAGACCCCCCGTCCCTGGCGTTTGCAGCGCACGGCGCCCTGGGCGCCAGGCGATTGCAGATCCCGCACATAGATCTGGAGCTGTCGTGGGCCCTGTGCGCTGAAGGTCGCTGAAAAGACATAGGTCTTGGGCGGGAGATCGTGCGGACGGCTTGGGCGATGAAGACGGCCCTACTGGGCTGGCAGATGAGATCGGCCTAGGGCTGATGACCTCTTGGGCAGGCCGGCGGCATCGCTTCCTGTGTCAAGATCGTGCGCCCGTTCGGCAGTCCGTTGTCGGAATACGTCGTCTCGTAGCTCAGAAGGGTATGTCGCGAAAACCGTCGCAGGGGACCGAGGTCTTAGTGTCAATAGGAAAGACGAACATCAAGACTGCCGGAAGTGCCAGCAGCAGGAACTCCGGGCAGCGCCTCAAGGTTTCGATTAGCTCGTACATCATGTACCAAACTGCAGTCGCGGGAGACGGACCATACGCATCAGACGAGCTGTAGGAACCTCGCATAGCCAGTGGACCAGAATGGCTGAAAGAATCGTGACCACAACGAACGAGCCGATCGACACGTAGCCACCGATTGTGGTGGTTGATGGTAGAGCCACCCGCATCAGCCATGGCCCGAGCAGCATCAACACCGCCGTGTGCACCAGGTAGATCGGGTAGGAAAGGTCACCAATCAAATTCATCCAGCGCACGCCCTTTGTCGCTTCGAACAGGCCCGGCAGGGCCAGAGTGAACAGAAGGACCGAGGTCCAGAACCGTATGCCATCGAAGGGCGCATAGGAACCGCCAAATGTCATGGCGAGGAGGGAGCCCGCCAGAAGCAAGATGCCAAGGCCGCGATTGGCCAGTATGGGAAAGCGCCGGCCGGCGAGACAGATCAGATGCCCGAGCAGGAAAAAGCCAAAGGTCGTTCCCACGAAATGATAGGTCCAGATATCACTGAAACCCATGTTCAGCACAAATACGGCGCGTAGCCCGAAGGAGGCGACCAGCGCCGCCGCCGCGACTCGCCAAGAACGGAGTAGCAGGGGTGCCAGCAAGTAAAAGGTGAGTTCGGCGCCGAGCGTCCAGGCCTGATGCAGAGCACCTATTGCCGCTGGCCAATGGGTTTGCGGATAGGAGGCGAAGGCTAAGCGCCAGTCCATGCCGAACAGGAACAGGCCGGTAGTCTTGTCCCAAAAGGCCGCGTCGACAAACTCGGCCCACACTCCAGGAATTAGCAGGAAGGACAGCAATACCATGGGCCAGTACAACGAGAAGATGCGGATAAAGCGGTTGCGGTAGAAGTCCGACACGCCACCTAGATCCTGCGCATAATTCCTGGTCAGCGTGAAGGTGATCAGGAACCCGCTGATCACGTAGAAGAACATCACGGCGTAGCCGGCATTGAAGCCCAACTTGTAGTAATCTTCGAAGGCGA
>Ga0070698_100001036_pt1 | contig 30599 bp, 25 predicted proteins | sample KBSK1502metaG_FD_65477 | JGI IMG/M metagenome (GOLD analysis project Ga0070698, IMG submission 65477) | Corn, switchgrass and miscanthus rhizosphere microbial communities from Kellogg Biological Station, Michigan, USA - KBS K1-50-2 metaG | ecosystem: Host-associated > Plants > Roots >...
CCTGTGCATCTCGACCCAGGCAGGCTGCGCCATGGGCTGCACCTTCTGCGCGACCGGGCAGTTCGGCTTCACGCGAAACCTTTCGGCCGGCGAGGTGGTGGAGCAGGTCGCCCGCGTGTGGTCCCTGCTGGACGAGCTGCGTCCGTCGCCCGCCGCACCCGACCACCTCACCAACGTCGTGTTCATGGGCATGGGCGAGCCCTTCGCCAACCCCGGCACCTGGCCGGCGGTCCGGCGCCTCCACCGGGGCTTCGGGCTTTCGGCCAGGGCGATCACCATCTCCACGGTCGGGCTGGTCCCGGGCATCGACCGCGCCGCCCGTGAGGGGCTCCCGGTGAACCTCGCGGTGTCGATCCACGCCGGCACCGACGAGCTGCGCGACCGGCTGGTGCCGCTGAACCGCACCTGGCCGATCGCCGAGCTGCTGCAGGCGGTGCGGCGCTACGTCGCCGCGACCCGCCGGCGGGTGTCCTTCGAGTACGCCCTGATCCGCGATGTGAACGACGGCGCCGACCAGGCGGAGGCGCTGGGGAGGCTGCTGGCGCCGCTGCGCGTGCCCGGCTCCGGCGGCCACGCGGCCCACGTCAACCTGATCCCCTACAACCCGACGCCGAGCCTCGGGCTCGATACGCCCTCGCGCGGGACGATCCACCGGTTCCGTGACGTGGTGGCGGCCCACGGCCTGGCGGTGAGCGTGCGCGCCAACCGCGGCGTCGGCATCGACGCCGCCTGCGGCCAGCTCCGCACCTCGGCCGGACGGCCTGGGCGCAAGCTGGAGCCGGGCCCCGGGGCCCAGCCCGGGAGCACCATGGAGCTGCCGCTCTCGCAACGCCCCGGGGACGAGAGGGCGGCCGGATGATCCCCACCGCGGAGGCGATGCGATGAGCCCCACCGGCGTGGCGCTGCTCGGGTCCACCGGCTCGATCGGCGAGCAGGCGATCGACGTGATCCGGGAGGCGGACGGTCGCTTCAGGGTGGTGGCGCTGGCGGCGAGGCGCTCCGCCGCCAGGCTCGCCGCCCAGGCCCGCGACCTGCGTCCCGAGGTGGTCGCGCTGGTCGACGACACCGAGGCGGGCCAGCTGGCCCGGGACCTGCCGGCCGGCTGCCGCCTGGAGGTCGGCCCGGAGGCGGTGGGCGAGCTGGCCGCCCTCGACAGCGCCGAGGTGGTGCTCAACGGCGTGACCGGCTCGGTGGGGCTGCGGCCGACGCTTCGTGCGCTCGAGGCCGGCCGCCGGCTGGCGCTGGCCAACAAGGAGAGCCTGATCGTCGGGGGCACGCTGGTGGCGTCGCGAGCCCGGCCGGGTCAGATCGTGCCGGTGGACTCCGAGCACTCCGCCCTGGCGCAGTGCCTGCGCGCCGGGTCGCCGGACGAGGTCGCCAGGCTGGTGATCACCGCCTCCGGCGGTCCCTTCCGGGGCCGTTCCGCCCAGGAGCTGGCCGGCGTCTCGCCCGAGGAGGCGCTCGCCCACCCGACCTGGCGGATGGGCCCGGTGGTCACCACCAACTCGGCGACCCTGATGAACAAGGGCCTCGAGGTGATCGAGGCCCATCTGCTGTTCGATATCCCATTCGACCGGATCGAGGTGGTCGTCCACCCGCAGAGCATCGTGCACGCCATGGTCGAGTTCCGCGACGGCGCGACCATCGCTCAGCTCTCGATGCCGGACATGCGGCTACCGATCGGCCTGGCGCTGGGCTGGCCCGAGCGCTCGGAGCGGCCGATCGGCAGGCTCGACTGGACCAGGGCCTCCACGCTGGAGTTCCTCCCGGTCGAGCGAGAGGTCTTCCCGCTGCTGGACGTCGCCATCGGCGCGGGCCGCCGCGGCGGCACCGCGCCCGCCGTGCTCAACGCCGCCAACGAGGAGGCGGTGGCGGCGTTCCTGGCGGGGCGCTTACGCTTCCCCGGGATCGCCGAGGTGGTGTGCCAGGTCCTGGCCGATCACCAGGTGCCGGACGTGGTCGACCTCGACGCCGTCCTCCAGGCGGAGCAGTGGTCCCGGCGGTGCGCTCGTACACTGGTCCAAGACCTGACCCCCACCGGGGAGACCGCATGAGTCTGATCGGCATCCTGCTCTTCGTCTTCGCCCTCATGCTGGCCATCTTCCTGCACGAGGGAGGCCACTTCCTGACCGCGAAGCTGTTCGGCATGAAGGTCGAGCGCTTCTTCCTCGGGTTCGGGAAGACCCTGTGGTCCTTCCGGCGGGGCGAGACCGAGTACGGCATCAAGATCCTGCCGCTCGGCGGCTTCTGCAAGATCGCCGGCATGAGCCCGCACGAATTCGACGGCAATTTCCTCGAGGAGGAGCGCGGCCGCAAGTCCGAGCCGGTCGCCCCGGAGCGCCAGTTCCGCAACAAGCCCGCCTGGCAACGGGCGATCGTCCTGTCGGCCGGCTCGGTCACCCACTTCATCATGGCGCTGGTGCTGATCTACGCGCTGATCGTCCTGATCGGCCTGCAGATCGGCGCCCCGACCACGACCATCCAGACCACGGTGGCGACCACCAGCGACGGCAAGCCGGCGCCCGCCGCCGCGGCCGGGCTGCGCTCCGGCGACAAGATCGTGGCCATCGACGGTCAGCGCATCTCCAGCTTCGACCAGCTCCGCTCGGTCCTGACCGACAGGGCCGGCCGGCGGGTCAGCATCACCTACCAGCGCGATGGCCGGACCCTGACCACCAGCCTCGTGCCGGCGCTGGAGAAGGACGCCAACGGTCAGCCGCGGGGGTTCCTCGGCATCAGCCCCAGCGGCGCCCTGGTGCGCAAGGGCCCGGTCGAGGGCATCGCCTCCACCGGAGCGATGTTCGGTGACCTGGTGGTCGGCTCGTTCAAGGGGCTCGGAGGGCTGATCCCCGGGCTCGCCGACCGCCTGCAGCAGCCCGCGCAGTCCTCCGGCGGCGGGGGAGGAGGCGGTGGCGGCGGCGAGTCCGCCCCGCTCAGCCTGTACGGGATCGGGCGCCTGGCCGGCCAGGCGGCGTCCGCCGGCCAGTGGAGCGTGTTCGTCGTTCTGCTGATCGAGTTCAACGTGTTCGTGGGAATCTTCAACCTGCTGCCGATACCCATCCTGGACGGCGGCTACCTCGCGCTGATCGGCTGGCAGTCGATCACCAGGCGCGAGGTGGACCTCCGCAAGATCGCGCCGATCGCGGCGGTGGCGGTGAGCCTGCTGTTCGTGTTCGTGCTCGTGGTGGTGTGGCTGGACATCACCAGCCCGATCGCCAACCCGTTCAGATGAAACCAGCCGGATGGTCTCCGTCTCATCTCCCCAGGCGGCGGGGGCCCGTCTCTGAAAGGAGCTATGGACCGTGGCCTTCCCCCTCGAGATGACCGACCTCGCGGCTGGCAAGGGCCGCCGGCACTCGCGCCGACTCAACGTCGGCAAGGTGCCGGTCGGGGGTGGCGCGCCGGTGAGCGTGCAGTCGATGACGATTACCAAGACTGCCGACATCAACGCCACCCTCCAGCAGATTGCCGAGCTGGCCGCCTCGGGTTGCGACATCGTGCGGGTCGCGGTGCCGGACACCGACGATGCGGCCGCCCTCCCGGCGATCGCCACGAAGTCAACGATCCCGGTCGTCGCGGACATCCATTTCCAGTGGAAATACGCGATGGCCGCGATCGAGGCGGGCTGTGCCGGGGTGCGCATCAACCCCGGAAACATCAAGAAGCATGACAAGGTCAAGCTGATCGCCCAGGAGGCAGCCGCGCGCGGCATCCCCATCCGCGTCGGCGTCAACGCCGGGTCCCTCCAGAAGGAGATCCTCGCCAAGCACGGGGGCCCGACCCCCGAGGCGCTGGTCGAGTCGGCCCTGTTCGAGGTGGGGATCCTGGAGTCCGTGGGCTTCGGGGACATGAAGATCTCGGTCAAGCACCAGAACCCGGTGATGATGATCCGGTCCTACCGCCTGCTGGCCGAGCGCTGCGACTACCCGCTCCACCTCGGCGTCACCGAGGCGGGCACGCCCAAGGACGGCATCATCAAGTCCACCGTCGGCATCGGCACCCTGCTCGCCGAGGGCATCGGCGACACCATCCGCGTGTCGCTGACCGCCCACCCGGTCGAGGAGGTCAAGGTCGGCAACGCGATCCTCGGCGCCCTCGGCCTGCGGCCGAAGAAGCTCGACCTGGTCGCCTGCCCGTCCTGCGGCCGCGCGGAGGTCGACGTGTTCAGCCTGGCCAACGCGGTCGAGGAGCGCATGGGCGAGATCGACGCGCCGCTGCGCGTCGCGGTGATGGGCTGCATCGTCAACGGCCCCGGCGAGGCGCGAGAGGCCGACATCGGCGTCGCCTCGGGCAAGGGCAAGGGCCAGATCTTCCGCGGCGGCCAGGTGATCCGCACCGTGCCGGAGTCCGAGATCGTCGATTCGCTGATGCACGAGGCCAAGCTGCTGGCCGAGGAGTACAAGGCCTCCGGTGCCGCCAGTGGCAAGCCGGAGGTGATCCGACGCTGAGAATGCGTCTGGCGCGACCGGGGGGCGGGGCACGCGGGTCGTCCGGCCTGGAGATCCGCCTGCTCGGTCGCGCCGACGAGCAGGCGGCCCTGGCCTTCCTGGACCGGCAGCCGGCCAGGGACGTCTTCATCGCCAGCCGGGTGCTGAACGACGGCGTGCTCAGGGCGCCCGGCTGGAGCCCGCTGTGGGGAGCCATCTCCGGGTCGGGTGAGCTGCTCGGCGTGCTGCACGTCGGCCCCAACGTGGTGCCGGCGGTCGACGACATCACCATCTGCGATGCCCTGGCGCCGACCGCCGCCGGGTCGGCGGCGACCCGCATGCTGGTCGGCGAGCGCCTGGCGGTCACGCGGCTCTGGGAGCTGATCGGGCCGACCTACGGCGCCGCCAGGGAGGTCCGCGACCGCCAGTACGTGTATTCGGTCGATCCCTCCAGCCTGGAGGGGCCTGCGGCGCGGCGCGGCGTCGCGCGGCTGGCGACCCCGGCCGACGAGGAGCGGGTGCTCCAACTGTCCGCCGCCATGTACACCGAGGAGATGGGGGAGAACCCGCTGGCCCGCGACCCCTCGGGCTACCGGCGGCGGGTCCAGATCCTCACCGCCCGCGGCTGGACCTACGTCTACGAGGTCGGCGCCGAGCTGCTGTTCAAGATGGACATCGGTTGCGCCAGCAACCGCGGCGCGCAGATCCAGGGGGTCTACGTGCCGCCGGAGGCCCGCGGCCGGGGCATGGGCACGGCCGCCATGGCTGCCTGCTGCCGACTCGCGTTCGACCGTCATCCCTCGCTGTCGCTGTACGTGAACGACTTCAACGCTCCAGCGGTCGCGCTGTACGAGCGCCTCGGGTTCCATCGCGAGCCCTACGACTTCCAGACGGTCATCCTCCCGTAGCGGCCAGGGCCCGGGCCGGCGCGGCGGTTATCCACAATCTTCGGCGCGGGCTCCCTGGTGGCCGTGCGGGGCTGTAGGTTCGGACCTGCCGAGACGCACCAGTCCCCCGACCCTCTCGGCCCCGCCGCATGATCCCGAACGCCTCCCTGCTCGATGAGCCGACCGTTGACGCCGCGCCAGGCGGCTCGGCGCGGTTCCGGCTGCACCGGCGGCCGCGCCACCGCCCGGCGCCGGTGCCGGCTGGCGAGATCATCATCGCGCCGCCGCCCCGGACCGGGCGGGCGGGCACCCAGGGCTGGCCGCTGCTGCTGCCGCTGCTGAGCGGCGCCGGCTCGCTGCCGTTGCTGCTGGGCTCGCCCAGCTCCGGCCGCCCCTGGATCCTGCTGGGCACGATCGCCTCGCTGCTGCTCTCGACCGGTGCCGGGCTGGCCCTGCGCCTGCTGGCTCGGCGGGCCGCGGAGCGCGCCAGGCGCCGCGACCGAGGCCGCTACCTCGCTCACCTCCAGGACGTCGCCGACGGCGTCGCGCGGGTCGCGGCGCTCCAGCGGGCCGCCGCCGAGCACCTGCATCCCGACCTGGCGGCGCTGCTGCCGCTGGTCGACGCCCGTGATCGGGTGTGGGAGCGGTCGCCCCCTGACCAGGACTTCCTCCAGGTACGGCTCGGCCGCGGTCCGGTCGAGCTGGCCGCGCCCCTGCGCCTCGACCTGGGCCGTGATCCCCTGGCGGACCACGATCCCGAACTGCTCGCCCAGGCACAGGACGTCGCGCGCCGGTCCTCGCCCCTGCAGGGCCTGCCGGTGACCGTGCCCCTGCGCCGCCTCGGAGTCCTAACCGTCCGTGGCCAGCCGGAGGCCGCCCGCTCCCTGACCCGCTCCATCCTGCTGCGATCGGCCGCCTTCCACGCACCCGGCGACCTGCGGATCCTGGCCCTTTACCCGATGGACGCCGCCCCAGCGTGGGACTGGCTCAAATGGCTTCCCCATGTCCGCGAGGACCCGCTCGATGGATCGCCGGTGGATGCGCCTGGATGCCTGCTCGCGGCCACCACCCGGCGAGCCGCCGAGCTGCTCGATCTCCAGGTCGTCCCTCGCCTCACCGACGCGCTCGGCCATCCGCCGGGCCACGACGCCGTGCCACGTCCGGCGCCGGGGCCGCTCGCGTCCGCTGGTGGTCTGCCCGGCGACGGGGTGGCTGCGCCCAGCGGCGAGCGCCCGCACCTGCTCGTCGTCGTCGACGGGTACGTGCCGAACGGGACCATCGGCCGCCTGCCGGTGCTCGATGCGCTGCTCCGAGCGGCGTCGGCGCTGGAGGCGACCGTCGTCTGCCTCGTCGAACGGTCCGCGGACGAGCCTTCCGCGACGCAGCTCAGGGTCGAGCTGGACGACCACGGCGGCCTCGCCATGACCGACGTCACCGTGGGCGGGCCCGGTATCGCGGGCGTCCGGGCAGACCGGGCCGACCTTGCGCTCTCCGAGGCGGTCGCCCGGCGCCTCGCGCCGCTGTGGCTGGACGACCCCGCGCACCGGCCCGCCGAGGACGCCGGCCCGCGGCCTGCACGCCTGCTCGACGTGCTCGGCCTGCCGAACGCCGAGGCCATCGACCCCACCAAATGCTGGCGCCAGCGGCCCGAATCCGATCTCCTGTGCGTCCCCGTCGGCCACCCCGTCGGCCGCCCCGCGGGCCGCCCCGCGGGCCTCTCCGGTGACCGCTCCTCCGGCCTCCCGGCGGTCGGAGCCCAGCGACCTTCCTCCTGCGGCCCGCCGTTGGTCCTCGACCTGAAGGAGGCCGCGGACGGTGGCATGGGCCCGCACGGTCTGCTGGTCGGCGCCACCGGGTCCGGCAAGAGTGAGCTGCTGCGGACACTCGTCACAGGTCTGGCGCTCACCCATCCGCCGGAATTGCTCAACTTCGTGCTGGTGGACTTCAAGGGCGGCGCCGCGATCGGCGGCCTGGCGGGCCTGCCGCACACGGCCGGGCTGATCACCAACCTCCAGTCCGAGCCGACCATGGTCGACCGCGCGCGGGCGGCGCTCCACGGCGAGCAGGTGCGCCGGCAGCGCCTGCTCCGCGACGCCGGCGATCTCGACGGCATCACCCGCTACCAGCGATTGCGATCCGGGGATCAGCGCCTGGAGCCGCTGCCCCGCCTGCTGGCGGTCGTCGACGAGTTCGGCGAGCTGCTGGCGGCCCACCCCGAGTTCCTCGACCTGTTCACCGCGATCGGCCGGACGGGCCGCAGCCTCGGGATCCATCTCCTGCTGGCCTCACAGCGTCTCGAAGAGGGCCGTCTCCGCGGGCTCGACAGCCATCTGCGCTACCGGATCTGTCTGCGGACCTTCAGCCCGGCGGAGTCCACCGCCGTCCTGGGGACACCGGACGCCTACCATCTGCCGGCGTCCCCGGGCCACGGCCTGCTCAAGGTCGACAGCGGCCCCTGCCAGCCGTTCAAGGGCCTTCTGGTGTCGAGCGCAGCGGCCGAAGCCCCTGCTGCCCGTGACCCTCGTGGGCCAGCCCCTGGCCTGGTGCAGCCCTTCGACCCGATCGCCTGGCCCGGGGGCCGCCTGCCGGCGGACGGACCGCCTGGCGGCACCGTTGCCGACCCGGACGCGTGGGATGCGACGCCGCGCCGCGGCCCGGACGCGTGGGATGCGACGACGCCCTGCGACCTGGACGCGGTGGTCGCCGCCATGGCGCCGCTCGCCCGCGCGGGGCGTCGGGCCCATCGCGTGTGGCTGCCGCCGCTTGCGCGGAAGATCGCGCTCGGCGAGGTCCTCGGGACGGCAGGATCCCCGCCCGCGCCTGGCGATCCGGCATGGCTGCGGGTCCCGGTCGGGATCGTCGACAGGCCGTTCGAGCAGTCCCAGGAGCCGTTGCTGCTGGACTTCACCGGTCGGCTCGGTCATCTGGCGATCGCTGGAGCACCCAGGAGCGGCAAGAGCACCCTGCTCGCCACGCTCGTCGCCGCGTTCGCGCTCACCCATCCGCCCGACATGGTGCAGTTCTACTGCGTCGACCTCGGCGGTGGCCTGCTGCACGAGCTGGAATGCCTGCCACACGTCGGCGTGGTCCTCGGCGCCCACGCGCCCGCGGAGATTCGCCGGCTCGTGCGGGAATTGCAGGCTCTCGTCACAACGCGCGAGCAGGCGTTCCGCGGTCACCGGATCGCCTCGATGGCGGTATGGCACGCGCGGCACGATTCGTACCCAACGCTCGATCAGGACGGCTACGGCGAGGTCTTCCTTTTCATCGACAACTGGGCGAGGCTGCGGCAGGAGCTGCCGGACGTCGAAGCGGAAATCGAATCGCTCGCCGGCACCGGATTGCACTACGGCGTGCACCTGGTGGTCGCCGCCAACCGCTGGGCCGACCTCCGCCTCGCCCTGCGAGACAACCTCGGCGGTCGCCTGGAGCTGCGCCTGAACGACCCGCTCGAGTCGGAGGTCGGCAGGGCCGCCGCCGCCCGCCTGCCGCGACGTGTGCCCGGTCATGGCCTGACCCCCGAAGGCCACGAGTTCCAGGTCGCCCTGCCGGTCCTCGGCGGCCCCGATGGCTACTCCGAGCCGGCCGGCTTCGCGGCTACCGCCGTGGCGGAGATCGCGCGCCGCGCCGCTCGGAGCCGGAGCCGTGCGGGTGCGGCGGCACCCCCACTCCGACCGCTGCCTGCCCTGGTGCCGGTGGAGGATCTGCCTTCGCCGGGACGGCCGCCTGCCTCCGGAGGGGGGTCGGTGGGCGGGATACCGTTCGCGCTGCACGACCACCGGCTCGAAGTGGTCCGGCTGGACGTGGCCTCCGCGCCGCATTTCGTGGCGCTGGGCGATGCGGAGTGCGGCAAGACCGCCACCTTGCGGTGCCTCGCGCGCGGGCTGATGGCCCGTCACGGCCCGACCGAGTTGCGTCTGGTGGTCGTGGCCTACCGGCGCACGCTGCTCGACCTGGCAAGCGCTCCCCACTGCGAGACCTACGCGTACGGGCCGTCGCTGGCCGCGGAGGCGGCTGAGCACCTGCGGACCGTGCTCGACCGCCGCCTACCGGGGAGCGCGGGCCAGCCGGCGGAGGCTCCCGGGTCCTGGTGGGGGACCGCGCCGCGGTACGTGCTCGTGGTGGACGATTACGACCTGGTGGCCGCCGCCGGCCGCAACCCGCTCGAACCGCTGCTCGACCTGGTGACCCGGGGTCGGGACGTCGGCCTGCACGTGCTGCTCGCGCGCCCGGTCAGCGGCACCGGACGAAGCTCGTTCGAGCCCGTCTACCAGCGGGTTCGGGAGACGGGCAGCCCCGGTTTGATCATGTCCGGCGATCCCCGCGAGGGCCCCCTCCTCGGCGGCCAGACGGCCACACCCCAACCGCCCGGCCGTGGCTACCTCGTCACACGCCAAGGCCGGAGCGGCCTCGTCCAGGTCGCCTGGACCCCGCCCGGCCCCGCGGCAGCGGGCTCACCCGGCCCCGCGGCCTGGACCCCGCCCGGCCCCGCGGCAGTGGCCACACCGGGCCCCCAGAGCAGCGGCCACACCGGGCCCCGCGGGATCGGCCTCGCCGGCCCCAGCCGCATGAGCCGCTCGGGGCCGCCCTGAGATGGGGACGGTGCTGGTCACGGTCGCGCAAGGAGCCTGGCGGCGCGACCTGGCCGTCCGGTCGGACGTCCCCATCGCCGACCTGCTCGGCCCGCTTGCGGAGACCCTGGCCATCGACCGAGGGCAACCCGGCGGCATCCCCGGCGAGGAGCTCGGGCTGGCACCGCTCTGTGGCCCTCCACTGCCCGCGGAGCACTCGCTGGCGGCCTGCGGGATCGGGCACGGCACGGTGCTCGTACTGGTCAACGCGATGCTGGCGCCGTGAGGGGGCCACCGTCCGCCGGACCTCGGGGGACGAGTCGCCGGGCCGGAGGTGACGCGGAGGCAAACCCGCAGGCCAGGCCATCAATCGGGTTGCTGCCGCCGGTAGCTGGTGCTATCGTGCATCGTGTTGACGTGTGGCACCCTACTGGATGGGTGATGCGATTCATGAAGTGGGCATTTGCCCACTTCTGTTTTGTCCGGGGTCACGCCGCACGGCAACGAGACGGACGGGTGCCGCTACCGAGAGGGCGACCAGCAACGTAGACGCGTGAGGGAGGTCAGCGATCGTGACGACGCTTCCTCCGCGTGTCCAGGAACTGGCAGAGCGGGTCGCCAGGACCCATGGGGTCGACGTGCTCGAGCTGGCCCTGCGACGGCAGGGCCGCTCGCGGGTGCTGAGCGTCGTGCTCGACTCCGAGGACGGGGTCGACGCCGACATCGTGGAGCGGGTGACCAAGGAACTCTCGCTCGAGCTCGACGAGGCCGATCCGCTCCCGGGCAGCTACGTCCTCGAAGTGACCACCCCTGGGCTCGACCGCCCGCTGGAAACCGGGCGGGATTTCCGCCGCCAGCGCGGCCATGAGGTGGAGATCCTGCGCGAGGCCTCCGCCGAGCAGCCGCGGAGCCAGCTTCGCGGGGTCGTGGCGGCCGCTGACGACCAGGCGGTGACCCTCGAGGTGGGCGGCAGCCAGGTCCGGGTGCCGCTGTCCGACGTGGTGCGAGGAAAGGTGGTGTTGCCGTGGTGACAGCCAATCGCTCGAACCACCCCACTCCCCGCATCCCTGACGAGAGGACGGCGACGTGAACATCCCGATCGAGGAGCTGCGCTTCCTCGAGCGAGAGAAGGGTATCTCGCTCGAGACCGTGATCACGGCGCTGGAGAGCGCCCTGGCCGCGGCGTACAAGCGACGGCCGAACGCTCCGGACGACGCCCGCGTCGTGGTCGATCGCGAGAGCGGCGAGGTCACCGTCTACGCGCAGGAGCTGGACGAGAACGAGCAGGTCCTGCGCGAGTGGGAGGACACCCCCTCCGACTTCGGGCGGATCGCCGCGGTGACGGCCAAGCAGGTGATCGTCCAGCGGCTCCGTGAAGCCGAGCGCGACGTGACCTTCGGCGAGTACGAGGGTCGCAAGGGCGACATCGTGACCGGGATCGTGCAGCAGCGCGACCCGCGCCACGTCACGGTCGACCTCGGCAAGGTCGAGGCGGAGCTGCCCCACGCCGAGCAGGTGCCGAGCGAGCACTACCAGCACAACGACCGCATCAAGGTCTACGTGACCGAGGTTTCCCGCTCCCCCCGGGGCCTGCGCGTAGTGGTGTCCCGCACCCACCCGGACCTGATCCGGCGTCTCTTCGAGCTGGAGGTGCCCGAGATCGCCGAGGGCATCGTCGAGATCACCAATGTGGCCCGCGAGCCTGGGCACCGTACCAAGATCGCGGTGCGCTCCAACGATCCGGGCGTCGACCCCAAGGGCGCCTGCGTCGGCCCTCGCGGCATGCGGGTCCGCTCCGTGGTCAACGAGCTTCGGGGCGAGAAGATCGACATCGTCCTGTACTCGGACGACCCGGCCCAGTTCGTTGCGGAGGCGCTCTCGCCCGCCAAGGTCAAGAGCGTGCAGATCGATGAGGCCGAGCGCACGGCCCACGTGGTCGTGCCCGACTACCAGCTGTCACTGGCCATCGGCAAGGAGGGCCAGAATGCCCGCCTGGCCGCGCGCCTGACCGGATGGCGGATCGACATCTCCAGCGAGAGCCAGGCGGCCGAGCGGCGCTCGGACCGCGTCTACGAGCCGGCGAGCCCCGCCGGTCGCGGCAGCAGAGCAGGAGTCCAGAACGGCGGCCCCAGCGGGGGCGTCGGCGGTCCGAGACGATGACGAGGAGGGAAGGGAATGCCAGCTGCACGCTCGCGCGTTATACCAATGCGCACCTGTGTGGTCTGCCGTAGCTCGGCGGCCAAGGGCGCCCTCCACCGAATCGTCCGCTCGCCGGATGGCGCGGTCCGATACGATCCGTCCAGTACGGCACCGGGCCGCGGTGCCTACGTGTGTGAAAAGCCGAATTGCCTGGAGTTGGCGGGGAAGCGGCGCGCCTTGCAGCGAGCCCTTCGCACGGCCGACGCCACCGGGGTGGAGCACGCCGTTGCGGCGTTGCGGGCGATACTGGGTGGCGGAAGCCTGGTGGGAGCTTCCGGCTCGAGTGAATACAAGGAAGTGAGGACTGGTTGAGCAACCCGCGCGTCTATGAACTCGCCAAAGAACTCGGGGTCCCGTCAAAGGACCTCTTGTCGAGGCTGACCTCCATGGGAGTGGAGGCGAAAAGCCATGCCTCGACCGTGTCGCCAGACGTCGCGGACAAGCTGCGATCAGCGCTCCGCGCCGGCGGCACACGCCAGCGGTCAGGTGCCGGATCCGGTGGAGCCGCCGCTGGCGGCCCTCCGGGCGATGGTGGCGGCCGCCAGTCGGACGCCCGCGCCGGCCAGAGTGACCAGCCGGGGCAGACCCGCGCCAGCCGGCCGGGGCTCGATGGTCCCGGCCAGCCGGGGCAGGCCCGGCCCGGTCAGCCCGGGCAGGCGCGACCGGCAGGCGGGCAGCCTGGCCAGGCACGTCCTGGTCAGCCCGGCGAACCGCGCCCGGGCCAGCCCGGGCAGGCACGTCCTGGCCAGCCGCGCCCGGGGCAGCCGGGCCAGGTGCGCCCCGGTCAGCCCGGACAGCCGCGTCCCGGTCAGCCCGGCCAGGTGCCCGGTCAGCCACGTCCAGGGCAGCCTGGTGCGTCCGGGCAGGGTCGTCCGCTTCCCCCAGGGGTGCGGCCGTTGCCGCCGGGCATGCGTCCCGGCCAGCCTCGCCCGTTGCCGCCCGGTGTGCGCCCCTTGCCGCCTGGCGTGCGGCCCGGCCAGCCACGTCCAGGGCAGCCCGGTCCGCCGGGTCAGGGTCGTCCGCCGGGTCAGGGTCGTCCGCTCCCGCCTGGCGTACGGCCGTTGCCGCCGGGCGCCAGGCCCGCGGGCCAAGGCCAAGGTGGGCGCCCGGCGCCGCCCGGCGGCCGCCCGTTGCCACCCGGCGCGCGGCCCGGCGCCGGCGCGGGCCGTCCCGGCCAGCCCGGCGGCGGTGGCCGTCCCGGGATGGCCCCTCGCCCCGGTCAGGGTGCGGGCCAGGGCCGTCCGGGCGGTCCCGGCGGCCGGCCCGGAGGTCCGGGCGGCCGTCCTGGTGGCGGCGCTGGTGGTCCCGGTGGCCGTCCTGGTGGCGGTTTCGGCGGTGGCCGTCCTGGTGGCGGTGCCGGTGGTCCCGGCGGGCGTCCTGGTGGCGGTGCCGGTGGTCCCGGTGGCCGTCCTGGTGGCGGTGCCGGTGGTCCCGGTGGCCGTCCTGGTGGCGGTGCCGGTGGCCGGCCGGCCGGCCCCGGCGGCGGTGGTCGCCCAGGAGGTCTGGGCGGCGGCGGCCGGCCCGGGCTCGGTGGAGGCGGCCGTGGCGGCCCCGGTGGCGGCCGCGGCGGTCCCGGCGGCGGTGGTGGCCGGGGCTTCACCGGCTTCCGCGGTCCGCGTCCCAAGCGGCGCAGGGGTGGAGCCAGGCGGCGCGAGGAATTCGAGTCGATGAACGCTCCGAGCCTCGAGTCGCGGCCTGACATCTCGGTCGACGGCGTGATGCGCGTGCCCCGCGGGGTGACCGTGCAGGACTTCGCCGACCGGCTCGGCAGGCCAGCGGCCGACCTCATCCGCATCCTCATGCAGATGGGCGAGATGCTGACGGCCACCCAGTCGATGTCGGACGACGCGGTCGCGCTCCTCGGCGAGGAGATCGGCGCTCGTATCGAGATCGTCGACCCCTCCGAGGCCGACCAGCTGGTGGCCATCGACGGCTGGGAGGACAACGAGCCCGACCGTGACGAGGACCTGCGGCCGCGCCCGCCGGTGGTGACCGTGATGGGTCACGTCGACCACGGCAAGACCAAGCTGCTGGACGCCATCCGGCGCACCAACGTGGTCGCCACCGAGGCCGGCGGCATCACCCAGCACATCGGCGCCTACCAGGTGCGGGCCGGTGCTGACGGCCGCCTGGTGACCTTCATCGACACACCGGGTCACGAGGCGTTCACCGCCATGCGTGCGCGCGGCGCGGCCATCACCGACGTGGTCGTACTGGTGGTCGCCGCCGACGACGGCGTCATGCCGCAGACCGTCGAGGCGATCAACCACGCCAAGGCGGCCGGCGTGCCGATCGTGGTGGCGGTCAACAAGATCGACAAGCCGGAGGCCAACCCGATCAGGGTGCGCCAGCAGCTCACCGAGTACGACCTGGTTGCCGAGGAGTACGGCGGCAAGACCCAGTTCGTGGACGTGTCGGCAAAGAGCGAGCTGGGCCTCGACGACCTGGTCGAGACGATCCTGCTGGTCGCCGACGTGGAGCTGAACCTTCGCGCCAACCCCAACCGGCGCGCGCAGGGCTCCATCATCGAGTCGCACCTCGACAAGGGGCGCGGACCGGTGGCGACCATCCTGGTCCGCCGCGGCACGCTGCACGTCGGCGACGCGATCGTGGCCGGAACCGCCTTCGGACGCGTCCGCAACATGTACGACGAGAACAGCAAGGAGGTCACGACCGCCCTGCCCGCGCAGCCGGTGCAGGTGCTCGGCCTGTCGGCCGTGCCGGTCGCCGGCGACGAGGTCCGCGCGGTCACCGACGAGCGGGTCGCCCGCTCGATCGCCCAGACGCGCGAAGCGCGCCAGCGCCAGGCGGAGATCGCCTCCAGCTCGGCGCCTCGCCTCGAGGACCTCTTCGCCAGGATCCAGGAGGGCCAGCTCCAGGAGCTGCCACTGGTGATCAAGGCCGACATGATGGGCTCGGTCGAGGCGATCGACGACGCCCTGAGCAAGCTGGACGTCCCTGAGGTCCGCCTGCGCGTCCTGCACAAGGGCGCCGGTGCGATCAACGAGGGCGACGTCAGCCTGGCGGCGACGGCCGGCGCCATCGTGGTCGGCTTCTCGGTGCGGCCCTCACCGGCCGCACGCGAGCTGGCCAACCGCGAGGGCGTGGACATCAGGCTGTACTCGGTGATCTACCAGCTCGTCGAGGACATCGACAAGGCGCTCAAGGGCATGCTCGCCCCCGAGTTCGAGGAGCGGCAGGTCGGCACCGCCGAGGTGCGGCAGACCTTCCGGGTGCCTCGCGTCGGTGTGGTGGCGGGCTCCTATGTCACCTCCGGCGAGATCCACCGCGGGTCCAAGGCCAGACTGGTGCGCGACGGCGTGGTCGTGTACGACGGGCGGGTCGACTCCCTGCGTCGCTTCAAGGAGGACGTGCGCACCGTCGCTACCGGCTTCGAGTGCGGCATCGGTCTGGAGAACTTCCAGGACATCAAGGAAGGTGACCAGATCGAGGCTTACGAGATGGTAGAGATCCCGCGTTGACGTCCGGCGGCTTCCGCGGGCCGCAACCGAAGACCGCGGTGCGCCGGGCCCGCCTCGGGCCCGGCGCGGTGCCGTCCCGGCCGTCTCGACACCCCACCCCTTGTGCTCTCATGTTCGTGGCCCTGCTCCGTCTCGACCTCCGCCTGCCCGACGCCACCTCGCTGAAGGACAAGCGATCGGTGATCAAGGGGCTGGTGGCCGACCTGCGCAAGCTCAACTGCTCCGTCGCGGAGGTCGACCACCAGGACCTGCGGCAACGCGCCACCCTGGCGGTGGCGGCCGTGGCCGGCGAGGGCTTTCACGCCCGCAAGGTGCTGGTCACCGCGGAGCGGGCGGTCGAGCGCAACCCGGGCGTCGAGCTGCTGTCGAGCGAGGTCTCGATCTTCGGGCCGGAGGACGCGTAGCCATGGCCAACCCGAGCTATCCACGTTCGCTGCGCCTGGCCAAGACGGTCAGGCGGCTGATCAGCGAGTGGCTGGAAGACGAGCAGATCAAGGAGCGCCAGCCGGGGCTGGTGACCGTGACCGACGTCAAGGTCACCCCCGACCTGCACCGGGCGACCGTGTTCTACACGGTCCTCGGCGCGGCCGACGACCGCGCCTCGGCCGAGGCGCGGCTGGCGGAGTCGGCGCCACAGGCGCGCGCCTACGTGGCACATCACGTCCGGCTCCGTCACGCGCCGACGCTAGAATTCGTCTCTGACGATCTCCCTGCCCGTAGCGCACGGATCGACCAGCTACTGGAGGAGATCGGCCCGCGGGAGCACGGCACCTCCGAGGCCTCGGGGAGCTCCGCCCCCACCGACAAGGAGGATCCGAGCGCATGACCATCGCCCCGGGGGACTGGCAGGCAGCGACCACCGCGATCAACGGCGCCGAGCAGGCGGTGATCTCCTGCCACCTGCACCCTGACGGCGACGCGCTCGGCTCGGCCCTGGCGCTGCACGGCGCGCTGGTCAAGGCCGGCCGCCAAGCGGTGGTGAGCTTCTCCGAGCCGTTCGAGGTGGCCTGGCAGTACCGCTTCCTGCCCGGGGTCGAGCACCTCACGCCGCCGGCGGACGTCCCGGCCGAACCCGAGGTGTTCGTGTGCTTCGACACCGGCTCGCTGGACCGTCTGGGCAGCCTGGCGGGCACGTTCGAGCGCGCACGGCGCACCGTGGTGATCGACCATCACGCCTCCAACACGCGCTTCGGGGACGTCAACCTGATCGACCCGGACGCGCCGGCGAGCGCTGTGCTCTGCCGCGAGCTGCTGCGCCGTCTCGACCTGCCGATCGACCAGGAGATCGCCACCAATCTCTACACCGCGCTGGTGACCGACACCGGCCGCTTCCAGTACCAGTCGACCGTCCCGGAGACGCACCTGCTGGCGGCGGAACTGCTGGCCGCCGGCGTCAAGCAGTACGAGGTCGCCAAGGCGGTGTTCGAGACCAACGACATCCGCTACCTGCGCCTGCTCTCCCAGGTGCTCGGGCGCATCACCCAGGTGCCGGGGGCCTCGCTGGTGTGGACGTCGGTGACGCAGGAGGACCTGAAGGCGTACGGGGTCGGCATCGACGCCACCGAGGGGCTCATCGACCTGGTCCGCACCGACGGCGCCAGCGACGTCGCCGCGGTCCTGAAGGAGCAGCGGGAGGGCGGCTTCAAGGTCTCCCTGCGCTCCAAGGGCGAGACCAACGTCGCCGAGGTCGCCGGCCGCTTCGGCGGCGGCGGCCACGCCCTGGCAGCCGGCTTCACCTCTGGCCAGGACGCCGCCGGCATCGTCGACGCCATCGTCGAGGCGCTGGCCGCCCAGCGCGCCGCCACGGATGGCGACCGGAACCGCCCGACCCTGACACCGAGCGCGGCGGCCTCCGGAAGGTGAGCGAACCGGGCATGGACGGCGTGCTCGTCTGCGACAAGCCGGCCGGGATGACGTCCCACGACGTGGTCGCCAGGGTCAGGCGGCTCGCGCACCAGCGGCGCGTCGGGCACGGCGGCACGCTGGACCCGCCGGCCACCGGCGTGCTGGTGGTCGCGCTCGGCCGCGCCACCAGGCTGCTGCCCTTCCTGCCGATGGAGCCCAAGCGGTACCTGGCCGGGATCGCCTTCGGCACCGAGACGGACACGCTCGACGCCGCCGGCGTGACGACCGGCACCGCGCGGGTCGACGGCATCGACGAGGCGGCGGTCGCGCGGGCCCTCGAACGGTTCGTCGGCCCGCAGCAGCAGGTCCCGCCGATGGTCTCCGCGGTCAAGCTGGACGGCGAGCGGCTGTACGTCAAGGCGCGCCGCGGCGAGACGGTCGAGCGCGCCCCGCGGCCCATCACCATCCACGCCCTGGAGCTGTGCGGCTTCCAGCCCGGCCCGCCGCCGCTGGCGACCGTCGCGGTCACCTGCTCCGGCGGCACCTACGTGCGCGTGCTCGCCGCGGAGGTGGGCAGGGCGCTCGGCAGCGTGGCGCACCTGGCGAGCCTGCGGCGCACCGCCGCCGGGGCCTTCAGCGAGCGGGAGGCACGCACGCTGTCCGAGCTGGAGGCGCTCCCGAGTATCGAGAGCACACTGATCGACCCGGCGGCGGCGATGCGCTCGGCGTCGGTCCGCTCGCTCAGCGAGAGCGAGGCCGCGGCGCTGGCGACCGGGCAGACCCTGGGCCCGACCGGGGTTGGCGACCCCGTGGCCGCCGTGGGGCCCGACGGCCGCCTGGTCGCGGTCATCCAGGACGGCGCCGGCCGCGCCCGCCCCAAGGTCGTGCTCGGGTGACCGGGACGCGACCGGGCGGTGCCCCGGTGCGGTGCTTCCTCGGGCTCGGGCGGGTGCCTGCCGACCTCGGGCCGACGGCGGTCACCATCGGGGTGTTCGACGGCGTGCACCGCGGCCACCAGGCACTGCTGGCGCGGGTCGCCGAGGAGGCGGCCGCCAGGGGCCTGCTCCCCGGCGCGATCACCTTCGACCGCCACCCGATGACGGTGGTGCGCCCCGGCAGCCACCCCAGGCTGCTGTCCACCCTCAGCCAGCGCGTCGCCCTGCTCGGCGAGTGCGGCATGGCGTTCGTGCTGGTGCTGCCGTTCACGCTGAAACTGTCGCGCATGGCGGCCGAGGAGTTCGCGGTCAAGGTCCTGCTGGAGACGGTCTCGGCGAGGGTCATCGTGGTCGGCCACAACTTCCGCTTCGGCCACCGCGCGGCCGGCGACGCCCGGCTGATCGCCGCGCTGGCGGAGCCGCGGGGCGTCGACGTGATCGCCCTGCCGCTGGACGACGACGCCGGCGGCGCCGTCTCCTCGACCCGCATCCGCGCGGCCCTGGCCGACGGCGACGTGGAGACGGCGGCCAGGCTGCTCGGGCGGCCGTTCGCGGTCGAGGGCCACGTCGTCCGCGGTGCCGAGCGCGGCCGCCTGCTCGGCATCCCGACCGCCAACCTCCGGGTGCCGGCCCGGCTCGCGCTGCCCGCCAAGGGCGTCTACGCGGGCCATCTCCAGGTGGTGGGTTCCCACGGTTCCCACGGTTCCCAGCCGCTGCCGGCCGTCTCAAATGTCGGTGTCAGCCCGCAATTCGGCGGCACCCAGCTGCGCGTGGAGACCTACGTGCTCGATTTCGACGGCGATCTCTACGGCAAACGGGTGCGGGTCACCTTCGAGCACCGGCTGCGCGACGAGACGGTGTTCCCCGACGTCCAAGCGCTGGTCGACCAGATGAACGACGACGTCGCGCTGGCCAGGCGGCTCCTGGAACCCTGAAATCGCGACAGAATTCAGGACAGTGCTAACCTTGCACGGATGGCTGGGCTGTTTGGCCCGGCGACCGCTCGGGATGCGGGACAACGCGGCTGGTGCCGTCGTGTGCCCCCGGGCAGGACTCCGCAGAATGGAAAGGAAAGAGGCAGCGGATGCTGGTCAAGGACGAGAAGACCAAGATCATCACGGACTACGCGACCAAGCAGGGTGACACGGGCTCGCCCGAGGTGCAGGTGGCGATCCTGACCCATCGGATCAACGGGCTCACCGAGCACCTCAAGATCCACAAGCACGATCACCACTCGCGTCGTGGCCTGCTGCAGATGGTCGGCCGTCGCCGGCGGCTGCTCCGCTACCTCCAGAGCACGGACGTCTCCCGGTACCGGGCGCTGATCGAGCGGCTCGGACTGCGCCGCTGAGCTGGCCAGGTTCGGGAACGTGGGGCGGGCCACGGCTCGCCTGCGCGGCGCCGTGCCACGCCCGGGAAGGGTGGTGATGCCGCTGGTGTCGTGACGGCACGTTGCAGAGTGGTCGGCCAAGCCCGGTCGTGTCAGTTGTCAGTGGTGAGCCCTGGAACGCAGAGACGCTGTCCAGGCCTTTCGACTGAGAACTGGCACGCGGTGGCCATCCGGTCGCCGATGCCGCTCCGCTCCGCCGCTGTGCCCGGCCCACCGCCACCCCGCGCCAGCGGTCAGGCTCGAGTTGCCTGCCGCGCGATGCCGAGGGTGGCGTTCCGAAGAACCCGCGATCAGCGGGTCCCGCGCATCCGCGTGCCGCTGGCGCGCGAGATGGCAGAAGGAGAAAGAAGATTTCATGGCAGTTCATCGTATTCAAGGCGCCGTCGGTGGTAAGGAGATGTTCTTCGAGACCGGCAAGCTGGCCAAACAGGCTGGTGGCGCCGTCATCGTGGGCCTGGGCGAGACCCAGGTCCTGGTCACCGCGACGGCGGGCAAAAACCCGAAGGAGCAGCTCGACTTCTTCCCGCTCACCGTCGACGTGGAGGAGCGGATGTACGCCGCCGGGAAGATCCCCGGCGGGTTCTTCCGCCGTGAGGGCCGGCCGTCCGAGACCGCGATCCTCACCGCCAGACTGGTCGACCGGCCGCTGCGCCCGTCGTTCCCCAAGGGCCTCCGCAACGAGATCCACGTCGTCGCCACGATCATGTCGGCCGACATGGAGAACAACCCCGACGTGCTGGCGATCAACGGCGCGTCCATGGCCGTGCTGCTGGCGGGTATCCCGTTCTCCGGCCCGGTGGGCGGCGTCCGGCTCGGCCGGCGCGGCAGCGAGTGGATCGTCAACCCGACCTTCGACGAGATCGGGGAGTGCAGCTTCGACATGGTCGTGGCCGGCCGCCAGAACGAGAGCGGCGGGGTCGACATCCTCATGGTCGAGGCGGAGGCGACCGCCAACGCCATCGGCCTGATGGAGGACGGTGCGCCCAAGCCCACCGAGGAGGCCATCGGCCTGGCGCTGGAGATCGCCAAGACGCACATCGCCACCGCCTGTGAGCTGCAGCGCGAGCTGCTCCGCCAGGCGGAGGTCCAGCCCAGGGACTTCCCGCTGTTCAGCGAGTACGGCGAGGACGTGGCCGAGGCGGTGCGCGGGGTCGCCGAGGAGGCGACCCGCGAGGCGATCACCATCGCCGACAAGGCCGAGCGCGAGTCCCGGCTCGACGAGATCAAGGCCGACGTCGTCCAGAGGGTGCCCGAGCAGCTCGGCGAGTCCATCGCCGGCCGCGAGCGCGAGGCCCCGGCGGCCTTCCGGTCGCTGACGAAGGAGCTGGTGCGCCAGCGCATCGTCAAGGAGGGCAAGCGCATCGACGACCGCGGGCCGCGCGACATCCGTCCGCTGTCCGCGGAGGTCGGCATCCTGCCCCGCACGCACGGCTCCGGCCTGTTCCAGCGCGGCGAGACGCAGGTGCTGAACATCACCACCCTCGGCATGGTCCGCATGGAGCAGATGATCGACACGCTCGATCCCGAGGACCGCAAGCGCTACATGCACCACTACAACTTCCCGCCGTTCTCCACCGGCGAGACCGGGTTCATGCGCGGCCCCAAGCGCCGCGAGATCGGCCACGGCGCGCTCGCCGAGCGGGCGCTGCTGCCGGTGATCCCGTCGCGCGAGGAGTTCCCGTACGCGCTGCGCCTGGTCAGCGAGGTGCTGTCGTCCAACGGCTCGACCTCGATGGCGTCGGTCTGCGCCTCGACCCTGTCGCTGATGGACGCCGGCGTGCCGATCAAGGCACCGGTCGGCGGCATCGCGATGGGCCTGGTCTCCGAGGGCGGCGAGTACGTCACGCTGACCGACATCCTGGGAGCCGAGGACGCCTACGGCGACATGGACTTCAAGGTCGCCGGCACGCGCGAGTTCGTCACCGCGCTGCAGCTCGACACCAAGCTCACGGGCATCCCGAGCGAGGTGCTGATCAACGCGCTCACCCAGGCGCGCGACGCCCGCATGGTGATCCTCGACGTGATCCAGGCGGCGATCGAGCAGCCACGCGAGCAGGTCTCCATGCTCGCGCCGCGGGTCCACATCGAGCAGATCCCGGTCGCCAAGATCGGCGAGCTCATCGGGCCCAAGGGCAAGCGCATCAACGAGATCCAGGCGGCTTCGGGCGCCGACATCTCGATCGAGGACGACGGCCGGGTGTTCATCGGCGCAACCAACGGGGAGCAGCTCGAGATCGCGCTCAACATGATCCGCGAGCAGATGAACCCCGTGATGCCGCAGGTCGGCGAGCGCTACCTCGGCACGGTGGTCAAGACCACCACCTTCGGCGCCTTCATCTCGCTGACGCCGGGCAAGGACGGCCTGCTGCACATCTCCAAGCTGGGCAAGAAAGGCCAGCGGGTGCGCGCGGTCGAGGACGTGGTCAACGTCGGCGACAAGCTGCTCGTCGAAGTCACCGAGGTCGACCGGCAGGGTCGCATTTCGCTGAAGCTGGCCGAGGAGGACCAGGCCGAGTCGGCTCCGGCCACCTCCGGCGGCGGTGAGTCCGGCGGCGGTGACGCCGGCGGCGGTGACGCCGGCGGCGGCGAAGGGAGCCGCTGAGCCCATGGAGACGGGCAAGTTCGAGACCACCGAGCTGCCCAGTGGCCTTCGGATCCTGACCGAGCGCATGCCGACCGTGCGCTCGGTCACGCTGGGAATCTGGGCCGGCGTGGGGTCTCGCGACGAGACCCCACGCCAGGCGGGCGCCTCTCACTACCTGGAGCACCTGCTGTTCAAGGGCACCAAGCGGCGCTCGGCACGCGACATCGCCGAGCTGATGGACGCCGTCGGCGGCGAGGCCAACGCCTTCACCGCCAAGGAGTACACCTGCTTCTACGCCCGCACGCTCGACCGCGACCTGCCGCTGGCGGTCGACGTGCTGGTCGACATGCTGCGGTTCTCCAAGATGTCCAAGGCCGACGTGGAGGCGGAGCGCACCGTCATCCTCGAAGAGATCGGCATGCACAACGACGCGCCGGACGACATCGTCCACGACCTGTTCGCCGAGGTCCTGCTGGGCGGCCACCCGCTCGGCAGGCCGGTGCTCGGCACGGTCGAGTCCATCAGCGGCATGAGCAGGGACGCGATCGCCAGGTACTGGCGCCGGCACTACGTGCCCGGCAACCTGGTGGTCGCCGCGGCCGGCAACTGCTCGCACCAGGAGGTCGTCGAGCTGGTGACCGGCGCGTTCGACGGCGCAGAGGGCGGCCGGCGCGATCCGGTCCCCGCCAGGCGCGAGCCGCGCATCTACGGCGGCGTCCAGGTGCGGCGCAAGCCCACCGAGCAGGCGCACGTGGTGCTCGGCACCCGCGGCCTGTCGCGCTCGGACCCCCGCCGCTTCGCGCTCGGCGTGCTGAACATCGCCTTCGGCGGCGGCATGAGCTCGCGGCTGTTCCAGGAGGTCCGCGAGCAGCGCGGGCTGGTGTACTCGATCTATTCGTACGCCACCCAGTACTCCGAGACCGGCTCGTTCTCGATCTACGCCGGCACCGCGCCCAAGCGCGTCCACGAGGTCCTCTCGATCGTCCGCGACGAGCTGGACCGCGTGATCGCCGACGGCGTCACCGAGGAGGAGCTGGAGCGCGGCAAGGGTCATCTCAAGGGCTCGCTGGTGCTCGGGCTGGAGGACACCTCCGGACGGATGAGCAGGCTCGGCAAGTCCGAGCTGACCAGCGGCGAGATCCTCTCGATCGACGAGATCGTCCGCCGCGTCGACGAGGTCAGCGACACCGACGTCCAGGCCGTGGCCAAGGAGGTGCTGGGCGGCGGGCCGCGCGCGCTCGCGGTGATCGGCCCGTTCGACGAGGAAGGCTTCGACCGGTACATCGCATGAGCTCGGCATCGCTGTCGATCTGCGTGTTCTGCGCCTCCGCGTCGGGGTTGGCCGAGGTGTACCTCGACGCCGCCAGACGGCTCGGGACCGAGATGGCGCGCCGTGGCCACCGCCTGGTCTACGGCGGCGGCAACGTCGGGCTCATGGCCGAGGTCGCCCGCTCGGTGCACGCCGCCGGCGGCGAGGTATTCGGCGCGATTCCCCGCGCGCTGGTCGAGCGGGAGCTCGCCTACGGGCCCGCCGACGAGCTGGTCGTGACCGAGACCCTGCGAGAGCGCAAGGCCGAGATGGACGCCCACGCCGACGCGTTCGTGGCGCTCCCTGGCGGCTTCGGCACCATGGAGGAGCTGCTGGAGGTGCTCACCCTGCGGCAGCTCCTCCTGCACGACCGGCCGATCGTGCTGGTCAACGTCAACAACTTCTGGGACCCGTTCCTGGCGATGGTCAGGGAGATGATCTCGCAGGGGTTCGCGTCCGAGGGCGAGGGATTCCTCTTCGAGGTCGCCAAGACCTCCGAGGACGCCGTCGCCCTGGTCGAGGTTGGCCGCCACCGCGACGCGGTCACGCGCGCCGCCCCGCCCACCGACGCCCTCGCCGAAGACTGGACCGCCGAGCCCGCCTGAGGGCCGACACAGGAAGAGCCCACCCGGGCGGGGTGGGCTCTGGTGCGTGGGTGCCTATTCGGCGACCGGGCGAACGTTGGCGGCCTGAGGGCCCTTCGGGCCCTGAGTGACCTCGAACTCGACGGTCTGGCCCTCTTCGAGGGTTCGATATCCGCTGCTCTGGATCGCGCTGAAGTGCACGAACACGTCCTCGCCCTCGGGCGGACGGATGAATCCGTAGCCCTTCTCGGCGTTGAACCACTTGACGGTTCCAACGGTCATGGCGCTTGTCCCTCCCTCCTTCAACTCGGAGGAGTCGTACAACGCCAGGGCAACCGCTGCCGCTGACGGCAAGGGACAAGCTCGACTGCGGGTTGCGAAGCCAAACGTGAACCTCCTGCGCTGCGGAGAGTAGCACAACCGCTCTTGACCATCCCGCACCGATTTGCATTGACTCCTCCGGGCTGGACGAATTCACAGCGGCCACTCTAGGAGTCGTCCTCGCCGAACTCGATGGCGATGCTGCGGTCGGGCACGATCGCGTGGTAGCGGCCGAACTCGTGCAGGCCCACGGCCTCGGCGACCTTGGCCGAGGCGAAGTTGTCGGGAGCGTGGTTGTAGAGGACGGCGCGGCCCTCGGACAGTACCGAGCGGGCCGCCGCGGAGACGACCGAGCGGGCCAGGCCGCGGCCTCGCGCGCGCTCCGCGGTGCCGACCGAGATCTCTCGGATGCGGTCGTCGTAGCGCTTGAGCACCGCGGTCGACAGCACCTTCCCGTCGTCGTCGAGCACCACCCAGGCCTCGCCGGTGAAATGGCCCAGGACCCAGTCGGGCAGGCGCGGGTCGGTGGCGTCGAGCACGGTGACCTCGGCCTCGGGGGGCGGGATGGCGACCCCGGTGCGGGCGACGCCGGAGAACAGGTGCCCGCGCAGCTCCGCCGCGGTCTTCTGCAGCGCCGGCAGCAGGGAGGAGGCGTCGCTGAGGTACCGGCGGAGGACCCCGGCGTGCTCCGGGGCGACCGCGAGCACCGCGCCGCCCTGACGGCTGAACGCCCGCACCGGCAGGCTGGGGTGCTGCACCTCCGCGACCGCGACTTCGCCGGGGACCAGCCGGTCCATCGGAAGCCCGTAGCGCTCGGCCAGCACCGCCATCACGACGGCTTCGTTGTCAACGGGCGCGAGCATGAGGCAAGGGTAGCCTGCCGAGCCGGTCGTGCGCCCGTTTTGGGACCAGTGGCACGCATAGGGCAGCGAGCGCGGCTCCGGCAATGTATGGGACCGGAACCCCCAGGCGCTGGAAGGCCAGGCCGCCGGCCAGCGGGCCGACCACCCTCGCCAGCCCACCGGCGGCTTGCTGCAGGCCAAGCGCGCCCCCGCGCCGCTCGGCCCGGACGGCCCCGGCCACCGACGACGCCAGGGTCGGGGTCACCAGGCCCTGCCCGGCGCACAGGGCCAGCAGCGCCGGGACGAGCACGGCCCAGGACCGGGTCACCGCCAGCAGCGCAAGCCCGGCGGCGTCGAGTGCCAGGCCGACCCGTAGCGCGCCCCGCTCGCCCAGGCGGCGGACGGTCGGCGCGACCAGCCCGACGTTGGCCGCAACCACCGCCAGGCCGATGCCGGCGAACACCGCCCCCGTGGAGGCCAGCCGCAGGCCGAGCCGTCGCTCCCCGAACAGCGAGAAGGTCGTCTCGAAGGCGCTGAACGCCACCAGCGAGGTGAAGGCAACCAGCAGCAGCCGAGCCACCCCCGCCCGCCGCCACGGCGCCCTCGGGTCGTCGTCGGCGGCTTGGCCGCTTGCGGGACCGCCCGCCTGCGCCGCGGCGCCCTCGGCGGCACTGCTCGCCCCGGCGGCCACCCGGGCGCCGCCCCGGGCGCCGCCCTGGGCGCCATGCGGATGCGTTTCCGGCAGGCGGGCGACCGCGACGACGGCGTTGCAGGCGGCGAGGCCGGCGGCAACCAGGAACGGGGCTCTGGGGCCGCCCAGCGCCGCCAGCGCGCCGAGGGCCGGCCCGGCCACGAATCCCAGCCCGAACGCCGCGCCGATCAGGCCGAGCAGGCGCGGCCGCTCCGACGGCTCGGCCACGTCGGCGACGGCGGCCTGCGCCACCGCCACGCTCCCTCCGGACATCCCGTCGATCGCGCGACCGACGAACAGCAGCACCATGCTCGACGCCAGCCCGGTCAGCAGGCTGCCTGCCGCGGTGCCCACCAGCGACAGCACCAGCACCGGCTTGCGACCCACCCGGTCCGAGAGCCGGCCCCACAACGGCGCGCAGACGAGCTGGAAGGCCGAGTAGGTGGCCACCAGCGCCCCGATCGTCCCAGGCCTGGCGCCGAACCGCTCGGCCCACAGCGGCAGGATCGGCAGGACGATCCCGAAGCCGATCAGGTCGAGCAGCACGCATCCCCACAAGGCGCCGAACCCCGCGGGGAACCGGCTGCGCCTGATGGCCATGGCCCGCTCCTCGACAACCCGTCAGCGTGCTCGATCCGAGATGTAAACCCTGCGAAGCTACCCTTGAATGCCGGCAGAGGAGCCGGTCGGTCATGGCTCCTTCCGGACTCTACCGCATATGCCGACAGTTTGTCGGCATAACTCCCGGATCGACGCGTTGCTGTTACGAAATCGGGAATCCAGGGCAAGAAGTTCCCCGGAGCCGGCCAGGATGCTCACTCCGGCAATCTGATGCGGAGCGGATCACGGTATCCTGACACGCCGTCTGGATTGGCGAGCAGGGAGGCGAAGAGGCCATGCGGGTCGGAGTGCTGGGAGCAACCGGACGGATGGGCCGGTCGAGCTGCCGCGCCGTCTTGCAGGCAGGCGATCTGGAGCTGGTGGCCGCGGTCGCGCGCGGCGCCGCGGGCGCCGAGCTGCGCGACCTGGTGACCGAGGCGCCCGCCGGCCTGCGGGTCCGCGGCGGCGCCGAGGACCTGCTCGACGCCAAGGCCGAGGTGGTGATCGACTTCTCGGCGCCGGAGGCGACGCTGGCGGCCGCCAGGCTGCTGCTGCCGGCCGGCGTCCACGTCGTCTCCGGCACGACCGGGCTGCCGGCCGCCTCCACGGAGGAGCTGGCCTCGCTGGCCGGTCCCCAGGACGCGGGCAACGTGGTGTGGGCTCCCAACTTCGCGCTCGGCGCCGTGCTGGCGCAGCGCTTCGCGACCATCGCGGCCCGCTTCTACCCGGCGGCGGAGGTGATCGAGCTGCACCACGCCGGCAAGGCCGACGCCCCGTCCGGCACGGCGCTGCGCACCGCCAGGGCGATCGCCGAGGCGCGCCGCCGGCCCGATTCACCGGTGCCGCCCGGCCGCGAGCTGGTGACCGGGGCCAGGGGCGGCGAGGTGGAGGGCGTGCGGGTCCACTCCGTGCGCCTGCCCGGCCTGGTCGCCCACCAGGAGGTCATCTTCGGCGGCGAGGGTGAGCTGCTCACCCTCCGCCACGACTCGCTGGACCGCTCCAGCTTCATGCCAGGCGTGCTGCTGTGCGTCCGAGAGGTGGCCAACCGTCCCGGCCTCACCGTCGGGCTCGAGCCCATGCTCGACCTGGAGTGACCATGTCGAGGCAGCCGGCATACTGGGTCGAGGCGTTCGACGAGCACGAGCGCGAGCGGTTGGCTCCCTATTTCACCAACACCGACCGGCCGGTCTTCGCGTTACGCAACCTTCCAGAGGTGGTCAAGGGCGCCCTGTTCGCGCGCTACTCACGCAGCCCCAAGAGCCTTCGCAGGCTGTTCCTCGACGAGTTCCACGACCGGGTGGCCGGGGAGCGGCCCGCCACCGAGCCCACGGTCGGCGAAGAGCGCGCCACCAGGCTCTACCGGCGGGTGCTCGACGAGTACGGCGACGACTCCGTGGCCCAGCTCGCCGGCGCCCACGTGGCCTGTGAGCAGGCGTCGAACCTGCTGACCAAGGTGCTGGAGTGGGGCCGGCTCGCCTCCTACATGGAGCAGTCGACCCGCTACCAGTCCTACACCGACCGTCCAGGGGGCCGCTGGCGCTACCACCTCGACCCGGCGGTCGACGGCGACCCACAGCTCGGCGCCGAGTACCGGCGGGTGCTCGACAGCGTCTTCGCCACCTACGCCGAGCTGGTGCCCGCGATGGTCTCCCACCTTGATACCACCCTGCGGCCGGAGCCGGGGGTGGCAGAGGCCGCCTGGCGGCGGGCGCTCAAGGCCAGGGCGCTGGACGCGCTGCGGGGCATGCTGCCGGCGGCGACCACCGCCAACCTCGGCATCTTCGCCTCCGGCCAGGCATACGAGGCGCTGCTGCTGCGGCTGCGCGCCCACCCGCTGCCAGAGGCCCGCAGCTACGCCGACCTCCTGCTCCACGAGCTGCGGCAGGTGATCCCGAGCTTCCTCGAGCGGGTCGACCTCCCCGACCGCGGCGGCGCGTGGACGCGCTACCTCGCCCAGACCGCCGAGGAGACCGCCAAGGTGGTCGACGCGCTGCTCGGCGACGACACGCCGGCCGAGGAAGGCCCCTCGGTGCGGCTGGTCGAGTTCGACCCGGCCGGCGAGCACAAGGTGCTCACCGCCATCGCCTACCCGCTGCTGCGGGTGGGGGAGGCCGAGGTCGCCGAGCGCGTGGCGCGGCTCGACCCCGAGGAGCGGGCGCGGCTGCTGTCGGCCTACGTGGGCGAGCGGACCAACCGCCGCCACCGTCCCGGGCGTGCTTTCGAGCGGGCCGTCTACACCTTCGACGTGGTCGCCGACTACGGCGCCTTCCGCGACCTGCAGCGACACCGCATGTGCACGATCGTGTGGCAGCGCCTCACCCCGGACCTCGGCTACGAGGTGCCGGCCGAGGTGGCCGCCGCCGGCCTCGGCGACCGTTACAGTCACAGCCTGGAGCGGCTCGCCGGGCTCTACCGGGCGCTGGAGCCACGCTTGCCCGCGCAGGCGCCGTACGCGGTGAGCATGGCCCACCGGGTGCGCTTCTCGATCACCCTCAACGCCCGCGAGCTGATGCACATCGCGGAGCTGCGTTCCTCGCCGCAGGGCCACCCGACCTACCGCTCGGTGGCCCAGCGGATGCACACCCTGGTCGCCGAGCGGGCCGGTCACCACGGTCTGGCGGAGGCCATGCGGTTCGTGGTCCATGACGACGTCGATCTCGGGCGCTTGGCCGCGGAACAGCGGTGGGAAGCGCGCCGGAGCGGGGTGTTGCCGGCCTGATCCGAACCCAGCGCCCCGCTCATGCCATCCGCCGCGACACGGGGGGCACGGTTGGCCTGTTCTTCGTCGGTCTGGTGATGGTGCTGCTGTTCTCCGGCGCCGCGGCCGGCGTGATGGCGACCAGGACCTCGGCACCGACGCAGACCACCATCGACCCGAGGGTCGCCCGCGAGCGCGCCGAGGTCACCGCCCGCTTCTTCAAGATCATGTCCATACGCGAGCGGGCGCTGACCGAGCGCGACATGAAGGCCCTGAAGGAGATCTACACGCCCGACTCGCCGCAACTGCGCACGGACCGGACCGAGATCCAGGCGCTGCGCGACAAGCACGAGCTGTGGAAGGGCCTCCAGCTACCGGTGCAGATCCTGAAGTTGACCCAGGCCTCCAGTCGCCGCTGGACGGTGGTGGCGCTGCTCGGCCGTTCCAACGCGCGTCTGGAGCTGGAGTCGGGCGACCTGATCCGCGACGTCGAGGGCAACCGCCAGGTCTACTGGTGCACCCTCATCAAGGACCCCGCCAAAGGCTGGCTCCTCTACAAGTTCGTCCCGCCCTGATCCACGTGCGGCGAACTCGTTCGCCCCACGGCCCCCAAGGTCAAGTTCGTTCCGGAGTGCCGTGGCCCGGGGTGCCGTGGCCCGGCGCCCCGCGGCTGCCCTGGTCCAGGTGATACAGGCTTCGGGCCGTCCCTCCCAGGATCCGTGAGCTGATCTCCTCGGCGGCGGCTTGGTCGAGATCGCCGCGGTCGACCTCGGCTCCGAGGACGGCCGCCAGCGCCCGGCGCCAGACGGTCGCTCCCCACCAGTGCATCTCCGGGAAGGAGTGCCCGTCGGAGGCGGCCAGCAGCTTGCCGGCGGGGCAGAGCCCGAGCGCCTCGCGCACCAGCTCGGCGGCGATCGGCTCGGCCAGCGGGATCGCCAGCGACAGGTCCAGGTAGACCTGCGGGTAGGTGCCGGCCATCGCGGCGGCGCCGCCCACGAACGGGTAGCCGTGCAGCAGCACGATCGGGCACGCCTCGGTGCGAGGGTCGTGCAGCAGCGGCCGCAGCAGCGTGGGATCCGCGCCTGGCATGCGGATGTCCTCGTCGCCGAAGCCGGTGTGGAACTGCAGCGGCACCGACCACAGCGCGGCGACCTGGGCCGCGCGGCGAGCCAGCAGCGGTCCCAGCACCGGGTCGTCGAAGCGGCGGGCCTGCGCCGCCAGGTCGAGCCGCTCG
>Ga0070698_100001037_pt1 | contig 30575 bp, 26 predicted proteins | sample KBSK1502metaG_FD_65477 | JGI IMG/M metagenome (GOLD analysis project Ga0070698, IMG submission 65477) | Corn, switchgrass and miscanthus rhizosphere microbial communities from Kellogg Biological Station, Michigan, USA - KBS K1-50-2 metaG | ecosystem: Host-associated > Plants > Roots >...
GACGCGATGAAGTGACGGATCCTAACAAACCCTGGATTGAGGCACCATAGTGAACGTGCCGCCGCAGAGCATCGAGGCCACCGACCGCACGCTCGTCGAGCGCATTCTGCAGCACGAGCGCGCTATGCTCGTCGCGACGCTCATTGCCGTGCCGCTGGCCTGCTGGTCGCGGATCGTGCCGATGGCGCGCGACATGTACGGCGCCATGACCGGTCCGTCGGCGTGGATGATGACGGACGCGTGGGGCACACCGCGCGTCCTGCTGCTCGGCGCGATGTGGGTCGTGATGATGGCCGGCATGATGCTGACTTCCGCCGCGCTGATCCCGCTCACCTATGCCGGCGCCGCGCGACGCCGTTCCGGCAAGCGACACGGCGCCGCGCGTCTACGCGATGGCCGGTTCCTGGTTCATTGCTAGCGACGGACTGTAGGGTGAATCCGGCTGGCCCGGACAGCGAGTCGGAAAGTGCCATCGACACAGTAGAGATGATCGACAACGACCCAGCGACCTCAGCATAGCGGTGGACTCGAGTGGTTTGCTTCCGCGTCGCCACCCGCCTGTGCGGGTAGTTCATGCCCGCGCTCCACGTTTCATTGGCGATTTCCGAGGGCAAGCCATACCCGGAACGACCCCCCGGCACTGACGCCTTTTTCAACAAACGCTTGTCCGCATAGCCGATTTCACAGTCCTCCCTCGTGGCATCGCGATTGGTAGTGCCGAGTTTGGAGGATGGAAATGATGCGGAGCGACGAGTCGATCGGGCCTGTATTGCGCGCATTGGGTGACGCGCTCGTGAGCGATCCTGTCGATCGCGATCTACGAGCAGTCTTCGAGCAGGAAGTCCAGCGCCTCGTCGGGCTCCGATCCGTGCGGCTCCGCGAGATTCCCGCGCGCTACCATGCGCGCCTCGTCACGCCGACACGCACGGTCGAATCCATCGTGCTTGGCGTGCCAAGCTCAGATCCGCGCGCACAGGCGATTCTCGAGGCCTCGTTCGACGCGGGGCATCCACCGGCAGAGCCTCAGCTCGATCTTCTCGCCGAGGCCGCGCAGCTCGCGGGGCTTGTGCTCGAGGCATCGCGCTCGCACGTGACGACGATGGTTCGAAGCGTTGACGGGGCGGCGCCACTCATTGGCTCGAGCGCTGTCATGCAGGTGCTGCGAGGCCGCGTGGAGCGCGTTGCACGAACTGATTTCACGGTCCTCATAGAAGGCGAGAGCGGCACCGGGAAGGAGCTGGTCGCACGCCAGCTGCACGAAGTGAGTCGGCGTCGCACCGGGCCGTTTGTCGCGGTGAACTGCGCCGCGCTCGTCGAAACGCTGCTCGAGGCCGAGCTGTTCGGCATCGAGGAACGGACGGCAACCGGCGTGCGCGGTCGCCGGGGGAAGTTCGAGCACGCAGACGGCGGCACGCTGTTTCTCGACGAGATTTCGGACCTGTCGCTGTCAGCCCAGGCCAAGCTCCTGCGCGCCATCCAGGATCTTGCGATCGAGCGGGTCGGCAGTACCGGCGCCCGCCGTGTCAACACGCGCATTGTGGCAGCCACCAATCGGCCGCTCTCGGACATGGTGTCGAGGGGCCTGTTTCGTACCGACCTGTATTACCGGCTTGGGGGTGTGGAGATTCACGTCCCACCGCTGCGCGCACGACGGGAAGACATATCAGAGCTCGCCATCTACTTTCTCGCCCGTCACCACAACACGCGTGACCTGTCGCTCTCGGACGCAGCTGTCGACGCCCTGCGGTTGTATGGCTGGCCGGGCAACGTGCGCGAGCTCGAACGTTTCATCGAGCTGGCAGTCGCTCTGACCGAGTCGAATCAGATCGAGCTCGACGACCTGCCGCCCCAGTTGCGAGGAGACTACGTCGAGATTCTCGGGCCGTCCTTCGCCGCCGGAGAATCGCTTCGCGCGTGGGGCAGCCGCTATGCGAGGCTGGTATACGAGCGTTGCGGGCGGAACAAGCGACGCGCGTGCCGCCATCTCGACATCAGCTATCACACGCTGCAGGCATATCTGCGCTACTCACGGCGTGACGGATACGCGGGCACACAGCTGCCGGAGTGGGTGCGATCGGCCAGCACTCCGGCAACGGTGCACGACGCCCGGAGCAGCCGATGAACGTCATCTATGCCCTTCGCTATTTTCAGGTCGTGGCGGTGGTCCCTCCGCTGTTTCTCGCCGGCTTCGTCATCACCATCGCTGCGTCGGCGGTGACGCTGACAGACGATCCGACAGCAGCGACTGAGGCGTTGACGCCCGTGCTTCTGCTCCAATTGTTCTCCGCGTCGTCTGGATTCCAGATTCCGGCGCGGCGCGGCTATTACGACCTGCTGCTGACGTCCGGAACACCGCGCTGGCAGATCGCTGTGGCCCACTGTCTCGCGTCGGTGATGCCTGGCATCACCAGCTGGATCTGTGTCGGGATGCTGGAACTGGCTGCCAGCCACGGAGCGCGGATGGCCTTCGCAGCCGGAGGCACGTGCATCGCATTCTTTCTGATGTCAACGGTTGCGTGGGCGACGGCAACGTCCATCTCGCGTGCCCCGGCGGCGGTCGGATGGCTACTGATAATGACAATCCCTCCGCTTGCGCGGTTCGCCTCTCCAGTACAGCTCCTCGGAACTGCTGCGCCCCGGCCCCTGTGGGCGACGCTGCCGGCCGTGTTCGTGATCGCAATGATTCCAGTGGGCCTGGCGTTTGCGCGCATCATGCGTGGCGCCGTACCTCTGGAGTCGGCGCAGTGATGGCGGCCTTCCTTTCGGCTCGCGACGTGAGCGCAAGGTACGGCCGCCGCGAGGTCTTTCAGGAGCTGTCATTTGACCTGTCGGCGAATGAATCGCTGGGTGTTCTCGGTCCGAATGGCGCGGGAAAGACCACCCTGCTGCGCATGATTGCGGGACTGTTGAGCCCGTCTCGTGGGGAGCTGCTCGTGAAAGACATGACACCTCGACGCGCGCTCGCGCGAATAAATGCTGCGTACTTTGCCGGCGACTTTACGTTGCCTGGGTCGGTGCGCGCCTGCGAGTGGGGAAGCCTTGCCACCGGCGACGCCATCACGCCCGAACGCCGCCGGATTCGCCAGCTCTCTCGAGGCACGCGGCAGTTGCTCGGCTTGCGGACGGTGCTTGCGCGTCCACACCTCGATTTGGTCGTGCTCGACGAACCGTGGGAGGCCCTGGATGCGGACGCCTCACGATGGCTGTCCCGGACGATAGAAGTCAAGCGCGATCGCGGTGCTGCGGTCGTGCTCGCGTCTCACGACCTGCACGATCTCGCGGGCGTGTGTGACGCGTACCTCTTCCTCGTCAACCGCCGCGGCACGATGTGGAAGGCGCACGATCTGTCGCCGGCCGGCGCGGTGACGGCGGCGCTCCTCGCCGACGTGCTCGAGCGGTTGCAGGCCGACGCAACAACACGCCTGCGCGCGGTCTCGTAATGCGCAACAGTCTAGCGACCACGCTTCCGGGAGCACCACGAGACGGTCGCGGCCGGGAGAGCGTGTAGTTTAAGGGGCCGACTCTATGACGCTCGTTCGCCAATTCGGCCTCCGGAACTCAGTTCCGAGCGTCTCCATGATCTTGTCCCACGGCAAATGTGCGAACTGCGTGGCACGGTACGCACTCCACGGAATCAGCACAGGGTGCTTGTCGAGTTGCTGGGTTGACAGAGAGGTCACGACGAGCAGGTCGCCAGCATGTTCTGTAGTGCGTCCCACTCAGCTTGAGTTGCTGTCAAGGTCCAGATCTGCTTCACATGGATCCATGCCGCAGCGTACTGGCACCAGAAGGCGCGGTTGGATGGACGCCACGCTTCTGGCCCTTGGTCGCGTTTGGCGCGGTTCGCTGAGGCGGTCACGGCCAGCAGGTGGAGCGGGTAGGACAAGTCGTTGGCATAGCGTTCCTTCTGCGCAAGCGTCCATCGCGAGCCTCCGGACCGGTAGGCGTTGGCGAGCGGCACGAGGTGGTCGATGTCGAGATCAGCAACCTCAGTGACGCCTCGATTGGTGTACGGATCCGCCCATCGGCCGCTGTCGACGACGCAGTGGCGCACATCGCGGAAGAGTACGGGGATGACGCTTTCTTCGATGAGGACTTCGGCTCGCGTGTCTTGACAATCCCCATCTGCATCGATCCAGAGCCTCCACTCGTCCCGGTTGTATGGCGGGAGGTTGGCGAGCACCGGTGCGATCGTGAGAGGGGGCGCTGAGGGAGATCGTGATGGCGTGCCGACCGACGGACTGGGTAGGACCGTGGGCGCGGTTGGAATCGGACTGGATCCGCATGCCGTCAGCAGCGCCGAGAGAAGGAGCGCCGAACACCATTTTGGGGCTGAAGCGTTCATTGGCAAGACGAACGGCTAGGGTGGCGGCGCGCCAAACAACCAGCGGTCGTCGTCGCGCGTCAGCTCAATAACGCGTCCCGAGATTCCGAGAGCCGATGCGGCGGGCCGGGTCCAAGAGTGGGACACGACCGCGATCATACCGGGTGTGCTGATGGCGGCGGCAGTGAATGCACGGGGCGCGAGCGTTGAGGTCGTCGCGGTGAAGCCGTTGTTCGAGACGCAACGTGCCAGGGGGGCGCAAGTAAGACGTACCTCTTCCTCGTCAACCGCCGCGGCACGATGTGGAAGGCGCACGATCTGTCGCCGATCGGCGCGGTGACGGCGGCGCCCCTCGCCGACGTGCTCGAGCGGTTGCAGGCCGACGCAACAACACGCCTGCGCGCGGTCTCGTAGTTTGCGACGGGCATGGTATTGTGAAATATCCGCCGGAATCACGGCGGCTCAAAAAAAGGCTTCTAGCGACCACGCTTCCGATGCCGGGAGCACCCACGAGACGGTCGCGGCCGGGAGGTGCATACATGGCCAATCGCACCGGGAGTCGTCAGTAGACACTCCCACGCGCAGCAAGACACTGAGAGGCCGGCATTGAGCCGGCCTCTTCAGTAAGGGTTCAGCCTTCGGACCTACTTGTGTCAGTCGCGGCCACGACCATGAGGATCATCTTAGTCGTCGTCATCATCGTGGTCGACGCACTCCTTGTCATGATCGTGACCGCGATCGTGAACCGGCCGCAGGAAATGATTGAAGGCCTGCGTCGCGACGCGAGTCCCCTCCCTCCGCGCCGCCGTGTCCGCGAAGCGGAAATGAATCCCCAGGTAGACGCGAGCGTCGACCACCTCGTCGGCCAAATCTGAGAAGCGATGGTACGTTCGCACATTCGGAATGGCCTGCGCGGCCGTAGTCGTCGCCTTGAACGTCACTTTGTCGGCGTCGAAAAAGCGCGCGACGATGGTCGTGAAGGAGCCGGACAGGTTGTTGGCGCCCGACGTGTAGTCAGGATAAGGCGGCGTGGCAATCAGCGACGTCCATGCTGCATCGGCCTCCGTCTGCGGGTTTCCGTCGTTGTCCCCCGGTAGAAGCTGCTGAATCGCCGTGATCGGTCGCCAGAAGTTGTAGTGCTTCTTACTGTTCCAGGCTCTGATGCCAGCGTCGGCGCCCGCCAGGTTGGCCAGGGCGAACAGCCTGGCACTGTCACCGAGCCTGCTGAGGCTCTTACAGTACCGCTGTTCCGTTCCCGTCTCGCACGCTTCGACCAGTCCTCGGATCATGCCTTCAAAGAGGGCAATGGTATTGCCCGACCAGAAGTAGCCGATCTGGGTCTGGTCGGGAGTGCGGGTCACGCCGGCGTACCCAACCGGACCACCCAGGGCCTTCACCTCGTTGTAGTCCCTGGCGTATTCGAGGCTGCTCAGCGCCGGTGGACGACGGGCGCGAAACTGTTCGTTGAAGTCCATCGTGAACGGTTCGACGGCGCCCAGCCACGGTGCCGAAAACGCCGCGAGCGCCGGCGGCGTTGGTCGCCACTGGCCGGCTCCCGTGCCGCCGAGGTCGGGCGGAGGAGGCGGCGTCGGATAGCTTCCGTCACCCGTCCGCCGCACGATGATTCCGGCCGCCGCCTGCTGGCCGACCAACGTGCCCCCATCGGCCTCGGTCAAGCCGCCATGACTCGTCAGGAAGGCGAGGTACTTCCCATGAATCGTGGCGGTCTGCGGCGGAAACCGATTGACCAGGACGTCGCGCGCGGCTCTGGCAGCGGCGGCCACCGGCGAGCCGGTGGCGTCGCCAATGTGGACCGCATAGTGCTGGAACCGTTTCTCATACGCTTGAACGGCGTCGTGGATCGCCGCATGGACCATGGCAAAGTCGAGGAGCGGCGCCGCCCCGGCCGGACGTCCACCGGCGAAGATCGTATCCGCCGCGATCACGTTCAACTCGGTGATTGGGTCGGCAACCGCCGGCCCTGGCCACATCAGACAACTACAAACGATGAGGCCTGTGAGTCGTCGGAGTCCTGTCATGGTTTCCTCTCCTTTTTGCGTGTTTCCGTTCTCCTCACGCATTGAACACAAGGCGCCCGGTTCGAGATCTCGTAGTGATTGATTAAGTGCGGCTCGACGCGTCAGACCGGAACTCATGGGGAATAGCCGCCGGTGCACGCTACTCCTATTGGCGGGAACGGACAAGCGAAGAGCTGCGAGGGGTGCCGGGTTAATGGAAGCGCCGCTCTCAGGCCCGCCCCTCGCATTCCTCATGACACTGCAGCAAAGTCTCAGCCCTCGCCTCGACGAATCTTCTCTACCTTGGCGTCTCGTTCGGACGCGAGGCGCTCGCGCTCACGCCGGAATCGCCGGCTGACTTCTTCAACCTCCGCGGGATCAGCGTTCAGCAGATGCTTCATCGCGGACTGCTGCAAGATCTCCTGCTCGGCGATCTTCGAGTCGTAGAGGCTCCTCACCTCGGCGATGGCGCTTTTCTGCTGGTCGGTCATCGGCCGTGTGGTGACACCTTCCTCCGCATCTTTCTTGCGAAGACGTTCCATCGCGAGCTCGAACGAAGACTTCGGACCACCCTCATCAGACATGTGTGTAGCTTACTTCGCTGGGTCGCGCGGGCGCTCACCAGAGCCGCGTCGCTCCTTCTGTCGGCAGGAAGCGTGTGTCGAGAGTCAACCGAATGCCCAGCGCTCAGCCAGAATCACCGCGAGGTACAGGATCCCCGCCAGCACCAGCACCGCCAGCCCACCGAACACCAGATTCGCCGCGGCGGAGAAGTTGCTGGCGCGAGTCATCAGAAACGACACGATCAATCCGAAGAAACATGCCGCTGCCACCGCGACAGCAAGTGTGAGGACTGTGGTCATTCCTGGGCTGGAGCGCGAGTGGCGGCAGCTCGATTTGCGCCAGCCTTGACGTACATACTCCGGTACGAGCCTTCGGCGAGACCGCCCTCGCGAGTGAATCGCGCTTCAACAAAGACGATCTCGTCCAGCTGCGGAAGGTGAGCGCGGAGCGTGAAGATGGAGCGCTCTCCCGGTTGAATCGAACAGAGTCGGGTCATGCTTCGATCGTCCGGGCTGGGGCTTAACGAGCGTTCCGCGTACCGCCGCTGGGGATCTGGTTCAAGAAGAGGCCCGGTATTCCGGGCCCCTGTGAGCACCATGGTGACGCCTGAGATGTCCAGCGGACGCTCCCCGGTATTTGTCACCTGATAATCGGCTGCGAACACCACCGAGGAATCCGGCAGCTCCCAATGAGTGCAGGTCACATCACTGCGCCAGCGACGTCCAAGCACATTGAAAAGCCGGAGTTTGACCGCAGTGGCGAGCGCGCCAAGCACCACGATCACGTCCACTGCGATTCCCGTGATTTCGTGGAGACTGGTCCATGTCATGGACCGGGATCATCGCATGTCTCAGATGGGAGACCGTGTAACCCTTTGGCTCACCGCGAGGATATTTCCTTCGCTGTCTTTGAACCACGCGGTCCTGGCTCCGCCCCCGGTCGCGATGCTGTTCTTCGTTTTGAGCCCCGGCATGTCGTACTCCTCGAACACCACGCCTCGGCTCTTCAGCTCAGCCACCTCCGCCTCGACGTCGTCTACGGTCCAGAAGGCGTCGCTCGCCTTCGATGTACCCGCCCCAGGTGACGGATACATGAAGAACACCGTGCCTCGGCCACATTCGTAGATCACTCCTCCGGCGTATTCTTCCTTGGGTACCAGTCCCAGCGTCCCCTCATAGAATCGTCGCGCCCGAGCGACATCGGCGACTGGAACATAGGGAGTGATCGGTGCATTTTTCAACATTGCTTGTGCCTCCGAGCGTTGACGCTGACAACCCTGAAGAGAACGCAATATCACGGCGACGCGCGGTCCAGTTGCTTGACCCCATCAGGGGCGCATAGTACCGTCCGCGACGTGCGAACGGCTTTTGCCTGTGTCGTTGTCCTGTCCCTTCTCTCATCGGCCTGCAACAGAAATGCCCCTGAGGCGACTGCTCCCGCCGCTGCCGCGTCAGGCGACGCTGCACTCAAGACGGCGCTCGACCGGTACGTCGTCGAGTTCCTCCGTCGCTATCCGACGGTAAACACGTACGTGGGAGGCGGCGGTCTCGATGCGTCGCTCAAGGACGTGGACGGGATGCTGCGCGATTACTCGATCGCGGCAATGGAGGCGGAGGACCGCTGGCTCGACGACACCGTTAAAGCGATTGGCGTCATTGACGTCAACACGCTCTCGCCGGCGCCGCGAATCGACCGTGACGTCGCGCTGGCGCAGATCCAGTTCATGCTGCATCAGCATCAGGTGCGCCATTACCAGCAGCGCGCCCTCGACACCTATGTGAGCGAGCCGTTCCGGGCGCTCGACTGGCAGCTGCAGGGGATGACGCAGACAGGCGACAAGACATACGGCACCGGCGCCGAGTGGACGCTCGTCGTCGAGCGCATCCGCGCCATCCCGAAGTTCCTGGCCTCAGCGCAGGATCAGCTGCGATCCGGCGTGGGCACCGGTAACACGCCGGATCGTCGGATGCTGCGCCGCGACGGCATCGAGACGTCCGAAGCCAATGCGAAGTATTTTGCGCAGACCCTTCCTCAAATCGCTGCGGATCGCGTGTCGGGTGAGCAGCGTGGTCAGATTCTGGGAGAGATCAACGACGCGTCGAAGCAGGCGATGCTGGCGTACGAGTCGTTCCGCACGTTCATCGCCTCGACGTACTTCCAGAGCTCCGCAGCGACCACGGTCAAACCGCAGTTCCAGGCGGATCGCTTCGCGATGGGCGAGACCGAATATGACTGGGCACTCAAGAACAACTTCCGTTTGAACAAGACAGCCGCGCAGCTCTACGACGAAGCGTGGCCGATCGTTCAGGACACCCAGAAGCAGATGATCGATCTCGCACGGCAGATCGGTACGCAGCAGAAATGGCCGCTGCCGTCCGACGGCCAGGCCGCTGTGCGTGCCGTCTTCGATCAGCTGTCGAAGGACTATCCAAAATCCGACGCCGAGATGATCGACTGGTACCGGGATGCGGCATTCCGCCTCGTCGAATACGGGCGCAAGACGCAGCTGTTCGATGTACCTGCCGATTACAAGCTGGATGTCACCGAAACGCCGCCGCCGCTTCAGGCTTCGATTGACGGTGCCGCCTATTACCCGGCGCCGCCATTCAAAAACAGCGGCGTGGGACGGTTCTACGTCACGCCCACGCACAACAACCCGGCGGGGCTGATGGCCAACAACCGTGCGGCGCTCGCCGATTTGTCGGCGCACGAAGGCTTCCCGGGTCACGACTGGCATTACAAGGTGATGACGCAGTACCGGGACCGCATCGCGCCGGTCAGATGGCTGACCCCGGGCGCCGTCGAAGACTCATCGTCGATGTGGGAGGACTCGATGGCAGCCGAAGGCTGGGGCCTCTACGCGGAGGCGCTGCCTGCCGAGCCCCAACCCGCCGCGCCAAATGGGTTCTACACGCCGGAAGAACGCCTCTATCAATTGCAGGGCAAGCTCTATCGCGATCTGCGCGTGCGGATCGATACCGGCATCCACACCGGGCGCATGTCGTACGACGAGGCGACGACGCTGTTCTCGGAGGTCGTCGACTTTTTGCCCGGCTCGTGCACCGGCTCCGCAGCGAAGAGCGCGCAGAAGCGCGAGAGCTGCGCATCGGCGGAGCGCGCGATCTTCCGCTATTCCAAATGGCCGACGCAGGCCATCACCTATCGCCTCGGCAAGGATCAGATCTTCGGGCTGCGGGAAGAGGCCAGCAAGCTGCTTGGCAGCCGCTTCTCGGCCAAAGCGTTCCACCTTGCGTTCATGAGGCAGGGCACCATACCCGCCGGCTATTTCCACGACGCGCTCTTGAGCGAGCTGCAACGCCCGTAGCAGGTCGAAGCCCGCCGGCGCGGTTGATCTCCGCGCAGCGCGCATAGTACGGTTAAGTGTTTGTCCGCCGACACAATCGCTCCACTTCTGCGTAAGACCCCACTCCACGCCCGCCACTGTGCGTCGAACGGTCGCATGGTCCCATTCGGTGGATGGGAGATGCCCGTGGAGTACTCGGGTATCACGGTCGAACACATGGCCGTGCGTACGCGGGCGGGGCTATTCGACGTCAGCCACATGGGTGAGATCGAGATCGCAGGGAAGGACGCCCTCGCGGCGGTTCAGCGCATCTCGAGCAACGACGCAAGCAAGCTCCACGTCGGGCAGGCGCACTATGCGGGACTGACTACCTTCGAGGGCACCTTCGTCGACGACATGCTCGTCTATCGAATGGCCCCGAACCACTTCATGCTGGTCGTCAACGCCTCGAACATCGCCAAGGATTACGGCTGGATCGACGCGCAGATCAAGGAAGCCGGCGAAGCGGCGGCGGTCGATTCGAGCAGCCGATATGCCTTGATCGCCATTCAGGGGCCCGCCGCGCTCGACGTTCTGCAGCCGCTCTGTTCCACTGAGCTCCACGACATCAAGTACTACTGGTTCACGCACGGAGAGGTCGCCAACGCGCGCGCCCTGATTTCGCGCACCGGCTATACAGGCGAGGACGGGTTCGAGATCTTCGTCCCGCCGAACATGGCCGACCGTGTGTGGTTGGCGATTCTCGAGTCCGGCCGCGCCGCCGACGTCATCCCCTGCGGCCTGGGCGCGCGCGATACGCTGCGCCTGGAGGCGGCTATGCGCTTGTACGGCAACGACATCGACGAATCGACGACGGTGCTGGAAGCGGATCTCGGGTGGGTGATCGGGTGGAACAAGGGATCGTTCATCGGGCACGAGCGTCTGCGCGAGCAAAAGGACAAAGGCCTCACGCGAAAGCTCGTCGGCTTCGAAATGATCGATCGCGGCATCGCGCGTCATGGCCATCAAGTGCTTCACGGGGAGAAGCCGATCGGCGTGGTGACGAGCGGGACGCAGACGCCGTTTCTCAAGAAAGCAATCGGGATGGCGTACGTCCCGGTTGACCTTGCGAAACCGGGCTCGGAGCTGTCGATCGATATCCGTGGTCGCGTCTCCACAGCCCGCGTCGTCCCGATGCCGTTCTACAAACGTTCTCGATAGTGCAGGGGCGGGTCTTCAGACCCGCCCGGAGGAAACATGCCCTACCCGGCGGATCGGAAATACACGAAGGATCACGAATGGATTCGCGTCACCGGCGACACCGGCGAGATCGGCATCACCGATTACGCCCAGCAGCAGCTCGGCGACGTCGTCTACCTGGAGCTGCCGGAGGTCGGACGGAAGATCGCCGCGGGTGAATCATTCGGATCGATCGAGTCCGTGAAGGCCGTCTCGGAGCTGTTCGCGCCGATGAGCGGGGAAGTCGTCGAGGTCAATGACTCGCTCAAGAATCGCCCCGAGGTCGTGAACTCCGACCCGCATGGCACATGGATGATCAAAGTTCGGCTGGCGAGCCCCACCGATTCCGGAGCATTGCTCGACGCCTCGCAGTATCAGCAACACCTCGGATGAACAGACTGGACGCCAGCGACTGGTTCGCACGCCGCCACATCGGCCCTTCGCCTGAAGACCGCGATCGGATGCTCGAGACGATCGGCACATCGTCTCTCGATGCGCTGATCGACGAGACGATTCCCGAGTCGATCAGGCTGCAAGGCCCGCTCAACCTCCCACCGCCGGAGAGCGAGCATCATTACCTGCGCCGCCTCACGGCCGTGGCTCGCCGGAACAAGACGTTCCGGTCGTACATCGGCCTCGGCTATCACGACACCATCACGCCAAGCGTCATCCTGCGGATGGTGATGGAGAATCCGGGCTGGTACACCCCTTACACGCCATACCAGGCGGAGATCGCCCAGGGACGCCTCGAGTCGCTGCTCAACTTCCAGACGATGGTGACGGAGCTGACGGGGATGGAGGTGGCCAACGCTTCGCTGCTCGACGAGGCGACGGCGGCGGCCGAAGCGATGACGCTGCTGCATCGCGCGCGCGCCGGAGGCCTGGTCGACCGGGCATCCACCGGAGGCCGGCGCCCTTCGGGTACCGTAGGCCGGATCCTTCCGGACCCGGCGGAACGAAGCCTCTTTCTCGTGAGCGATCGCTGCTTCCCGCAGACGATCGACGTCCTGCGTTCGCGCGCAGAGCCACTCGACATCGATCTGCATGTCGGGCCGATCGACACGATGACGTTCGAGCCGTGCGTATTCGGCGCGCTCGTTCAGTATCCGGACCAGGACGGTCTCGCCCAGAACCTGGCTCCATTCATCACGCGCGCCCACGACGCCGGGGTGCTCGTGGCCGTAGGCACGGATCTTCTTGCGTTGGCGTTGCTCACGCCGCCCGGAGAAATGGGTGCGGACGTGGTGTACGGGAACTCGCAGCGGTTTGGGGTCCCGCTTGGGTATGGCGGGCCGCACGCCGCCTTCTTCGCCACGCGCAACGTGTTCGTACGGCAGATGCCTGGCCGGATTATCGGCGTCTCGGTGGATGTCCACGGCAAGCGGGCATATCGCATGGCCCTCGCGACGCGCGAGCAGCACATTCGCCGGGAGAAGGCAACCTCCAATATCTGCACCGCACAGGCGCTGCTGGCCAACATGGCCGCGATGTACGCCGTCTATCACGGGCCCAACGGCCTCAAATCGATCGCCGGACGTGTCCATACGTTGACGCGGATCCTCGAGGATCAGCTCCGCGCGTTGGGCGTGACACAGGCGAACGCCCATTACTTCGACACGCTCCGACTCGATGTGCCGTCCGGAGCGGACGCGGTTCGGCGGCGCGCGGTGGAAGCCGGCATCAACTTCCGCTACATCGACGACAAGACGATCGGGATCTCGCTCAACGAGACGGTCACGACAGCCGACGTCGAGGACATCGTCACCGTGTTCGCGGAGGCGGCGGGCAAGCCGGCGCCAGAGGTCGAGTGGGTCCCGGGAGGGCGGGTCCTCCTGGACCCGCCGATGGCGGTACTCCGGACGACGCCGTTCATGACGCATCCCGTCTTCAACACGCATCGCTCCGAAACCCAGATGATGCGGTACATCCGCGCCCTCGAGCGGAAGGACATCGGCCTCGATACCTCGATGATCCCGCTGGGCTCCTGCACCATGAAGCTCAACGCGGCCACCGAAATGCTGCCTGTCACGTGGGATCACTTCTCCCGCATCCACCCGTTCGCCCCGGAGGACCAGGCGCAGGGCTACGCGCAGATCATCACGGATCTCGAACAGGCGCTCGCCGTGATCACAGGCTTCAGCGCTGTGTCGCTGCAGCCAAACTCCGGCGCCCAGGGTGAATTTGCGGGGCTCATGGTGATTCGCGCGTATCACCGCGACCGTGGCGACACGCATCGCGATGTCGTGCTGATTCCGGCGTCGGCGCACGGCACCAATCCCGCCAGCGCGGCGATGGCGGGCATGCGCGTCGTCGTCGTCGCAACGGCGGCGAATGGCAACGTAGACTTGGCGGACTTGCGCAAGAAGGCTGCGGAGTATCGCGATCGCCTGTCGTCCCTGATGATCACCTATCCGTCCACGCATGGCGTGTTCGAGGACGAGATCAAGGAGATCTGCGCAATCGTCCATGAGCACGGTGGCCAGGTGTATATGGACGGCGCCAACATGAATGCGCAGGTGGGGCTGACGAGCCCGGCATCGATTGACGCCGACGTTTGCCACCTCAATCTTCACAAGACCTTTGCGATTCCGCACGGCGGCGGCGGCCCAGGGATGGGACCCATTGGCGTCGCGGCCCATCTCGCGCCGTATCTGCCGGGTCATCCGCTCGCGCGCGTCGGCGGTGAGCGCGCGATTCACGCGGTCTCGGCGGCGCCGTGGGGCAGTGCAAGCATCCTGCTGATCTCGTACGCTTACATCCGGATGCTGGGCGCGTCCGGCGTGACGGATGCGACGCGTTACGCGATCCTCAACGCGAACTACATCAAGGCGCGGCTCGAACAGCACTATCCCGTGTTGTACGCGCGGGGGAACGGGCGTGTCGCACACGAATTGATCTTCGATCTGCGTGGATTCAAGTCAGCGGGCATTGAAGAGATGGATGTCGCCAAGCGGTTGATGGACTACGGCTTCCACGCGCCAACCGTGTCGTTTCCCGTCGCCGGCACGCTGATGGTGGAACCTACCGAGAGCGAGGACAAAGCGGAGCTGGATCGATTCTGCGACGCGATGATTCAGATCCGGCGCGAGATCGAGGCGGTGGTCAGCGGTCGCGCGGACCGCAAGGACAACCTCTTGAAGAACGCGCCCCATACCGCCGAAGCCATTGCGGCAGGCGACTGGCCCCATCCGTACTCGAGGGAGGAGGCCGCCTTTCCATTGCCTTTCGTCCGCGCCAACAAGTTCTGGCCGAGCGTCGGACGAATCGACAACCCCTACGGCGACCGGAATCTCTTCTGCTCGTGCCCTCCTGTGGAGGCTTTCGCCTGACAAGGTCGTTGTGCCCTTTGTGGTTCACCGGGTCTTTGTGCTCTTCGTGGCCACGTCTGATAGGAACCATCACGGCCTGGCTGTCGTCTAAACGTTGGTCCGGACGTGGACTGACATGCCTCGGCCGGCCTTTGACCCGTGCGCGTTATCGTTTCGTACGCCGCCAGCGTCATTGCGGGGGGAGCTCTCGCAATACTCGCCGCCAGTTATGGAGCACGCGACGACGTCTACGTGATGTTTGCCGTGCTCCTTGTCGTATCCGTTGCGCTTACCTCTGGAACCGGTCCAGCCCTGGCCGCCGCGATCACGGCCGTGGCCGGCGACGACATCCTGTTGACGGGCCGGCTGCCTCCACCCCAACAATGGAAGGATCTGACCGTTTTCGCAGTCGTCGCCTGTGTCGTTGGATGGCTCGTCGCCAGGAAACGCACACAGCAGCTCGAGGCCGAACGTCTGGCGGATCGCGAGCGTGAACTGCGGACCGAACGGGATGCGATCCTCGCCTCTATCTCCCATGACGTGAAGAATCCACTCTCCGTCATCGTGGGGTCGGTTCGTCGCGGGATGGCCGATGGCGCGGCGAACGGGGACGTGAGGAGGCTATTCAGGCGGATCGACTCGGCCGCGCAGCAGGCGACGCATCTGATCGATGCGCTGTCCGACTTGCACTCGCTGGATGGCAACCAGGTTGAGCTCGATCTCCGGCGCGGCGATTTCCGGCGCACCGCCGAAGCCGCAATCGACCAGATGGAAGCGCTGGCGCGCAACCATACTTTTCGGTATTCAGCGCCGCCCGGCCCGGTTCTCGCCGACTACGACGAACGGCGTATTCAGCGTGTCCTTCAGAATCTGATCGGGAACGCGATCAAATACTCGCCTGACGGCGGATCCATCGAAATCGAGATTCGGACGTCGCCGACCGAGGCGCGCATCGCGATCCGCGATCACGGAATCGGCATTCCCGCGGAGGCGCGTCCGCACATCTTCGAGCGGGGATTCCGCGCACACACCGTCGGCGTGATTCCCGGGACCGGTCTCGGCCTCTTCATCAGCGCGGAGATCGTGAAGCGACACGGCGGGACGATCGCCTGCCTCGCGCCGCAGGATGGCGGCACACTGATTGAGCTGCACCTTCCGCTAGCTCGCTTCGGCCTGGCGGCGGAAGGCGGTCAGCAGCTTCCGGGTCACCGGGCCGGGCGTGCCGGTGCCGATCGTGCGGTCGTCGACCGTGACGATCGGGACCGCCTCGCGCGTCGTGCTGGTGAGGAACGCTTCGTCGGCGCCGAATAAATCGTCGTCGCGCAGCGTCTGTTCCCGCACGTCCACGCCGATCTGCTGCCCGACATCGAACAGGAACTCGCGCGTGATGCCGGGCAGCAGCCCGGCGTCGAGCGGCGGGGTCAGCGCCACCCCGTTCTTGACGATGAACAGGTTGGAGGTCGTGCATTCGGTCAGCTCGCCGCGATAGTTCCGCATCACCCCTTCGAACGCGCCGCTGCGGAGCGCCTCCTGCATCGCCAGCGCGCTGTTCATCAGGTTGTTGCTCTTGATCATCGGGTTCACCGACTCGGGATGGTTGCGCACGACGTCGACGATGACCACGCGCACGCCGTTCTCGTAGACGGCAGGCGTCGGATCGACCTGCGGCTTCACGATGATGACGATCGACGGATCGGGGGTGGCCTTGAGGTCGTACGTGAGATCGCCGATGCCGCGGGTCACCAGCACGCGGATGTACGCCTCGCCCTCGATCGTCGCGATCGCCAGCGTGTCCCGGATCTGCGCGGCCAGCTGATCGTCGGTGAACGGGAGCAGGAGATTGATCATCCTCGCCGAGCGGCGGAGGCGTCGCATGTGGCGGTCGTAGAGAAAGACGCGCCGGTGGTACGTGCGCATCGTCTCGTAGATGCCCTCGCCGTAGAGGAAGCCATGATCGAGGACCGAGATCACCGCGTCACGGTCGCCGGTGATGCGCCCGTTCACATTTACCGTCGCAGACATAGTAGGTGGCAGGCAGCGGGCAACCGGCAGGACAAGCCAGGACCGAGCCTCAAGAACCCAGACTATTCGCTGTAGTACACTTCGCGCAACCCACACGACTGCCGGCTGCGTGCTGCCGGCTGCCTGCTGATGCGAATCCTCAACGCCGCGCAGATGCGCGAGGCCGACCGCTTCACGATCGAAGACATTGGTATCCCGTCGCTGGTCCTGATGGAGAATGCCGGCCGCCAGGTGGTGGCTGCGCTGGAGGCGGCGTACGAATCACGTCTGAACGGCCGGGTCGCCGTCCTGTGCGGCCGCGGGAACAATGGCGGCGACGGCTTCGTGGTCGCGCGAACGCTTCTTCAGCGCGGCATCGACGCTGCGGTCTTCGTCGTCGGCGCCCTGACGGACGTGCGTGGCGACGCGAAGGTGAATCTCGAGATTCTCGGCCGGCTCGGCGTGACGGTGGTCGAGATCAGCGACGAGCAGAGCTGGGAGCTGCATTTCTCCGAGATTTCGCAGTGCACGCTCATCGTCGACGCGATCTTCGGCACCGGTCTCAAGTCGGCGCTCGGCGGAATGATGGAGACGGTCGTCGCCGACGTCAATGCCGCCTCGATCCCTATCGTGTCGATCGATCTTCCGAGCGGGCTGTCGGCCGATACGCCGCACCTGATTGGAGACTGCATCGACGCCTCGATGACCGTCACGCTTGCCGCGCCGAAGCTCCCGCTCGTGCTGCCGCCAGGCGAGGCGCACGCCGGCGACGTCGTCATTGCCGACATCGGGATCCCGCATGAGGTGATCGACGGTGTCGAAGGGCAGCACATCGAACTGCTGACGCCCGAACAGCTCCGCGACGTCGTCGAGCCGCGTGCGGCCGACTCTCATAAGGGCGACTTCGGCCGCGTCACCATCGTCGCGGGATCGCGGGGCAAGACCGGCGCCGCGCACCTGGCCGCGATGGGCGCGCTGCGATCGGGCGCCGGGCTCGTCACCGTGGCCACCCCGGCCTCCTCGCTCTCCATCGTTGCGTCGATGGCCGCGGAGTTCATGACCGAGCCGCTTGCCGAATCGCCGGAGGGCTTCGTTGCGGCCAGGGCGCTCGATCACGTTCTCGACCTGCGCCATGACGTGATCGCGTGCGGCCCAGGGCTCGGCCGCGGCCCAGGAGTAGGGGAGTTCGTCCGTGCGCTGCTCGACCGCGCCACCGTGCCGCTCGTGCTCGATGCGGACGCCATCACCGTGCTCGCGGACGATCCTGGACCCCTGGTGGGCAGGGAAGAGCGGGACGTCATCATCACGCCGCATCCGGGAGAGATGGCGCGGCTGATTGGCTCGTCAGTCGAGGAAGTCCAGGCGAATCGAATCGACGTCGCCAGCGATTTCGCGACCACGCGCCGGGTGTACGTCGTTCTCAAGGGACATCGAACGATCATCGCTACGCCCGCCGGCCATGTGTACATCAATCCGACCGGCAACGCGGGAATGGCGACCGGCGGCACGGGCGACGTCCTCACCGGCATGATCGCCGCCTGGCTCGCGCAGCTGCTCGATGCCGAGGCCGCCTGCCGCCTCGCGGTGTTCCTGCACGGGGCAGCGGGCGACCTGGCGGAAGCGGAAGAGGGCCAGGTCGCGATGACGGCGACCGACGTGATCGCCTGCCTCGGTGATGCGCTCAGCCGACTCACCAATCCGTCGAAAGCGGATTCCTGACCATTGCGGGGCGAGCCGTTTAGGCTCGCCTCGCGAACCCGAAGGGTTCGCGCCGCAGAGTAGGTTTTGTGACCAGCGTCACACATTCTGAAGAAGACACACAGAAGGTCGCGCGGGATCTCGCCACGACGTTGAATGCTGGCGACGTGTTGTTGTTGTCAGGGGATCTCGGAGCAGGGAAGACGACATTCGTGCGCGGACTCGCGGAAGGCCTGGGAATCGATCCGGGCGAGGTGAGCAGCCCCACGTTCACCCTGGTCCACGAGTATCGCGGCGGGCGGCTCACGCTGTACCACGCAGATCTCTATCGTCTGGACAACACTGCAACCGACGACCTGGGTCTGGAGGAAATTGGCGTTCAGGACGGCGTCCTGGCGATCGAGTGGCCCGATCGCCTCACGCACGACATGCCGGGCGCGCGGCGCGTGACGTTGGAGGTCGTTGACGATTTGTCCCGACGTATTACCGTCGGGCCGGTTGAAGCCGGCCCCCACGTACCGCCCTACTCCATTCGATAATTCGGCGCTTCTTTCGTGATCTGCACGTCGTGCACGTGACTCTCGCGTGCGCCGGCCGCGGTAATGCGAATCAGCTTTGCCTTTCGCTGCAACTCTGGAATCGTCGCGCTGCCGCAGTAGCCCATGCCGGCGCGTAATCCGCCGACGAGCTGGTGGATCATGGCGGCGACGCTTCCCTTGTGCGCGACGCGCCCTTCAATCCCTTCGGGCACGAGCTTGTCGGCAGCGCGTCCCCCCTCGAGATCGAATTCGTCCTGGAAGTAGCGGTCGCGGCTCCCGCGGCGCATGGCGCCAATCGATCCCATGCCGCGGTATTCCTTGTAGCTGCGTCCCTGGAACAGGATGAGCTCACCCGGGCTCTCGTCGGTGCCGGCAAACAGGTTCCCGATCATCGTGCAGCTGGCGCCCACGGCAAGCGCCTTCACAACGTCGCCTGAATAGCGGATGCCGCCGTCGGCGATGATCGGGATGTTTCGCGCAGATGCGATGCGCGCGCAATCCATGATCGAGGTAATCATCGGCACGCCAATCCCGGCCACCACGCGCGTCGTGCAGATTGACCCGCCGCCGATTCCGACCTTCACCGCATCGATGCCTGCGTCGATGAGCGCCTCGGTTGCCTCAGGTGTCGCCACGTTCCCCGCGACAAGATCGGTGTTCGGGAACTCGCGCCGGACCCGCGCGACCATATCGATCACGCCCTGAGAATGTCCGTGGGCCGTGTCGACCACAAGGACGTCGACGCCCGCGGCCACCAGCGCCTGGGCGCGTTCGAAAGCGTCCTTGCTGACACCAATCGCCGCGCCGCACCGCAGCCGGCCGAGCGCATCCTTGGACGCGAGGGGATACTTCACCGCTTTCTGGATGTCCTTGACGGTAATCAGTCCCTTGAGGCGGAAGTCGCGATCGACGACGAGGAGTTTTTCGACTTTGTGCTGGTGGAGAATCTCGCGCGCCTCGTCCAGCGTGGTGCCGACCGGCACGGTGAACAACGGATCCTTGGTCATCACCTCGTCGATCGCGCGGCTGACGTTCGTCTCGAAGCGCAGGTCGCGGTTCGTGAGGATGCCGACCAGGCGCCCTTCCTTGCTGCCGTCGTCCGTGATCGGCACGCCCGAGATCCGGTACTTCTTCATCAGGTCGAGCGCTTCATGGATGCGATTGGACGGGCCGAGGGTAATCGGGTTGACGATCATCCCGCTCTCCGACCGCTTCACCCGATCCACTTCCGACGCCTGCTCCTCGATCGACAGATTCTTGTGGATGACGCCAAGGCCGCCATGCTGCGCCATCGCGATGGCGAGGCTCGACTCGGTCACTGTGTCCATCGCCGCGCTGAGGAGCGGCACATTCAGCCTGATAGTGCGCGTCAGTCTCGTCGAGACATCCACCTGCGTCGGCAGCACCGTCGAGTGCTGCGGCACCAGCAGGACGTCGTCAAAGGTCAGCGCGGTAGCGATGGCGGTGTCGGTGGGGAGGAGGGTCAGCGAGCCGGCTTTCAATTCCATTCAGATCCTCTAGGCGGGTCTCAAGACCCGCCTCTACGGCTGTGTCATGAGGTCGTACAGGCGGACCTTCCCGCCTTCGCCAAGGCTGCGGCGGGCCGCCGAAGCGCGAAGCGCGAAGGCCGGCAGGTCCGCCTATCCATTACGCGGCAGCACCGTGGCATTTCTTGTATTTCTTCCCGCTGCCGCACGGGCACGGGTCATTGCGTCCGACTTTCGGCTCCTCGCGCCGGACTGTCTTGATCACGTCGTCTCCGCCGGTCCGCGCCGGCTGCGGCCCCTCCCCTTGGGCTTGCCTCGCCGAAGCGGGGGATGCAGAGCGGGCCCCCGCGAAGGCGGGGACCGTTTCCGCCGCCGGCTTGCTCATCGTAATCGGCGTCGCACGCCGCGGGGTCGGCCGTGCCACGGCGGCCGCTTCCTCGTTGATGACGGGGCGCAGCCACATCACGTACCGGACCATCTCTTCTTCGATCCGGTCCTTCATGTCCTGGAACAAGGTGAAGCTTTCCTTCTTGTACTCGACCAGCGGATCACGCTGACCGTAGCCGCGAAGACCGATGCCTTCCTTGAGATGGTCGAGTGAATAGAGATGGTCCTTCCACTGCGCGTCGACAATCTGGAGCATGATGTCGCGCTCGACGCGGCGCAGCAGATCGGGGCCGACCATCGTCTCTTTCTCTTCGTAGTTCGCCTTGATCTGGGCCCAGAGCACGTCGCCGAGTTCCTCGGTGTTCTTCTCGTCCAGTTTCAGCGCCTCGAGCCGCTGCGGCTCCAGGCCGAAGACGCGCGACACCTCGCGTACCAGCGCAGGCAGGTCCCACTCGTCGAAATCAACCGCCTTGCCGGCGAAACGGTCGATGAGCTCTTCGAGCAGATCCTCAGCAAGCGCCAGCAGATACGCACGCGTGTCGACAAGCTCCTCGTCCGAGAGGTGAATCTTCCCCTCGAGGATCTCGCGCCGCAGCGTGTAGACGCTCTCGCGCTGCTTGTTCATCACGTCGTCGTATTCGAGGAGGTGCTTGCGAACGGAGAAGTTCTGCGCCTCGACCTGCTTCTGTGCGCGCTCGATCGCCCGGGTGACCATGCCGTGCTCGATCGGCACGCCCTCTTCCATCCCGAGGCGCTGCATCAGGCCGGAGATCCGCTCCGACCCGAAGATCCGCATCAGATCGTCTTCGAGCGACAGATAGAACCGCGAGGATCCGGGATCGCCCTGCCGGCCCGCGCGACCGCGCAGCTGGTTGTCGATCCGGCGGGCTTCATGCCGCTCGGTTCCCAGGATGTGCAGGCCTCCGAGGTTGACCACCTGCTCGTGCTCGGCCTCGGTGGTTCGCTTGAAGTGGGCAAAGATGCGTTCCCAGTCCGCACGCGGAACGCGGTAGAAGGCATCGATGTGGAAGAAGTACACGAACTCTTCGTCGTCGACGAACTTCTCCTCGCCTTTCGGCACGCGCTCGGCGACCTCTTCCGACAGCGTCTGCTGCCGCGCCATGTGCTCGGCGTTGCCGCCCAGAAGAATGTCGGTGCCGCGGCCGGCCATGTTCGTCGCGATCGTGACGTTGTCCTTGCGCCCGGCCTGCGCCACGATCTCGGCTTCCTGCGCGTGATACTTCGCGTTCAGCACGACGTGCTTGATACCGCGCTTCCGCAGCAGCGTCGAGAGACGCTCCGATTTCTCGATCGACACAGTGCCGACGAGCGCCGGCCGTCCGCCGGCCTGCTTCTCGATGATGTCGTTGACGATGGCCTCGTACTTCTCGCGCTCGGTGCGGTAGACGAGGTCGGGCTCCTCGATGCGTGAAAGCGGCCGATTCGTCGGGATGACGATGACGTCGAGGTGGTAGATCTTGTTGAACTCCGGCGCCTCGGTTTCAGCGGTGCCGGTCATGCCCGAAAGCTTGTTGTACTTGCGAAAGTAGTTCTGGAAGGTAATCGTGGCGAGCGTCTGGTTCTCGCGCTCGATTTTCACCTTCTCCTTCGCCTCGACCGCCTGATGCAGCCCGTCGCTCCACCGCCGGCCGGGCATCAAGCGGCCGGTGAACTCGTCGACGATGACGACCCCGCCGTCCTTGATCATGTAGTCGACGTCGAGGCGGAACAACGTGTGCGCGCGAAGCCCCTGGTGCACGTGGTGGAGCAGCGGCATGTTGGCCGGGTCGTAAAGACCGTTCGACCCCGCGACCAGGCGATGCGCGAGCATCTGCTCGGCCTTCGCCATGCCGGTCTCGGTCAGCGTCACCGTCTTGTGCTTCTCGTCGACGATGTAATCGCCGGTCGATTCGAGCGCCTCGCGCTCCTCGGACTTGACGTTCCCCTGTGTGACCGCGCCTTTCTTGAGCCGCGGGATGATGCGATCGACTTCGTAGTACAGGTCGGTCGACTCTTCCGCGGGACCCGAAATGATCAGCGGGGTCCGTGCTTCGTCGATGAGGATGCTGTCCACCTCGTCGACGATGGCGTACCGGTGCCCTCGCTGGACCATCGCCCCCAGGTCGAACTTCATGTTGTCGCGGAGGTAGTCGAAGCCGAACTCGTTGTTCGTGCCGTAGGTGATGTCCGAGCCGTAGGAGACCTGCCGTTGCTGGTCGGTGAGCTCATGCTGGATGACGCCGACGCTCATCCCGAGGAAGCGGTACAGGCGTCCCATCCACTCCGCGTCGCGGCGCGCGAGATAGTCGTTCACCGTGACGACGTGAACGCCTTTGCCTTCGAGCGCGTTCAGGTATGCGGGCAGCGTCGCAACAAGGGTTTTGCCCTCGCCCGTCTTCATCTCCGCGATCTTGCCGCTGTGCAGCACCATGCCGCCGACCAGCTGGACGTCGAAGTGCCGCATGTTGAGCACACGGCGGCCTGCTTCGCGGACGACGGCAAAGGCGTCGACAAGCAGATCATCGAGCGATTCGCCGTCGGCCACGCGCTTACGGAATTCGATGGTCTTACCGCGGAGTTGCTCGTCCGTGAGCACCTGGATCTGAGGCTCGAGGGCGTTGATCTCCGCGACGAGCGGGCGCAGCCGCTTGATTTCACGCTCGTTCTGCGTGCCGATGACCTTGGTGAGGATTTGACCGAGCATTGCGTAAAGGAGTGCGCGTCTAATACGACGGGTATCAGCCTAGTTTAAAGGAAAACGGTACGCGGACCTAAAGGTCCGCGCCGCAGGGCAGAAGGTCCGCGCCGCAGGGCAGAAGGTCCGCGCCACAGGGCAGAAGGTCCGCGCTACGGGCCTGGGGTTTTGCCGCCCAGCCGGGGCCGGCGCTACTCGGCGCGTGGTTTCTGCTGCGAAAGGAGCTTGAGGGGATTGAGGAGCTTGCCGTTGGCGAGCACCTCGTAGTGGAGGTGGTAGCCGGTCGACCGGCCAGTGCTGCCGACATGACCGATAACGTCACCTCGCTTCACCTTGGCGCCGGTCTTCACGGCGTAGTTGAGCAGGTGACCGTACCGCGTCTCGAGGCCGAAGCCGTGGTCGAGCACGATCAGATTGCCATAGCCGCCCTGGTAACCGATCTGTTTCACCGTGCCGGCTGCGGTCGCGTACACGGGCTGGCCGCGGTCGGCCGCGATATCAAGACCGGCGTGGAAATCGTCACCCCCATTTATCGGATTGACGCGGTGCCCCATCGTCGACGAGAGCCACCCTTGCGCCGGCCAAATCGAGGGCGTCGCGGCCGCAAGCGCATTGCGGCGATCGACAACGCGGCGGACGACGTGGAGACGCGATTCGAGCCCTTCGAGCAGGGTGCGGATCAGGCCGAAAGTGTCTTCGGGCGTCCCGATCGCCGACAGCGTCTGCTGCGCAGTGCGATCGGCCTCTGTGCTGCCACCCATCGCGCGCGCTTTCACGAGCGGGGGGAGCCTATCCATCGTCCGGGCGAGATTGGCGTCAAGCGCCGAACGCGCGCCGAGGTCCTGAATTGCCGATTCAAGTGATGAGATCTGGCCCGAGAGCTCCTCCGTTGCCGTACGGTAGCTCGCGTTCTCGGTTTCCAGCGTCTGATGCGTGGCGCGGAGGTCTGCGACTTCGCTCTTGGCTTTCCAAGCGGCACCGATACCGATGAGCACGGGCAGAGCGAGGACAAAGCCCGATGCAAGCAACACGGGTCGCAGCGAAAACGTCGCGCGACGGATGACACCTGATCTGCGGTCGGCGACGATAATCGTGTATCGCTTTGAAGGCATCAGTTTTTAAGATCTTATAGCTGAGTCAGCTGTTGAGGTCGGCGTCGGAACAGACTAACACAGGGTTTCGGTCTTTGAACGCGACAACATTAACCGTGGCGAACATCGGGCGAACACGGCAGGCTCGCGCGTGAGCGCCACGCGCGCGCGGCTCCAGGCGCTCGGCGCCGCTGCGCTGTTTTCGACCGGCGGTGCAGCGATCAAAACGGCGGCGTTCTCTGCCGCTCAGGTCGCATCGTTCCGTGCCGCGATCGCCGCAATCGCGTTGCTGCTGTGGCTACGTGGAAGGGTGACATGGTCGAAGCCGGCGTGGGCTGTCGGCGTTGTCTACGCGTGCATGACCGTGCTGTACGTGACGGCCACGAAGCTCACGACGTCCGCGAATGCGATCTTCCTGCAGTCAACCGGACCGCTCTATCTGCTGTTGCTGGGACCATACGTGCTCCACGAGAAGATCCGCCGGAGCGATCTCGCGTACCTGGGAGCGCTGGGCGGCGGGCTGGCCATCTGCTTCGCCGGACGACCAGCCGCAACGGCGATTGCACCAGACCCGGCGACCGGCAACATTCTCGGCCTGCTATGTGGACTCGCATGGGCGGTGACACTGCTCGCACTGCGACGGGTCGAGCGTGATGCGCCCGCTCCGGGCGTCGCGGTCGCGTCGGTGATCGCCGGCTGCGTCATCGCATCACTCGTCACGCTCCCATTCACATTGCCGCTGCCCGCCGCGCCGCCCGCCGCGTGGCTGGTGCTGGCGTACCTGGGTGTCTTTCAAATCGGCCTCGCGTACGTGTGGGTGACCAAGGCGGTCCGCCATCTGCCGGCGTTCGAAATGTCGCTGCTGCTTCTGCTCGAGCCGGTGCTGAATCCGATCTGGACGTGGCTGATCTGGCGAGAGTATCCAGGGGCGCTCGTGCTCTTCGGAGGCGCGGTCATCGTCGTGGCGACGGCGATCAAAAGTGTCTATGACGCGAGCGCCGTCACGCGCGCCACGAAGAGCACGAAGACGGGGTGAACCACAAAGAGCACAAAGGACACTAAGCCTTAGAGCACTAAGATCAGAAAACTACTCTCTTCAGTCCTTGCTTCAGCGTCGGCTCGTGGAAATTCAACAACAAGCCAAGCCTCAGGCCGGTTGTTTTGAGATACGAAATCAATTTTGCTTCGTGAACCACGTGGAGTGCGATTGCGGCCTTCAGTTCTACAAGAACGCAGCCTGACACGATGAGGTCGACTCTCTGGCCCGGAATGGCATTGCCCTTGTAGTTCACCGCGATCGCCTTTTCTCGTTCGAACTCAATTCCACGTGAAGAGAGTTCCAGGCACAACGCTTCTTGATAGATTTTCTCCAGGAAGCCGGGACCAAGGTGACGATGAACTTCTATTGCCGCGCCGATGATTTCGGAAGCGACGCGTTCGGTTTCGATTGGAACGGGAGCGTATTTCATAAAAAAGGAGTCTTCGTGTCCTGTGTTCTTCGTGCTCTTTGTGTCCTTTGTGGTTCACCCCGTCTTCGTGCCCTTGAGGTCACAAAAGGCGTCATTCGATCAGCCGATACTGCAGCGCCTCGGCGACATGTTCCCGTTCCACGCCGGCGGACGCCGCGAGATCGGCGATGGTCCGCGCGACTTTCAGCAGTCTGTCGTAGCCGCGCGCGCTGAGAGCGAGCCGCTTGGCGGCGGCGAGCAGCAGCGTTCTTCCGTTCGTGTCAGGGCGGCAGTGCACCGCGACAGCGCCACCTCGGAGGTCCGCGTTCATCCGCGGACCATCCAGTCCGTAGCGCGATCGCTGAATGAGGCGCGCGGCGAGGACGCGTGTGCGCACTGACTCGGACGACTCGCCTGGAGCGGCGTCTGCAATCGCGCTGACCGGAACCGCCGGCACGTCAACAATCAAGTCGATCCGGTCGCGCAGCGGCCCCGACAGCCGCCCTTTATAGCGCGCGATGTGGGCAGGTGTGCATCGGCAGGTACGCCTGTCGTCCCCGAGGAAACCGCACGGGCACGGGTTCATGGCCGCGATCAGGACGAACCGTGCCGGGAACACAGCAGTCCGTGCCGCGCGCGCGATCGTCACGCGCCCCTCCTCCAGCGGCTGGCGCAATACCTCGAGGACGCGCCGATCGAACTCCGGCATCTCGTCGAGGAAGAGGACGCCGTTGTGTGCGAGCGAAATCTCGCCCGGGCGGGGAATGGCGCCGCCGCCGACGAGCGCGACGTTCGACACGGTGTGATGCGGCGCGCGAAACGGCCGCGACGTCAGGAGACCTGCGCCCTGGGGAAGCGTGCCAGCCACGGAATGTATGGAAGTGCATTCGAGCGCCTCCTCGAACGTCAGCGGTGGCAGTATCCCGCTCAGTCTCCGCGCCACCATCGTCTTGCCGGCGCCCGGCGGACCGATGAGCAGCAGGTTGTGTCCTCCCGCCGCGGCAACCTCCAGCGCGCGCCTTGCGAACAGTTGTCCTCGCACGTCGGACAGATCGCCGTCGCCGGGCGCCGTCGCTGGGGATGGGACCACTGCGCACACAACCGTGGCGTCGTCCGGGTTGTTCAACGCGTGGAGCGCGTCAGCGAGAGAACTGACGATGCAGACCTGGAGGCCATCAACGACCGACGCCTCGGGGGCGTTCTGCGGCGGGAGAAGCAGCCGCGTCAGGCCAAGGCGCCGCGCGGCAACCGCGATCGGGAGGACGCCACGAATGGCGTTGATGCCGCCGTCGAGAGACAGCTCGCCGAGGACCAGCGTGTCCTCGAGCGCCCGACTTGCCAGCTGTCCAGTTGTCGCCAGGACGCCAAGCGCAATTGGAAGGTCGAACGAGGAGCCCGCCTTCCTGACGTCTGCCGGCGCGAGGTTGACCGTGATGCGGTGGTGTGGGAACTCGAAACCGGAATTCCTGATAGCAAGCCTGACGCGATCACGACTTTCACGGACGGTTGCGTCCGGCAGGCCGACCATGGTGAATGAAGGAAGGCCGAAGGAGACGTCCACTTCGATTTGAACCGGGTACGCTTCCACGCCGAAGACCGCGGCACTCCGCAGACAGGCCAGCACAGGGCGGGCTTCTGCAAATGTCGCTCGTCTGGATTCCAAGCGGTATGGCCGACAATGGCGCGCACCGCGATGCGGATTCTGCTACGGGGCAGACCCTCGGTAGCGGCAGTTTCTCAGTACACGCAACAGCCCGGCGGCATCATAGGGCGGGTCCTTTGGACCCGCCGGCTTTTAATGAGTGGCTGAAGAAACGCGAGCGGTGGTGAAGATGGTCAAGCGCTCGCCCGCGCGAATCACATTCCCACTCAGGCCGTTCCACTTCTTGAGCGAAGCGACTGTGGTCTTGAACACGCGCGCGATGGAGGCGAGCGTGTCGCCCCGTTTCACTCGATAGACCAGTTTCGATGGCGCGGATGCGGCGGTGTCATCGGTCTCCACGGCATTCGGCTGGGTTGCGCTGGCGGTGACGATCGCATCAACCTTCTGCGTTTCCACCAGGGGCGCCGGGGTTTCAGTGCGTGTCGCAAGAAGTAGCGTCGGCGCGCGCGGAATGATCAGCTGCTGGCCCGCGGTCACGCGCGACTTCACCGAGAGGTAATTCGCTTCGGCAAGGTCAGCGCGGTTGACCTTCAGCTTGCGGGCAATCGAGAGCAGTGTCTCGCCCTTCCGCACGGTGTGCCAGTTGAGCGCCGTCGTCGCGTCAGGACCCGATTCCGCGAGGCGAACGCGCACGAGCTCAGCGGAGCCCTCCGGAATCCTCAACTCGTAATCCTTCGACCGAACCGGCGTCGTCCAGCGCCGTAGTTCGGGATTCAAATCCTGAATCGCCTGCACGGAGGTGCCTGTCCACTCGGCGACTCGCCGGAGATCCACTGCGTCAGGCAGCATCACCGTCTCGAAGTTTGGTGTCTCGAGCAGTGGCTCGATGTCCAGTCCGTACTGGGCCGGGTTCCGCGCGATGATCATGGCCGCCAGGATCAGCGGAACGTAGTCGCGCGTTTCCTGCGGGAGATAGCGGCGGCTCGAACTCAGGCGCCAGAAATCCTTGACGCCGCCGGCTCGTCTGATGGCGCCCTGCACGCGGCCCGGGCCCCCGTTATAAGAGGCGAGCGCCAGATGCCAGTCGCCGAACATGCCGTACAGCGTTTTCAGGTACTTCGCCGCGGCGCGTGTCGCCTTTTCAGGTTCGGCGCGTTCGTCAATGTACCAGTCGTTCTTCAGGCCGTTCTCGAGGGCGGTGCCGCGCATGAACTGCCACATGCCTTTTGCTTTGGCGCGTGACAAGGCGTCCGCTTTGAACGCGCTCTCCACCAGGGGGACGTAGGCGAGGTCCAATGGAAGCCCTTCCGCCCGGAAGACGTCCTGGATCATCGGCAGGTACTTGGCGCCGCGGCCCAACCCATCCTCCAGATATCCCTTCAGCCGGCCGGTGAACAGCTCCACGTAGGACAGCACGCGGGCATTCAGCGGAATGTCGATATCGTGTGTCGTGGACTCGAAATCGGCGGCAACGGCTTCCCTTGTCTCAGCGGTTGCAGGCTTGTCGAAGGTGGAGATAGCCAGGAGGTCGTCAATGGAGGCCGGCTCGTATTTCTTTTCCGTAAATCCGTCGCCTTGAGCGAGGGCAGTGATCTCAAATGCGCTGATCCGCTCGACCAGCCGATCGAAATGCTCGCGGATTCGCGGCTCCGATCGTGCGCCATAGGGAGATTCGAGGAGCACTTCCAGCGCCTGGTTGAACGCGCCTCGGGCCGACTCCAGGTGGCCGAGCAGAAGGTCGGTCTGGCCCGTCTCGAAATGACGGGTCGACACGGCTATCAGGTCGGTCACGGGGTCCGAGATTGGCTGGGGAGCAGGGGCCGGATGAGCGGGCGCAACAGCCACCACTGCGGGTGCCACGGGTGTTGCCCTAGTTGAGGGCACACGCGTCGCACAGGCTGCGCTGAGCAGTCCGATGGCGACGAGGGCTGCGGTCAGGCCGGGACGCGTTCTCAGCACGGCTGAAAAGGCTACCACTCCGCTGAGCTGATGGTCAACAATAAGTCCAATCCGCTCAGCAGTTGCAGCCCATTCATCGCGGCCAGCCCGCCTGGATAAAGGCTTTATTCGATTCCCCGAGGTCGCGGGCCGACGGGGTAACGATGGTCTTTTCATCAATAACTACCTTCCGTCCCGCCTTCAATGCCGCCCGCACATCGTCTTCACAGACGAAAGCGGCCGGCGCCTCCGGGGTGGGGCTGGGGCTGGGGAGGGTTTTCCCCACATCTACCTTGTCGGTCGGAACACGGTAACCCCTTGATTCCAGAAAGCTATCGATCCGGGCGGCCAGCGTCTGGGCAGAAATCCCAGGCGTTTCGGGCCGTGCAGGAGCCTTGGGCAGCGGGGGAGTGACGGCCGCTGGCGCCGGAGGCCGGCCCGAAAGGGAAGCGTCCCCTCTCATTGCCTCCGATGGAACAGCCGGACGCACTTCGTATGCGAGTCGCTTCACGTTCAGCAGGTGACGGGGCGAGATGTTGTCGGAAGTGATGTTGCCGCCCCAACCGCCGCAACCCAGCGTCATGGCCGGGTCGAGACCGGTTGTCAGGCCGATCGATCCGTGCGTCGTCGGCGTGTTGACGCAGATTCGAAACGCCGGTTTCTTGAGCCCGAACTGAAGAATGACATCCTCGTTCTTCGAATGGATCGACATGGTGTGCCCCATGCCGCCGTAACGAAGAATCTGGATGCACCGCTCGCACCCCTCGCGCCAGTCCTTGACGACGTAGAGCGAGAGGACCGGGCACAGCTTCTCAATTGAAAGCGGATAGTCGCGGCCTACGCCGCCAAGCGGAGCGATGAGGGCTCGAGTGCCTTCCGGAATTGTGATCCCCACCTGTTTGGCGATGTAGGTGGCGGGCTTTCCGACCAGGGCGGGATTCGGCAACCGCTG
>Ga0070698_100001038_pt1 | contig 30566 bp, 33 predicted proteins | sample KBSK1502metaG_FD_65477 | JGI IMG/M metagenome (GOLD analysis project Ga0070698, IMG submission 65477) | Corn, switchgrass and miscanthus rhizosphere microbial communities from Kellogg Biological Station, Michigan, USA - KBS K1-50-2 metaG | ecosystem: Host-associated > Plants > Roots >...
AGCGCGTCGGCCGGCACCGGCAGCTCGCCCAACGGATCACGCTCGATACGGGTCGCGCTCATCGCCTCGGTCTCGAATCAGGAATCGCCCATGGACGACGAAACCTAATGCGGAATGCGGAGTGCGGAATGCGGATTCCGCATTCCGCATTATTTCGTCGGCTCCACCCGCAGGCTGTCGTTGAAACGATTGAAGTACTCCGTCATCCCAATCACCAGGGTGATCTCGACGATCTGTCCCTCGTCCCACGCGGCACGCAACCTTCCGTACAGCTCGTCGGTGACGTCGTGCCCCGAGCGATGGACGACGTCCGCGTAGTCGAGCGCCGCGCGCCACCCGGGGTCGAGCGCCGCGATCGCCTCGCGTCCACCCCGGTCCTGCACCGCCTCCACCAGGGCGTCGCTCGCTCCCCGCTGTCTTGCCAAGACAGTGTGGGAGCTGAGTCAGTAGCGACAGCCGTTCAGGTGCGAGATCCGCACCCACAAGAGCTCCTTGAGCACCGTCGGCACGGTGCCTTCGTTCATGACGGTACGGAAGTGGGCGATTAGGCTGCGCAGGTGCTCCGGACGCAGCGCCACCGTGCGGAACATGTTCGGAATGTTGCCACGCTCCCGCAGGTAGGTCTCGAAGATGGGCCGCACCTCGGGTGCAGCCTGGTCCGGAGTCAGCGGCGTGATCCGCGGATTGGTCATTGTGCCTCTCTGCGCTTGCCCCAGCCGATCTTGAACACCTCGACCGCCGCCCCATAGCCGATGGACCGCACGAGGGCGTAGACGCCGAGCCCGGTCAAGAGGATGGCCGTATAAAACCGCCACAACAAGAGCATTGTCACCTGGCGCGCGCCGAAGTCTCCGGCAAAGCCGTTCAGGAAGGCAACCTCGAGGCCGCCGCCACCGGAGGGGAGCGGCACCACGAGGGGCGCGTGCAGCAGCGCCAGGGCGCCGTAGAACATCTGCCCGAACGGGGGCCGGCCCGGCATGCCCCACGCGAGCGCCGGCAGGATGAGCGCGCGCGCCACGATGCTCACTACGGTGAGGAGCGCGCCCGCGCCCAGCGCCCAGCGCGGCGCGCGGCGCACGTGCGCCCAGGCGACGCGCCACTGGCGCCGCACGCGGTGGCGAATGAACCCCGCGCGCGCCAGCCGCTGCAGCAGGTACACGGTCACGAGGACGACGAGCGCGATGATCTCGACGGTGACGAGCTCACCTGCCCGGTGGCGGTGCAACCAGGTTCGGGCGGCGTCCCGCCAGTCCGGCACGTAGTAGCCGAACAGCGCCGCACCCACCAGCAGGAACACCGGCCATTCGCACGCCACCTCGACCCCGATCGCCACGATGCCGGTGACGGGTCGCAACCGCGCTTCGTTGAGGCCGAGGAACCGCGCCGGCTCGCCTCCCAGGCGGTTGGGCGTGAGCTGCGAGGCGGCTTCGCCGTACAGATTCAGGCGGAACGCGTCGCGGAACGAGAGCCGACCGCCCGCCGTCCACGTCGCGAGCTGGATGCGCCACGCGCGAGCGACGCAGTCCACGCCCAGGAGCGCCAGCGCCAGCAGGTGGTTGATCATGCCGCCCGGTTCAGTCGGAGCAGTCGCCCAGCGGGTAGTTGAAGCCACAGTTCGGGCACGGGTTCTTGCAGCCCCAGGGCCGGGGCCGGATCTCCGTGCCGCACCGCAGGCAAGTCGGCCGCGGCGCTCTAGCCGAGCCGATGGGCGCCGGTGAGGAAGGGGTTGGCCCGGCGCTCGCGTCCCACGGTGGTTTCTGGTCCATGCCCGCAGTACACGATGGTCGAATCGGGCAGCGTAAGCAACTCGCGCTCGATGCTGCGCAGCAGCGTCTCGAAATCGCCCCCGGGCAGGTCGGTCCGCCCGATCGAGCCCTGGAACAGCACGTCCCCGCCGAACGCCACGCCCTGTCCCTCGAACACGACGCTGCCCGGCGAATGGCCCGGCGCGTGTCGCACCCGGAATTCGAGTGTGCCGACCTTGAGCACGTCGCCGTGGGCGAGGGCGCGGTCGGGCGCGGGAAGCGGCTCCGCGCGCATCCCGAAGGCGACCGCCTGCTCCGGAACGTGGTCGTACAAGGCGCGGTCGCCCGGGTGGAGGTAGACGGGGATCCCGCTGTCGGCCTTGAGCCGGGCGACACCGAGGATATGATCGAGATGGGCGTGGGTCAGCCAGATCGCTACGGGTGTCACGCCCGCCATCGCGACCTGGTGCGCGATCAACCCCGCCTCCTCGCCCGGATCGATGATCGCGCATTCCCCGCCGGCGTCATCGATGACGAGGTAGCAGTTCTCGACGAACTGCCCGTTCGGAATCGGCACCACCTTCATGACGCGACGCCCGCTTTCTCCCGCTCCCGCACGGCCGCGAGATACTTCTCGACCGCGATCGCGGCCGTGGTTGCGTCGCCCACTGCCGTGGTGATCTGGCGGGTCAGCTGGCTGCGCACGTCGCCCGCCGCGAACAGACCGGGGATCGACGTCGCCATCCGCTCGTCGGTAATGAAGTATCCAGCGGCGTCGTGCTGCGCGTGCCCCTCGACCAGTCCCGAGTTGGGCTTGAACCCGACGAAGATGAATACGCCCCCGACCGCCAGGGTGGCGCGCCCGCCCGTCGCCGTGTCCTCGAGGACGAGGTGATCGGTCCCGCGCTCGGTGCCCTTGATCTCCAGCACGCGTTTGCTCCAGACCATCTCGATCTTGGGGTTCGCGAACGCGCGCTCCTGGATGATCTTCGACGCCCGCAGCTGGTCGCGCCGATGCACGATGTACACTTTGGTCGCGTAGCGTGTGAGATAGTCTGCCTCCTCGACGGCGGCGTCGCCGCCACCCACGACGGCGAGCACTTCACCCTTGAAGAACGCGCCGTCGCACACCGCGCAGTACGAAACACCTTTCCCTGCGTATTCCTTCTCTCCCGGCACACCGAGCTTGACCGGGGTCCCGCCCGCCGTGAGAATCACGGCAGGCGCACGATAGGTTTTCCCCCGGGTCGTGGCGACGTCGAACCAGCCGTCCTCCGCCTTGCGGATCCGTTCCACGGCGTCGGTGACGATCTCGGCCCCGAACTTCTTGGCGTGCTCGGTCATCTTCTGGGCCAGCTCCCAGCCCTTGATGCTCTCGAACCCGATGTAGTCCTCGATCAGGTCCGTGTTCAGGAGCTCCCCGCCGGGCGCGCCACGCTCGATCGTGAGCGCCTTCAGCATGCCCCGCCCGGCGTACATGGCGGCGCACAGGCCCGCAGGCCCCGCGCCGACGATGATCACATCGTATCCGTTGGGAGCGTTGGGAGTCATCCGTCCTCAGTCCTCCGTCTGCAACTCGAGTCGCGGCGGCTCGGCTTCGCCCGCGAGCGCCCGTTCCAGGTCCGCACGGAACCGCACGGTCTCGAACTCCACGTCGGCCCGCTGGGCGCCCGCGAGCTTTTCGAGCGCCCCCCGGCCCACCGCCGCGACGCCGTGGCGGTTGCCGCGGCGTTGATGCAACAGCGCGGCGGCCGCCTGGATGAGCCCCTGCCACACGCGTGCCGCATCGGGGTTCCCGTCGCTAATAATAGAACGCCACACGGTTTCCAGGGCCTCGTGGGCTTCCCAGTAGGCGCCGGAGTTGAAGAGATCGCGGGCGCGGACGAGGATCGCGTGACGCTCGTCGGGAGTCACCGGCGGCAGAGGCGGCACGGGTAGCTACTGCCGCCCCTTGCCGCCCGTTGCCGCCTGTGCCGCCCCGATCCGTAACAGATTCAGCGCTCCGTGACACGCGCTGACCGTGCCCACCAGGACCGCCGCCGGCGCCCCGGTCTCGCCCGCGGCCCGCACGATCCCGTCCCCCGCCAGCACCGTCTCCACCGCGAATGTGCCGACGCCGAATACGTGGTGGCGGCACACGAACAACGCCGGCCCGTGGACCGGCTGGCCGGCCGCGCGTAGCCGCCCTGCGAGCGCCCGCACCGCGTCGCTCATCTCCCAGCTCCGCGTGCTGCCGATCGCTGGACAGACTGTGGGTTCGATGCAGTGGGTGGGGCAGATCCAGTCCGCGAACGACACGTAGCGGGTATGGTCGGGAGCGGGGGCGGCGCGATCGTATGGCGTGCCCAGGGTGTCGGGGACCGGGCCGACGTCGATCGGACGTCCGGGCCAGCGCTCGCGTGCGCGGGCGAGCACCCACTCGAACATGAGGTGCGGCATGAGTGGCGACGGCACGATGTAATCCTGTGGCTCGCCGGAGCGCGCGGGAGCGGCCACACCGAGGAACTCGCGAAAGTAGGTACTCCAGTCGCGCACCTCGAACGCACGGTCCGGTGCGTCACCCAGCTCGCGGCGGGCGCGGCACTCGGGGTCCCGATCCACCACCACGACGCGGCGGAAGCGGGCCCGGCGCCGCTCTTTGGCCCGGGCGAGCTGGGCGGCGTAGAAGCTGCCGTAGCAGCCTCCCCCGACCACGATGACGTCGCGCATCACGACGGGATCGCTCAGACGTCGCCTCCGGCGACGGAGAGGATCTCACCGCTCACCGCCCGCGCCTCGTCGCTCGCCAGATACAGCACCGCGGCAACCAGGTCGTCGAGCTCCACCCAGCGCACTTTCGCGTCCTTCATTTGCGCGAGGTTGTCGGCGGTGCGCATGGTCCCGGGCGCCACCGCGTTCACGCGGATCCTGTCGCCGGAGAGCTCGCGCGCGAGTGCGCGGGTGAGCCCCACGACGGCGGCCTTGGCCGCGATGTAGGAGGCCATCTGGCTCTGGGGCTTGAGAACGGCCATCGAGGCGAAGTTCACGATGGCGCCGCCGCCCCGCTCACGCAGCAGCGGGATGGCCGCCTGCGACACGAAGAACGTCGTCTTGATGTTGACGGCGAGCTCGCGCTCGAGCTGCTCGGGCCCGAGCGCGACCACCGGGCCGAAGTTGACCAGGCCGCCCGCGACGTTCACCACGACGTCGAGCCCCCCGAAGCGCTCGCGCGCCGTGGCCACGGCGCGGCGCGCCGGCTCGGGCGTCGTCAGGTCGCCCGCCGTCGCCTGGACCGCGAACCCCTGGGCCGCGAGCTCCTGCGCCCGCTCGGCAACCGCGCTTGCGGTCCGGTCGGCGATGACGAGCTGCGCGCCTGCGCGAGCAAACCCGGTGGCGACGGCGTACCCGATCTGGCCCACCCGGCCGACGCCCGTGACGAGCGCCACCTTGCCCCGAAAGTCAGGGGGCACTGGCGACAATCTCCTCGACCGGCGGTGCGCCGCGCTGTGCGAAGGCGATCTTCCCGGCCTGGCTCACGAGGTACACGGTGCGCTGGATCCCCTTGCCATCGTCTTTGAGCGCGTGGTACGCGCGCGCGATCGCGCGGTCCGGATCGGAGAGCAGCGGAAAATTGAATCCCAGCTTGCGGACGTAGCCGGCGTGGCCCTCCACCCCGGCGGGATTCACGCCGAACGGCTGGATGTTGGCTGCCTGGAACTTGGCCATCTCGTCGCGCACGGCGGAGAGTTGGCGGTTTCAGCCGGGCGTGTTGTTTCCCGGGTAGAAGACGAGCGCGACGTGGGTCGCCTTCAGCACGTCCGCCAGCGTGTAGGTCTTGTCGTCGGAGGCAGGGGCGGTGAACCCGGGTGCTTTGCTGCCGATTGCCAACAGCTCGCTCATGGGGGCTCCTTACGGGTCTCCGCGACGATTTCCCGTGACGTCGTTCCGCGACGCTGTTCGAGCTTCTCAAGCCATTCGAGCGGCACGTCCATGTCACCCAACCCGGCGTGTGAATCGCCCAGCTCCACGTCGCCGTGCCAGTCCGAGCCGCCGCTGATCACGAGCCCCAGGCGCTCGGCGAGCGCGATGAGCCGCCGCTCGATCGCCTCCGAATGGCTGGGGTGTCGCACCTCGAGCCCGTCGAGGCCGTCATTTTGAAACTGGCGGATCTGACCTTCGCTGCCGCGGTCGCCGAGGTGGGCCGCGACGGCGACGCCGCCCACGGCGTGGACCAGGTCGGTCACCTGGCGCAGCGTCGGCAACGGCTTCTCCACGTAGGCGGGCCGCCCGCGACCCAGGTAGCGTCCGAACGCGTCGTTGATGTCGCTGCTCACGCCACGCTCGACCAGGACCCGAGCGACGTGGGGACGGCCGAGCGCCCCGCCGTCGGCCGCCGCCATCACGTCGGTCAGCTCGATGGCCACGCCGAGCCGGTGCAGATGCGCGACGATCTGCTCGGCGCGGCGCTGGCGCGCGGCGCGCGTCGTGGCGAGAAACGCCTCGAGTTGCTGGTGCCCGGGCGGCAGGAAGTAGCCGAGCAGATGCAGCTCGCCCCAAGGCGCCTTGACGCTGAACTCGCACCCCGAGACGACGCGGACGCCGAGCGCTGCGCCGGCACGCGCCGCTTCCGGGACGCCGCCGGTGGTATCGTGATCGGTCAACGCGATGGCGGCGAGACCCGCGGCATGGGCGCGTTCCGCTACCTCGGCCGGCGGGTACTCCCCGTCCGACGCCGTGGAATGACAGTGCAGGTCAACGTGCGCCGTAGGCACTCTCCGGCGCCGTCCACGCCGGTTGCGACTCGCGAAACAGCTGCACCAGATCCCGCTGGGAGAGCTCGGCGAGCGCCGCGTCGGCGCTGCGGTTGCCGACCGGCGCGAAGCGCGTGAACCGGCGGCGGCGCTCGGGGCCGGTCCCCTGCTGGAACACGATCCCGAACTGGTCACGCCCATACACCGTGATGCGGCCCGAGGGAGACACCTCCCACGACCCGCCGTCCACGACGACCGCGCGCCGCGCCATCGCTCTCCCCTACGCCTCCGCCGCGGCCCCGAGCGACACCTCGGTCCACAGCTCCCAGGCGTCGGGGGCGTAGGTGCCGAGGCCCTGCAAGCGCTTCTCGAGCTTGATTTCCTCGGGGAGGCGGGACGCCTGGGCCCGGTGCGACATCTCGGTCTGGCTCTCGGAGAATTCCGTAAACAGCTGCGGATCTTTGGCGTTGCGAAACAGCCAGATGCGCTGGCCGCGAGCCTCGGCGAACTGGCACAGCTCGCGCAGCGTGGCCAGGTAGTCCGCCTCGTGGGTCGGGGGCACGCGCACGCGCGCGGCCGTGAGCACCTTGGGCATGCTAGATCGCTCCCTCGGGGAAGTTCTCGAGCGTCCGCTTCACGTCGGCGAGGAACCGATCCGCGTCGGCGCCGTCCACCACGCGGTGGTCGTAGGACATGGAAACCATTCCCATCGTGCGGATCGCGATCGTGTCCGTGCCGTCGGCCAAGGTGACGACCTTGGGACGCTTCTCGATCGCGCCCACCCCGAGGATCGCCACCTGCGGCTGATTGATGATGGGGGCCCCGGCGTACGATCCGAACACGCCAGGATTGGTGATGGTGAAGGTGCCGCGCTGGATCTCGTCGGGCGACAGCTTCTTGGTGCGTGCCCGCTCACCCAGGTCGCTGATCGCGCGCGCCAGCCCCGACAGCGACAGCTCGTCCGCGCGCTTCACCACCGGGACGATCAAGCCCCAGTCGAGCGCCACCGCGATCCCGATGTTCACGTCCCGGCGGTAGATGATATTGTCACCCGAGACCGCGGCATTCACGACGGGGTGCTTGCGCAAGTTCTCGGCACACGCCTTCGCGATGAAGGCGAGGTACGTGAGGTTCACGCCGCGCTCCGCGCTGGCCGCCTTCTGTTTCCTGCGCAGCTCGGCTACGCGGCTGTAGTCCACCTCGAAGAAGCTCGTCACGTGCGCCGACACCCGCCGCGACATGATCATGTGATCGGCGGTGATCTTGCGGATCTTGGAGAAGGGCTCGACCCGGTCGCCGGGCCACGGCTCGACGGCGGGGGCGAGGGGCTGGGGGCTAGGGGTTGGAGCTGCCGGCGCCACCGGCGCAGGCGGTGACCGGTCGATGTAACCCAGGATGTCTTGCTTGGTCACGCGACCCGCGAAGCCGGTTCCCGGGATGGTGGCGATGTCCACCTGATGCTCCGCCGCGATCTTGCGCACCAGGGGCGTCGACTTGCGCCGTAGCCCCTCCTCGGCCGTCTCCGCCCCGTCCCCGCCCTTCGGCGCGGCGACGACGGCGCCCCCCGGAGCAGCGGGGGCCCGCTGGGCTGCTGCGACGGGGGGCGCCGTCGGAGCCGCCGCAGGTGCCCGCTGGGCTGCCGCGGAGGGGGCTGCGGTCGCGACGGCGCCCTTCTCGGTTTCGATCACCGCGACCAGAGTCTGAACCGGAACGGTCTGGCCCTCCTGCACCTTGATCTCGGCGAGCACGCCGGCCGTTGGGGCGGGAATCTCCGCGTCCACCTTGTCGGTGGAGATCTCGAACAGCGGCTCGTCGCGCTTGACCTCGTCGCCGAGGTGCTTGAGCCACTTGCTGAGCGTGCCTTCGGCGATCGACTCGCCCATCTGGGGCATCAACACGTCAATCCGAGCCATGCAGTCTCCTCAATACGCCGCCAGCCATCGCGCCGCTTTGACGATATCGTCCGTCTGCGGCAGCACGAAGTCCTCGAGCGTCGGCGCGTACGGCAGGGGCACGTCGTGCGCCGTCACGCGCATGATCGGTCCGTCGAGCCACGCGAACGCCTGCTCGTTGATGCGCGCCGCGATCTCGCCGGCCACGCCCCCGGTGCGGGTGTCTTCGTGCACGATCAACACCTTGTTCGTCTTCTCGACCGTCCGCATGATCGCGGCGTCGTCCATCGGCAGCAACGTCCGCAGGTCGAGCACCTCCACCGACAGCCCGTCGTCCTTGGCGAGCTGCTCCGCCGCCTCGAGCGCCTTCCACACCGTCGCCCCGTAGGTGACGATCGACAGGTCCTTCCCTTCGCGGGCGAGCCGTGCCTCGCCGATGGGTGTGAGCAGATCCTCACCCTCCGGGAGCTGCTCCTTGATCCGGCGATAGAGCCACTTGTGCTCGAGATAGATGACGGGGTCGTCGTCGCGGATCGACGCCTTGATCAGGCCTTTCGCATCGCGGGCGGTGGCCGGATAGACGATCTTCAGACCCGGGGTATGGAAGAACGCGGCCTCCGGGTTCTGCGAGTGGAACGGGCCGCCCCGCACGTAGCCGCCGCACGGCCCCCGCACCACCATCGGGGTCGCGAGCCCGGCGCGATAGCGCGCGGTCGCCACGTAATTCGTCAGCATGTCGTAGGCGCACGAGATGAAGTCGATGAACTGCATCTCCGCGACGGGCCGCATCCCCATGTGGGCCGCGCCAGCCGCCGCGCCGACGATCGCCGCCTCCGAGATCGGCGTGTCGATCACACGCTCCTCGCCGAACTGCTTCGCAAATCCATCGGTCACCTTGAAGGCGCCGCCATAGGCGCCGACGTCCTCCCCGAGGATGAAGACGCGCGGATCGCGCTCCATCTCCTCCCACAAGCCCTGGCGCAGCGCCTCCAAATAGGTGACCTCGGCCATCACAGTGTCCGGTACCAGTGTGGCGTCAGAGCGGGTGGGTTGGCGTACACGCCCTCCAGCGCCGAGTCGCCGGGCGGCAGGGGTTCGTCGATGCACGCGTCCGTCGCCTGGTCGATCTCCGCCCTCGTCCGCTCGTCGATCGCCTGCAGCTCGCGCTCCTCGACCCATTCGCTCTGGAGCAGCCGCTTCACGTAGCGGTCGACGGGGTCGTTCTGCTTCGCCCACCAATCGAGCTCGTCCTTGGGTACGTAGTGCTGGTCGTCGTGCTCGGCGTGGCCTGTGCGGCGGTACGTTTTCACCTCGATGACGTGCACGCCGTGGCCGCCGCGCGCCCGCTCGGCGGCGAACCTGGTCGCCTCGTACACCGCGAGCACGTCGTTCCCATCCACCGTCACACCCGGGACGCCGTATCCCTTCGCCTTCTCCGCCAGGTCCTTGACCGCGAATTGTTTCTCGGGGGGCGTCGAGTACGCCCAGCGGTTGTATTCCACGATCACCACCAGGGGCACCCGCTGCACGGCCGCGAAGTTCAGACCCTCGTGGAAGGTACCGGTCGAGGTCGCCCCGTCCCCGATGTAGACGAGCCCCACCCGCGGCTCCCCGCGCAGCTTGAACGTCAAGGCGATGCCCGCCATCACCGGGACCATGTCCCCCAGGTGCGAAATCTGACCCAGGTAGCCCCGTTCGAGGTCGTTGAAGTGGACGTTCAGCTCGCGCCCGCGCGTCGGGCTCTCGGCCTTGGCCATGTACTGGCGCAGGATCTGAATCGGTTGCGCCCCCATGACCAGCATCGAGCCCAGGTTGCGGATCAGGGGAGACAGCACGTCCCGGTTGCGGCCCCGGTCGAGGGCGTACGCCGACGCGACCGACTCCCCCTCCTGGCCGAGCGAGCGGAACAGGCCCCCAATGACCTTGCTCTGGCGGTACAGGGCCACCAGCCGCTCCTCCAGGGTCCGGGTGAGCCGCAGGTAGCGATACATGTCGAGCAGCTGATCGCGAGTGAGACCCGCCGGGACGGGCGGCGACTGCGTGGTCGGTGCGGCGCGCGATGGCATGACGTAAATTGTAGTGGGCGTCCAACCCCGGGGCCATGCCCCGGGGTCACGCAGGAGGCCGTATGGCGACGTTGAAACTGCGCGTGAGCGGCATGACGTGCGGGCATTGCCAGGCGAAGGTCGAGCAGGCGCTCAAGCGGGCGGGCGGCGTGTATTCCGCCATCGTGGATCTCCAGGCCGGGGAGGCCGAGGTGGACTTCGACGACGACGCGGCGACGACCGACCAGCTGATTGCGGCCATCGAGCGAGCGGGATACAGCGCACGCGTGGCGGGCTAGTGCCGTTCCAACTCTTCGACGCGACGCAGAGATCCGCGGAGCGCTCGTTGGAACGGCCCTAGTACGCGCCTCGCAGCTCGTGACCCGGCTCGACCTGCTTGTGCACCTCCGCGAGAAACCGTTTGGCGAGACGGTCGAGCTCCGATTCGCCCACCTGATCGGTCGTGACCTGCACCAGCGTATAGTGCCCGCCCTCGGGCCGGGCCGCGACGGTGATGCGGCCCAGCGCCCCGGCGTAGCTGCGCCGCCGGGCGCCCTCGTCGGCCGGTGCCAGGCGGGTGCCGAAGAACGCCTTGGCCTGCGCGAGCACGTCGTCGGGACTCATGCTCGTTCGGTGGAAGTATCTCATACCCAGACCGGTTTGAAGCGCCGCAGGGTCAAGCTGCTCAGCACCACGCTCAGGCTCGACCACGCCATGGCCGCGCTCGCGAGCACGGGCGAGAGCAGGACGTGGAACGCGGGATACAGCGCCCCCGCGGCAATCGGGATACCGATGACATTGTACACGAAGGCCCAGAAGAGATTCAACTTGATGGTCCGCATGATGCGGCGCGACAGCTGAATCGCGGTGACGACGCCGCGCAGGTCGCCCCGGATCAGCGTCACGTCCGACGCTTCCATGGCCACGTCCGTTCCGGTCCCGATCGCGATCCCCACGTCGGCCTGCGCCAACGCGGGCGCGTCGTTGATGCCGTCGCCCACCATGGCCACGCGTTGGCCCTGGCGCTGGCGCTTCCTCACGATGTCCGCTTTCTGCGACGGCAGCACTTCGGCCACCACCTCGTCGATCCCGACCTCGCGCGCCACCGCCTCGGCGCCGCGCCTCGAGTCTCCCGAAATCATGCACACGTCGAGGCCCATCGCTTTCAAGTAGGCAATCGCGTCCCTGGCGGTCGGCTGGATCGGGTCGGACACGGCGATCACGGCGTGCACCGTGTTGTTGACGACGACGATCATCGGCGTACGTCCCTGGGCGGCAAGCCGGTCGGCGTCCTGCCCCAGGCTGCCGAGCTCGAGGCTCCGCTCCCGGGCGTGCCGCAACGAGATCACCTCGATGATGCGCCGGTCGACCGTGCCACGCACCCCCCGCCCTTCCATGGCGGCGAACTTCTCGACCGGCAGCACCTCGACCTGGCGGTCTTTGGCCGCCTTCGCGACGGCGACCGCGAGGGGATGCTCCGAGCGCTGCTCGACGGCCGCCGCCCATTTCAGCACCTCGGTGGGAGCGAGCGCTGTGCCGTCGGGTCGCTTGGCCGTGATGATGTGCGTGACGGTAGGCCGCCCTTCCGTGATGGTTCCGGTCTTGTCGAGCAGCACGGTGCGCACGCCCGACAGCCGGTCGAGCGCTTCGCCGCTGCGGATGAGAATGCCATGCTCGGCCGCCTTCCCCGTCCCCACGAGGATGGCGGTGGGCGTCGCCAAGCCCAGCGCGCAGGGGCAGGCGATGATGAGCACGGTCACGAGCGCCACCGTCGCGAACACCAGCGCGGGATCGGGGCCGACGTCGAACCACAGCACGAACGTCGCAATCGCCAGGGCGATGACGACCGGAACGAATACCCCTGCCACCCGGTCCGCGAGTCGCTGAATCGGGGCCTTCGTCGCCTGGGCGTCTTCGACGAGCTGGACGATCTGGCCGAGGGCGGAATCCTTCCCGACGCGCGTCGCCCGGAACGTGACGCTCCCGGTGGTGTTCAGGGTCGCCCCGATGACCTCGTCGCCGATCTTCTTCCCGACCGGCATCGCCTCGCCCGTGATCATCGACTCGTTTACCGCCGAGGCGCCCTCCGTCACCACCCCGTCGACCGGAATCTTCTCACCCGGCTTGACGATCACGAGATCGCCCGGCACCAGCGCCTCGACCGCGATCTCGACCTCCCTGCCGTCGCGCACGACGTGAGCCGTCTTGGCGCGCAGCCCCGCGAGGCGGCGGATCGCCTGCGAGGTGCGCCCCTTGGCCCGCGCTTCGAGCAGCCGGCCCAGCAGGATCAGGGCGATGATGGCGCACACGGACTCGTAATACACGTCCGCGTCGCGCCCCGCGGCCGCGAACGTGCCCGGGGCGAACGTGGCCACCAGGGAGTACAGGTATGCCGCGCCGGTGCCCACGGCGATGAGCGCGTTCATGTCCGCGGTACGGTGCTTGAACCCGCTCCACGTGCCGCGATAGAACTGCTGCCCGGACCAGACGACGACCGGGAGCGTCAGCAGGGCGAGCGCCAGCTTGATCCAGTAGGGATCGATCGCGCTCACGCCGGGGAGCGCCGCCTCGAGCCGCAGCGCCAACGGCATCAGCATCCGCCCCAGGAGATCGACGCTCCTGAGCGTCGTGTCGGCGTGACCGCTCATGAGGAGCATGGATCCGAGCATGGTCACCACCGTGGCGACGGCCGCGACCGCGAACTTCCCTGCGAGCGTGCGGACCTCACGCTGCCGCGCCAGCCGCTCGCGCTCGAGGGGGTCCTCGGCGGCGATCGGCTCGGCCACCTGGAACCCAGCCACCGCGACCGCACGCTCGAGATCTTCCGCGGTCGTGGTGCCGGGGACGTAATCCACGGTGACGGCCTCGGTCGCCTGGTTGGCGGCGGCGCGGACCACGCCGGGCACGCGGCGCAGCCCCTGTTCCAGCGGGGCGACGCTGGGCGCGTAGTGGAGCTGGTCGACGGTGAACGTGACGCTCGCCTTGCCACAGTCGTAGCCCGCGCTCCGGACGGTCTGGATCAGGTCGGCGACGTGCGTCCGGGCGTCGTCGTAGTCCACGGCCGCTTTGCCGGTGGCGTAATTCACGGTCGCGCTCGTGACGCCGTTCGCGCTGCCGAGCGCTTCCTGCACGGTCGCGGCGCACGCCGCGCAGCTCATGCCTTCGATGGGGAGGAGGATGCGGGCGTTACTCATGGTGCTCGTGGGGTGAGGTAGCGGGCCGACGCTCCGCCCCCGTGATGCGCGCCTCCTGCACGCCCTCGACGCGGGCGGCGGCCGCGGCCGAGCCCTTGGAGGGCAGGAAATACCACAGGACCCAGGTGATAGCGGCGAGCCCGGCGGCCGTGACTGCGTACTGCGCGGCGCTCACGCCTTCTCGTAGTATTCGATGCCGAGGTGGGTGATCTGCTCCTCGCCCATGAGCCAGCGGAGGGTGTTCTTGAGTTTGGTCTGCTGGATGAACAGATCGTGCTCGGGATACAGGCCCGGCGCGGTCTGGGGACTCTTGAAGTAGAACGAGAGCCACTCCTGGATTCCCGACAGCCGCGCCCGCTGCGCCAGATCGAAGAACAGCGCGAGGTCGAGGACGATGGGCGCCGCAAGGATCGAATCGCGGCAGAGGAAGTCGACCTTGATCTGCATCGGGTAGCCGAGCCACCCGAAGATGTCGATGTTGTCCCAGCCCTCCTTGTTGTCCCCCCGTGGCGGGTAATAGTTGATCCGCACCTTGTGAAACACGTTGCCGTACAGCTCGGGATACTGGTCGGGCTGGAGGATGTATTCGAGCACGCCGAGCTTCGATTCCTCCTTGGTCTTGAACGACTCGGGATCGTCCAGCACTTCGCCGTCCCGATTGCCGAGGATGTTGGTCGAGTACCAGCCGGCCAGGCCCAGCATGCGCGCCTTGAACGCGGGCGCCAGCACGGTCTTCATCATCGTTTGGCCGGTCTTGAAGTCCTTGCCCCCGATGGGAAGCTTGCGCTCCTCGGCCAGGCGTTGCAGCGCGGGAATGTCGACGGTGAGATTGGGGGCCCCGTTCGCGAACGGCACGCTCTCCATCAGTGCGGCGTACGCATAAAGCATCGACGGTGCGATGGCCAGGTCGTTCTGCTCCATCGCCCGCTCGAACGCCGCCAGGCTCTGGTGGGCGGGACCGGTCGTGAGGAACACTTCGGTCGAGGCCGCCCAGATCATCACCAGGCGGTCGGCCCCCGAGCGCCGCTTGAAATCGCGGACGTCCTGTCGCAGCTGCTCGGCGAGATCGCGCTTGGTCTTGCCGGTCTTCACGTTGGTGCCGTGGAGCCGCTTCACGTAGTGCTGATCGAAGGCGGCGGGCAGCGGCTTGATCCCTTGGAGGAAATCCTTGATCGGGTCCAGGTGCTCGTGGCGATCCAGGACTCCCGCCTTCACTGCGGCAGCGTAGGCGTCGTCCGGAATCGGGTCCCAGGCCGTGAAGACCAGGTCGTGCAGCTCGGCGAGGGACACGAATTCCTTGATCTTGGGACTCCGCTTCTCGGTGCGCTTACCGAGCCGGATGGTCCCCATCTGCGACAGCGATCCGATCGGCAGCCCCGTGCCGCGCCGCACGTTCTCGACTCCCGCGATGAACGTCGTGGAGACCGCACCCAACCCCACGAGCATCACGCCCAGTTTCCCTGTGGCGGGCGCGATGTCCCGGCCGGACTGCTGTGCCACGATTACGGTCCTTTCCGAGTTTGCAGGGCCGGCGCGTGCCCGGGAAGCGTCTCCCGAGCGCGCGGCGGGCGCGGCATGGCGGGCTCCCGGGCGACTCGCGCTACGTACACCACACGCTGCACCACGGTCACCGCCGTCGCGACCGCCAGCACCACCACGATCCAGAACAACAACGCGCCGCGGTTTCCGGCGCCGAGAAACAGGGTCGGCGCACCGAGCAGCAGCACGCGCTCGGCTCGCTGCGCGATGCCCACCTTGACGCTCAGCCCCAGCCCTTCGGCCCGGGCCCGCGTGTACGACACGAGCAGCGAAGCCGTCAGGGCGACGAGGCATGCGGCCACGGCCAGGGTAACGCGCTCGGGGGCGACGCCACCCCGCAGGAAATAGATGGCGATGCCTGAGAACAGCGCCGCTTCGCCGACCCGGTCGAGCGTCGAGTCGTAGAACGCCCCGAAGGTCGTGACCATGCCCCCCCGTCGGGCCACGCGACCGTCCACCATGTCGAGCAGGCCGGACACCAGCAGCAACAACCCGCCCCCGCGTGCCCGGCCGAGCGCGAACGCCACCGCCGAAGCCAAGATCACCAGCGTGCCGAGCGTGGTGATGAGGTTGGGACGAACGCGCAGGCGAATCAGTCGCAGGGCGAGCGGGTCGAGCAACTTCCCAAAGCCGTCACGCGCGTTCTGCGGGATCACGATCATAGCCGGGGGAAAGTAGCGGGAGGGGGGCGCAGTCTCAATAGAGCAAGTACTTGGCGCGCAGCCGCCGAAACCGCACGAGCGCCGGCTCCCAGCTCCGCCACACCGCGTCCGCGGAGCGGGCGGCGAGGATCGCGCGACGCAGCTCGCCACCCTCCGCCAACCGGTCAAACCGCGCCGCGTCGAAACGCAGCGAGTCCCGATGTGCCGCCTCGATCGCCGTGAGCACCAGCACCGCCGCGCGTGTCGGATCGTAACGCCGCCGGTCCGTCACGCGCAGCCGGATCCCCCGCACTTCCACGCCGTCGTACTTCCCGTCGGTCGGCGCTCGCGGCGTGAATACGACCCCCGAGACTTCCACGCCGTTCAGTCCTTCCTGGGCCCACCGCCCGCCGCCACGCAGCCGGGGCAACACGGCCCCGGTGTCGAGCCAGGGCGCGCCGAGCACCTTGAACGCGAATGCCGTGCCGCGTCCCACTGAGAGATTCGTGCCCTCGAACAGACAGATCCCGGGATAATGCAGGGCGCTCTCCAGATCCGGCATGTTCGGCGACGGGCGCACCCACGGGAGGCCGGTGTCGTCGTAGTACATCGCGCGGCGCCACCCCGCCGCCGGCACTACGGTGAGGCGGGCATGGATGTCGAGCCAGTCGTTCGCGAGCCGCATCACTTCCCCCAACGTCATCCCATGGCGCATCGGCACCGGGAGGAAGTCCCCGACGCGCTCCACGGGGCGGACCGTCGTCGGGTCGCTTCCCTGCACGGCCACGCCGCCGATGGGGTTGGGGCGGTCGAGCACCACCATCGGCTTGCCGCGGCGCGTCGCCTCCTGCAGCAGCAGTACTGCGGTCGTCGGATAGCTGTAATAGCGGGCACCGATGTCCTGCAGGTCCACGAGCACGACGTCGACGCTGTCGAGCAACGCGATCCCGGACAGGGGCGTTCCGCCGTAGAGGCTGTAGATTGGTAGTCCGGAAGCGGAGTCGACTCCGTCGGGGAGCCCCGGGCGATCCTCCGCGCCGCGCAGCCCGTGCTCCGCGCTGAGGATCACGAGGAGGCGCACTCCGGGGGTGCCGCGCACGAGATCGATGTCGCGCTGACCCAGGCGGTCCACTCCGGTTTGGTTCGTGAGCAGCGCGACGCGCTTGCCGGCCACGAGCCCGATCGAATCCGAGAGCAGCACCTCGATCCCCGGCCGTACCTGCGCGGCCGCGGGTGCAGCGCACACCAGCCCCAGCAAGAGCGAGAGAGAATGCGGGCGCATAGACTCCTGATCGTTGCGACAGTGCTCGGCTGTGCCAGCGGACACGCCGTGCAGGGGACCGCCCCACCCGCCCCCCAGTCCTCGGCCTCCGCCCGGACGGTCTCCGTCGACTCCGTGTTCGCCGCGCTCACGCTGCGGCAGCGCGTGGGCCAGCTCGTCGTTCCCTGGCTCCTGGGAAGCTACACCGCCCTGGACGATTCGCTCTTTCAGGTCGCGGCGCGCTGGGTCGACTCCCTCGAGGTGGGCGGCCTGATCATCTCCGTGGGGTCACCGTTCGACATCGCGGCCAAGTTGAACGCCCTGCAGCGGCGCTCCCGCCTGCCCCTGCTCGTCTCGGCGGATCTCGAATGGGGCGCCGCGATGCGGGTGGTGGGCGCCACGGCCTTCCCGCAGATCATGGCGGTCGGCGCCACCGGCGACCCGCGGGATGCCTACACCATCGGGGCGGCCGCCGCCGTCGAAGGCCGGGCGGTCGGCATCCACGTCAATTTCGCGCCCGACGCGGACGTCAACAACAATCCCGCCAACCCGATCATCAACATCCGCTCGTTCGGGGAGGACCCACGCACCGTGTCGCGTCTCGTGGCCGAGTACGTCCGCGGGCTGCACGACCACGGCATGCTCGCCACGCTCAAGCACTTTCCCGGCCACGGCGATACGGAGATCGACTCGCACATCGGTCTCCCGTTCATCGCGTCGGGGTACGCCCGGCTCGACTCACTCGAGCTCGTGCCGTTCCGCGCGGGCATCGCCGCCGGGGCGGATGTGGTGATGAGCGCGCACATCGCGTTTCCCGCCTTCACCGGCTCGGATGAGCCGGGCACCCTCTCGCCGGCGGTGCTGACCGGCCTGCTGCGGGACTCGCTGCGCTTCCCGGGCCTCGTGGTGACCGATGCGCTGATGATGGGCGCCATCGTGGCGAAGTACGGCGCCGGAGAGGCCACCGTGCGGGCGTTTCTCGCGGGCTCCGACCTGCTGCTGATGCCGGCCGATCCCGATTCCGCGATCGCCGCCATGACGACGGCCGTGGCGACGGGCCGGATCACGCAGCAGCGGCTCGAGCAATCGGTGCGCCGCGTGCTCGAGATCAAGCGTCGGCTCGGACTGTTCCAGGGCCGCACCGTGTCGCTCGATTCGATCATGCGCGTGGTCGGCGCCAGGCGTTTTCAGGACCAGGCGGACGACGTCGCGGTGCGCGCCCTGACGCTGGTGCGGGACGTGGCAGGACGGCTGCACGCGCTGCGCGCGCACCGCAGCCGCTTCGCGCTGATCGCCTACGCCGACGAGAACAACGGAGGCGTGGGGCAGACCATGGCTCAGCTGCTGCGCCAGGGCGGCGACACGGTCGAGTACTTCCGCTTGTGGCCGATGTCGGGCACGCTCTCCTACGATTCCGCGCGCGCCGTGATCGCGCGGGCGCCGGGGACGGTGTTCGCCGCCAACGTGCGCCCCCTCTCCGGCCGCGGCACCATCGCTCTCCCCGATTCGCTCGCGGCCCTGATCACCGTCACCGATTCCACGCGCCCCACGGTCCTCGTCTCGCTCGGCAGCCCGTACCTGTTGACTCAGGCGCCCGCGGTGAAGTCCTATCTCGTGGCCTGGAGCGGCGTGCGGGCGTCGGAGCGTGCCGTCGCGCTCGCCCTGCTCGGCAGGGTCCCGATCACCGGACACCTCCCGATCCGGATCCCCCCGGCCTATCCGCTCGGCTGGGGAGTCGTGATCCCCGACGCACAGCCGTGACGCTGCGCGCCGCGCTGACGGTCGTCTGGGTCGGAGGGCTCGCCGCCGCCTGCCGGGGCTCGGCGGCACCGCCGGTCCCGGTGAGCGCCGCCATTCCGGCCGCCGCACCGGCATCCCTCGGCTTCGACAGCACGCGCCTGGCAGGCGTAGTCGGCTACCTCCGGGCCGAAGCCGACAGCGGCGCCTTTCCAGGCGCGGTCGTCGCCGTCGGTCGACACGGCCGCCTGGCGCTGCTCGCGCCGGTGGGGGTCTACGGCGTGAACGACCACCGGCCGGTGCAAGCGGGCACGATCTACGATCTCGCGTCGCTCACCAAGGTGGTCGCCCTCACCACCGCGTGCATGCTGTTGGTGGACGAGGGGAAGCTCGCGCTCGACGCCCCGGTGCAGCGCTACGTGCCCGAGTTTACCGGGCCCATGAAGGAGCGCGTCACGATCCGGCACCTGCTCACCCATTCCGCCGGCTTGGTCCCCGACCTACCGCTGTACGATTCGACCGCCACGCGTGCCGCGGCGCTTCGCGCCGTGGACACGACCACGCTGCGCTCTCCGCCCGGCGTGACCTACAGCTACTCGGACCTGAGCGCCATCGTCCTGATGCAGGTGGTCGAGCGACTCGCCGGTGAGCCACTCGACCGCTTCCTCGCCAGGCGCGTGTTCGGACCGCTGGCCATGCCCTCGACCCGCTTCCTGCCGCCGGTGGCGTGGCGGGACCGTATCGCGCCGACCGAGAACGACACCATGTTCCGTCATCGCCTGCTCGTGGCCGAAGTGCACGACGAGAGCGCGGCGCGCCTGGGCGGCGTGTCGGGGAACGCCGGGCTGTTCTCGAACGCGCTCGATCTGTCGCGCTTCGCGGCGCTGCTGTTGAACGGGGGCGCCTGGGAGATGCTGCAGCTCATCCGCGCCGAGACGATCGCGGAGTTCATCCAGCGTCAGAACATCCCCCCGGGCTCGACACGGGCGCTCGGCTGGGACACGCCATCCGACTCCGGGTACTCGAGCGCCGGGGCCAGGCTGTCGCGCCGCGCGTTCGGCCACACGGGGTACACGGGGACGTCCATGTGGATGGACCCGGAGCGCGACCTGTTCATCATCCTGCTCACAAACCGCGTCAACCCCACCCGCGCCAACCTCGCGATCCTGCACGTCCGCTCGCAGCTGGCGGACCTCGTGGCCGACGCGCTCACGCACCCCGAGCTCTAGCCGGCCCCCCCGTCACTCCACGACCGTTTCCCAGCCGCGCCGCGACAGGTCACGGTAGATGACGCCGCCGGCGAGGCCGCTGAGCGCGAGCAGCAGCAGGCCCGGCAGCGTTTCGTGCAGCAGCAGCTTGCCCACGCCGAACAGCGCGCCGTACACCAGCACGCACCCGGCCACCCAGTCGAGCAGGTTGGCGAGCCCGTCGCTCGACGGCCGGACGTCGGGCGCCCGCGCGGCGATGGGCCCCCACCCCATCCGCGACGGCCGGGTGCGACGATAGAACGCGACGAGCGTCGACTCCGATTCGGGCCGCGTGAGGAACGTGACGGCGAGCCAGACCACGGTCGTGACGGCCACCGTGATGAGCACGATGTGCGCGAAGTCGAGGGGCCGATCGCTGTCGAGCCCCCACACGGTCTGCAAGAGGACCGACACCACGAACGCGGCGATCATCGCCGAGATTTCACTCCAGGCATTGATGCGCCACCAGTACCAGCGCAGCAGTAGCACGGCCCCGGTCCCGGCCCCCGTGATGATCAGCAGCTTCCAGGCACCGCCGATCGACTCGATGCGGAAGGCCACCGCGGCCGAGACCACGGTGAGCACGACCGTCACGACTCGCGACATCAGGACGTAGTGCGCCTCGCTGTCTTGCCGGCGCAGGAAGCGCCGATAGAAATCGTTCACGAGATAGCTCGCGCCCCAGTTGAGCTGGGTCGCGATCGTGGACATGAAGGCCGCGGCGAACGCGGCGACCATGAGCCCGCGCAGCGACGAAGGCAGGTAGTCGATCATCACCCGCACGTAGCCCGTCTCCGGGTCCGGGAGGTTGGGGAACAGGATCAGCGAGGCCAGCGCCACGAGGATCCAGGGCCAGGGGCGCACGGCATAGTGCGCGATGTTGAACCACAGCGTGGCGAGCAACGAATGTTTCTCGTCCTTCGCACTCAACATCCGTTGCGCGACGTAGCCGCCGCCGCCGGGCTCGGCACCGGGGTACCACGTGGCCCACCAGTTCACACCGATGTAGACGAAGAACGTGATCATCGGCATCCACGCCGAGCCGAGGTCGGGCACGAAATCGAGCACCGATCCCTGGCCGCCGGCGGTGGCCCCGCGCACCTGATCGATCGCCGCTAGCTTGACCCGCATCGCCTCGATGCCGCCCACGGCGTTCACCGCGACCACCGCCAGCACGATCACCATCCCCATCTTGATGACGAACTGAAACAGGTCGGTCACCAGCACGCCCCACAACCCCGAGAGCGTCGAGATCGCGGAGGTGAGGAGGATCATCCCGACCACGATCCACAATGCCTGGCCCTTCGAGATGCCGAACACCAGCCCGAGAATCTTCGCCATCGCGAGGTTCACCCAGCCGAGGATGATGCAGTTGATGAGCAGGCCCAGGTAGACCGCTCGAAAGCCGCGTAAGAACGCGGCCGGCGGACCGGCGTAGCGGATCTCGGAGAACTCGATGTCGGTCATCACGCCGGCCCGTCGCCACAACCGGGCGTAGAAGAACACGGTGAGCATGCCGCTCGCGAGCAGGTTCCACCACAGCCAGTTGCCCGCGATGCCGTTGCGCGCCACGAAGCCCGTGACGACGAGCGGTGTGTCGGCGGCGAACGTCGTGGCGACCATCGACGTGCCGGCGAGCCACCAGGGAACGTTGCGACCGGAGAGAAAGTATTCCGCCGTGCTCTTGCCGGCCCGACGCTTGTAATACAGGCCGACGGCGATGTTGAACAGGAAGTACAGGGCGACGACCAACCAATCGGCGAGCGTAAGTCGCATGAGCGCGCGGGCCTCGCGGAGCGAGAGTTGACAGGGCCGTCGGGACTTTCTAAGTTGGCATGTGACTGGAGGATCGCAATGGCGACGACGCAACGCTCGGCTCCCATCACCCTGACCTTGACCGACCAGGCGGCGGTCGAGGTGCGCAAGTTCATGGCGGAGGAGAAGGTGGCCCCCGAGACCGCCGGGCTGCGAATCGGCGTGCTGCCGGGCGGCTGCTCGGGCTTCAAGTACAGCCTCAGCATCGAGGACAAACCCGCCGACGACGACATCGTCATCGAGACGGCCGGCGTACGCTGCTTCGTCGACGGGTTCAGCGCCCAGTACCTGAACGGCGTCACCCTGGACTACAAGAGCAACTTCCAGGAGTCCGGGTTCGCCTTCGAAAACCCGAACGCCACCGGCGGCTGCGGCTGCGGATCGTCCTTCACGGTCTGAGGCGGTTGGCCCTCCTCCCATCGCATTCGCGAGCCCGCGCACGGCGCGGGCTTTTTGTTGCTCCTCCCCGCCGGTGCGTCCGCTCGACGTAGCCGTCATCGCGGCCTACTGCGCCGCCGTCGTCGTCTTCGGCCTGGTGTTGTCGGGCCGCCAACGCGACGCGAGCGACTACTTCCTCGGCCACCGCGGGCTGCCCTGGTGGGCCATCATGCTGTCGATCGTCGCCACCGAAACGTCGGCGCTGACCGTGATCTCGATTCCCGGCATCGCGGCCCGCGGCGACCTCACGTTCCTGCAGCTCGCGCTCGGCTACCTGGTGGGGCGGATCGGCGTCGCCGCGCTGTTGCTCCCGGGCTATTTCGAGGGTACCCAGGACACCGCCTATCAGCGGCTGGAGCGCCGCTTCGGGTCGGGCGCCCGGCGCGCGGCGTCGGGCGTGTTCCTGCTCACGCGCGCGCTCGCCGACTGCGTGCGGATCTTCGCCACGGCCATCCCCCTCGCCATCATCACCCACTGGAGCCTGCCCGCCGGCATCCTGGCCATCGGCCTCGTCACCGTGATCTACACGTGGGTCGGCGGGCTGCGGGCCGTCGTGTGGGTGGACGTGATTCAGCTGGGCGTGTATCTGTTGGGCGGGGTGGCGACGCTCGTGGTCGCGACCCAGCTCGCGGGAGGGACCAGTGCGTTCGCCCGAGCGTGGGACGCCGGGAAGCTCGTCACGCTCGACTTCACGCCGTCGTTCACGGTCCTGTACACGTTCTGGGGTGGGGTGCTGGGTGGGGCCCTGCTCGCGGGCGCGTCGCACGGCACCGACCATCTGATCGTGCAGCGTCTGCTCGCCGCCCGTGGGCTCAAGGACGCCCAGCGCGCCCTCATCGGATCGGGCGTCTTCATCATCGTCCAGTTCGCGCTGTACCTGCTCGTGGGCACGAGCCTGTGGCTGGCCGGCGCGGATCAGGGCGGCCGCAGTGACGCCATCTATCCGAGCTTCGTGATCACCCGGCTCCCGGCCGGCCTCGCTGGGCTCGTCGTCGCGGGGATCCTGGCCGCGGCCATGAGCAGCCACGCCTCGGCCGTCAACTCCCTCGCCTCCGCTTCCACGCTCGATTTCTATGCGCCGCTCTCGGGTCGCCAGGAGCCGACGCACCTGCTCCGGGTCGGCCGCTGGCTCACGCTCCTGTGGACTGCGGTGCTCGTCGCCGGCGCGATGACGCTCCGCAACCAGAACACGCCCGTCGTCCAGCTGGCGCTCAGCATCGCGTCGATCACATACGGCGGCCTGCTCGGGACCTATCTGCTGGGCGGATGGTGGTCGCGCGCCCGCCAGCGCGACGTCGTCGTGGCCATCATCGTGAGCGTGCTCGCGATGACCCCTGTCGTGCTCGGTGTGCCGTGGCGCGTGCTGCCGGGACTCGCCTGGCCGTGGTACGTGCCGCTGGGAACGGCAGTCACCGTCGCAGTGGGAATACTGTCTTCGATGGTGGGGCAGGCGGACGGCCGGACCGGCGGACAGAAGGCCGAAGCACAGTGACCTCCCAGTCCGCCAGTCCGCCCGTCCGCCCGTCCGCCGTGTTTCTGGGTGCCGACGCCGGCGGCTCCCATTCCACCGTCGTCATCGGGTCGCCGACCAAGATCCTTGGCCGTGCCGACGGGCCAGGCGCCTCCATGCGGCCGGGCGGAGCGGCCGGATCCGCCGCCGTGCTGGCGGAGACCGCCCGCCGGGCGGCAGGCCAGGCCGGGATCGAGCTCCCCGGCGCGGCGGCGGTCGTCGGAGCAGCCGGCGCGGGGCGGCGGCAGGAGCAGGCCGAGCTCGAAGCGGCGCTGGTGGACGCCGGCGTCGCCCGCCGCGTGCGCGTGCTCGCGGACGGCGAGGTGGCCTTGACCACGGCCTTCGCCCGCGGCCCGGGCGTGCTCGTGAACGCCGGCACGGGCTCGATCGCGTACGCGCGGGCGCCGGGCGGCGAGATCCACCGCGCGGGAGGGTACGGCTGGCAGCTGGGTGACGAAGGCGGCGGGTATTGGCTCGGTCGCCGCGCGCTCGACCTGGCGGGGCGAGCGCAAGACGGCCGGGGCGAGGGGTCGACCCTCCTGGCCCGGCTACTCGGGGCACTCGGGCTGCAGCAGTTCGACGACTTGGTGCGTTGGGCGGCGACGGCCACCCCGGCCCAGGTGGCGGCGCTCGCACCCCACGTGCTCAACGCGGCGCGGGAGGGCGAGGTCGTGGCCCAGCGGGCGGTCGACGAGGCGGCGCGCGAACTCGTCGAGCTGGTCGTCATGCTGGGGCGCCATTTTCCCGCCACGAGCCCCGTGCCCGTCGCGATCACGGGCGGCCTGCTCCTGCCGCAGTCCCCGCTCACCGCCGCGTTTCGCGATCGGCTCGCCGCGGGCTTCAAGCGGGCCCGCCTCGTGCCCGAGCGGATCGATGCGGCCGTAGGGGCGTTGAAGCTGGCCGCGGAGCTCGTGTAGGGGCGCAGCATGCCGCGCCCCTACGTCGCGCCCCACTACGCCGCCGGTGCCAGCCGCACCTCTCCGCTCACAGCCCGCGGGTCCCAATCGCTCTCGGTGCGCGCCACGTACACCGCCGCGGTGAGATCCCCACACACGTTGAGTGTCGTCCGGCTCATGTCGAGAATGCGCTCCACGCCGTAGACCACGCCGACCACTTCCGGCGGGACGCCGACCGTTGCGCACACCACCATCAGGAGCGGAAGCGAGCCGCCCGGCACTCCCGCTGTGCCCACCGCCGTGATCACGCTCAGGACCATGGCGATCACCTGCTGGCCCACCGTGAGGTTCACGCCGAACAATTGCGCGAGAAACAGCACGGTCACGCCCTCGTACAAGGCCGTGCCGTTGTGGCACATGGTGGAGCCGAGCGGCAGCACGAAGCCGGCGATTCGAGGTGGGATCTTCAGCTCCTGCTCTGCCACGGCGATGTTGGTGGGGAGCGTCGCGTTGCTCGAGCTGGTGGTGAATGCGGTGACGACGCTCGGCGAAATCCGACGCCAGAAGACGAGCGGATTCAGTCCCCCGAGAAAGCGGACCAGGAGTGACAGGCTCACCGCGCCGTGGATCAGCAGGCCGACCAGGACCACGAGCACGTAGGCGAGCAGCTTCCGCAAGATGTCCCATCCCAGGAGCGACGTGACCACGAAGATCAGTCCGAACACGCCGTACGGAGCGAGGTGCATCGCCATCCCGATGATCTTGGCGATCGCCTCGGAGACGGCGTCGAGCACCCGGACGAGGGGGCGCGCCTTCGCCTCCGGGATCAGCGTCAGGGCCGCGCCGAACACCAGCGCGAAGAAGATGATGCCGAGCATGTCGAGGTTCGCGGCCGCCTGGATCGGATTGCGCGGCACGATATTCACGAACAGATCGACGCCGAAGGTCGTGCTGCCGCCCGCCTGCAAGCCGGCGACCTGCCCCCGATACGCGTCGAGGAGCTGCTGACGCACCTCCACCGGTACGCCCACGCCGGGGCGCACGACGTTGACGAGCAGGATGCCGATCACCGCGGAGATCACCGTGGACAGGAGGAAGTAGGCGAGCGAACGCGCGCCCACGCGGCCCACCTTCCGGATGTCCCCGAGTTGCGCGACCCCGAGCGTGATGGATGTGAACACGAGCGGCACGACCGTCATCAGCAGGAGGCGCAAGAAGATCTGTCCCACGGGACCGGCGACATTGGTGTCCACCCAGCGCACCCACGTCGCTCCACCCGCCCACACGTTGACCGCGAGGCCGGACAGCCCACCGGCCAGGAGCCCCACGAAGATCTTCGTGTACAGCTTCACCGCGGATCGAGCCCGAGACGCCGTACCCGACTGTGCCGCACGCTGTAGAGGAAGTAGATCACCGCGCCGATCGCCATCCACAGACCGAAGCGCAGCCAAGTGAGCAGCGGCAGGTTGATCATGAGGTAGATGCAGAACGCCGCCGACGCGAGCGGGAGCACCGGCACCCACGGCGTCCGGAAGGGACGGGGCCGGTCCGGCTCGCGGCGCCGCAGCACCACGATGCCGAGCGCCACCAGCACGAACGCGAACAGCGTCCCGATGTTGGTGAGCTCGAGCACCCAGCCGATCGGCGCGAACGCGGCGGAGACGCCGACGAACACGCCGGTGATGATCGTGGTGATGTGCGGCGTCTTGTACGTGGGATGCACGCGGGCCGCCCACGGCGGCAGCAGACCGTCGCGCGCCATCGACATGAAGATGCGTGCCTGGCCGAGCTGGAACACGAGCAGCACGGAGGTCATCGCCGCGACCGCGCCGAGCGCGAGGATGCCCGCGGCCCAATCGGCGTGGATGTATTGCAGCGCGACCGCCAGCGGATCCGGTACGTTCAGCCGGTCCCAGGGGATGAGCCCCGTGAGCACCAGGGCGATCGCGATGTACAAGAGGGTGCAGACGATCAGCGACCAGATGATGCCGCGCGGGATGTCGCGCTGCGGGTTCTTCGCCTCCTCGGAGGCGGTGCTCACGGCATCGAACCCGATGTAGGAGAAGAAGATGATCGCCGCGCCGACACTGATCCCCTTCAAGCCGTTGGGGGCGAAGCGGGGCGTGGTCCACAGCGCAGGTTTGATGTACTTGAGCCCCACCACGAGAAACAGGGCGATAATGCCCACCTTGATCGCGACCATCACCGTGTTCACCCGGGCCGACTCCCTGGTGCCGATCACGAGCAGCCACGTGATGATCCCGACGATCGCGAGCGCCGGCAGATTGAACACGATCGGGATCGGCCCGAGGTGCGGCGCGGCCGCGAGCAGTCCGGGGTCACCCAGGGCCGTGCGCAGGTCGGTCGCGAGCCAGCGCGGCATCGCGACCCCGAGGCCACGCAGCAGCGAGTCGAAGTACCCCGCCCAGCCGATGGCGACCGCGATGTTGCCCACGGCGTACTCGAGGATCAGGTCCCAGCCGATGATCCAGGCGACGAGCTCGCCGAGCGTGGCGTAGGCGTACGTGTACGCACTCCCCGAGATGGGGATCATCGCCGCGAACTCGGAGTAGGTAATCGCGGCGAGGGCGCTCGTCACCCCCGCCAGAATGATCGAGACCACGATCCCCGGCCCGGCGCCGACGTGGCCGGCATCGCCCGAGATCGCGGTCCCGATCGCGGCGAAGATCCCCGCCCCGATGACGGCGCCGATCCCGAGCGCCGTGAGCTGCAACGGACCGAGCGAGCGCTTGAGTCCGCCGCCGACCTGGCTGTCGGCGATGCACTGATCGACGGTCTTGCGACTGAAGATCTGGCGTCTAGACAAAGAGCGGCGCCAGCACCAGCGTGACCGTGCTCAACAGCTTGATGAGCACGTGCAGCGACGGACCGGCGGTGTCTTTGAACGGATCGCCCACCGTGTCGCCCACCACAGCGGCCTTGTGGGCCGGCGTGCCTTTCCCGCCGTACTCGCCTGTCTCGATGAACTTCTTGGCGTTGTCCCAGGCCCCGCCCCCGTTGTTCAGCAGGGTCGCCATGAGAATGCCGCCGATCGTGCCGACCATGAGGAACGACGCCACGGTCTCGGCGCCGACGTGGAACAGCACCTTGAACACCAGGCCGACGGCGATCGGCATGCCCACGGCGAGCAGCCCGGGTGCCACCATCGCCTTGAGCGCGCCGACGGTCACGATGTCTACCGCCCGGCCGTAGTCGGGCCGCGAGGTGCCCTTGAGAATCCCGGGATCGGCCTGGAACTGGCGGCGCACTTCCTGGATGACGCTGACCGCGGCCTTGGTCACGGCGCTGATCGCGAGCGCCGAGAACCAGAACACCAGCATCGCGCCCAGCAGACCGCCCACGAACACCTCGGGTTTGGAGATATCGACGGAGGCGAGCGGTGAGCCCAGCGCCGCGACCTCGTCCAGGTAGGCGGAGAACAGGAGGAAGGCCGCCAGCGCCGCCGACCCGATCGCGTAGCCCTTGGTCAGCGCCTTGGTAGTGTTCCCCACGGCGTCGAGCCGGTCGGTGCGGCGGCGCACGTCCTCGGGCTGGTGCGACATCTCGATGATGCCGCCGGCGTTGTCCGTGATCGGCCCGAAGGTGTCCATCGCCAGGATATACGCGGCGGTGCCGAGCATACCCATCGTCGCCACCGCGGTGCCGAACAGGCCCGAGTGAACGAGCCCGCTCGAGGCGCCGAGCTTGTACGACGCGATGATGGCCGCCGAGATCGTGAACGTCGGCAACGCGGTGCACTCGAGGGCCACGGCGAATCCCGCGATGATGTTGGTCGCGGGTCCCGTGACCGAGGCGGCCGCGATCGACTTCACGGGACGGTAGCGGTATTCGGTGTAGTACTGCGTGATGTAGACGAAGGCGATGGAGGTCACGATGCCGATGACGCCGCACAGGGCGAAGTGCCACCAGGCGGCGGGGTGGGCGGCAGGATTGAGGAGCCAGTAGGTCCCCCCCACGAACCCGGCCGCCGCGAGCAGCGCGGTCCACATGTAGCCCCGGTTGAGCGCCTGCATCGGGTCTTCGTCCTCACGAGCCTTCACGACCAGCACGCCGATGATCGACGCCACCAGCCCGAACGCCCGCGCCACGAGCGGGAAGAGCATCAGGCCGACCGTCTGCGCCGGGCTGAACACCCCGGGATTCGCGAGCGCCAGACCCGACCCCAGGATCATGGCGCCGATGTTCTCCGCCGCCGTGGACTCGAACAGGTCGGCGCCGCGCCCCGCGCAGTCGCCCACGTTGTCGCCCACGAGATCCGCGATCACCGCGGGGTTGCGGGGGTCGTCTTCTGGGATCCCCGCCTCGACCTTGCCGACCAGGTCGGCGCCGACGTCGGCGGCCTTCGTGTAAATGCCGCCACCCAGCTGCGCGAACAGCGCCACGAACGACGCGCCGAAGCCGTAGCCCACGATCATGAGGGGGATCTTGGTCGGCTCGAAATGCAGCGCCTCGAGCACCGTGTAGAGCAGCCCGACGCCGAACAGGCTCATGGCCACCACGAACAGCCCGCTCACGGCCCCGCCGCGCAAGGCGATCTGCAGCGCCTTGTTGAGGCTCGTGCGTGCCGCGCTCGCGCTCCGGATGTTCGAGCGCACCGCGACATACATGCCGACGATGCCCGCGACGCCCGAGCAGAGAGCGCCGAACAGGAACGACAAGGTCGTGGTGAGCGCCAGGGTCCCGGCCGCCGGCTCGTCCGGATGCGGCTTGCGGAAGAACGCGTACAGCACGTAGATCAGCACACCGAGCGCGATACTGAGGGACCCGATGGTGCGATACTGGCGCCGCAGGAACGCTTCGGCACCCTCCTGGATCGCGTCGGAGATCTTGCGCATGTCGGCGGTGCCGTTGTCCTGCCGCAGCACGTAGCCCCGCAGACCCCAGGCGACGACCAGGGCGAGGACCGAGAGCCCCAGGACGAGAACAATGAGCATAGTGAGTTGTGACTCCTTGGAGCCCGCCCAGGGGGGCGGGGCGGGTCAGTTGCCGATGCGCAGGGGGACGATGACGACGTCCGCCAGGGTCCGTCCGCCCCGCGTGTGCGCTGGGTAGAACTGATACGCCATCATGCGCCGTTGGAACTCCCGGTTGTATGCCGCGTCGGCGATCGGGGGGTCCACTTCCACGCGAGTGACGCGTCCGTCGGCCGCCACCCAGAACGACACCCGCAGGGTGCGGCCGGTCACTGAGCCGGGCACCTGCGCCAGCGGCGGAAGAATCGCCGTCCGCGGCGCGGCGTGAAGAATGTAACCGCCTTCGTCGCCCGTTCCAGGCCCCGTCCCCGCCCCCGTCCCAGCGTCCGCCCCCGGGCCGCCACCCGCCCCGGCCGCCCCAGCACCACTCGTGCCATCGGACATGCGCACCACGGGGAGTGGTAGAGTGGCGCGTGGCAGGTCGACGGGGGGCAGCTCGATGGTGATGCGGCGCAACCGGGACAGGTCGGCCAGCGGTATGTTGGGCGTGAGGGCGACATCGACCGAGGCCGGTGAGCCCCGGGACAGCACGAAGAAGTTCACGGCGTGGGGCGCGGCGGGCCGCGGCCCCCCGCCCGCCGGCTCCCGCCCCTGCATGACGAGCGCCCCGATCACGCTCGCATGGACCAGCACGGCGAGCACGGTTCCGGGTGCCACGCCCCGGGAGGGAAGCGGCAGGCGGAGCCCAGGGAGCGGGAGTGGGGCGGCGGAGGGCGGGGTCACGATGCCTGTGGTATACCCCGAACACGAAGGTAGGGGCGCAAACGCACGTAGGGGCGCAGCATGCTGCGCCCCTACGGATGCCGCCCGCCCCACCGGGCGAGCCTATTTCTTGGCCTGTTCGGGCGGCGTGAAGCCGATCACCTGGACGCCCGCGCCGTG
>Ga0070698_100001039_pt1 | contig 30529 bp, 14 predicted proteins | sample KBSK1502metaG_FD_65477 | JGI IMG/M metagenome (GOLD analysis project Ga0070698, IMG submission 65477) | Corn, switchgrass and miscanthus rhizosphere microbial communities from Kellogg Biological Station, Michigan, USA - KBS K1-50-2 metaG | ecosystem: Host-associated > Plants > Roots >...
ACTGACTATTGATGGGTCCCGCGCCGGCCCAGATGGTGGCGGAAGCTGGCGATGTCTTGTTCGCCTTCCAGGTCAGCTTGATGGTGTAGGTGACATCGGCAGAGAGTGGGATCACGCCGTGGACGAACGCAGCATTGGGCGAGAAGGTGCCGGCGAATCCGCCGCTCTCTTTCCAGGCCTCGGGTTGGCCCGGCTTCGAGGGAAAAGCCCCACCCGACACGCTAATTCCGACGTCCTGGTTGTAGCCTGCGACCGAGGTCCACAGGTCGACATTGCCGCTCAGGATGGCCTGGCCATTGACGCAGGGTGTGTACTGGAAGCTGAGCCCCGGATCAAGGTTCTTCCAGGTCGCGCCATCGCTGCCAGACTGGGTCGGCTGGTCGGTCACCACCGTGCTCGTCAGGTTCGAAGTCGAGGCCGGCAGCAGCTGGGCAGTGAGCCGGGTTGGTGAATACTTGCCGCCGATGGGGCCGGCCCCGGCCCAGATGGTGGCGCCCGGCGCATTCTTGTTCGCCTTCCAGACCAGCTCCAACGTGTAAGGCTGACCTTGCTTGAGGAACACGACGGCCTGCACGAACGCGGCGTTCGGGGAGAATGTCCCGGCGAAGCCGCCGCTTTCTTTCCACGCCTCCGGCTGGCCGGCCACGGTTGGGTAGACGCCCGGGCCGGGACTCGCGCCACCACCCGAGACGCTGATCCCGATGTCCTGGTTGTAGCCGGCGGTGTCGGTCCACAGATCGGCATTGCCACTCACGATGGCGTACGAGTCCGCGGGCGGGGTGATGTTCAAGAAGAGTTGGGTTGGGTCGAGAAGCTGCCAGGTCTTGCCGTCGCTGCTGGTCTGGGTGAGCTGCGATGTGGTCGACGCGGTCTGCGCCGTGGGCACGTCCACAACCAGCGTCACGCTGCTAGCCGCGTACTCGACGTCGTAGTTCGTATCGCAAATGTCGAAGGCCGCGAACTGGCCAGAGCGGGTGGTGGCGCCGGAAATGATGGGCCAGCTGCTCCCGGCGCTTGGCGCGCCGACGGTCGTGACCCTGAGCTTCCCGTCCAGGCTCACGGCATGCCCGCCTGCAGTCAACTGCCCGAAGATGTTCGCGTTGGCATCGATCGTGGTCGCGAATATTCCACCCGCACCCTGCCCGAAGGAAGGCCCGCCGACGAGGGAGAGACTGCCCCGCGGTTCGATCACGAGAGTGCCGTCGTTGCTGATGGTGCCGCAGTTGTCATCGACCGTCGGGCCGGCCAGGTCCATCGTGCCGGCGCCAACGTTGTGGAGGCTGTAGAAGCGAAGGTAACGAGTGCCGCCACCTCCAGCAATCGTGTTCAGGTGGCCGGTGTTGGTCAAGGTGGTTGGCCCGCCGCAGCCGAGGAAGGCGCTGGTCCCGGTACCCGCATCGCCCAGGATGATGGTGCCGGCATTGGTGAGACTGACAGCAATACTGCTCTGGCTGTTGTTCGCTGGGATGGTCACGGTTTGGCCCGCGGCGACACCAGGGTTTGCCCCAGTGCCAGTCAGGGTGGTATTGCCGGTTAAGGTGAAGAGCCCCGACCCCGCCGAAGTGTCGTCGTCAAGGAAGCCTCCGTTGATCACCGCCGGATTGCCCGACTCGCTGCCACGCTGGACAAAACCGGCCGGGCTCGCACCGCTAATGGTGACTGCGCCTTGGTTGGAAAGGCTGCCCCCAGTGTTGCTGAACGAGACACCACCGCTCAGCGACAGACTGCCACTGGCTTGGACTGTGATGGCACCGTTGTTAGTGATGTGCCCGCAACTGTCATCGGCGAGTGGGCCACCAAGGTCGATGACGCCGCTGGCGGCGTTGATGAAGTTGTAGAACTGGATCAGCCGGTTGCCTCCACCCCCGGCGACGGTGTTCAGCCGGCCGGTGTTGGTCAGCGTGATGGTTCCACCGCAAGCCAGCAGGCCGTTAATTCCGCTGCCCGCGTCGCCCAGGGTAATCGTGCCGGCATTGGTCATGCTCGTGCCGACACCGGTCGTACAGCTGCCGCCGGTGGTCGCGGCGAGGGTCACCACCTGCCCCGCGGCGACACCCGGGTTCGGCCCGGTGCCCGTCAGCGTGTTCCCACAGAAGCCCGTGTTGGCGAACGTGAAGTTTCCGACACCTGCCCCGAGGTCGTCGTCGAGGGCAGCTCGGTTGGCGATGACCACCGAATTGCCCGACTCGGTACCGCCCCGCTGATAGAAGGTGCAGGCGCTACAGAGGTTCCCGGTGCCGTTCAGCGTAAACGCCCCATTGTTGATCAGGCTGCCCCCGGCGTTGACAAACGGTTCGCCGCCGAGATTCAGACTGAGGCTGCCGCTGGCTTCGATCGTGAACGTCCCCCCGTTGTTGGTGGTGCTGCCGCAGTTGTCTTGAACCGTCGGGGCGGCGAGGTCCACGGTGCCCCCGGCAACGTTGTTGAGGTTGGGTCCGCGCAGGTAGCGGGTACCGCCCCCGCCGACAATCGTGTTCAGGTGTCCGGTGTTGGTGAACGCATTGGCGGTGCACCCCGCGTCGAGCACGCTGGTCCCGGTCCCCGCATCGCCCAGCGTGATCGTGCCGGCGTTGGTGAATGGGGTGGCGACATTCGCCTGACTGTTGTTCGCCGGGATGGTCACAACCTGGCCGGCGGCGACCCCGGGGGTGGTTCCCGTACCGGTCAGAGTGGTTGTGCCCGTCAAGGTGAACAGCCCCGCCCCTGCCGAGGTGTCATCGTCGAGCTTGCTGCCGCTGACGACCACCGGGTTGCCGGACTCGGTGCCAGCTCGCTGAACAAAACTGGCGAGGCCCCCACCGCTGACGGTCACCGAGCCGTTGTTCGTCAGGCTGCCCCCACTATTGATGAACGATGGACCATTGGTCAGGCTGAGGCTGCCGCTGGCTTCGACCACGTAGGTGCCGTTGTTACTGATGGTGCCGCAGCTGTCATCAATCAGTGGGCCACCAAGGTCCACGGTGCCGCTGGCCGCGTTGAGGAAGTTGACGAACTGGATCAGGCGGTTGCCCCCACCCCCGGCGACGGTATTCAGGTGGCCGGTATTGGTCAGCGTGATCGTCCCACCGCAGCCCAGCAGGGCGCTCGTCCCGCTACCCGAATCGCCCAGCGTGATCGTGCCGGCGTTGGTAATAGCTGTGGCGACACTCGCCTGGCTGTTGTTGGCGGGGATGGTCACGACCTGGCCCGCGGCCACCCCCGGGTTCGCCCCGGTGCCGGTCAGGGTGGTGTTGCCGGTCAAGGTGAACAAACCTGCCCCTCCCGAGGTGTCGTCATCAAGCGTGCTGCCACTGATGATCACGGGATTGCCCGACTCGCTCCCACCCCGTTGGGCGAATGCCGCAGGGCTCGCCCCGCTCACGGTCACGCTTCCGTGGTTGGTGAGGCTACCTCCATTGTTGGAGAACGACGGGCCGTTGGTCAGGGAAAGGCTGCCGCCGGCTTCGATTACGTAGGTGCCGTTGTTGCTGATGCTGCCGCAGCTGTCATCAACGGTCGGGGCGGCAACGTCCACGGTGCCACCGGCGGCGTTGACGAAGTTGACGAACTGGATCAGGCGGTTGCCCCCACCCCCGGCGACGGCGTTCAGGTGGCCGGTATTGGTCAGCGTGACGGTCCCACCGCAGCCAAGCAACGAACTGTTTCCACTGCCGGCATCGCCGAGGTTGAGGACTCCGTTGGGATTGATGGCGCTCGGCGCATTGAGGCTCAGCACCACGCCACTGCTCGGGATCACGAGGGTTTGCGTCCCGTTCGGGCCGCCGAGCGTGAGGGAGCGAAGCGAGAAGCTGCCGTTCAGCAGCACGGTGTAGGTGTCGGCCGTCGCCGCGGGGATTGTGGTGGTCGTCGCAGTAATGCAGGTATCGTCCGAGCTGCCGGGCACAACGCCCAACGACCAGTTGCCGGCCGTGCCGAAGTTGCCGTCGACACCGCCGATCCACGTATCGGTACAGCTCGCCGCCAGGGTGGTATGTGGAATCGCCACCAGGGCAGCCGCGCCGAGTGCGACGATCGCGCCGCCGAAAACGGTTTGCCCAATCCAGCGGCACACGCCGGCCTTCACGACGTAAACAACCCGACGGAAATTGCCGCTAGGCGCACGACAATCCAACGGTTAGCCGAGTTGGTGAGTAGGTGCCGCCGGCCGAAGGCCACGGCCCGGCTCCGGCCACAATCGTGGCGCTCGCCGGCGCCCCCCGGTTATCCTTCCACTTCAATTTGACGTGGTAACTGACTCCCCCCGCCATTGGGAAAACCGCCTCGACGAAGGCAGCATTGGGCGAAAACGTGCCGGCGAACCCACCGCTCTCCTTCCATCCAACAATCCCGCCGGGATATCTGGTCGGGTCGGCTTCCGCGATGTAGATCCCGATGTCCTGGTTGTAACCGGCGGTGTTGGTCCACAGGTCCGCGTTGCCGGTGAGGACGGCCATGCAGTTCGAGGGCGGACTGACGATGAACGAGAGCGCGGGGTCTATGTCGCTCCAGGTGGTGCCGTCGTTCCCACTCAACAGCGGCTGCATGGTGGTGACGGCCGTGCTCAGCGGGCCGTTCGCCGGCAGCAGGATGACGGTCAACCCGGTGGGCGAGTAGAAACCACTGTTGGCCGGCCACGGGCCCGCGCCCGCGAAAATACTCGCGCTGGGCGGGGCGGCCCGGTTGTCCTTCCACTGCAGCTTGATGCGGTAGTCGTTGCCGGCCGTCATCGGGACCACAGCTTGGACAAAGGCGGCGTTGGGCGAGAAGGTCCCGGCAAAGCCGCCACTCTCCTTCCAGGCCATTACCTGATCGGTACGCGTCGTGCTCATGTTCGCAACCGTGATCGCGAGATCCTGGTTGTAGCCCGCCGTATCCGTCCAGAGGTCGGCGCTGGCATCGACGATCGCCAGCGAGTCAGCCAGCGGGGCGACGGTGAAGGACAGATTGGTGAGGTCCATATCCTGCCAATCCGTGCCGTTACTGCCGCTGAGGCGATGCTGACCTGTTGACACGGCCGGCCGGCCCGCGAGCAGTCTCACCGTGAGGCGGGTCGGAGAGAAGCTTGCGCTGGTGGCCGGCCACGGGCCCGCTCCAGCCCAGATCCCGGCATTCGGTGGCGCGGCACGATTCGCCTTCCACTGCAGCTTGAAGTGGTAAGTGGCGTTGCCCAGCGGAAAGAGCGTCTGGACGAACGCAGCATTGGGTGAGTAAGTCCCGGCGAACCCGCCGCTCTCCTTCCAGGCCACGATGTGACCGGGATACGTCGCCGGATCACTTTCGGCCAGGTAGATCCCGATGTCCTGGTTGTAGCCCCTTGTATCGGTCCAGAGATCGACGTTCGCGCTGACCAAAGCATGAGCGTTGGGTGGCGGCGCGACCGTCAGGCTCAATCCCCCACTGGGATCCACGTCCTGCCAACTGGTCCCGTCATTCCCTACCAGCCGGAATTGCCTGGTGCTGACCGCGGTGTACGTGTCCCCATATGTGAATTGGTCGGCCGGCGTGACAGCGCTCGTTCCGGATGGGGTGGTCACCGTGATGTCCACCATGCCGAAGCCGCCAGGGCTGATGACCGTGAGCTGCGAATCCGAGTTGACCACCAGGTTGATCGCACTGTTGGGCCCAAAACGAACAGCGCCGGTGCCGATGAAACCGGTTCCGTTCACGGTGACCGAGCTTCCTCCGCCCGCCGGTCCAATGTTCGGTCTCACACCGGCCACTGTCGGCGTCGCCGACACGCCCTGCTCGACGCCGATCTTGGCGATCTTGGCGGCGTTGTCCTCGGTGAACCACATGTCGCTGTCGGGGCCAGAAACGATTCCACCGGGCTGGCTGTTCGACGTGGGCACATTGAATTCGGTGACGGTTCCGGCCATCGTGATCCTGGCCACCTTGTTCACATTGGCGTTGTACTCCGTGAACCAGATGTTGGCGTCCGGCCCCGCGCGCAGGTCGTTAGGGCCGCTGTTTGCGGTGGGAACGGGGAACTCGGTAATGGTGTTGCTGGCGCCTGTCGTGATCCGCGCGATCTGGTTCGCGTTGAATTCCGTGAACCACATGTTGCCGTCCGGCGCGGGCTCGATTTTGTTCGGTCGGCTGGCGGCAGTTGGGATGGGAAACTCGGTGATGACGCCCGCGGGGGTGATCCTACCGATGTTGTTTCCACTCCCCTCGGTAAACCAGAGATTGCCATCCGGCCCAGCCCCAATGCCACTGCCTGCGGTCAGGGCGGAGGCGGTCGGAACAGTGAACTCGGTGATGACGCCGGCCTTCGTGATCTGGCCGATCTTGTTCCCAGCGGCTTCGCTAAACCACACGTTGCCGTCCGGGCCCGCGGTAATGTCATCGGGCTGGCTCGCGGCGGTGGGAACGGAGAACTCGGTGATGGTGCCACCGGTCGTGATCTCGCCGATTCGGTTCCCATTCGTCTCGGTGAACCACAGATTGCCGTCAGGACCAGCCGCGATCGCAAGCGGCTGGCTGTTAGCGTTCGACAAGGCGAACTCGGTGAATGCGCCGGCGGTGGTCACCCTGCCGATCTTGTTTCCGACGTCTTCCGTGAACCAGAGGTTCCCGTCGGGGCCCGCAATGATTTCAGTCGGCGTGCTGCCGGCCGTCGGGATCGCGTACTCAGCGATCTGGCCAAGCGGGTCCGCGGCGAGTGCCGGCGTCGCCAAGGGCCACGCAAGGCCCACAATGGCACCACCTATTGCGAGTCGCAACCAGCGCCGCATCCCCTCCCTCCCCGGAGCGAACGACGCCGACTCGGTTAGGCCCGCAGTCTAGCACTGCTGCCGCCCTGTTGCCTAGGCGATTGTCACCCCCACCCTGACCCTCCCCCACCAGTGGGGGAGGGAAATAAAACTACCTCGCCACAAGAAGCTCCCTCCCCCTCTGGGGGAGGGTCGGGGTGGGGGTACAGTGGCTCAAATGCGTTGCGCCTCGCGCTCCGATATTCGGCGAGCCCGACTGCTTCGAGCCGCTATGACGGACGCTGAGCTGTGCCTTTGGAAGCGGCTGCGCGCAAAGCAGATCGACGGCTACCGTTTCCGACGTCAGGTCCCAATTGGTCCTTACATCGCGGATTTCGCCTGTCTAAAGGCCCACCTCGTGATCGAAGTAGACGGAGGCCAGCATGCCCAGACACGAGAGCCGGATGACCGGCGCACAGCTCTACTCGCATCGCACGGCTTCCGGGTCCTGAGGTTCTGGGACAACGATGTTCTGCTCGAGACCGATGGAGTCCTGGAAAGCATTTGTGCGGCGCTGCAGCGCTCGTAGGTAATAGAGCCCCCACCCTGCCCTCCCCCAGAGGGGGAGGGAATTCCGCATGCAGGCCCCACCCTGCCCTCCCCCAGAGGGGGAGGGAATTTCCGCCTGCAGGCCCCCACCCTGCCTCCCCCAGAGGGGAGGGAATTTCCGCCTGCAGGCCCCCACCCTGCCCTCCCCTCTAACTTGAGCGGCTAAGCGCCCGCTAAGCGCAGCCGAGGTCGGGCTCGCTTGACAAGGGCCCTATTGAGGTCTATTACCGGCTTAGCGGTCAAGACGATCTCTCGCCCGACGAAGGGAAGAGGGATAACACTTCGGAAGGTCTGGAACGGGGGCAGGAGGGGGAAATGAACCCATCTCGGGGGATTCACGGCGCCGTTCTTAGTAGCCTGCTTGCCGGCATGCTGCTCTCCATCGGGTCCGGCGGCGCATGGGCCGCGCCGGTAACGCAGGGAGCTAACCAGGTCGGTCAGAGCGAGATCAGCAGTTCACACGGAGATCGGCCCCTGAAAGCGCCAAGCCGCCGTTCTAACGCTAGACTCGCGGCACCTCTCAGCGCGCCTCAGACGGCACCCACGTGCACATCCGCCTGGACGTTTGTGGGTTCGCCGAACAACCCCAACGACAACGTTCTAACCGGGCTCGCTCCCATCTCCAGCAGCGATATGTGGGCGGTCGGCTTCCACACAACCGGCGGATTGAGCCCGATCGATCAGCCTGAGGCGCTCCACTGGGACGGCTCGTCCTGGACGTTGCCGGCGGCCCAACCAGGCGTCGTCGACACGAGCCACAACGACCTGAACGCGGCCGCAGCCGTCGCCACCAACAACGTCTGGGCGGTGGGCCACTACCTCAATACAACGCTGAACGCCTTTCAGACGCTGATCGAACATTACGACGGGACGAGTTGGACCGTGGTTTCGAGCCCGAACCTTAGCAGCTTCGACAACTTCTTGTTTGCGGCAGCCGCCACGAGCGCGACGGATGTCTGGGCCGTGGGGTTCTACTACGCCGTGGCCGGAGGTGTCCGAAACGCCCTCATCGAGCATTACAACGGGTCGGTCTGGACCGCCATGGCCACCAACGCGCCGGGGGCCACGTCACTGTTCGGAGTAAGCGCATCGTCGACGTCCGACGCCTGGGTGGTCGGCCATCTCACGGGCACCGTGAAGCAGACTTTTATCGAGCACTGGAACGGCACGGCCTGGAGCGTTGTGGCCAGTCCCGACCAGACGCTCAACGACAACTTTCTCGAGGCTGTTGCCGACCTCTCCACGAACGCGGCCTGGGCGACCGGTGAGTACAAGGATCCGGTGAGCGGGGCGCTCCGCACCCTGGTCCAGCAGTGGAACGGGACCGGCTGGACGATCGTACCGAGCCCGAGCGTCGGAGGTACCGGGTCGGACGACTACCTCTTCAGCGTGTCAGCCGCATCACCGACGAACGTTTGGGCCGCCGGCTCCGCTTACTCGCCCGTGCCCCAGCCAAGCACGGGCTACGTGGCGTCGCAGCCACTGACTGAGCACTGGAACGGAACCCAATGGAGCGTCTTCGTGTCGCCGACCCCCTCGACCTGGACCGAACTCCTCGCGATCGCCACAACTGGACCAACAAGCGCCTGGACGGCCGGGGACTTTTTCAACGGCAGCACGTTCAACACGCTGACCGAGAACCTGTGCGTGCCGACACCGGCGGTGGCCGGAGTCAGCCCGACGAGAGGCCCGACGGCGGGTGGCAATACGGTAACGATCACCGGCAGCGGCTACACCTTCGCCACCGGGGTGCAGTTCGGCGCCACGAGCGCCAGCGCCTTTACCGTGAACTCCGATACGTCCCTCACCGCCACCGCACCAGCGGGAACACCGGGCACCGTCCACGTGACGGTGACAAACTACGCGGGGACCAGCTCGACATCTGCCGCCGACCAGTACACGTACGTGCTTCCGCCGACGGTCGGCAGCGTCGTCCCAAACAGTGGTCCCGTCACCGGCGGCACGGGGGTCACCATCACGGGAACGGGGTTCACTGGAGCGAGCGCGGTTTCCTTCAGCGCCACACCAGCCGCCAGCTTCACGGTGGTCTCGGATACGTCGATCACCGCGGTCAGCCCGCCGCATTGCCCCGGGATCGTGGACGTGATCGTGACCGCGCCAGGCGGGACCAACACTGCCACGCAGACCGACCAGTTCACCTTCACCGGCAATGCCTGCTCGGTTGTCAGCAGCAACCAGTACCACCTAGCCAACAACGACGGGTCGACCTGGGTTGCCATGGACGCCACCAGTCTCAGCCTCACGGTCACCCCGGCCGTTGACTCGTCTGTCGTAGCCAGCGCCAACGTCGACCTGTGGACCGCCAACGCCGGGTACAACCAGGACATCGGGATCGCGGTCTCCGGCGGAACAGCGCCGGCGCCGCACTATCCCACGTTGGCGAACCAGCCGGAAGCCTGGAAGGAGTCGGGGGGCTTCGCCGGGACCTTCTCTCCCAACGCCGCCTTCGTCCAGACGGTGCTCCCGCTGGCGGCAAACACCCCCTACACCTTCACCATCGTCTGGAAGGCGAACAAAGCGGATGCCGGCACGATCTACGCCGGCGCCGGGCCGATTGGCAGCAAGTTCTCGTCCACTCGCCTCAGCGTCCAGCTGGTGCCCACGGTGGCCGTCGGACCAGGGAGTCTCATGACGGCAGCCAGCACCAGGCAGTACAACCAGGCCGGCAGTGATGGGAAGACCTGGAAGGCGATGGACACGACCAGCCCCACGCCGCTGACCTTCACCTATGCGGCGCCCGGCGACGGCTGGGTCATCCTCAGCGGCAACGCCGACCTGTGGACCTCCAGCGCCGGTTACAACCAGGACCTTGGGATCGCTGTGTCCGGCGGCACTTACCCGACGGTGGCGAACCAGCCGGAGGCCTGGAAGGAATCGGGCGGCTTCGCCGGCACCTTCTCCCCGAACGCCGCCTTCGTCCAGACGGCGATCCAGGTAAAGAACGGCGTCAGCTACGCCGTGACCCTGGTGTGGAAGGCGAACAAAGCCGATGCGGGGACCATCTGGGCCGGGGCCGGGCCGATCGGCACCGCGTACTCGCCCACCCGGCTCACCCTCCAGTTTGTGTCGGCCAGCACGCCGGCACAGGTGCTGGACGCGGCCAGTACGCTGCAATACCCCCAGACCGGAAGCGATGGGGTCACCTGGAACAACGTGGACAACACCTCGAGCACCCCCCTCACGCTGAGCTTTTCGTCCGCCAGCGTCTGCCTGGCGCTACTGAGTGGGAACGCCGACCTGTGGACCTCGTCGGCCGGCTATAACCAGGACCTCGGCATCGGTGTGGCGGGAGGCGCCTTCCCGACCGTCAGCGGACAACCGGAGGCATGGAAGGAGAGCGGCGGCTTCGCCGGAACCTTCTCCCCGAACGCCGCCTTTGTCCAGACAGTGATCACGCTCCAGGCCGGGGTCACCTACACCGCGACCATTCAATGGAAGGCGAACAAGGCCGATGTGGGGACCATCTGGATCGGGGCCGGCCCAATCGGAACGGCCTTCTCGCCGACGCACCTGACGGTGCAGCTTATGGCCTGCAGCTGATCGCCCGCTGATAGTCGGTCCTCGGCTGTCAGAGCCGAGGACCGACTCCGCCCCTCCATTCGAAAGTTCCGCTTAACCCATGTTGGCCTTCCATTCCCGCCCTGCAAAAACGGGAAGGGAATAGAGGCCCCCACCCTGACCCTCCCCCGCGAGCGGGGGAGGGAATAACAACGCTTTAGCCCATGAGCTGGGCAGTTACGCGCGTCGGCGAGAAGGCAGGCCCACCGCCGGCGGCGGCATAGATCGTCCCGCCGGTCGCCTTGTTTGCCTTCCACTCGAGCAGGATCGTGTAAGTCGTGCCCGAGGCGAGTGGTAACACGGTCTGCACGAAGGCCGCGTTGGGCGAGAAGGTGCCCGCAAAGCCGCCGCTTTCCTTCCACGCCACCAGCGTCCCGGTGCCGAACACGCCGCCGCTGATGAAGATCCCGAGATCCTGGTTCACGCCGGCGGTCGCGGTCCAGAGGTCGGCGTTGGCGCTGAGCACCCATGAGGAAGGAGACGCCGGGGTAACCATGATCTTCAGCCCGGTGGCGTCGATCGGCATCCAGTCGCTCCCTGTGCTCCCCGTTCTCGAGTACTGCAGGTTGGTCGATCCGTCCGTCAGGCCAGTCCCGGCCGGGAACAGCCGGACCGTGAGCCGGGTCGGCGAAAAGTTCCCCGTATTCCCGGCGGCGGCGAAGATCGTCCCAGCCGTGGGTTTATTCGACTTCCATTGCACCTTGAACGTGTACGGAATTCCACTTGCGAGCTGGATCACCGACTGAGCGTAGGCCGCGTTGGGCGAGAAGGTCCCGGCAAAGCCGCCGCTTTCCTTCCAGCCGACGATCTGCCCGGGCCCAAAGGCTCCGCCGCTGACGAAGATGCCGAGATCCTGGTTGACACCGGCGGTTGCCGTCCACAGGTCCGCATTCGCACTGACCAGGGCCAAGCCGGAGGATGCCGGCGTGAAGCTCGCGATAGTCAGCAGCCCGCCGCTATCCATGTCCTGCCAGGTGGTACCGTTGCTGCCCGCAAGCGAGTACTGACTGTTGGTCGAAACGGTCTGCAGATTCGCGGCGGGCGTCGCCAGCAGCTCAGCGGTCAACCGGCTGGGGGAGAAGGGCATGCCGTTGCCCGCCGCCACATAGATCGTGCCGCTGGTGGCCTTGTTCGACTTCCAGACCAGCTCCGCGGTGTAGGCCGTGGCAGCCGCGACCGGGATGACGGTCTGCACGAAGGCGGCATTCGGCGAGAAGGTACCGGCGAAGCCACCGCTTTCCTTCCAACCGACAACCAGGCCGCTCCCGTAGGTTCCGCCGCTCACCATGATGCCGAGGTCCTGGTTGACACCCGCGACCGAGGTCCACAGGTCGGCGTTGCCCGAGAGGACCGCGCTCGACGCGACCGACGGCGTAAAGGTGAGGCTCAGGTTCGTGGCATCGATCGGCTGCCAGGTGGTGCCGTTGCTGCCCGTCAGCGTGTACTGCTGCCAGCTAATCGCGGGCGGCACATAGACGTAGGTATCCGCCGGCGAGATCGCGCTGGTGCCGGCGTAGTTCGTGACGGTGACGTCGGTCGTCCCGATGATGCCGGGCGGGGCGGTCACGGTGATCTGAGTATTGGAATTGATCGTGGCGCCGGTTGCGGTGGACCCGCCGAATTTCAGCCCCGTCGCAAAGTTGAAGTCAGTACCGGTGATGGCGACACCTGCTCCACCAGTCTGGTTGCCGCTGATGGGGGCGACGCTGGTGACCGTTGGGACGTTGATGCACAGGTTCTCGAATAGCGTCACGTCCTGGTTGGAGGCGTTGACGTAATCGCCCGCCGCCCAGACGTTGGTCGCCGAGGTGGCGAGGATGGCATTGATCTCGTTGAAGTTGCCGGTCGCCCCATTAACGCTGGGGATCACCTTCCATTGCGAGCCGTCCCAGTGCTCGACCAGGGTGTTCCCCGGCGTGAAGCTAGAGTTCGGAGCGTACACGGCTCCGCCGACCCAGATATTGGTGGCCGAGACCGCGGACACGGAGAAGAGGTAGTTGTCGTTCACACCGCCGGTCACATCCGGCACGCTGCCGAGCGACCAGTTGGTGCCGTCCCAATGTTCGAGCAGGTTATGCCAGTGACCGGCCGTGTCAAGCCAAGCGCCAACCGCCCAGGCAGCGGTGGTCGAAAGCGCCGTCACACCATAAAGAATGTTCTCGGCCCCCACCTGGTTCGGGCTGGTCTTGATCGTCCACGCGGTGCCGTCGTAATGCTCGATCAGTGTGTTGAAACCCTGAATCCCAACGGCCCAGACATCATTCGGGGCCGTGGCCGCGACGGCGATCAGCTCGTCATCCCCGATTGGCGGCGCCGGGCTGGAGACGACGGACCAGCTGGTTCCGTTGTAGTGCTCGATCAGGGGCTGATGGTTAGTCGCCGTGTTGTTGTCTGGCCTGGAAAACCCGACTGCCCAGATGTCACTGGACGAGATGGCCGCCACCGCCCGCAAGCTGTTGTTTCCTGCACCCACGTTGCCGGTGGCGGTTAACACCCAGTTGGTCCCGTTGTATTGGGCGGCCATCGTATGCTCGACGTTGAAGCTGTCGGTTGAATTGCCGACCGCCCAGATGTTGTTGGCATCCATCGTCGCGCCCGGCACCACGCTCAGGCCCCAGAAGTCGTTGTGGCCCACGTCAGGGTTCGGACTGGCGATCGCGGTCCAGCTCGAGCCATCCCAGCGCTCGGTGAGGGTCTGATCGGAGCCCCCGGAACTGAAGGCCCCCGCCGCCCAGATGTCGGTGGCGGACACCGCGCCGAGCGCGTTATTGAAGGTCACGTTCGCGATCGTTCCGGGATTTGACCCGGGGACGAGGTTGAATTGGGAGTTGCAAGCCGGCGCTACGCGAGGCGCCGACGACGGAAGCCGGCCGGCAGTTGGAGCCGCGACCGGGTGCGTGGATCGAAAACCGTCCATGCTGCCGTCGAGACGGGGTGCACTGGCCCGCACGGTCGCCGCCGAGGCCGGCACCGCTCCGAAAACGGCGGTCCCGAGAGTCGCAAGGCTCAGGGCTGCAACCAGGCTGCCAGCCAATCTCCGCTTGATGTCAACGACGGGTACCAGACGTGGGAGACCCATGATGCCCTCCTCGATTCCCGCTAACCAGTTACCTTCCAAACGTCGAGCGACGCGTCCCGATGGCGACCACGCGACTATGCACCTTGGTCAGTGCTTCGTCAAGCTCAGGGCCCGTGCCTCGTCGTGGGCCACTGCAACCTGGAAGCATCGACGATTCGCGCCGTGCTGTCACCGCCGACAGCGTACCCGTTGCTTCCCGAAAGGGCATATCAGCAAAGCTGGTCGACGATGGTGCCGGTGCCGCGGTGGCCGGGGTTCGGCCCGTAGCCCGCATTGGTCCGGACAAGCACGATGTGCACGATGTTCCCCGAAATGGTCGGACCCGACTTCGTGATGTGACTCGAGACGATCACGGCCATCAGGCCCGGCACACTCGCCGGCGGGTGCGGGCTGTTGCCGGGACGCGTCGTCCACGTCTGGCCGCACCACGGTGAAGAGTTGCTCAACTCGTAGCCCTTGAAGCTGGCTGGCCCGAGGCCGCCGCTCATCTTGTCGACCTTCCACCACTGTGCACCCCACCAGTACACCTGGGGGCCCATGGCGTCCTCCCTGTCGCCGATGACGAAGGACCCGCCGCCCGGCGCGAAGCTGATCGTCCAGGTCACCGTCACGGTGTTCGACGGGATGCTGCCGGCGAGGTTGGTAACGGACGCCCCCCAGGTATCAGTCCCGGTATGCGTGCTGCTATAAGTGAGGGTGGCTTGCCCGCTGCCGTTGGTGACGCCGGAACCGGTGAGCCCGACATTGGGCCCGTTCGTCGCCTTGAACTGCACCGCGGTATTGGAAAGCGGCTGACCGCAGCTGTTGGTGAAGGTGGCGGTCACCGTAGCCGTCGAGAGCACCGGGTGAGTCTGGGTCGGCGGCGCCAGCGTGAGCATCGAGCCGCGGCATGGCTTGCTGCCGATCAGGGTCCACTGGATCGACTCGTTGCCGGTGCAGACGCCGGCATCGATGCCACCGGTATTAAGGACCTGGCCGCTATCGGTGTATGACGTGAGAGTGCCGTCGATCGTCACGTCGACGGTCGGCTGGATGTTGTCGGGGGTGCAGTTGCCGGAATAGTCGCTGCCGCCCGGACCGACGTCAGATAGATCCAACTCGGTGGGCGTCGGGCCGGTACAACCATCGCCAGCACCGCTGGTGAGCTGGGTGACAATCAGGTTGGTGCCCGGTTGCAGCACGGCAGACGGCCACCCGGTGTAGGTGCATGTGTCCACGTGAACGGCGATCGCGTCGACGGTCACCGTCGATGAGCCGTTGTTGACGACGCGAACCGCACCGGCGTCATAGATACAGGCGCTGGTCGGATTGCACCCGGAGAAGACGGTCCCCGGAGAGCCGACCCAGGGGGTCGGGAAGTTCGTGGGATCGGCGCGCAGGCTGTCGGCGTAGCCGACGAAGACGCTGATGCCGGTGGAGGCGACGGCCGGCACCGCCGCTGACACCGCGGTGGCCACGCAGAGGATTCCCAGGATGGCAACCAGACCAAGCTTCGATCGCCTGGTCGGCAACCGCCGATGGTTCTCTCCCACCGAACCCTCCCTGCCCGTTAAGGCAATCCCTCCCAATGCAACGCAGCCTGCCGAAGCGGCTTGTGGGCCGGCCAACACAGTGTCGACAAGAGGATGTGATTCGCGGTCGCGCCGAAGTGACGACGAGAGGCCCCCACCCCGACCCTCCCCCAGAGGGGGGAGGGAGCGTTTAGTAGGCCCCACCCCGACCCTCCCCCAGAGGGGGAGGGAGCGGTTAGTAGCCCCCACCCCGACCCTCCCCCAGAAAGGGAGGGAGCTTTAGTAGCCCCCACCCCGACCCTCCCCCAGAGGGGGGAGGGAGCGTTTAGTAGGCCCCACACCGACCCTCCCCCAGAGGCGGGAGGGAGCGTTTAGTAGGCCCCACCCCGACCCTCCCCCAGAGGGGGAGGGAGCGTTAGTAGATGATCGCCATGTTGTGGAAGTCGGCCCAGGATGTCTCGAAGGTGCTCCTGCTGATCCAGTACTGGGTGCCCGGCCACGGATCGTTGACGCGCACCGCGTCGTCGGACAGTCCGCTGAGGACGACGCTGTGTTCGCGCAACGAGTAGTGGATTTTCGTCCGATCCCACGCCTTCCAGACGCCCAGCGCGGGGCGCACCCATTGATACTCGACCCACACCTGGACCGGGTGTCCCGATGCCAGCGCTTGATAAACCGTGTCGGCAGAGAGGCCGCTGCCGCCGACGGCCGACGGATCTCCCAACCCGTTGGCGATCCAGAGGATCGGCGGGTAGTAGACGCCGTAGCCGGTCCCATTGAACTCGTGAGCGTTGACGTCGCCCACGAAGCCGTCGAACGGATTGCCCCACTGCAGAATGGTGCCGTCTGCGCTCTTGATCGGCTGGCGCGTGTCGGGGTGCTCAAACTGGAACATGTAGGACTGCGAGTACCAGTGGCCGCGATAAGCCAGCGCCATTTGCATCGATGCCGTCTCGCAGTCGAGGTTCATCGTCTGCTTGTAGACCGGCACAGCGATCGTCACCGGGGCACTCGCAGCCGCCGCGGTCATTGGGGCGCGAGCGGCCGCTATCGCGGCCAGTGGCATCGGCCGCACCTCCGCCACGGGCCCGAGCGGTTGAAACGGCGGTTGGACGCTGTCCGCCATCGCGGAGACCTGTCCGGCCGCGCTACCTGCCAGAGCCGCGAGCAATGCGCAGCCCATCGCCGAAGCAGTGGTTTTGAGGGTCATGGTCCTAGAACAACGGCTTGCCGAATCGAGCCTTACGCTCCGGCGTTCTGGACTCTACTATCCGGCTTTATCATGAGGGGAACGTGACCATCGGGATCGGCCTCATCGGCTGCGGCCAGTGGGGACTCAATTACCTGCGCACCTTCTCGGAGCTGGACGGCTGCAAGGTTGTGGCCGCCTGCGACCTCAGCCCAGACCGCCTTCGCGAAACTCGTCGACGCAACCGCGAGGTCCGCACCACGACCGAGCAGTCAGAACTGATCGCGGATCCCAACGTCAATGCCGTGATCATCGCCACCCAGGCCACCCACCATTACATTCCGGTCCTCGCAGCGCTCGAGGGCGGTAAGGACGTCCTCGTGGAAAAACCGATGACGACCGACGTCGAGCAGGCGCGGCGGCTGCGCGACCTGGCGCAAACCAGCGGTCGCCTGCTGATGGTGGGGCACGTGTTTCGCTACAACCCCGCAATCGTCTTCCTGCAGCAACTGCTGGCATCGGGCGCGCTCGGCCAGCTCGAGTACCTCTACTTCACCCGTACTAATCTCGGACCGATCCGCTCCGACGTCAATGTCGTCTGGGACCTGATGACGCATGATGTCTCGATTCTTCTGCACTTCATGAACCAGAGCCCCGCCTGGGTCAGTGCCCAGGGCGCCGCCTATCTGCGGCCGGAATGTGAGGACGTGGCCTTCGCCACGATAGGATTCGAAAACGCCGTGGTGGCGAACATCCGCGCCAGTTGGCTGGATCCGCGGAAGGTCCGGGAGATCACACTGGTGGGCACGGGCAAGATGGCGTTTTTCAACGACCTCGATCCGACTGAGCCGGTCCGCATCTACGACAAGGGGACGATGCGAGAGCCGAGTTACGAAAGCTTCGGCGAGTTCAAGCTGGTGACCCGCAGCGGCGACGTCGTCTCCCCTTCTATCTCGTCCGGCGAGCCGCTCAAGAACCAGTGCCAGCATTTCTTGAAAGCGGTCCAGGATCGCACGCCCGTCCTGAGCGATGCTGACGATGGGTTGCGCGTGGTTGAGATCATCACGGCGATCAACCGGTCGATCGGCCAGAACGGGGTTCCGGAATCACTGGCACTGGCGGCCACGCCGGCGTGACGGTCGTCGAAGGCCTGCGCCTGAGCTCCCCGAACCAGGTCGACCCACTCGCCGTCGTCGGTCAGCTGCCCGGCCGGACGATCGAGAGCCACGAGCTGGAGATCGGCCCCCATGCCGTGATCCGCGCCTTCAGTGTGATCTACCTCGGATCGCGCATCGGCAGCCATCTCGAGACCGGCCACGGCGTCGTCATCCGTGAGCAGAACCGGATCGGCGATCACCTCAGTATCTGGAACCACTCCACGATCGACTATGGCTGCGTGATCGGCAACAACGTTCGGATTCACACCGGCGTCTATGTCGCGCAGTTCACTACCATCGAGAACGACGCCTTTCTCGCGCCGGGCGTGATGATCGCGAACGACCGCCATCCCGTGTGCCGCGACTGCCTGCAGGGACCAACAATCAAGCGCGGCGCCCGGATCGGCATCAACGCCACGCTTCTGCCCGGCATCGTCATCGGCGAGAATGCGCTCGTTGGGGCCGGCTCGGTCGTCACGAAGGACGTGCCGGCCGGAATGGTGGTGGCCGGCAACCCCGCCCGCGTCAAGGGTGACGTCGAGGAACTCGATCGCCGCGTCCGGGAGCGTTTCCACTGAGCCTAGGCACCGAACAGCGGGTCCGCTTCGTCGACCTCTCGGCGCAGACCCAATCGCTGCAACCCGCCATCGGCGAGGCGATCAATGCCGTTCTTCAACGCGGCGATTTCGTGCTGGGCGCCGATGTCGAGAAATTCGAGCGCGAGTTTGCCGACTACTGTGGCGTTGCCGAGGCGGTCGGCACCGACTCGGGTCTTTCGGCGCTCGAGCTGGCGCTGCGGGCGGCCGAAATCGGGCCAGGCGATGAGGTCATCACCCAGGCGAACACGTTCATCGCGACGGTTGGAGCTATCCTCGCGGTCGGCGCTCGGCCGGTGCTGGTCGACTGCGACGCCGAGGGTGTCATGGCTGCTGACGGCGTTGCCCGTGCCATCACGCCGCAGACGAAAGCGATCATGCCGGTCCACCTCTTCGGCCGGATCTGCGATATCGACGCGATCAACGCCGTGGCCCGGAACGCCGGCGTACCGGTCATCGAGGATGCGTGCCAGGCGCATGGCGCGGTCTGGCGCGGCCGGCGGGCAGGCAGCTTCGGCATCAGCGCCGCCTTCAGCTTTTACCCGGCGAAGAATCTCGGCGCTTACGGCGACGGCGGGATCCTGGTCACCCAGTCCGCCGAGGTAGCGGCTAGAGCTCGGACCCTGCGCAACTATGGCCAGCGGGCGAAGTACGACCATGTCGACCTGCCGCTCAATCGCCGGCTCGATACGATGCAGGCCGCGGTCCTGCGCGTGAAGCTGCCGCATCTGGATGAGTGGAATGCCCGCCGCGCGTTCCTCGCCGACGCCTATCGCGAGCATCTGGCGGACCAACCTATCGGCCTTCCGCCGGCGCCCGACGCCGGGCGGCACGTCTACCATCTGTTCGTCATCACCGCGGACGACCGCGACGCCCTGCGCCAGGATCTCACCGAGCGAGGAATCGAGACCGGGATCCACTACCCGGTGCCGGTTCATCGCCAGCCGGTCATGGAAACGCTTTTCCCCTCAGGTGGAGCGCAGGGAGGGGGCTTTAGCTTTCCCCAGGCCGAGCAACTGGCGGCTCGCAGCCTCTCGCTTCCCATGTATCCAGAGCTGCCGCTCGAGCACCTCGAGCGGGTCGCCGACGCCATCCGCCGTCACTACCAGCGCTGATGTACAAAGGGCAGTCGATCCAGGTCATTCTGCCGGCCTTCAACGAGTCCGGAAAGATCGGCCGCGCGGTGCAACGGATCCCGCGACCCTTAGTCGACCGGGTGCTGGTGGTCGACGATGGATCGACCGACGGCACCGCGGCCGAAGCGGAGGCCGCAGGAGCGACCGTCATCCGGAACGATCGCAACCTCGGGGTTGGTGCTGCCATCCGCAGCGGTATCGAGCTCGCGCAGCGGGAGGGAATCGCGCTGACCGGCATCATCGCCGGCGATGACCAGGACGATCCCGAGGAGCTGGTGCGGCTGGCCACGGCCATCGTGGAGGGCGGCTGCGAGTTCGTCCAGGGATCCCGCTATCTTCCCGGCGGCCGGCGACTGCATCAGCCGGTCAGCCGCACCGTGATGACCGTCGGCTACTCGGTGATCTTCTCGGCGTGCGTCCAGCGGTGGATCACCGATGCCACCAACGGGTTCAAGCTGTTTCGCACCGAGATCTGCAAGGACTGGAATCTGCAACAGAAATGGCTCGATCGCTACGAGCTGGAACCATACCTGCTGTACCAGGCGATCCGACGCGGACACCGCGTGTGCGAGGTGCCGGTCACGAAGTACTACCCGCCGATCCGAGCGGTCGGCTACACCAAGATGAAGGTCTGGCGTGACTGGTGGCGGATCTCCCGCCCGATGTTGCTGCTAACGCTCAGGCTCCGCCGGTAAGGGGGCTAACCGCAGGGGCCTGCTGGAAACGCCTGGACGCCGGACTGCTTGCTCGCCCGGCCGTTGACGCTCAGGTAGATCCCGTCTGTCCCGGCCAGCCAGGTGCCATGCGCATCGCCCATCGCGGGGAGCTGCATATAACCGCCCGATGATTTGGCGAACACGAAGGCTTTTGCAACGGTGCGCTGCTCGCCGACGCTGGGCGCAACGATGACGTCCCCTCCCGGACCGCCCACCTGGATGATGGGCGCGCCGGTCGCATCAAATCCGACAAGGTTGCCAGGTGTGTCCAACTGGACCCAGTTCGTGACCGTGTTCTGTTGCACGTTGAATCGCTGCAGACTGTAGGGTGCGCCGGCGGGCAGCGTCGCCGAACCAATCCCCCAGACGTTGCCGCCATTCACAAACTGCCAGGTGCCGGCGACCTTGATTTGCGAGCCGTCGGATCCGTCGAGCGGCAGCCGCCACAGGTGCGCGCCGGTGGCACTGTCGAGCATCGCGTAAGCGAATTTGTCATCGAGCCCGATGACCCGATACAGCTGGTCGGATCCCCATAACGTGGTGTCGGTCCCCGTCCTGACGTCGACCGCGTGATATTCATTGCCCCGTCGCAAGGTGCCGTAGAGCCAGGTGGAACCGTCAGGGGACAGCATGTCGCGAGTGACCGGCACCCAGCGCAGCAGCGGCGCATCGTAACTCACCCAATTCGCGCCAAATGGCGTGACCAGCCCGCTCGCGCTCGAATCGGGGGAAAACGATGCCCCGGGGAACACGACGAACCCGCCGCCCAGCTGTGTCCCCATACTCGCATCCCCCCAGCTCACCGGCAACTTGCAGGAGCCGGCGAACATCGCCGCCGCTGTGGGCGACGGGTAAGGCGACCCGGATTCCACGGTCGTTGACGCCGTGCCCCGCACCGCGCCGCAGGCTGTCAGGAGGAGCGCCGCGCCCGCGAGAAAGCCCGCCCGCTTCACATATCGAAGAACGGGTGGAGCGATCGAATGTTACGAATTGCCGCTTCACTTGCGGTGTCACGCTTCACGGTCAGCCGGCCTTCACCGATTGGTTACGTGCTCACGATTGCTTTCGCGCGCCAGACCCCGCTAACTGGACGTGATGCGGGGCCGACCTCTGATCCTGCTGCTGATGGCGGCGCTGCTCGCGCTCGGCCCCACCCTGCCCTCCCCCATAGGGGGAGTGAAACTGTTAAGTGCTCGAGTGGCCCCCACTCTACCCTCCCCCAGAGGGGGAGGGCAATTGCTAAACGCGCTCCCGTCCGGATTCAATTTCGGCCTGGTCAATTTGCCCAGCGATTTGACCTGGATGACAACCAGCGGTGTGCCGTGGACCTATCGCTATACGTACCTGTCCGGTGGCGTCAACACCACCCACGGATGGGAAACCTGGGACGCGCCCCCCGGGCAATACGCGACCTACTACATGACCGGCAGCTCCAGCCACGGCTACGTCCCGGTCTTCAGCTACTACGAGCTGCTCCAGTCGTCGCCGTCGGTGGGATCGAATGAAAGCGACCGCGACTTCAGCAACCTGAACAACGCGAGCACGATGAACGCCTATTACGCCAACTTCGCGCTCCTGATGCAAAAGGCGGCGGCGTTCGGTGGGCAGGTGATCGTCCAGGTCGAGCCCGATCTCTGGGGCTACCTCGAGCAGCGCGCGGCGGGTGGCTCCGCCGCCGCCTTGACCGCTATGGTGAAGAGCTCCGGATACCCGGACGTAGCCGGCATCGATGACACCGCCCAGGGGTTTGCAGATGCCCTGCTTCATCTGCGGGACAAGTACGCGCCCAACGCGCTCCTTGCCACCCATGCCTCGCTCTGGGGCAGCGGCGTCGACATCGGGACCAACACGAACACCGCGGTGAGCCCGAGCCACGAGGCGGACCTGGTTGCCGCCTTCCTCAACTCCGCGGGAATCGCCTCCAACCCGTGGGGGAGCACCTTCGACCTGGTCTTCAACGACGTCGCCGATCACGATGCGGGATGGTTCGAGGTGGTCGCTCACGATGGCGGGGCGCACTGGTGGGACCGCCAGAACCTCAAGCTGCCGAACTTCGCGGCCTGGCTGACGTGGATGTCCGAGCTTCATGCGAGGACGGGCCGCCCCCTGATCGAGTGGCAGGTCCCGATTGGCAACCAGTACTACCTGACGATGAACAACACCGACGGTCATTACCAGGACAATCGTGCAGAGTACTTCCTGGCGAATCCGTCATCGCTGCAGGCCGCAGGGATCCAGGCCGTGTTGTTCGGTGCCGGGAATGCCGGTCAGACAACCTACACCGATGCCAAGGGCGACGGGATCACAAACAACAATGGGATCGCGACGAGCGATCTGCTTGGCGGCTGCAACACCTGCAACACGCACGTGTCGTCGTATCCGGACGACGACGGTGGCTACCTGCGAATCTTCGTCGGCCAGTTCTATAGCCCACCACCGCCACCGATCGGTCATCTGACGGCGGTCAGCACACAGCAGTATCGGCTCTGGAACAGCGACGGCACGACCTGGGCCGACCTCGACGCCACCAATCTGTCGCTGACCCTGACCCCGACGCAGAACTCCGTGGCGTTGATCACCGGGAACGCCGACCTGTGGACCGCGAACGCGGGATTGAACCAGGACCTCGGCGTCTGGATCAGCCCGTCGAACGCGACGACCTACCCGGCGAACATCGTCGCCTGGAAGGAGAGTGGCGGCTTTGCCGGGACGTTTTCGCCGAATGCCGCCGCGGTGCGCACGGTCTTCCCCATGAGCAACGGCGTGACCTACACCGTGAGGCTCCGATGGAAGACGAACCGGGCTGCGTTGGGCGGGACCATCTTCGCGGGTGCCGGCCCGCTGGGCGCTGGCTACTCGCCGACACGACTCACGGCGCAGCTGTTTCCGGCATCCGCCGGCCCGATCTTTTCGGCCGTGACCACCAAGCAGCCCTGCCTCGGAAACAGTGACGGGATCACCTGGACGGATGTCGACACGAGTACCCTCCTGCTGCCAATCACTCCGAGCCAGGATTCGCTGGCGATCCTGAGCGGAAATGCGGACCTCTGGACCTCGAGTGCCGGGCTCAACCAGGACCTCGCGATTTCGCTCAGCACCAACGGCGGGCTCGACCAGGTCGTCGCATGGAAGGAGAGCGGCGGCTTTGCCGGCACCTACTCACCCAACGCGGCCCTCGTGCAGACGGTCGTTCACCTCAGCGCTGGAACGAGCTACACGGTCAAGCTTCGCTGGAAGACGAACCGGCCGGCGGGCAGCAGCATGATTCACATCGGAGCGGGTCCGATCGCCGGCCTGTTCTCGCCAACGAGCCTGATCGCGCAGCTGATCCCGGTCGCAGCCGGCAGCCTGTCAAATGCGAGCAGCACCCGGCAGTATCAACAGACCGCGAGCGACGGGATCACCTGGATCGCCATGGACAACACCGCCCTGACGCTGTCGTTCGCATCCGGATCGTCCACCTGCGTCATCCTTTCGGGGAACGCCGACCTCTGGACCGCAACCGCAGGATTCAACCAGGATCTCGGGCTTGTCCTCGACGGCAACATTGTCGGCTGGAAGGAGAGCGGTGGATTCGCCGGGACATACTCACCCAACGCGGCCTACGTCGAGGCGGTCGTTCCCATCACCACCGGGTCAACCCACACGGCAAGCCTGGTCTGGAAGACGAACCGGCGGGCGGGCGCGACAAGCATCTTCGCCGCAGCCGGAAGCGGCGCTCCCTTCTCCACTACCACACTGGCCGCCGAACTGATCAGCTGCTAGACGCGACGTCGCCGATGACCGCGGGGAAGGGAACTGCCGAAGGAGGCGGCTGCCGAACCGAAGATGGGTCTCCGGGATGAGAACAGCCATCGTCCTTCACTTTACGGTCTCTTTCGTTGGTCTCGATAACGCGCAGATGAGCTGGGGACGGCTGCTCGGCAGCCGTCCCCCACGAGCCTACGAGCAGGCTTCCAGGTGCACGGTCAGGCTCGTTGGTGAAAACGTGGGACCGTTACCGGCCGCGGCGGCGATTGTCACGCCGGTGGCCGGTTTGTTCGTCTTCCACTGCAGCTTGATCGTGTAGGTTGTTCCTGCGGCGAGTGCGAGGACAGTTTGCACAGAGGCCGCATTCGGCGAGAAGGTGCCGGCGAACCCGCCGCTCTCCTTCCACGCGATCAGTGTGCCGTTGATCGTGATTCCGATGTCCTGGTTATAGCCGGCGTTCTCCGTCCAGAGGTCGGCGTTTCCAGCGAGAATCGCGGTGCAGCTCTGGCTGGGGATCAGTATCAGGCTGAGGTTGGTTGCATCGATATCTTGCCAAGTGCTTCCGTTGCTGTTCGCCAGGAAGTACTGTTTCGTGCTAACCGCAAACGCGGGGTTGATGGTACTCGGGACCAGCTGCACGACCAGCCGGGTCTGCGAGAAGGGCAATCCCCCGCCGGCAGCCGCGGCGATCGTCGCACCAGCTGCGGACTTGTTCGTCTTCCACTGCAGCTTGATCGTGTACGTGACGCCCGCGCTCATCGGAAAGGCCTTCTGAGCGAAGGCGGCGTTCGGAGAGAACGTGCCGGCAAACCCGCCGCTCTCCTTCCAGGCGACGATGTTGCTCGGATAACCGAAGGACGGGGAGACGGAGATCCCGATGTCCTGGTTGTACCCCGCATTCTCGGTCCAGAGGTCGGCATTGGCGCCAATCAGGGCGATCGAGTCCACCCCAGGCGTGACAGTCATCTCAAGCCGCGCGCTGTCCATGTCCACCCAGGTGCTGCCGTCGCTCCCCGACAGGAAATACTGCTGGTTGCTGACGACCGAGGAAATACCGGTACCCGACGGTACGACGCGCGCGGTCAACCGCGTCGGCGAGAAATTCGGGCTAGAGCCGGCGCCGGCCGCGATGGTCGCGGCGCCTGACTTGTTTGTCTTCCATCGAATCTTGATCGTGTAAGTCGTGCCTCCGGTCATCTGGAAGGCGGTCTGGACAAAAGCCGCATTGGGTGAGAAGGTGCCGGCGAATCCACCGCTCTCCTTCCAGGCCACGATGTTCGCGGGAAAAGCTGTCGCATCGGATGGGGTGACATAGATCCCAATGTCCTGGTTGAAGCCGGCATTCTCAGTCCAGAGGTCCGCGTTTGCGCTCAGGACCGCCGTAGAGTCGACCGAGGGTGTGATCATCAAAACGAGTTTGGCGGCGTCCATGTCCGCCCAGGTGCTGCCGTCGCTGTTCGAAAGGAAGTACTGCTGATTGCTCACCACGCTATAGACCTTGGTCTTTGGTGGGCTCGGCGGAGGGCCGGCGCTGGCTCCGTTGACGTACTGGTTGCCCCAGAGGCTGGTCCCGCTGCCGTTGCTTCCGCTGTCGACCACGCCGTAGCCCACGTAGGCGCCTGGCGGCACGAGGCTTCCGAGCGAATAAGAGATGCCGCTGAAGGTCACCGAGGCGGGCGTGGTGCTCCCGGTCGTCACCGGAAAGATCGCAGCGGTCGCAGGCGGCGCGCTGATTGTTCCCGTCGGGGTGAGAACCGCGATGGTCACTGTATTCAGGTTGCCCGCGCCGAGCACAAGCCCACTTCCGGCTGCCACGGTCGCGGTCGGGGTGGCCGAAAACGTCGTTCGATAGGCGGTCGTCTTATCCGCGTACGGGCTCAACAGCACGATGGAGCCATTCGTCGGCGCCAGCATGCCGGCGGCCTCCTGGTAGACCACGTTGCCGGCAGCTCCTGACGTGCTGGTCACAATCGGCGCAGAGGCCGGAGTAAACAGGGATGCACCCGTTGGCGCGAGTCGCGCATTAGCGACCGTAACGCTGGTGAAGGAATTCGCGCTGGCGCCGCTCCCGAATGTCAGGACATTCACTGGATCGCCGGCCGTCGCTCCTGCCGTTACGTCGTAGTAAATCGGACCGATCACGATCGTCGACGCGATGCTGCTGGTCGCCGTTATCGGATAGGTGACCGTCGTCTGAGAGGCATTTAGTGTCCCCGCTCCCACTCCAAGGTTGCCGGAGGTGACCTTGGCCGGGGGAGTCCCCGAGTAGGTCACGCCACTTTCCTCGATTTGCAGCGAAAACGTATCGTTCGCTTTCAGCGTCCCCGGCTGGGCTTCGGTGACCGTCAGGTTCGCGACCGGCTGGGCCGACGTGCCCAACTGGATGATCGGCTGGCCGGCCGACGTGGTGGCGGTGTTCCCGCCGACGACCGCATTGGTCACCCGGCCGGGCACGATGTACTCGGTCGAGGCACCGGTGGTCACCACCGCCGAAACGGTGACCGGGCCCTGTGGCGCATTGACGAGGTTGTAGGAAAGGTTGGAGATCGTCAAGGTCGAGGTGGACCCATTGGCCGGGTCCTGCGCCGTGATCAGCACCTTGAATCCCGTGTCATTGGGCTGAGGAGTCGGGCTCGAGAGCCCCACGACAGCGACGGTCATCGACCCGCCGCTCGCGGCTGGCGCGGTCGTAAGACCGACCGTGTTGGCGGTGCCCTGGGAGTCCCGCATGCTGAATGTGATCAGGTCGCCGGTCTTGAAGAAGACCTTGGCCGGCTCCCCGATGGTCAGGTTGCCGGCCTGCTGGCTGTTGCCCGTGCCAAATATGGTCGGCGCGGTAACCGCAGCGTACAGTGCCTTTGGCGTCACGCTCGAGAGCACGTTGGCGTCCGAGGTTGAGACCGTGCTACCGACGGGAGCGACCACGCCGGCGCTGTCACCAACATTCACCACGTCGTTCCCGATGGCAGCGACCGCATCCACGGCGGCGGTCAAACCGGTCAGGGTGAGCACGCCGGGAGAGGCACTGCTGACAGCTTGAATGGTTACCAGCACTTCGTCGTTCAGGGTTCCGCTACTGCTGGCCAACGTTAGGGAGGCCGTCAACCCGTTGGTCCCCGCCGCCGATGGATTCGTATTGAAATGCAGCGTGGCACCGGCCGCCGAGTCGGCGAACCGAAAGGTGATCACGTCGCCCGTCGGCAGCTGACCGGGTGCAGACTCGGCCACCGTCAGGTCTCCAAGCGGATAGCTTCCGCCCTGCACGACCGGGAAATTGTTGACGGCGGCCACGGCGGGTGGGCTGGCCGCCAGGCTAACCGTCGGCGTGACCCAGAGTAGCGTCAGGCCCATGAGAGCCACTGTGCGCGCATGACGAAGGGTCATCTCGATGTTACCTCCAGGTAATCGATGACATTAGAGGCGACTGGACACGGCCCGACGCCGGGACTTTATCCCTTTCACCGCCGCGGATCATAACCCGCGCCAGCCGAAAGTGCGCATCGATTTTGCTGGGTCCGACGCAAACTTATTTCACCCGGAGATCGGCGTCGTCACTCAGGAGCGTGTCCTCGGTGGTGATGTAAGCGGTGCGGTAATTCCGGGCCAAAGGGGAGAGCTCTGGAGAACAGTCACATCCATGAGCTCGGGATCCGACCCTTATCACACGCCGTAAGCAGGGGGCAGGTCCTAGAGCTGCGTTCTTAGTAGGCGCGCCATTGGCTGACCCTAACATCGCGCGGGCACGTTCAGCCCAACGCCACGTGTGTAGTTCCTAAAGAGGTTGTTGACAACCGGTTGAGTCGGTGGGAACTGCATCCAGGCTTACCGGTCTGTTTCTTTCGTCTCCATGGCGGCCTGCGCCGCCGCAAGCCGCGCGACCGGCACTCGATAGGGCGAGCAGCTGACGTAGTTCAGGCCGAGCGTATGGCAGAAGCGGATGGACGCCGGGTCGCCGCCATGCTCGCCGCAGATGCCAACCTCCAGGTCTTGGCGCGCCTTGCGCCCTTCCTCGACCGCGATCTTCATCAGGCGGCCGACGCCAACGGTGTCGAGGGACTCGAATGGGTTGACGGGCAGGATCTTCTCCTCGACGTACTTCAGCAGGAACTTGCCTTCGGCATCGTCGCGCGAGAAGCCGAACGTCGTCTGGGTCAGGTCGTTGGTGCCGAAAGAAAAGAATTCGGCAACCTTTGCGATCTCCCCGGCCGTCAGCGCGGCGCGCGGGATCTCGATCATGGTGCCGAATTTGTAGGGAATCTCGGTCTTCAACTCGGTGAAGACCTGCTTGACCGTCTTCTCCACCGTTTCGCGCGTGCGCTGCAGCTCGTTCACGTGGCTGACCAGCGGGATCATGATTTCGGGATGGACGTCAACATTCCTTTTGCGCAGCGAGATGGCCGCCTCCAGGATGGCACGCACCTGCATCTCGATGATCTCGGGGAAGAGCAGCCCCAGCCGGATCCCGCGCAGGCCCAGCATCGGGTTCTGTTCGCGCATCCCCTCGATGGCGCGGAGTAACGCCTCTTCGGCGTCGAGCCTCTTCTTCGGAGCCTTCTTTAGCCGCATGGTCGTCACTTTGACCAGCTGCTCGTCGTAGTTCGGCAGGAACTCGTGCAACGGCGGATCGATCAACCGGATGATCACCGGTAGGCCGTGCATCTCCTTGAGGATGCCCACGAAGTCCGAGCGCTGGAAGGGCAGCAGCTTGTTGAGCCATTGGCGGCGTTCCTTCTCGTCCGCCGCGAGGATCATCTTCTGGACGATGGGAAGCCGCTCCTGCTCCATGAACATGTGCTCGGTGCGGCAGAGCCCGATCCCCTGGGCGCCGTAGTTGCGGGCCACCTTGGCATCCCGCGGGTAGTCGGCGTTTGCCCACACCCCGAGCCGCCGGCGGGCGTCGGCCCAGGTGAGCAGCTGGTTGAGATCTTTGTTGATGGCCGGCTCGATCATCGGCACCGAGCCCAGGATCACCTCGCCGGTCGACCCATTGATCGTGATCAGGTCGCCTTCCTTGACCTTTGTGCCGTTGACCGAAAAGACTCGCTTCTCGAGGTCGATCTTGAGACTCTCGGCGCCGGCGACGCAGGGCTTGCCCATGCCCCGGGCGACCACCGCCGCGTGACTGGTCTTGCCACCGCGCGCCGTCAACACGCCCTTCGCGGCGATCATGCCGTGGACGTCGTCTGGGTTGGTCTCGATCCGCACCAGGATCACGGCCTCGCCCTTCTTCCCCCGTTCCTCGGCACGATCGGCGTCGAATACCGCCTTGCCGCTGGCCGCGCCCGGTGATGCGTCGATGCCCCTGGCAATGACTTTGGGCTTTGCCTTGGGATCGATGCGCGGGTGCAGGAGCTGGTCTACCTGGGTCGGCTCGACCCGCTGGACGGCCTCGTCCTGCGTGATCAGCGTTTCATTAACCATGTCGACGGCGATCTTCACCGCCGCCTGGGCGGTGCGCTTGGCGGAGCGAGTCTGCAGCATCCAGAGCTTGCGCTTCTCGACAGTGAACTCCAGGTCCTGGACGTCCCGGTAATGCTTCTCCAGCCGCTCGGCGTTCGTCTCGAACTCCCTGTAGACGTCCGGCATCTGCTTCTTCAGGGATGAGATCGGCTGCGGCGTGCGGATGCCCGCCACCACGTCCTCGCCTTGCGCGTTGGCCAGGTAATCGCCGTAGAGGACTCTCTCGCCGGTATTCGGATCGCGGGTAAACGCGACGCCGGTTCCGGAATCGTTCCCCATGTTGCCGAAGACCATGGTCTGGACGTTGACCGCCGTTCCCAGGTCGTGTGGGATCTTGTTGAAGTTGCGGTAGTCGATGGCGCGTTTGTTGTTCCACGAGGAGAAGACGGCTTCGATCGCCGCGCGCAACTGTTCCAGCGGCTCGTCAGGGAACGGCTTGCCGCTCTCTTTCAGCACGATGTCTTTGAATTCTTTGACGAGCTTCTCGAGCTGTTCCGGCTTGAGCTCTGGGTCGGTCTTGACCTTCGCCTTCTCTTTGGCCTGCTCCAGCCGCTTCTCGAACTTCGCGGCGTCGATGCCGAGCACGATTTTGCCGAACATCTGGATGAAGCGGCGATACGCATCGAGCGCGAAACGCCGGTCGCTGGTGAGCTTCGCCAGGCCTTCGAGTGTGTCGGGATTGAGCCCGAGGTTGAGAACGGTATCCATCATCCCGGGCATCGAGAACTTCGCGCCGGAGCGCACCGAAACCAGCAAAGGATTCTTGACGTCCCCCAGCCGCTTGCCACTCTTGTCTTCGACGTGGCGGAGGGCCTCGATCGCCTGCTCCCACATGCCGTCTGGGAAGCGCTTGCCGGACCCGTAGTAGGCGTTGCAGGCCTCGGTCGTGATCGTGAATCCGGGCGGCACCGGCAGCCCGGCTCGCGTCATCTCCGCGACACCCGCTCCCTTGCCGCCGAGCAGGTCGCGCATGTCCTTGTTGCCTTCTTCGAATAGGTACACCCACTTCTTCTGTGTCGATGGGCGCGATTCAGGGCGGGCCTGAGTGGTGACGGCCATGCGAAATCCTCCTCTGG